>Ga0116164_10000624_pt1 | contig 29484 bp, 18 predicted proteins | sample AD_UKC109_MetaG_FD_89888 | JGI IMG/M metagenome (GOLD analysis project Ga0116164, IMG submission 89888) | Active sludge microbial communities of municipal wastewater-treating anaerobic digesters from Hong Kong - AD_UKC109_MetaG | ecosystem: Engineered > Bioreactor > Anaerobic > Digestate... | reverse complement strand
TCTACCGATCTTCATGGAAGACAGACTGTCGTTTGAGATTCCAAACTCAGCTGAATTTCGATAATGACCAACACAAAGTGTGCTCTGATTCCCGTGAAAATTACCTTCTTCATACAGGATGATCTGGTCTTCCGGGTCGCTACTGCCTATTGGCGGTTTGAAATCATCAGAAGTATTCTTGTTCATAACAACGATGGATGAGATTTGATTGTTGAAAGAATCTTCTATTCTTTCAATGTTGTGGTCATCATAATGTTCATCTGTCGGATATCTGATTCTGTCTCCGTTGTATCTGGTATCTTTATACAAAACCGCCTTGACATTTCTACCGATCTTGATTGAAGAAATACTGTCATTTGGTAATCCAATCGCTTCCGGTTCATAATAGCCCTCAATCGTCAGACGCTGATAGGCACCACCGTAATCGAAGTCTATGAATACGATGACCTCATCATCTCCCGGTTCCGGTGTTGGATTGGTGACATTGAGATTGGCGTTGTTACTCGTGACGACATTCTGAGGAACGGCACTGTCCGTAACAACAACGGAATATTGTCCGGAATCGGAGGTCTGAAGATTGTATCTCACATACGTAGCCCCGTTTGCCCCTGAGATATTTGCACCATTTTTTCGCCACTGATAATAATAAGGGGATATTCCGCCACTTGTGACGACATTGAAGGTAACACTCTGTCCAACACTCTTGTTGGCATCTCCGGGATGAGAAAGGATTTGTAGACGATCTCCGACTGTCAGCTGAGCGTTGTTACTCTGCGCACTGTTATTTGCCGTATCCGAGATGTAAACGGAGTATTGCCCGGAATCGGAAGTCTGAAGGTTAGTTTTTGTGTATGAAGAGCTGTTTGCCCCGTTAATGTTAACCCCGTTCTTCTTCCACTGATAATAATACGACCCACTGCCACCCGTTACCGCAACGCTGAAGGTGACACTTTGTCCGACCGTCTTTGACTGGCTTTGTGGTTGGGTGGTGATGGCAATACCGGCACCATAAGTGAAGCTTCTGCTGTCAACATCCGATTCAGAACCTCTATTATCCACAGCCTTGACATAAAAGGTGTGAGAGCCGTGATTGTATCCGCTCCATGTGTAGGAGGTGCCATTCGTCTGAATCCAGCCGGAGTTGTCCGTTCTGTAAAAATAATGACTGATAGAACCATCCGCATCATATCCACCCCAGTTGAATGTGGAAGAACTGCTGTATGTGTTGCCTGTTGGTCCTGTTGTAATTGAGACGGTTGGTTTAGTATTTCCGAGTATTTCAATTATTTTATCAGCAACGGACTGGGAGCGACAAATGTATTCGTGATTTAACGCTTTTCCGTAAGAGGTGAATGATCTTCCTTCTCCGGTTAGATCATATCCTGCACTTTCCCTAATTACTAACCCATCATGAACGTATCCTTTTAATACTATACTTGTTGCTTTTTCCACCCAATAGTCGATAAAAGGTTTTTCTTTTTTAGAGTCTGTACCAATAAAAGAATAGTAATTAATCGAATTATTATAATTTTTTTGATTTAGTATATCTAAAAAAGGAGTTTGCTGATTTGATAGGGTTCTATGTTTTGTCATCTCTATTATTTGAATATTCAACTTTTCATTAATTTTATCAATTTTCAAAAGTGCTGTTAGAGCACCACACTCAATACCATCATGAGGAGTACCCAGTGTTATTATATTGGTTACCTTATGAGCAATACCATGTTGTTCCAAACATGAACGTGATACCAAACCGCCCATGCTATGCGCGACAATATCAAAATTTGTGTTTTTTGAGTTGATGATTCCAGATAATTTTTCCGCTATTTGAGAAATACTCGGAACATTATTATTTTCTGATTCAGAATCAGCATTAGTATAATAATCAATTGCATAGAATGTTTGGTTTAAATTATTTTTTAATTTAACTGCCAATGAATCAAAACAATTATGATTACTTTGGAATCCATGCACAAATAAAATGGAATTGTTATCTCTCAGAAAATCATCTTGTGAAATGGCAATCCAATGTGAATTTTGTTTATTGTATTTAAAAAATGTGATCTTGTTAAATTCGCTATCTGTAGTATTAGGTTCTTCTGTTTTTTCAAACTTCAAAAACGTAAACGTCATCGGTTTCTTCTCGGCGGAGCGCATGGCGGTAAAATCAGTGCCCTCTGGAAAAAACTTTCTCATATCGATAACCGTTGAAATAACTCCATTTCCATTACGTTTTAAATAGGCATAATCAAGTTTCACGTTATCCCCATAAGAATAAACCACAACGGGAATATCCCCTTCAACAGCGTTGAAGTCCAGTTCAACTTCAAACGGCTGATCAATATTCCAGCTTTCAGGGTCTTCGATAACGATTTGAACGGAATCGGAGATGGCAATATCTTTTAAAAAATCAAAATACTCTCCGAGTTTAGAATCGTATACCGTCATCTGAACATTTGTGTCGGTTGAAAAATTGCTGTCATCAAATTTAATCCTGACAGGACGTTCAACCACCTGAGACTCAATAGAGCCGCCACCAAAAGACTTTATAGAAAAAGTCTCCTGACTGATCACGGTGGAATTATCAACGTATCCACCCCCGCCTCCGGCACAGCCAACAAAAATAATAGCAGTACAAATCAAAAGTGCAAAAATAATTTTTTTCATAAAATCTCTCCCTTCAATTTTTATGACAGTTCATATACCGAAGGAGAAGAAAAAAATCGGCAAGGGTATTTTATTTTTACCAGTCTTTCTTGAAAAGCTTGGTGAAGAAATTACCTTTTTTCTTTTTTTGAGTTTCTGATACCTGTGGTTCTACCACATTAGAAGGTTGATTGAAAGCTTTTTGTTTTTCTCTGAGCGAAAAATAGTATTCAATGTATTTGTCATGCAAATCAGAGTCAATACTGTAAACAAAGGCAAGATAGCCTTGAGTTTCCCGGCTTAACAGAGGTTTGTTTCTCTTGAACACATCCGTATGAATCATCGCCCGGATCTTTTTTCGGGTCTCTTTTTTGAGTGTGATTTTGTCATTGTTGACCAGAATTCCCGTTACGAGCTGCCGGTCATTGCCGGACAAAATCTTTGTCTTTTTATCGTTGATACGAAGGTTCAGCCTCTTTAAACTCTCTTTCACAAGGATATAGACATTTCGCTCAAGATCTTTTCTGTTATCCCCGGAAAAGATCATATCATCGGCATACCGTGTATAGATAACATTTTTGCTTCTGCAATAATTATCAACATCCCTGTCATGCTGAAAAAGAACGATGTTTGAGAGTGCAGGTGAAGTTGAAGCCCCCTGAGGCAGAACACTTTTGTAAGTACAGTAATTGGTTAAAAGATTTGAGATAAACGAATTGTAACCGAGCTTCAGGAAGAACGGATAAATCTGAAAACGGTCTATCGAAGAAAAAAAGTCCTTCACGTCTATCTTCAGGATATATCTTTGATTCAAATGCCGTTTTGCGTTTTCGGCTATACCGTATTGTGCCCCTTTCCTGAAAGCCATCGCACTGGGATGCAGCTCAATCTTCTCAAGGATCTCGGTGAGTATATACCTTTGTATACAACGCAGTGGATATTTAGGAGAATTAATCTGTCTGACCCCGCTTCCCCTTTTCGGAATTGAGAAATTGACATAATAATATTCAGGACACTTTGAGATGATATACAAGCGTCGCCTGCTCATATTCAACTGATCTGACAAATCATTAAGATCATCAATTTGTAAAAGATTGTTCTGCATATTTTCTCCAAAAGATGAGTGTTTCCTAACTTAACTTTATGTATACCTCAGCAGGAAGAGCGCAGCCTTCCAGCGTGGGTATACAGAAATATTGATACCACAATCCAAAAAGATGGCGAAACACCACCCGATGTTCAAATCTTAGGAAACACTCATAGCTTTGAAATATTAAAAAGCTTTCGATACATCGTAGGGGCAATTCACGAATTGCCCTTGAAACATCAACGAATCTATTTCGCTCATAAGTAAAAGCAAAAAGATTTATCCTGTCAAAACGGGTAATTCATGAATTACCCCTACATATTGCTTTGAAAGCCGTCCATAACAATTTGTCCATAATGTGTATAGTTTAAAGCCTGTGAACGTAATGTTGGTATACATTCTGAGCAATTAAATCATATTTAAGATCATTAATTCACAAATTATTCTATCACAAATCCCTGAAATTTAAAAAGTGCCTGCCGAAAAACAAAAACTCAAAGAGTATATAAAAGCGGCAATAACAAAGGATGACGCAGATGATATCTCGAAAATGGAAAAAATGGTTACAAATCTTGCGAAAAAGATATTGGAAATGGCGAAAGAAACTTATAAAATCAAAAAAGATAAAAAAATCTAAAAAAGACAGTTCGAAATCAATTGAGGAGGAGAGAGATGAAAAAAACATTATTAACACTGTTGATGGCATTGTTGCTGACGGCTATGGCGCTGGCATCGGTAGCGAGGGTGAACGTGGAAGACAGAGTGGGGATGAAAAACATGGTGCTGGTTGAAAAAGGGGATGAGAGTTTCTGGATCAACCGTTACGAAGTGACGTATGGAGACTATCATCGCTTTAACTCAACGGCATCGTTGAGATATTACAGGGGTGATGAATACCCGGTTGTGGATATGTCATACCTCCTCGCGACGAGATACTGCAACTGGCTGAGTCGAAAAGAGGGCTTGCAAGAGGCGTATGACAGCGACGGAAACCTTCTGGACAAAAACGGCAGATACACGGATGATGTCATGGAAGTGGAAGGGTACAGACTTCCGACGGCATGGGAATGGACATATGCCGCACAGGGTGGGACAAAAAGCAGAGATTATACCTACGCCGGCAGCAACGATCTGAATCAGGTGGGCTGGTATGATGAAAATTCCGGTGGGGAAACACATCCCGTTGGACAGAAGCAGGCGAATGAACTGGGATTGTTCGACATGAGTGGAAATGCTTTGGAATGGACAGAGACAGTTAAGGAGAAAAGTCCTGAGTACAACATCGTAAAAGGGGGGAGTGTTGATAAAAGACAGTATTTATGTGAGCCTGAAAACGCCTATGTTGCCTCAAACGGCATCGGTGGCTATCCAACCAAAACGATGGGATTCAGAATTGCCAAAACAAAGACAGATGAAGAAGAACAAAATTGGGGAAACAGAGTGCCAACTCCTGCCGATGATGAAATCATCGTCTTCACGGAGTTCTTCTTCAACGGCGAGTATAAAGTTCTGAAAAAGGGAACGTATTGCGACAGCGAGGCAATCGGTCTGAGAGATAACAGCATCTCCTCCATCAGAATCGGAAAAGACATGAAGGTGATCATCTATGAACACAACATGCTGAACGGCAACCGCTACATCTATCCGAGAGATGAAGACGGCAACAGGGATATAGAGACGGTTGAAGATTATTTCAACAAGCAGATTTCCTCACTCGTTGTGATTCGGGATGGTGAGAGTGTTGACAGTGGCGATTGTGATGGCGAGAAGAATGAGCCTGAGAGAGGGGCTGTGGATGCCGGGGGGATGGTATTGATTCCTTCTGGGACGTTTGAGATGGGGGATGAAGTTGGAGATTTGTGGGATTGGGAACGACCCGTACACGAAGTAAGGTTGACATATGATTATTGGATGGGCAAATATGAAGTGACGAACGGGGAATATGTGGAATTCCTGAACAGTGCGGGAGTGGACTCAGATGGAGAGAAGAACGGGATAGAATATATCGATATAGACATCATCCATTACGACATCGAATACCGAAACGGGCGATTCATGCTGAAAGAGAGCGGAAAGGTCAATTATCCGGTGATAGACGTCACATGGTATGGAGCGGTAGCGTATTGTAACTGGTTGAGCTGGCAGAAGGGATTGCCTGAGGCGTATGAATGGGACAGCGGTCAGAACACGTATAGATTGAGTGATTATCCGGATAACACGGGCTACAGACTACCAACGGAAGCGGAATGGGAATATGCTGCGCGAGGTGGACAAAGCTACAAATACGCCGGGAGTGATGACTTGGACGAAGTGGGATGGTATGAGGATAATTCACAAAACGCACGATATGCCATGGATAATGGAAGAGGCACACAGGAAGTGGGACAGAAAAAGGCGAATGGGTATGGACTTTATGATATGAGCGGGAACGTATCGGAATGGTGCAGTGACAATTGGTACGACTATCCCGATTATACAGATACAAATCCGTATTATCAGGAACCAAAAAACACAGGCTCTTCCGCCCGCATGATACGTGGCGGTAGCTGGTGCAGCGTTGCGCGGTACTGTCGTGTTGCGGGCCGGGACTACGACAGCAACAGCGGCGCCGGCAGCTACGACGGCCTGGGCTTCCGCATTGCGAGGACCCGATAGCTGAGAAGCGCGAAGCGATTCGAATACTGCTTTACCACTTTACCACTTTGCTTTTTAAAGAGTCGTCAGACTCCATGGCCTTTAAGGTTTTTTCAGTTTTTTTTCAAACGACGTCGAGGTTTCTCACGTGGCGGAGTTTGAAAGCGGACAAAATAAAGATGTTTCTCAATATTTATTTTGTCCGCAGTACATTCAATAATTACGAAAAATCAGAAATCCTGCAGGAGTCAAATGTTTCAGAGCTGCTGTATAAGGGGTGTGTGGATGTTTCGCGGGGTCGTAGGGGTAATTCATGAATTACCCTTACATGGGCAGTGAGTGCCCCCCCGGCTTCGCCGGTATCCCTCTCTGAATGTGGGGGAGATTTGTTGGGTGGAAGTTGTCTGACAGGATGCGTTTTTGACTAACCGAAATTATAGAAGATCAGGGAGGAAAGATGAAAAAAATAAATCTGTTTATAATAATGATATTCGTTTGTTTATTGACAATAGCAATGGCAGAGAGTGAATATGAAATAAAACCGGATGAAGGAGAACAGGTTGTTTATACTTATATGGGTGTAGATGCTGTCTATGTATATGGTCCGGTGGATTATTATGCTTATGAATATTCCTGTAAAGAATTGGTTGATAAGTTTTATCAGAAATATTTTGGTAAAGATTTTCATAGAGATAATACCGTTGAAAAATGTTCACCGATACCGGGAGCGGTTGCACTGTTTGAAGGACCTCACTGGGCAATTGTAAAAGAAGTCAGGGGAGATAAGGTAGTATTATTTGAGCAAAATTGGAAAAACCAAAAGGGAGAGTATTGGTATGCGAAAATTAACAGAGAAGTAGACATCAACGCCTGCCCTTTTTATAAGCTGAAAGGTGTGGATTATAATGCCATATTTGGCGGTGGGGTAGAAAAGACTTATAAATTCACAATCACAAGTGAACCGGAGTTTATTTATCATTCAAGCGTCTTTGAAGGAAAGGAAAATGAAAGAAGAGATTTTGAAAGTATGGAGGTTGAAGGATATACCTTTTCACATTGGGAATATGAAGGTAGCATTATTTCAGACCCACAAATAACTTTGATTTTTGATAGAGATGATGAAATAAAAGCTGTCTACAAAAAGATTTCAAAAATTACTATCAAGAGTGAACCGGAATTTATTTACAAAGCACTTGTTTTGGAAGGATATAGGGGAGAAAGTAAAGAAGTGAATGTGAAACAAGTTGAGGGATATGTTTTCAAACATTGGGAGTGTGATGGGGAAACGATTGAAGCTGCTAATGTGATTTTTAATTTTCTCAATTATGATTATGAAGCGAAAGCTGTTTATGAAAAGATAGAAGAGGTATTTGATATTCTCGGTAAATGGAAGTGGAATCAGGGAAGTTATAACGGGTATTTTACACTGACCCGAAAAAATGGTGTTATTTCCGGGGTATTAGACGATATTTATGAAGGAACATATGGAGACAAAATATTGGATGTTAAGGTTGATGGGGGGAGAATCTCATTTACAAGAGATGGGCGATATGGTATTCAGTATTGGAAAGGTCTTTTGAAGGAAATAGGTGGAAAACTGATTATTGATGATGGTTTATATAAAAAGAAGAATCGAGATGGTTGGAGAGATTTTTATGCTGAAAAGGTAGAATCAAATCCCAAAAAGAATGCTTCGGTTTATACTGTCAATATGACCAATATTGACGATGAGGTGACCTTGTATATAAATGATGAGCCGTTATTTATCTCAAAATGGGGGAATTACGGTTGTAAACCTGATTGGTATTATGTTGCGCATCAACCCGGTGAATCAGGTGAGATTGATATCACGCCATATCTTCACAAAGGTGAAAATTCTTTGAGGTTCGTGCTTTGGAATTCGAGTGGCTGCTGCTATACCTCTTTATCGTTTGAGATAAAGAAAGATGGGGTAACACTGTTTTCCGATGAACTCTATAGAAGTGACAGCAGCTCCGGAATCAAATACGATGAGACATATATAATTACTGTGGCGTTTTAAGACGGTATTTTCTTTAATCAGGGCTTGCTGAAAAACTCAGTATAACCATGAATAAATCAACACAACGAATTTTTATGTGTTTTAATGCAAGTTTTTCAGCAAGCCCTGATTTCTGCAATTAAAAATGGAAGCCACAAAGACTTCCATTTTTTTGATATAAAATAGGGTTCAATTTGTGAGACGCTGGGGGAGTCTCACGCGAAAATGTTATCATTTTCCGGATGATTGAAGCAAATAAAATTAGATTTTGTATCGGGAAATCTTTAACACTTGAATCCTGATAGACAACCTCCTTAACGGCTGTCTTCAGAGTTAATACATATTTCTTTCACAAAGTTTTTCCGTGATGATGTTATAGTGCATCATTCTGTTTTTAGTTCTGTTAATGTAATCAATCAGCTCTTTGACATCTTCTTTGTGCTTCAGTTTGGTTTTTGGAATATCGCTGATGATATCGTCAAATATATCGTCGATTTGTTCGATAACGATTTTTTTAAAGCTGTTTTTCTCGTAGTTATCACTTCCTGTAAATATCGATTCAATACAGGTTGTTATACATAGTGTTTTGTGGATTTCCACATGATCCATATAATGAATTTTAAAATTCAAAGAGAAACTCTTTCTCGCTATAAACCGGTATGATTCGATGTGAGATGTAATTTTCTTCACATTCGGCTTCCAGTGTGTATTCGGTATCTTTCAGCAGCCAGAGTTTAAGTGGGAGAGTTCCTGCAATTTGATCGTTGATGTAAAGTTCGGTGTTTTCCCTGTTTGCGGATACGTCATAGGTGTAATAATTATCTTCGAGCTCTTCGGCTGATTTGTATGTGATTTCAGGATATAAATTACTTAAATGCTGCAGGGTAACCGCCCATTCCGTATCGACGAGGGTTGCGTTACTGTCATCACCTGGAATGATGTTGAAGGTTGTTTTTTTGTTCAGAAATGCCATGGAGTCGTAGATAGCATTTTCGCTCTTTGTATAATTAACCGGATAAAGTTTTTTGAACAGTTCTTTATCATCTTTTTTTATTCTCAGTTTGATCTGAGTGAGGGTATCATACCGGATAGCCTTGTTGAGTTCAAAGACAGCCAGGTTGTCTGTGATGGGGGTGTCGGCTATTTTTTCTTCTGTGAAAATGATTTGAGATGAAAGAGGCAGGCAGTTTAATGTCAGCATTTCGAGTGTTAATCCATTCAGATTGCCTGTGAATCCTTCTTCTGGTAAAAAAACAAATCTTGCTGATACTGCTTTTGGCAGATAGAAACATTGAGTTCTTTCGGATACTTTTGTATTGAAGCCGTATTGTCTGAATGCTTCGTCAGTTTTTATTCCAAGCTGATGGTCTCCGTTTGTCAATTCTAACGTATTTTGAGATTCAAAAATCTTTCCATCTATGAAGACTGTTTTTTCGTTGAATTCAGATATGAGTCTGATGGGTGAATAATCCGGATACTGATTGTAATATCCATGGACAATGGCTGTTTTTAGTGCTTCTGTTTGTACATTTTTAAGTAGGTCGGATAGTTTGAATGTGTTTTCTATTCTTTCTGAAAGAGCGAGAACGAAAAATTCTGAGTAATCACTTTTTGTTGAGAGAATTTCAACTGGAATTTGCTTTTCTTCAGTTGTGTAAAGGATTTTCCCGTACTGATTCAGGATGATGAACTGTTTAAAAAAATCGGGAAATGTTTTGCTAAAGTCTATTTTTGCATCATCTTCAAAGATAATGATATCCGCGGAATTTGACGATGCCGTTTTGGAAAAAAAGGAGAGCCGATTGAGTATTTCTGTTGATGAGAATGTTGTGGTTATGAGCATTATTACTGTGATTACAATTAAGATGATTTTTTTCAAAATAGTCCTCCTGTTGTGATCTATAGAAAAATGTACCTGGAAAATTCATGTTGTCATCCTTTTTATAGTTATACTGTATATACTCTTAAAGTCTTTCTTTTTCGGCAAGCAAAAAAGCCGGAATGTTCAATTTCCGGATTTTTTATAAAAATTGGGGTTGTTCATGAAGCACAAAGGATCTTCATTGGCGCATTCTATCATTTTATCACCGAATGATACAAATTATTCTGATTTTTGTAAACTGCGGGTGAGACAGATATATCCGCCCCAGAGATATGGATTGGTGATTAAGCTCTTATCTTTTTCAAGCATTTGAATTTTTGCCTGTCTCAATGATTCTTCCGCATCATATGTCTTTATATAGGTTTGATAAAAAAAGTCCATGAGTTCAAAGCTCTGCTTATCCGGGACTTTCCACAATGTCATGATCATGGTGTTGACACCGCTCATCATCAACGCTCTCTGGAATCCGATGACACCATCACCGTTGACAATTTTTCCGAGACCCGTTTCGCAGGCGGACAGGATGACAACGTCCGTATCTTCGAGATTCATCATCGTTAAATCATAGGCGGTAAGAGCTCCATCTTCAATTTCCCGTTGCTCTTCACTGTTCAGAGTACCGCTTGACAGAATCGTATTAATACCGGAAAAGGCCAGACCGTTATTCCTGAGTGGATTGGTATGCGGATTATTTTCGTTAAAAAAGCCATGTGTAGCGATATGTAATACCTTTGACTTTTGGATCTCTTTGACCCTTCTGTCACAGGCTTCTTTATCGAAGAGATACTCTTTGATTTCCCAATGGTCTGCCTTCAGAAGTTCATATGTTCTGCGTCCTTCCAGTTGAGTTCCTCTCAGCCGTTTTAATACCGGTTGCTCTGCTATTTTCTCAGGATAATCGTAATCCGGATCCACGATGATCGTTGCACTTTTGTTATCGGTTGCGGCTGTTTTACCGTTAATGTCCATTAATTCCTTTCCTGTAGTAATGTATCTGATCCTGGTGTTGTCGATCAGAAATCCGTAATGTTCGCTGATAAAAAGTGTTTCAAAAGAGATTTTGGAGGTTTCATTGGCAGATGAGATGATGATTTCTTTCGGAAATCTGTAATGAGTTCCTTTTTCTTTTAAGAAAGAGAAAAATTGTTTGAACAATCGTCTTGAATGCTCATATCTTCTATTTATCCCATTGCCTCTGATGATCTCATCCCTGTAATTCTCTATCAGTTTGTTTATTTTCTGAGATGAGCCAAGTTCCACAAGTTTGATTAGACCGTTTCCATTTAACACAAACATGATGTATTTTTCGTTTTCGTCAAGATGTACGATATCTAAAAAGACGGACTCGTTTCCAATTTTTTCGAACAGATTTTCCGCGTTAAACGCTTTCAATCTCTCTTGTATCTCAATATGAGGCATTTCAGCGATTAATTTCTTTTCTATCAATCTGATTTCATCTTCGTGCTGTTCTGATTTTTCCGATTTTTTTAAAACAAGCCATTTGTCAAACTGCTTTTGTATCTCTGGAGTTCCGTCCGAAAAGGGAAAACGCTTCATGAAAAGGTTTTGTATTATAGTGATCTCAAGGATGATAGACTTTCTTATGCATGTTGTCAAATAGACTTCTCGAATCTTCCCAGAATCCTTTTTATAATACGTTAGAAGGAGATTTAACAGCGAGTTGTATTCATGATTGATCTTTCTAAGAAAGGCAAGTGCTTCCGATTCTGACAATTCAAAAGACAAGTTGAGAAAGATGCTGTTTTGAATGTTTATGATTTCTACCAGCTGCATATACGCATCTTCTACCTCTTTTCTGATGAGATTCAATCTAACCCTTTCAGAAAGAATATCTGTGAACAGAAGAGAGAGTGTGTTTTTTTGACTAAGTAGCTTAGCTTCATCAAGCAGTTTTTCAGCTTCCTCCAAATGGTTCTCATTGATCTGCAATTTGGCAAAATCCAATAGAAATCTGATGTATTCTTCAGTCATACCACCTGTTTCCTGTTTCAGATCATCAAGATTCTTTCTATACAATTCTTCTGCGATTGAGATGTGTCCCATTTTATACAGGACGATACAGTAGTTTTTCATAGTGTAATAAAAAACGGTTTTATTTTTAGTTCCAACCGCTTTGAGAATTTTTAATACCTGTTCGAAATTCTGTGAGGCTGAATCAAACTGACCGGTTTTTAATTGAAGAACGGCAATGTTATTCAGGCTTTCTGCATAGTGTTCCGAATTTTCTCCCTCTAATTTTTTTCTGATCTGAGCGGATTCTGTAAATATCTTCTCTGCCTTGTCATAGATTCCCAGTTCAAGATAGAAATTTCCAAAGTTGTTTAAAGCGTGTGAATAGACCTTTGACTCCTTGCCAATCTTTTCTGTTATTAATTCAAGTAAAGTTATGAACACACGGTGTGCAGTTTTATATTCACCGGTTTTTTTCAGCAGAAGGGCATAACTGATAAGAAGATTCAGATAATCTTTGAGATGTTCCTCATATCCGTATTCCTCATAGATGTTCATCGCATGCTTATAATTATATAGAGCCTCTTTGTAATATCCTTTTCGCCTGTAGATAATCCCAAGATCCGTCATGATTTGAGCAGACTCAAAAACAGTGGTGGTTTTGATAGCTATCGCTTCAAGGACAGAACGTGCTTTATCTATTTTTCCTTCGCTGAAATACTCTTCACCGATGTCTATTTGTTTGCGAATGTCTTCTTTTCTCAATGGATGAAACCTCTCTTTACAAAGAATATTTAAGTATAAACAATATAAACTTGTGATCTCAGAAATTATATCAAAAAAAGATAGCTTTCAGATAATCATATCGCTTCTGAAGCAATGTTTTTTCATAAATACTTCGTGATTTCAGAGTATCATTCAACGGGAACCGGCATCAATCGGGAAATTTGACAATCATCACATCTGTATTGTTAGAAATCATGTGAGTAATGAATTTGAATATACATGAACTTTTGATCAATATAAGCCAGAAATTTCCCGCTTTTCAGAAACTTCTAATTAGCTTTATATGAGCCCCATTCATCAGAGTCGTTTGTTTTTCCGGAAGAATCAAATAATTTTACAGCATCACTGTTGTTATTGTGGATGTTATTCGATGTCCAAAGAATTGATTCAATTGTATCCTTTCTATTCTTCCTCATATTATGGATTTGTTATTTTTCCTGTAAATAGAATTGTTTCTGCTTTTTCATCCCAGATCAGGAACATGAAGGGGTATTCAGCATGGAAAATTTTAGTCACATTATGCGCTTCAGGATTGGAAGCTAATGCTCTCATCATGATAGCAGTAACTGCTGCAGCTTCTGTTCCATTTTCATCCAATTTGATATAGGTCTTGTGAATGACTTCATCTATGGCAAGAACAGTTTTCCAGTTATTGAAAAAAAATCGGTGAAATCAGAAAAGGCGGTTGGTACACTAAGTGGTGACAACAGCATGTTTTTATTTGTTGTGATCTGTTTATACAGATCAAGGGAAAATTGAATGATACTGTCAGATGTAGTGTTTGAAAGTCCTGAAGTGCACAGCATCAGAAATGATAATAAGCTAATCACAACACATTTTGTTATTTTTATCATTTTGCCCTCCCTAAACATAAAAAAATTATAGTCAGAAAATTTCATTGTTAATAAAAAAATCACTATATTTCCTGCAAGATATAAAACATGCGTAAGTCATTAATAATTTAAGACAAATAAAATTATTGCCTTAATATACACTATTTCTCTTGAAAATTCAATCTAAAGCCTCCCATAATATAAAAAAAAGAAAAACTGATTGAACACACAAGCGTTTTTTCTGAAAAAGATTATAGGGAGAGGTGCTGTTTAAGTGATTAAGTCTGATAAACAAGATGCCCTGGTATTTGCCGGATGCCGATATGCTGACTGTCGGGAAAGGTTTGCCGTATGCGTCTTTTTAAATCATTATACTGCTGAAAAATCACTTTTCCTCAAGACAAAACTTTTCAAATATCTTTCATGGTACAATTAAACTGTAAAAATAAAGACTTTTAATGTTAAAAAAATAAAAATGCTCTAAAACTGGAGTTTTCGAGGGGGGAGAAGATGAAAAAGATCCAATTAGTCGTACTGATATGCGTATTTTTTGTTGTGAGCTGCTTTGGGGTAGTACAAAGGACTCTAAGCGATTTACCGGATAATTTAAAAACACCTGCAGTCTTGGCAGAAGAACTCACGCAAGGCAAAAAAGGTGACAAAGAGAAATGCTGGGCTATTTTTGAGTGGATTACCCACAACATTGCCTATGATGTAGAGTCCTATTTCAACAATTCCTATGGCAGTCAGAAGCCCGGTAATGTTTTAAAGACGGGGCGTTCTGTTTGTAGTGGTTTTGCCAACCTTTTTACAGAAATGGCGAACGCCGTGGGAGTGGAAGTCGTTACCATCAACGGTTATGGCAAAGGATATGGATACAGAACGGGAGACCCGATCAAGGAAAATGAAACCAATCATGCGTGGAATGCCGTTAAAATCGATGGGGAATGGCGATTGATAGACAGCACATGGGGTGGGGGTCATGTCGATGGAAATCAACAGTATGTATTTAATTTCGACCCTTTTTATTTTTGCACACCCCCTCAACAATTTATTTACAGCCATTTCCCCGAAGATCCGAATTGGCAATTGCTGGATCTTCCAAAAACGCTTAAAGAATTTACTGATTTGCCCGATGTCAGTCCTTCCTTTTTTCAGCATCATATTGAACCGGTGAACACATCAAAAGGCTGTTTAAACGCAAAAATGCAGTTAACGTTACGGTTCAGAACACCAGAAACTGTATTTTTAAGAGCTTATTTAACCGACTCAACAGGAAGAGAATATCGCGATCTCACCTTAACGCAAAGCGAGAACGATGAAACGGTTGTCTACATGAATTTTCATCAAAAGGGTAAATATTTCCTGAATATCTTCAGCAGACAAAAAGAGGAAGAGTCATCAGCTCAAAGACAATACACCAGTACGCTTGCCATGACCTATGCCATCAACGTAACCGAGTGTGATCCTTTGCTTCCGGTCTTTCCGGAAACCACCGGAACTTTTGATGAAGAAAAAGTACAACTTGTTCAACCAAAAAACAAATATCTCAACGCCGATAACTATCAGACGTTTCGTGTTGCTGTTCCAAAGGCGATAGACGTCTGTATCATTCAGGATGGGAAATGGCATCATCTCGAAAAGCGTAACGGCCGGTTTGAGGGGAAAATATTTATTAAAAACGGTTCCGTTAAACTCATGGCTCAGTTTGATAATGACATTACCTATTGGCAATTGGCAGAATACATCGGAAGATAAGAACCAATCAAAAATCAGGGAGGCGGAAGATGAAAAAAATTCTATTATTCGTGTTGATTATCGTATTAATTGCAGTAAACAGTTTTGGGGCTCAAATTACACTCATGTATCGTGATGGGAACATGACACAGGGGACTTTGCTGAGTTCAACGAGGGATTATATTCAGGTTGAAACAGCTGGAGGAATACAGACCGTTTCTGTTGATGAGGTGAGTCTGATTTATTTCCCGGAGAGTTCCAAGGGGTATATGCCGGTTGATTCGGAGACGAAAAAGACGTTTGTCTACGGCGACAAACAGTTTATTTATGGTGAGGTAGCCGGAAAGAAAGTCCTGTATGGATCAAAAGGGGAGAATATAACGGATGAACAGCTCCTGAGTGAGTTTGCAAAGATGGTGAAATGGATAGATATATACTTTGGTGAGATGGAAACAGATCATTTCAATACCTATCTTGAAAACATCAACACACAGATCAACACGACAAAGATACAGAATACAGCAGCCAAGGTGAGAGACTTTGCCGCCGGAATCGCATTAAATGCATCTTATGCGGTTATTGAACCGGTTACTGCGGCAAGTCTGGCGTTGGATGCCTTAAAAGATGTCTGTCTTGAAGCGGTCAATCATATGACGGATCCCAAGACGTATCTGACAGGCATGGCGGAGTTAAACCTCAGATATTGTGAATTTGAAATGAAAGAACTGATCAGCGATCTGGAATATCTGAAAGCAGTCGAAACACAGGGTGGCGTATACGATATGGAAAGATGTGTTGAGATGATCAACAGACATTGCAGTATATTCACATTTTACCGCCCCTCAATGAATCTGATGGCTGCTCTGACCGAATCCGGCGATATTAATTCACAGCTGGAATCATTGGGTAAAAGTCTGGAAAAAGACTTGTTGGGTAAACTGGATAAAGATCTTTCATCCCTGTTTTCTACAATGGTACGTGCAAATGAGATGATGGAGTCCTTTGAACCGTACAAAGTCTATTTGGACAAGACAAGCGAATACTACAACAGTTATAAGGAAGAGATTCCATTTTATTCGGAAGAATTCTCATTTCTCAGTCTCCTTGAGAATTTAAGCGGTTTGAAATTCAACACGGATCTCTCATGGCTGGACTATTACAAAGAACGCGGCAAGATCGAAGAGATGCTGACGGATATACAGAACAGTAATCCGTTTTTTGGCCCTTATCAGTCTCCTTTCGACTATACAGGTTCTTCACAGGGTCTTGGCTATGTGGATGAAAAGGCGGGGGATATGGTGTTGGTGAAGTCCGGCGTGTTCATGATGGGTGGAACAGGTCAGTCTGATGGAAAACCCGTTCACGAAGTGTTGTTCACTTACGATTTCTACATTGGAAAATACGAAACCACCTTCAGAGAATACGACCGTTTCTGTGAAGAGTCCAACCGAAGCAAACCTTCAAATGAGAACTGGACAAGGGATAACCGACCGGTTATCAACGTCAGCTGGAACGATGCCATCGCCTATTGCAACTGGCTCAGCGAAAAGGCGGGACTTCCTAAGGCGTATGACGGCAGTGGGAATCTGTTAAATGAAAAGGGAGAAATCACCGTTGACATCCGAAGGGTCAAAGGCTATCGCCTGCCGACGGAATCCGAATGGGAATATGCCGCAAGAGGCGGACACAAAGGGGGAGAAACCTTCACCTATGCCGGAAGCAACGATTTGGATGAAGTGGGATTCTACAGCGAAAATTCCGGGTTGCATGGTTTTAAAAGCACGCAGGAAGTGGGGAAAAAGAAACCCAACGCATTGGGGCTGTACGATATGAGCGGGAATGTCTGGGAATGGTGTCACGACTGGTATGGTGAGACTTATTTAAAAGAGCAGCACGAAAATCCTGTTGGTCCAGCGAGTTCTTCGCGCCGTGTGGGCCGTGGCGGTGGCTGGTACAGCGATGCCGTCGGCTGTCGTGTTGCGTACCGGTACAGCGGCAGCCCGACGGACAGTCGCAGCAGCCTGGGCTTCCGCATTGCGAGGACCAAATAACTGAGAAGCGCGAAGCGATTCGAATATTGCTTTACCGCTTAGCTTTTTGTTTTCTGAAACAGATACAAATTTTAGAGTCTAACGGCTATTGTTCACAATAAGCAATTTTAAAATAAAAGATTTAAGATGAATGGCTGTATGCGCCTTTATATATATTCTTATACACTGCAAAAATCACCTTTTCGCAGGAAAGGTTAAATGTTTTTTGTCGGAATATCATTGTTGGATGGGAAAACGCGTCGAAGCTTTTGGTCGGATGGTATGATAAAGTGATGTGTTTATGAGTATGTTCAAGGGTAAAATGGAGTTTTAAAAAAGGGAATGAGGAGAATGGAGACATATTGACGGGAATAGCTTTCAAAATCAAAAAACAATTTTAACCTTTAAATCTTTAATCAAACGGGTTGTCAATTTTAACTGTTTATCACATAATATCCCTTCATAACACTTTCCGGTACCATATTTCCTCCGGTTGCCCAGGAGAGATGTGCGATGTTTTCAGGGTTGATCGCCTGCCGTGAACAATACGCTTTTATTTTATTCCCATCGTGAAAATTGAAAACAGAAGCTATTCCCGCGAGGGCGGAAGGCTCCAGTCGAATATCTTCGCTGTCCCAAAGTATCTTCAGACAGCGGAACATTGTTTCATCCGAACAGGTGAAGAAGCCGTTGATGGTATGTTCCAGCGTTTTTCCTATGAAAGAGGAAGGTCTGCCGACGGCGAGACCATCTGCGCAGGTGATGTTGTCAATGCCGAAGTCCTGAACACAGAGTTTGTCATGTTTACCGGTGAGAACCCCGAGCAGCATGCAGGGGGAATGGGTTGGTTCCGAGAAGAAGACATGAACGTCATCGCCATATATCATCTTCAGCCCGAATGCCACACCGCCGGGACCGCCTCCAACACCGCAAGGCAGGTAGACAAAGAGCGGATGGCCTTTATCCACAGGAATCTTCATCTCGTTCAGCTGTTTCTGTACCCTTCTTCCCGCCACGGCATAACCGAGAAAGAGATCGACGGAGTTTTCATCGTCCACGAAATAATTGTTCGGTTCCGCTTCAGCCTGTTTTCTTCCCTCCGTAACGGCTATGCTGTAATCGGAATCGTATTCGATGACTTCAACCCCCTTGGACCTCAGCATGTCTTTTTTCCATTGACGGGCATCCGAGGACATGTGGACGGTGACCCTGAACCCAAGCCGGGCTCCCATGATACCGATACTCAGTCCGAGATTGCCTGTCGAGCCAACGGAGAGCTTGTGTTCTGAAAAGAGCTGACGAAAGCGATCGCTTGTCAGAATGGCATAATCATCGTCTTTTGCGAGTGATCCGCTTTCAATCGCTATCTCTTCAGCGTGTTTAAGCACTTCGTATATGCCACCACGCGCCTTTATCGAGCCGGATATCGGAAGATGGCTGTCGCATTTGAGCAGGAGTTTCCCTTCTATCTGTGTATTCAGCAGACTGTTCAGGTGTTGTCTCATTGAAGGAACAGCTCTCAGGGGAGATTCTATCAAGCCGTTTTCCCGCTCCGTTTCCGGGAATAATTTTACGATACAGGGGGCAAATCGCTTCAGCCTCGCTTCAGCTTCATCGATATCTTTTGAAGTGACAGAAATATTTTTTCTTTCCGATTCAAACGAAAGAAAGCGGCTGTTTTGCCAGAACAGCTCTTCATATTGTATCATTTGTCCTATCAACGGCAGTTCCCTTTTCCACTCATCCAACGTCTTTCCCGCGATCATCTTTCACCTCGTTTGTTTTAACAACGGTTTCAATCCTTGGCATGATCGCCTCATCCCTAATGAATCAGATTTTTCAACGGCATTTCCCGATGTGATAAGAGGCGATTCATACACGTAATTCCTTCTTCCGATTATACCTGAAAAAACAAAGACCTCCACATCGTGAAGGTCTTTATCTGTATGTATTGTATCAATCAGACTTTAAACTGCATGATCATTTTATGAAGTTGTTCTGATAGTGTCTTCAATCCTTCCGAAGTGCTGTTGATATTCTTGGAAAATTCCGCCGTTTCCCGGATATTTGTTCCCATGCTGTCGATTTCTTCAGAAACCGTCATCATCGACTTCGCCGAGGCATCCATCGCCGAGGCCATCTCCTCGGAGGAGGCACTCTGTTCCTGTGCGGCACCTGAAAGGGACTGAACCTTTGAAGTGATAGAATCTATCGTGTTTAGGATAACGTCAAATTCTTCCGAGATCTGCTTTCTGCCTTCAATAACACTGACGTAGAGCTCATTCGATTTCTCAACGGCCGTGTTTGCCATAGAAGATCCCTCATCAATCTCGTTGAGGATACGTGCTATGTTGGCTGAGGCCAGTTTACTCTCTTCAGCGAGCTTTCTGATCTCATCGGCTACAACGGCAAATCCCTTACCGGCTTCTCCCGCTCTTGCCGCCTCAATGGCTGCGTTGAGTGCGAGCAAATTGGTCTGTTCCGCGATAGAGGCAATCGTGTTTACGATCTGCTGGACATTTGCCGCCTTCTCAGCGACGTTCTTAACCAATTCGGCTGCCTTGCTGTTCTGTTCACCAACGATTTCCATCTGTGTCTTCTGATTTTCAAGACCCTTTTTACCGTTTTTAACCGCTTGCTCGGCTTCGGTGACTTCGCCGGCCAGTTCTTCGGAATCCCTTGAAACGTTCTGTGCACTTGCGGCAACTTCCTGTACGCCGGATGTGACTTCCTGAATAGAGGCTGAGGTATTCTGAACCAGGGAATCTACATTATCCGCCTGATGCATCAGTTCATCGGCATTCTGATTCCCCGCAACGGCCATTTCAGATAGAGTGTTTGCCGAGGTGTTGACCTCTTCGGTTGCGTTGTTGATGGCTGAAAGAGAGGCTCTTAGCGAGGCCACACTTTCCTTCATATCCTGAGTCATCTGCGCAATTTCATCTCTTCCCCTCGCTTCAAATTCCACGGTGAGATCCCCGGCCCCGAATAATTTGATCTTTTCACTCAAGTTCTTGACAGGTCTTGCGATCCCCCTTGAGAGGAAGAAGATCAGGGTTAGTACGATGGCAAGACTTATCAGGACGATGATCAGGATGATGCGGATCAGATAATCGCCTAATTCCGTTACCTCATGGGCTTCCATTACGACCGCAAAACTCCAGTTCGGTGTACCGGGTACCTTACTGTAGTAAATATATTTTGCTTCCCCGTCTATATCCGTGAATTCTGCCGTACCATTCCTGCCGTTTATCATGTCTTCTGCTATACTGTCGAAATTCTCAAGCCCAAACTCCGTTCCTTCAAGAACATTAGCCTGCATGATGAGGTCTTCATCGGGATGAGAAATGATATTTCCTTCTCCATCAATCAAGACGGCATATCCCGTTTCCCCCATTTTAATTCCCGAGACAATTTCATCTATCTTATCGAGTTTTACCATCCCGGTCAGATAACCTATTGTTGTTGAACTGTTGTTCTTTATCGCATGTCCCATAACGACTACCTGTCCTTCACCAGTCATAGAAGTCATCGGATTTTCCAACAGGGAATCTTTTCTGTTAAGTATTATTTGTATATATGTTTCCGTATTAGTCATATCCATTGTTGGTGCATCTTCCGTAGGACTATTTCCCATACCTTCGGTAGAAACCGTTTCTGGCATTTCTCCCATCGCCCCACTGCTGGAATAACTTGTTCCATCCTTACCGACCAGCATCATCATTTCAAAATTATCACTGTGGACTTCGCTGATCCCGGCTATTAGTTCGGCAGCTTCGGTAGAACTTAAATCCTGAAGGACATCAATTTCAGAGACACTTTTTACCAGAGTCATATTTGAATCCAGAAAATCGCCGAGTTGTTCTGATCTCGCCTTTGTGATTTGTGAATTGTAGTTCACACTACTGTCTATTAATGCAACATTGAGCATCAGATAAACGACAAGGGTTAATACCGCAAAGAGTATTGACATAGAAGCACCGAATAAAATCATCATCCTTGTACTGATCGATTTAAATGCAAATTTTTTAGAGATAATCATCACCTTCCTTATGGGTAAAAGCACAACTGATAAAGTCTTCACAGCTTTCTTCACTATATTAACCTGTTCACTGTGAAGATATCGTGAAGCTGTTTTACATAAAATATTTACTCCAATACTATAAACATATTATATACCAAAACATAAGGAAATTTCTAATTAAGAGTTTCTATGCAATTTTCAAAGCGAATGTCTTGAAACTCCTCCGGAGAAACATGTTCCGTTTCCCTCGAGATTTAAAAAGATTTTTCCTATCGCAGCCGTATCCTTTCTACAATCCTTTCAAGTGTTTGGGATAATTCGTTCAGTGAGCCGGAACGCTCTTTTAGAACGACAGAATCTTCAGCGGCGAGTTTTGCACTTTCCTTGATGATCTTCATCTCTTCTGAAATCATAGAGACGGATGATGCGGATTGATTCATATTTTCCGCAATATGATCCGAAAGGTCTGACTGTTTTTCCGCGGCATTGGCCAATGATTCTATCCTTTCCACAATATTGCCGATTAATTCTGAAATGGTCAGAAGTCCACTTTCTACCCTTTCCGAATTGGTGATGACATCTTTATACAGCACACTGGATTTTCCGACGGCTTCACGGGCCTTTTTGGTGCCGTCATCGATCTCGTTGAGAATGGTAGAGATGTTAGCTGAGGCGTTTTTACTCTCTTCCGCCAGTTTTCTGATCTCATCGGCCACAACGGCAAATCCCCTACCGGCTTCACCGGCACGGGCGGCCTCTATGGCCGCGTTCAAAGCGAGCAGATTGGTTTGTTCGGCGATAGAAGCGATGGTACTGAGAATATCCTGAACGCTGTTCGATTTTTCCGCGACCTTTTTAACGATAGTGGTAGCAAGGTCATGCTGGTCTTCAACAACCTTCATCTTTTTCTTCTGATTTTCCAATTCGTCGATACCGCTTGAAACCGCGTTTCGTGTTTCGGCAATATTATCCGACAATTCCTGTGTGTTTTTCGTAAACCCCTGAGAGGTGCTGGAAATCTCTATGATATCACGACTGACCGACGTAATCGAACCGCTGGAATTCTGAAGGTTTATATTGATCGTTTCACTTCTTTCAGAGAGTTTGGTGGCATCGTTATAACTTCGCTTAGACAGATCCGACAGGGAATCAGCCGATTTCTGGACATTCAGCGAGGTTTCAGAGATCGTGGAGAAAATCGTATTGAGTGATGTCGTCATCTCATTTAAATGGGCATCCAATAGTGAAATCTCGGTATCACCTTTTGAATTGAACTGGACGTTGAGGTTTCCCTGTTTCAGATCATCGATGGTCTTTGTCAGTCTGCTGACCGGGTTGGCGAATCTGAACCGCGTGAATAAATAGCTGAAGGCGATGGCAAGAGCGGAAATGATGATCATCGTAAAGATCATGATATAGATGATGTTTCCGGACATCTCACTGATATTCTCCGCCGGAAAATCACAGCCGATGACACCGACAACCTTTCCGGCCGAATTTCTGATCGGTGAATAGGCACTCAGCAATACACCGAGATCGGTATCGTATTCCTTTGATTCCGCGATATCTCTGCCTTCGAGTGCGGCAAAAAAGGTGTCATCATAATTATCCATCGAATCTTCGGTACCGTAATCATCATAATCATCTGCCCCGTCGACGATATAGACGATGGTTTCCGCATCCGGTTTGATAAACGTATACAGATAATAGGCCCCTGTCAGTTCCCAGAGCTGATTCAGTTCCCGTCGCATCGGTTCATATAGTTCTTCGATGGCCTCTCCGGCTTTTACAAGGGTTTCAAAATCATCTCCGTCGATCATTTCTGCAGCCGTTCGGGTTATCTCAACGGCCCGGACACCGAGTTGTGTCCGCATGTTTTTCTGAACCGTCAGCATAACGGCGATTCCCAGTAACAAAGAGGCAATGATACCGGTCAACGCCCACCAGATGGTGATTTTCCATTTCAGAGAAAGAGTGTTTTTCATACGACCTCCCTTAGGGTTGTTTTTGAGATGAATACGCTTATGAAATTATGATATAATAGAATGTAATAATATTCTAAATGCAACTCTAATATACTAACATTAAACTGTATGGGGTGTCAATGAATAAGGACTTGTAACAACCGATGAATTTTATTTCAGGCAGTAGAGAATGGGATGAGGGGGATGAATTTTGAAGAATCTTGTTATATTCTGTTCAGTAACCGGGAGTACAAGAAAACTCGCCGAGGCCATCTCCGATGAACTCGATTGTGCGATTTATGATTTAAGGGCAAACATGATCGCTGGAGTAGATTTGAAAGAGGTGGAGTCTATCTTTATCGGAAGCGGTGTATACGGCGGCCTTCTTCATAAGAGAGTGATGGCTCTGACTAAAGAGGATGAATTTATCAAGGCCTTAAAGAACAATATCCGTTCGATAGGAATTTTTTCCACCTATGCCTTTGGACCGGATTCTTCTGAAAGTGCCGTTAAAAAATTTGAGGAAGCATTACCGAGTGAGATTCAAAATAAGATCGAGAAATATTTTTGTCGAGGTGGACTGTTTGGACTCTTCGGAAGAAAACGACCGCTTCCGGAAGATGTGAGGGCCTGTGAAAAATGGGCGAGAAAGATGACTGACTAAGGAGGGTATCATGAGAAAACTGTTGTTGATCATTTTTATGGTCTTTATGACGTTTACGCTTTTTTCGTACACCGTTCCGGAAACGAATCCCTGCGCTGCATCAATAAACGGAATGAACGAAGCCTATCAGAACGATCAGGTGTTCAGAGTCATGATGGACGAGGCATTCAGAAATATGCAGCAGGTACCTGACGGGTATCTGAAAGGCGGAAATCCGTGGATCGGAAAGCAGTTTGATGATCTGCTGATGTTCCTTGAAAAATGGGCGACCTTTTTACCGATAGCCATAGGCAGTTCCGATGACGGATTGAGTTATATTCAGCAGATGGACTTGTTTGCCTACAATAATCCCTTTGGACGGGTGGTCTTTCAGACTTCTCCCGGGAGAGAGCTGTTCAATCAGTTTGCCGCTGAGAGGGGGGAGTATCTTGATAGTCCGGACTCCTTAAAATATGTTTCGGAATGGCTATCCGATGCCAGGATCGAAAAAGAGGATTATGTCCTTCCCGATCCCGAGGCGGCAGATGGTGGATTCAAGAGTTATAACGAATTCTTCTCCAGACCCCTGAAAGATCAGGACGAAACGAGACCTCAGACGATGCCCGATAGGGACTATATCATTGCGGCACCGACGGATGCCCTGATGAATACCATTCCGATGCAGATCGTCGATTCAAAAACGAAGATAAAGACGAAGGGATTGCAGGAACTCAACATAGAAGAACTGTTGGCCGGTTCAAAATACTGGAGCCGATTTGTTGGCGGAACCGCCCTGTCCTGTATCCTGATGCCGAATACCTATCACAGATATCATTCTCCTGTGGGTGGTGAGGTGATAGAGGCGAGGATCGTTCAGGGAGCCCTGCTTGGCATGGAAGATTTTCCGACATTCGTTCCGGAAGATGGAAACGTCGGCTATTACGGTTCGGATTTCAGCGCCTTCGAGAATTATCAGAGGGGATATTTCATCATCGATACCGGTAAATACGGTTTGGTTGCCGCCGTTCCGGTTGGTCTGAGTACGGTCGGTTCCGTTGTCTTTGAAGAAAAATTCCTTGGCCTGACTTCTCCGGTTCCGGTGAAAAGGGGGGATGAGCTGGGACATTTCCTTTACGGCGGATCACTGGTCATCCTTGTCTTTGAACCCGGAAAGTACAGTTCAGGGGCGGTTCAGGTTAGACTGGGGAATCAGATCGGTACATTTGACACCAAATCAAACAAATAAGAAATTAAGAGTAGTAAGAACTATAAAAAAAGGGTCGAACTTCATCGAAGATTCGGCCCTTTTACATTTTTCACGAGGAAAGAATCAGGCCTTGACCTGGTTGACATGAACATCCATCTGGGGATAGGGGATGCTGATGCCGTTTGCGTTGAACGTTTCAAATACCTTTTCATTCATCTCAAAGTTTACCGGCCAGTAATTGGAGGCATTTACCCATAATCTTACCGAGAAGTTGACGGAACTGTCTGCGAGTTCACTCATGAGTATCGCCGGGGCGGGATCTTTCAGTATCCTTTCATCGGCATCGATCAGCTGCTGAAGCAGTTCTTTCACCTTGCTCATATCCGATTCGTAACTTACCCCGTAGACGAGGTTCAGCCTCCTCGTCGCTTCCCTTGAATAATTGACGATGACTGAGTTTGAGATCTTGCCGTTTGGGATCAGGATGTGTTTGTTGTCCGGTGTGATCAGGATGGTATTCATGATCTGTATTTCATGTACCGTTCCTGAAACGCCATTCGATTCGACATAATCTCCGACCTTAAAGGGTTTGAAAAACAGGATGAAGACACCGGCTGCGACATTGCCGAGACTTTCCTTGAGGGCAAAACCTATGGCGACTGAAAGACCTCCGAGTATTGCAAAGAACGGCGTCATATCCACTCCGACCATACTCAGACAGGTGATGATGAGAATCATCTTCATGAAGAAATCCATCAGCGTTCTTAAAAATCCAACCAGAGACTTTTCCACCTTTGTCTTTTCCATCAGCCTTACAAGGACTTTGGTAAGGACCTTGATCAGCCACCAGCCTACACCGAAAGTGATCAGCGCACCGAGAACGCTCCAACCGTAAACCTGAAGATAATTGATTACAATTTCCATATTCTTTTGTTCACCCCTTTTTAATATTATCATTTAACTGAATCATTTAATTATACAATAAATTTAAGTTTTTTAATAAGAATTTCTTGACAAAAAAAATGAACTGTGATAACATACATATGTACTCGTATGGGTATATGAGTATAAAGAGGTGTTGTATGGACGAATTGAATAATTTTTTTAAGGCCTTGTCGGATCAGACGCGGATGAGAATAATGATCATTCTTTATCATCACGACTTGTATGTCTGTGAAATGGCCGGCATACTCGATCTGCCACAGCCGAAGGTGTCGAAGCATCTGACAAAATTAAGGGATCTCGGTTTCGTAAAAGATTCGCGGAAGGAAAAATATATCTCCTACACTTTGAATTTAAAAGATCCCGTCATGAAGAAGATCATAGAAACGCTGGCCTGTGAAACACAGGAAGATGATCAGATCAGACGGGATATAGAACGAATCGGGATCAGAAATAGATTTGAATGCTGTTGTACGGTACCAAAACCGGAATGACAATTTTCGATAAAACGGAGGAATGAGATGACGATAAAAATTCTCGGATCAGGATGTTCAAAATGTAAGAAACTCGAGGCCAATGCACGTCAGGCGATCAAAGAACTAGGTTTAGAGGCGGATGTCGTGAAAGTTCAGGATATCGGTGATATTATGGGCTACGGGGTCATGAGTACGCCGGCGCTCGTGGTGGATGAAGAAGTCAAGTCTTCAGGAAAGTTGCTTTCCGCAGAAGATATCAAGGCTTATCTGAAATAGGTTTCTTTGTAATACCGTTAAAAAGTTTCCAAAACAGAAAATCGTAATGTACGGTTTTCTGCGTTGACGTGACTATACAGGAGTGTGATACGATGCTTTATCGCGAATTTGGAAGGACCGGAGAAAAAGTCTCTATCCTGGGATTTGGATGCATGCGTTTTCAGGTGATGGATAATGACCCGAAGAAGATTATTGAGGAAAAGGCCATTGAACAGGTCAGACATGCGATAGACAGAGGTGTTAATTATATCGATACGGCATATCCGTATCATGGTGGAATGAGCGAACCGGTAGTGGCAAAGGCTTTAAAGGACGGATACAGAGAGAAGGTCTTTCTCGCAACCAAACTGCCCTCATGGCTGGTCAAGACGAGAGAGGACATGGATAAACTGCTGAATGAACAGCTTGAAAAACTTCAGACGGATCACATAGACTTCTATCTGATCCATGCCCTTAACAAGGGATTCTGGGAGAATCTGAAAAAATGTGATGTCTTTGACTTCATGGATAAGGTCAGAAAAGACGGCAGAGTCAGGCATATCGGATTTTCATTTCACGATGAGCTGCCATTGTTTAAGGAAATAGTCGATGCTTATGACTGGGAATTCTGTCAGATACAGTACAACTTCATGGATGAGAATTATCAGGCGGGACTCGAAGGACTGACTTACGCCTCCGACAAAGGACTCGGTGTTGTCATCATGGAACCCCTCCGAGGAGGCAGTCTTGTCAGGAAGATCCCGGAGGATATACAGGCTATCTGGGATAAGGCGGAGATCAGAAGGAGTCCGGCGGAATGGGCCTTGAAATTCATCTGGGATCACCGGGAAGTCTCACTCATCCTCAGCGGGATGAACGAGATGGCACAGGTCGACGAGAATATAGATTCCGCAGAAGATTCAACCCCGGGGATGCTGACGGATAAAGAGAGGGTGTTGATCAGTGAAGCGAGAGACGTTTATCTTTCCAGGATAAAGGTCAACTGTACCGCCTGCAAATACTGTATGCCCTGTCCCTTCGGCGTGGATATTCCTATGAACTTCAGCCTGTACAACGATGCCTCAATCTATCTCGATTATGAAGGACAGAAGACCACTTATCAGAACTTCTTCTCGAAGGAGCAATGGGCCTCAAAATGTCAGGAATGCGGTGCCTGTGAAACGCATTGTCCTCAGCATATCAAGATCAGGGACAGACTCAAGGAAGTCGCGGCTTTCTTTGAAGGATAAGAATTTGCCGATCGAAAGATCAAATGAGATGAAAGAGCCGTATAACAATGGTTATACGGCTCTTTTCCTGTCAATTACCTGCAGTTTGCCAGTGATCCCATCGGATCCCACGGATTCAGTACGATCGGTTCCTGTTCGTACAGTTTCAACAGCTCTTCAGAGAGATATTTTTTGTGAATGGCCACTTCGTAATTGTATTCATCAAACCAGGAATCACTCATGATGAAGAACCCCTTGTTACCCGGTTCCTCGCCCCAGCTGTTCTGGACCTTCCACTTGGTCGGACTTCCATCTCTGAGATTGACGCCCGTGAAGGTCATGGCATGTGTCAGAACACTGCCCCGGTAATTCAACCTGTCCCCCTTGTTCAATTGAATATCGGTTCCAAGGATTGAATCGTACTCGAAGAGCTTGTCATCCATGATGCCAAGATCCCTGTCGGAGAATTTGCCGACATCACAGCCAAACCAGACGGGTTCGCCATCCTGAAGCTGTTTAATACTCAGTTCTTTCAGCTCTTCTATTTCGAGATTCAGATAATGAATATTCGTCACGCCTGCCACACTTCCGAGGTATTTGACCGTGTAGGTCTTGTTATAGGGCTTGTCCGCCGTTGGGGCGTTGATGAGACTGACGTAATCGGAGAGCCTTAACGGGGAGTACCTTTGATAGAATTCGATTGGGCTCAGGTCTTTTTCCTGTGTATAAAATTCATCTTTTGTCCGGTACTCAAAATCAAACGTTTTGGGTGGTTCCCCGAGAAAATGGCAGAGGACTCTGTAGAAATTGACGAGAAGGTCCTCTTTTTTTGCTCTGATTTCGTCAACCGTCTTTGAGGACGCATTCATATCTCTCAATATCTTTGCCGCGTCTCTGAGAAAGGTCGAGATGATGAAGTTCATGTATCTTGAATTACTGCTGTGATAGGTCTCCGGCATCGCGTATTTTGGGACAAGACCGTGTTTTTCCACGAGGGCAACGAACATATCCCATTGACCACCATCGTTTGTCGGTGTTTCAAGCAGCCAGGACACCGTTCGACTGTCAAGCTCCTCATTCATCGTATCGATAATGGCTTCGAGAAAATAATTTGCCTT
>Ga0116164_10000620_pt1 | contig 29586 bp, 34 predicted proteins | sample AD_UKC109_MetaG_FD_89888 | JGI IMG/M metagenome (GOLD analysis project Ga0116164, IMG submission 89888) | Active sludge microbial communities of municipal wastewater-treating anaerobic digesters from Hong Kong - AD_UKC109_MetaG | ecosystem: Engineered > Bioreactor > Anaerobic > Digestate... | reverse complement strand
GTAATAGGTCGAATAGAAGTATATTCCAGAAAATACGGCCACGATGGCCACCAGGAACGTGAACAATGCCACATATGTGACGTTGAGATTGTCCTTTATCTCCTTGTACCTTGTGCCCATGCCGAAAAGCAAGGCCAGATATCCAAGAAAATAGAATATGTTCGATTCCGTTGTGAACGAGCTTATCAGATTGCCCGTCTCAGTGGTGCCAAGCATGTATTCTGCTATACCCCAGCACAGCAGCGAGAATATCAATATGCCCAATGTCAGCCTCAGGCCGTGCGAGACGAATTTGAGCTGGACTATGTATCCTATGATGAAACCTATTATGGGTATGATGAAGACAAGGAGTTGCGTAAAATATTCCTTGCTCGCAGCCGAGAGCAATTGGGGAAAAAGAATCAGAATCGATAAGATTGCCATTGCGATGGCGGTCTCATATTTATTTTCCATGGAATCATTTCACTTAAATTATTATACAATAAAAATGTTATTTCCATATATTAAAAATGTTATTTCGCTATTGTTGATAAAAGGTGCCTCGGGCCGGATTTGAACCGGCGAAATACTAGATCTTCAGTCTAGCGCCTTCCCAGGCTTGGCGACCGAGGCCCTGGTTCGTTTAGTCTTTTTAAGACTAAAATAAAAAACTTTCTGTCGGTTACCGGAATATTAAATCTCTACCTGGGATCCTGTGAAAAAATATGCCACTTTTCCGCCCATCGCCTTCTTGAGGATCCTGTATCCTCTCCTGCTGGTGCAATGGCAGATATACGATATCCCCACCTCATAGGAGAGTATGCCCTTGCCGACATCCATTATGTCCCTTTCGCTTACCTCCATGAAGAGGGGTATCGCCACCAGATGGAGCCCTCCCATTATGGCCTTGACCTTGGTGTTGGGAAGTTTTTGGTGGACCGCCTCAAGGACGTTCAGTATGCCAGAGTGGGAGCATCCTGAGAATATGATCAGTCCCTTCTCCATCTTTAGGACCAGTACCTGTTCGTGATGGAAATCATCATTTACATTGTTCCCGTTCTCTTTCTTGAGATATACCTTGTTGAAGTCAAATATCTCGTATTTATTCGAGAAGTCGCTGAACACGTAGAAACCTGGCAGTATCTCGGCATGGCCCTCGACAAACACCAGTCTGTCCCCGTGTTCATCAAGAATGCCACGATCGATGCCTATGTCCCTCCTGAACAGCCTATAGTCCAGGCAATGATCCTCGAATGCCTCCTCCCTGATGTACACCTTTGCCTTTTTGTTTATTTCCAAGAACTTTCTCAGGGCGCCAACGTGGTCCTTGTGGCCATGTGATATAACAACGGCGTCTACGTTCTCAAGGTCTATTCCCATCTTCCTGGCGTTCTTGAGACATTTGTTCGATGCCCCCATGTCGAAGATCACACTATGACCATCGTGCATTATATGCATGCTCAGGCTGTTCTCACTTATCAACTCGTCATCCGCTGGGCATTTCATGTTCTCTATCAGCATCGTTGCTATCATCAGCTCTTCCCATCCCAATTAAACTATATTTATACATATATTGATTTTTGCATGATTTATTGCATTGATTAAATTATAATAAGATATATTAGAATATAATTAGTATAAAGAGCCCCGAGCGGGGTTTGAACCCGCGACCTCCCGCTTACCAAGCGGACGCTATACCAGGCTAAGCCACCGGGGCATCGTAATGAAAGGAAGTTGTCTTGTTTTATAAATCTTTTTGTTTTTTTGTCTTCATGCAGACACGATTAAATTTATATCTTTTCAACATAATCAGATAGTGATTGAAATGAAGGACATGATCGTATCTGGCAACAGGAAAATCGATTGGGTCGAGGCCCATATGCCGGTCGTTTCCTCCATATTGGAGAGATTCAGGGAGGAGAGACCACTTGACGGAATAGATGTCTCTTGCTGCCTGCACCTTGAGGCGAAGACGGCGTTCACCGCCTATGTGCTGAAGGAGGGAGGTGCCAATGTGGCCATCTGCGGCAGCAATCCCCTGACGACCCAGGACGATGTCGCCGCAGCACTTGCCGGTAGGGGGGTCACGGTCAATGCAAGATACGGCCAACCCAAGGATGAGTACAGGGACAACATCAACAAGGCCCTGGACATTGGCCCAGACGTCATCATCGATGATGGAGGGGACCTGGCATATGCGGTACACACGGACAGGAGGGAACTTTTGGGGTCCATACGCGGCCTGTGCGAAGAGACCACGACAGGCGTGCTTAGGCTGAAGGCCATGGAGGCGGACGGGACGCTCCAATTACCCACCATAGCCGTAAATGACGCACAATGCAAGCATCTCTTTGACAACAGGTACGGCACTGGCCAATCGACGCTCGATGGCATAATGAGGACGACTAATCTCATCATATCCGGGAAGAACGTCGTGGTCGCGGGATACGGTTGGTGCGGCAAGGGCGTCGCAATGAGGGCAAGGGGCATGGGCACAAAGGTGATAGTCACGGAGGTCGATCCCATAAAGGCCATCGAGGCGCATATGGACGGTTTCCAGGTCATGGCGATGTCCGACGCCGCCGCGCTTGGGGATATATTCATAACGGTCACAGGATGCAGGGACGTCATAACATCAGAGCATTTCGCATCAATGAAGGACAATGCCATATTGTCAAACTCCGGGCATTTCGATGTTGAGGTCAACGTCGTCGACCTGGCGGAAATGGCAGACGAGGTCAAGGAGTCCAGGGACAACATAATGAGCTACAATGTAGGTGGGAAGTGGCTTCACGTTCTTGGCGAGGGCAGGCTTGTGAATCTGGCATGCGCCGACGGACATCCCGCCGAAATAATGGACATGAGCTTTGCCTTGCAGCTGCTGTCATCGGAATATTTGGTAGGAAACGAGCTTTCTCCTGCCGTATATCCCGTTCCCCGCGAGATAGACCTGAAGGTCGCGTGGCTGAAGCTCGAGGCGGAGTCCATCGGCATAGACACCCTCACTCCGGATCAGGAATCGTATCTGCGTTCCTGGGGGCATGGCACCTAGGTATCAAGAACGTAAGCACGGTCACCAGCCCCATGAACACCGACACAAATGACAGGATTATGTAGAACAGGTAGTCTATGGAGTATATGTCGGAGAGGGCGCCCACGATGAACGGCGCCATGAATCCCAGTCCGAATCTCGTGAAGAACGTTATGCCATAGTATGTGCCCCTGAGATTGCTTTCCGTTATCTCGCCTACAAGGGTGTTCGTGTACAGGTTCACCGCGAAGTATGCGAAACCGAACACCATCAATCCCACCATGAATGCGTAGTATCCTACAAAAGGCAGCGCCATGATGCTCAGAAACAGCATCAGGGACACTGCGAACAGTGGCTTGGCAGTGCCGTACCTGTCCCTTATCTCGCCCGATATGAGCTGGGAAACGCCTCCTGTAGTAAGCATCAGCGTGACCAACGCCCCTGCCTCGAAGGTGTCTTTGCCATATATCAGCGATGAATATGTTGGCAGCATCGTGGTCGTGCCCCTGTAGGCGAGGCCTGCGGTCATTGTGACCAGCATCGCCAGGAGGTATTCCTTGGAGATGTGTATGTCTCTTATGGAACCTGACCGTCCCTCTATGGGGCGTTCATGTATGGTTGTAAAGAGCATGCAAAGGACGATCCCGAACCCTAGCAGCATCAGGAACACCGGCCGCCATCCCCACTGATAGGCGATGAAGGCAGAGGCTATTGGGGCTCCTATCTGCCCTATGTTGCCTATCATGCCGTTGATTCCAAATGCCCTGCCAACGTTTTTTGGAAATGATGTGGATATCAGTCTGAATGCGGACGGATGGTATGTGCTCGAGGCCAGGCCCAGAAGGAACAGGAACGCCGAGAACGACAACAGGTCCCAAGATATGAACAAGCCTATGCAGGATGCCATCGCCATTAGTATGCCTATCAACTGGACCTTAAGGGAACCAATCCTGTCTGACAGTGTCCCGAAAGGTATCGCACCGACCCCGAACAACACGCCCGATATCGTGATGATCAGCGAGATGAGGGTAAGCGACGTGGAGAACTCCTCCTTCAACAGAAGAACAAGGGGCGGTATAGAGAGTATGCAGGCATGGCTGTAGGCATGTGCGAATGAGGATATTATCAAGGTCTTGTCCCTGTGCGGCATGTCAATTACCTTTTATCCCGTTTGCTGCCTCTTCGAGCACTGCGGACAGATCCGCCGTATCGGAACACGAACCTGAGGCATAGTTTTGGCCTCCACCACCCTTGCCCCCCAGTTTATCCAACGTCTCCCTTAGAATCTTGGACACATCCACGCCGCTGCCCTTGGAGCTGCCGAAGGTCAGGATCGCCCCTTTCTTTGCAGGGGATGCCAGGAGGCAGACCGTTCCCTCATCCTCGGTCGCCAATTTGCAGATATGCTGAACAAGCGGCAGGTTCTCCATCACGCCATGCATCACCTTCATGCCGCGATGGGTGGGGGCCTCGTCGAGCAGGCGTCTGGCAGTCTCTTCCATCAGGGATTCCTCCAAGGCCTTGGTCCTCCTTATAAGCTCCCTTCTCTCCTCCTCGATTCCTTCCACCTTTCCATAGACCTCCCCCACAGGCACCATGAGCATGTTACCGAGGGATTGCAGTGCAGTGCCGTTCGTCTGCATCGTTTTGATGCATCTCCATCCGCAAACGAACTCTATCCTTTGGTACCTTCCCTTCCTGTACCACTTCAAGATCTTTATGGGACCGACCTTTCCAGTCCTGTCAAGGTGCGTTCCCCCGCATGGTGTCATGTCGTACCCCTTTATGTCGACTATCCTTATGTCCCCGTCCAGGCAGGTCTCCTTCCTGAGGTCCAGGCCCTTTGTGGAATCGACTATGTACGTCTCGATCGGCAGGTCCTCCATCACGGCACCGTTGGCGACCCTCTCTATCTCATCTATCTGGGAAGGTGCGATATCGCCCGACTCTATGTCGATGCTCGATGTCTCCCTTCCAATGTGCAAGGACTCCGACCCCTTGCCAATGACCTTGAATATGGCTTGGGACAGTATGTGCTGTCCGGTGTGCTGCTGCATATGGTCCATCCTCCTGTCCCAGTCTATCCTGCACGCGACCTCGCCGTCACCGATGTCGCCATCGACGAGATGATAAATCTCGCCGCCATCAACGATGACGTTGACGACATCATGGCCGTCCATCTTGCCAGTGTCGTGCGGCTGTCCCCCGGAATCGGGATAGAAGTAGGTCCTCTCAAGACCCACCCTACTCAATTCACCCTCCCTTATGTTTGACGTCACCCTCGCCGTGAACTCTTTTATGAAAGGTTCGTCGTAATATGCCTTCTTCGTCATTTTATCATCTGTTCCCCTGGAAGGATTATCTACATATGGTATAAAAAGATTTATAATAGCTGTTAATCATCTTTGGGAAGTGAGAAAATGGACGAGAGAGAAGCGTATCTGAAGGCAGGAGAGATTACAAAGGGGATCAAGGAACAGTTGCCCGACAAGGTAATCGAGGGAACGTCCTACCTGGATTTGGCGAAGTTCGTTGAGGGTGCCATAGTGGAGGGAGGTGCCAGACCCGCATTCCCTGTGAACATATCAGTGAACAACGTGTCCGCCCATGACACGCCCACCATTGACGACGAGAGAAGATTCTCAAAGGGCGATTATGTGAAAGTGGACCTGGGCGCGCATATCGATGGTTACATAGCCGATACCGCCGTAACGATACATGTCGGCGGAGGCGATGACGACCTGATGAGGGCCAGCAAGGAGGCCCTTGACGCCGCCATAGACACTGTCAGGCCGGGTGTCAGGACCAATGAGGTAGGCAAGGCCATAGAGGATACGATAAGGGGCTATGGTCTCAATCCGATAGAGAATCTCAGCGGCCATGGGCTTGAACAGTATGTATGCCACAGTTCCCCCACGTTGCCGAATTACGACACCGGGCAGGGCGTGGAGCTAAGGGAGGGGGACGTGATAGCCATAGAACCCTTCGCCACCGATGGCATTGGCAAGGTCGTGGACGACGAGGAGCACCTGATATTCAAATACATGGGAGACAGGCCGGTCAGACTGCCTCTGGCCAGAAAGATCTTGACGACAGTGAAAAGGAACTACAACACGCTCCCATTTGCTCAAAGATGGCTTTCCGAGATATATACCAAGAGAAAGACAGAGTTCGCCCTCAAGTATCTGGTAAGGTCGTCCTCAATATACGCCTTCGCCATCCTGAAGGAGGCGAACAACGGAAATGTGACACAGTTCGAACATTCCATGTTCGTTACATCGGACGGCGCAGAGGTATTCACATAGACAAAGCTTTTAAAACAACGTTATATATTTTCGAATGGTGATATTTTGCAAAACATCCCCCCGAACGTACAACATGAGATTACACAGTTCCAGCAGCTGGAACAACAGTATCAGATGATTGCGACACAGCTTCAGGCCGCGGCCACAGAGCTCAAGGAGATAGACGATACCCTCAAGGAACTTGGGGAGGTCAACACGGAGGAGGTCTTCAAGAGCGTGGGAAGTGTCATGTTCAAGACGGACAAGGCGACGGTCGAGAAGCAGCTTGGCGAAAGGAAAGAGACCCTGGACCTGAGGAAGAGCACCTTGGAGAGACAGGAAAAGAGATTGAGAGACAAGCTTCAGGAATCCCAGAAGAAGATACAGGAACTGCTGGGCACGTCTGGAGTGACGCCTGGCCAAGGTAGTTGAGTTTGTCAGTTGAAGATATTAGGCAGTTCCTTGAAGGGAGCCGCCGACTCCTTATTCTTTGTCACAGCAATGCAGATCCCGATGCGATAGGCGGGGCCATAGCGCTGAGGAGAAGCTTGCAGGGACGGGATATTGCCATACGCTCTGACGGCATGTCCAGACCCGCCAAGATGTTGATAGATGCCCTTGGGGAAGAGATACGGAGCGGGGATGTTGGATTCGAGCCAGATTCCATCATAGTCCTTGACACATCGAATCCTGAACTTTTGGGCGAATGCAAGCGATTCCTTGACACTACCGGCAATCTTGCCGTGGTGGACCACCATTCGACATGTTCCTTCAAACCTATTGTTTCCTACAGGGAAACAAAGACATCAAACTCGGAACTTGTCTGGGAGGTTATAGGTAAGGATGCGGATAACATCTCCAGAAAGGCCCTGCTGGCAGGCATCCTTGCGGACACCGCACACCTCAGATTCGCGAACAGGGAAACGTTCGCCGCGATACATGACATAATGGGCGACGACATAGTGTTTGAGGACATATTCTCCATGATGAGTGACGATCACGACCAGTCCAAGATCATTGCCCTCATGAAAGCGCTTCAAAGAATGAAGGTAAAGAGGGTTGGGGAGTTCATGATAGTGAGGACTAACATCGGGTCCCATGAATCCTTCATCTCCAAGAACATCCTCGGTCTTGGCGCCGACGTCACCATAATAGTCAATGACAAGAAGGGCGAGAGGATCGTTGCCAGGGCGAAACGCTCGGCCCTGGACAAGGGCGTGGACCTTTCTGTGATCATGGACAAGATAGGCAAAAAGTATGGAGGGGACGGAGGAGGACATCCACCAGCCGCCGGACTCTTGGGCATCAAGGACTTCAAGGCCGCCTCGGAGGACATACTTGAAGAGGTATCTAGGATATTGAAGTGATAAGATGAGAGAGTCGACAAGGGAGCTGCTGAGGAAACAGAGGTACCAATTGGTCGGGGAACACTCCGCTGTGAAGCTTTGTCACTGGCTGAAAGAAAGCATAATGCGAGACAGGGCATGCTACAAGCAGAAGTTCTATGGCATAAGTTCCCATAGATGCCTGCAGATGACCCCTGCTGTCAACTGGTGCACCCAAAAGTGCCTGTTTTGCTGGAGGCCTATCAGATTCACGGAGGAGATACCGCAGGATGTCGACGACCCCAAGAGCATCATAGAAGGCTCGATAGAGGCCCAAAGGACACTGTTGTCCGGGTATCAGGGTGTCTTGGATCAGGTCAACAAAAAAAAGCTAGAAGAAGCCCAGAATCCGAACAATGTCGCGATATCGCTCTCAGGAGAACCTACGTGCTATCCCAGGCTCCCAGAGCTGCTCGAGGAGTTCAAGAAAAGACATTTCACCACGTTCCTTGTCACGAACGGCACGAATCCCGAAATCTTGCTGGATATGGACACGCTTCCCTGGAATCTTTATGTGACCGTGGCCGCGCCAAACAAGGAGGTATACGGCAGATTATGCAATCCGGTGGTCCCGGATGCGTGGGAACGCCTTAACAGGACCATTGACATCTTTCCATCACTGGACACCAAGAAGGTCATGAGGCTGACGATGACAAAGGGTTTCAACATGTGCGACCCCGCGTCCTATGCGAAGATGATAGAGCGGGCGGAACCGACCTATGTCGAGGTGAAGGCCTACATGTATGTCGGGTTTTCAAGGGACAGGCTTGAGATGGACAACATGCCAAGGCACGAGGAGATAAGGGAGTTCGCCCAGATGATAGCGGAGAACTGTTCTTATTCAATAGTGGACGAGGCCCCAGAGAGCAGGGTGATACTGCTGGGCAGGAAATGAAAACACACTTTTTTCCAGCACGATAACTTATTTAAAGACTTGGTATAACTTATCTTCGGTGAGGGCGATAATCCAAAAGATTTCTATTCGATCGATCAATGCAAAGAGATTCGCGAAAAGCAACGACAAGATGCAGAACGTGAAGATCACCAATAGTTCCAGCGTGACATCGCTCCGTCTCGACGACGATGTCCTTGTCATGGAGTATGTGTTCTCTACAGACTACTTCCCGAACATTGCAAGCATCAAGATAGAGGGCGAGATAAGGTATTTGGGCGACATATCAAGCATTGACGTGAACGACAAGTCCACGCTGACGCCGGAGATATCAAGGGAATCTCACACCGCGATACTGAGATTCTGCATCCCGGAACTTGTGCTCATAACCAAGCAGTTGGAGCTGGTCCCCCCAATTCCGATACCTTCGATCGAAAGGAGAAATCTTCCTGACAGTGATAGGATAAAGGATAACGTTTACGATTACAGGTGATATATTTGCTTCCCATCGATGACATATTGAAGCGTTCCAAGGAAAACTTCTTTGATGAGTGGATGAGCACGAGCTCGTACTTTGAGGGTGAAAGGAATTTCGAACTTCCGAAGAGGAGGGGAAAGGAGCACCTTCTTTCAAAATATGGCCTAAAGGCAAGGGAGATCTTGCTTGATATGGGATTCGATGAGGTATATCTCAAACAGTTTTTCTCAAAGGACAATGTCGAGAAACAGTACGGCCCCGAGGCGCCCGCCATACTTGACAGGCTGTACTTCCTTGCAACCCTTCCAAGGCCGGACATAGGGATATCCGATGACAGGAAGGGCTTCATAAAGGAACGCATCCCAGACATAGACTTCGATAAGCTGAAGAACGTCTGCAGGGACTACAAGATGGACAAGATCGACCCGGGAGACCTCAGCGAAGAGCTGGCGACCAGGCTTAGGCTGAAGCCTGAGGATGCGACATTCCTTTTGGACGAGGCGTTCCCCGAGGTCATGAACATCGAACCGAAGGCGACCGACAACGTCCTCAATTCACATTTCACGACCGCTTGGTTCCCGACGCTCGCACAGCTTGTGGACAAGTCGCCCCTGCCTGTGATGCTTTTTACCTCAGGTTGGAGGTACAGAAGGGAGCAGCGCGAGGATGCCATGCACCTGCGCGCCCATTACAATCTGTCCATGGTGGTAATGGATGAAGGCCTTACCATGGCGGACGGGATGTACATCACAAAGGAATTCTTCAACAGGTTCGGATTCAAGAAGCTCAAGTTCAAGAAGAAACCCAATCAGGCCGTGTACTACGCATACGGCACCAACTACGAGGTGTTCGTGAAGGATGAGAACTTTGGCTGGGTGGAGATCACCGAGATAGGAATGTATTCTCCAATCGCCCTGGCCAACTATGGCATTCCCTACCCTGTCTTCAACTCAGGACCCGGCCTTGGAAGGCTTGTCCTGCTAAAGGAGGACGTCGACGACCTCAGGTCGCTCCATCATCCAGAGTTCTATTCGTTCTCTTTCGATGACAAGGACATGCTGGAATCGATAGTTCCCGTCATAAGGCCGACCTCCGGCGTGACGGATGAGATGGTGTCGGTCATAAAGAATGCCGCCATGGAACACAAGGACGACCCGAGCCCTTGCGACATCATCGCGTTCGAGGGCAATGTCGGTGGAAGGAATCTGGTGGTACGCATGCTCGAGCCCGAGGAGAACAAGAGCCTGCTGGGTCCCGCAGCCTTCAATCAGATATACGTGCACGAGGGCAACATCTACGGCATCCCAAAGGATGGCCTGTCCCAAAAGCTCAAGGATGTTGTGGAGAGCGGTCTGACGAACGGCCTGACATACATGGACGCCTTCCTATCGCTCGTGGCCAAGGATGTCGAGGACAAGATAGACAGTTCCTTCACCGGTGTCCAGGAATACAGGTTGGGCATGTCCAAGAGGCTCTCGGATGTGAACTTGCAGATCCCGGAGGAGGTAAGGACCTTCATCCAGATGAAGAACAACAGGATAGATGTGAGGGGCCCGGTGTTCTTCACACTGTCAATAGAGTTCCTCTGATGCCATAAACTTCTTTTACATTGGCATGTAAGATATCTATATGGAGAAGGGCAAGATAGTGAGATGTCCCTATTGCGGCGCAAGCGATGTCGATGAGACTCATGGGGAGTTCAGGTGTAGATACTGTTCAACGGTCTTCACCCCCCCGAAGGACGGGCCGGACCTGGCGCTGAAGGAGCGTCCCCTGTTCACTTGCGCGGGCTGCTCCAAGAGCTATTATGCTGAGGAATGGGAGCAGTACTCCAGGATATCGCTGCAGACGTCAAGGTCCCCCGTGGCCAAGAAGACGGCGGTGAACTACGAGATGTACTACTGCCCCCGATGTCACGATTTCCTTTGCCTGAAGTGTGTGGAGAAGGGGCGTTTCAACAGGATCACATGCGCCAAGTGCGGCAAATCCCCGGAAAGGGTCTCGGGCAGCTTCGTTGTAAGCGACCTGAAAGAAGTGCCTGGGATGTTCAGGCATGTGCACACCAAATACGTGAAGAAAGTTTAATATGGAACTCATGACATTTTATCATAGGTGAGTTTTTTGGACAATCTACCAAAGGGTTTAGTAGACAATCTGACCCCAGGGGAGGATGTTGCATGTTGCGTGGGCAACTTTGCAATTGCAAAACCAACATATGTCGCCGTCACGAATAAAAGGGTGATATACTATGACAGCAAGTTCCTTGGGCGCTATGACATGAAGACCATTCCATATTCCAAGATATATCAGGTATATGGAAAGAAGGGAAAGATGAGGGGCCATCTATATATAGAGGGCGAGGAAGAGGAGCAGGACATTGTGGTCGACGCCCTGAAGAACGAGGACGTGTTTTTGGTCATAGAGACGATGAAGAACGAGATAAACAAGATAGCCATAGAACCCATATCCATCAACAGGAAAAAGAAGTTGATGTCTGAAGAGTGGTATTTCTCCAAACCTCCGGAGAATGTTGTGAGGACATTCATTGGCGCCGCCCCGCATGCCATGCAGAGCATGGATGCACCCAAATCTGGCGTTGAACAGATAAGGGAGCTGAAGGGGCTGTTGGACGAAGGGCTTATATCCGAGGAGGAATTCCAGGCGAAGAGGGAGGAGATCCTCAAAAGGATCTGACGCTCAATCTATCAGATGCTCTTCCCTGACCCTGGACATCAGGGCGAATATCAAGGTCAGACCCCCCATGATAAGGAAGGAACCCCTCAGCGACCATTCCACAAGGACCCCGATGAGCGGGTAGCTCACCGCCCTGGTGAGCACGGATATCATCGAGATCGTGGAAAGTACCGTCGCACGATTATGGGAGTCTATGTATTTGTTCAAATAGTTTTGATAAAGGATCACGCGGGTGAGGCCGAAAGCGCTTATTATCAATATGAGAACTATTGCCAGCGCGATGTACCGATTTAAGGCAAGCAGGACAAATGACACCCCAGGCAGGACGGCGCTGAACAGCACGTACCTCCTCTTGGATCCCAGTATGTTCTCCATCCTGGAAAAGCTGTTCAAGACCAATATCTGGACCCCAGTCATCGCGGCATGGACGAACCCGAAGAAGAATATAGGCACCATCAGCTCGGAGAGTAGCGGTTGGTACACCCATATTATCATGAACACCATGTTCCCTATCGCTATCCTGTCGAATGCCAGGAGCTTGAGGACGCTGTGCCCCTTGAAGTATTTGAAACCTTCCTTTATCGTGCTGAAATATTTTTTTTCGGGCCGTTCTGAGACGATCTTCGGTTCCTTCAGTCCTAAGCCTACTATCGCCGCCAAGAAACAGGGGATGAACAGGAACATCATGGTGTATCTGAGGCCTATGGTGGTGGCGATGATGCTGCCTATTGGCGCGCTTACCATCAGCGCCACGAGCGCCGAGCTTTCCAATCTGCCGAATATCCTCTTGGACTCGGATTCCCTTCCGTCGGTGAGGAGACTGTCATACACCAACGCCTCGTCAGCCCCTGAGAGAAGGGCGGTCCCGACCGCCCATAGGAACTCGCCCACCATGAACACATAGAAGTTCGGCTGGGAAGAGTATACGAGGGCCGCGAACGCGTTCACTATGGCGGAGAGTATCAGAGACGTTTTCCTGCCAAGGTAGTCCGCAACGGCCCCTGTTGGAACCTCGAGGGCGAAGATGGAGATCATGAAGAATGACTGCAGCACCATTATTTGGCTGAAAGATATACCTCCCCAGTCAGTCATGAACGGGATCAGCACGCCGCCGATGAAATGCATGCTCAGCAGGAAGTTGAATATGTACATCCTGTTGATATTGGAATTTGATACTGGCACATGTAATAAAAAATAGGATGGATTATATTGTTTTCCATCTATGTGGTAAAATTGGCACCGTTTGGTCAAAAGTTTTGATAAGATGTCTCAAATGACTATCATGTCTATGAATTTTCCGACATCGTCGAGATACTTCCCGTTCTTTATGTTCTTTGATTTAAATGACATCTTGGCCACGGCCTTCTTGTCAACGAACTTCTCCATTCCGTCGAGGGTGGACACGTCGCCTTGAGTGTTCATTGTACAGAAGAAGGCGATGTTGTTCATGTTTTCCTTGGTCTTGGAAAGGTACGCCCTTACGGGGGTCGACATCTTGCTGGCCCAAACGGGGGTCCCGACAATGACAAGGTCATATTCCAACAGGTTGGCCCTGGGCTCCATGATGTCTGCTTCCATATCCTTTATGGACTCCCTTCCCGACCTCACGAAACCCAGGGGCCCGGACCTCTTGTCCTTATCGATGATCTCCTCAATGTCGCCCGAGACCCTTTCCGCAATTGCCTTCGCCACGTCCTTGGTGTGGCCGGACCTGGAATAATATACAATAAGTGACCTCATACAAATCACCATAATAAATATGCGAAGGGTCTTATATAGCTATCTGGCCCCCCTCATTTTGAATATTTTAACAAAAAACATTAATCCTTGAAAGGCGAATATAGGGCATGGAGAACAAGGATAGGATCTCCAATAGGAAGATCGATGATTTCGACCTCAAGATAATGAGGTGCATATACTGCAAGGAGAACTTCAAGGACCACACCGTTTACGAGACTGCGGAACACGAGGAGGACTGTCTCTGGAGATATTATCTGGTATGCCTTTCCTGCGGCCACAGGAACTATCTATCTGTGCTGACAGACCACATGGAATGTAACTGTGATGCGGCGGGCGGAGGACCGGACCCTGCCCCAGGATAGGACATGGCAGGCGCCCCGGGGAAGACGATCGCCCGTTATTGGGGACAATGTCCGTTTTTGAACATAAACGATATAACGGGCAACTATCTATTATTATATGTGATATCATGAGGATCTCAAGAACATATGCTTTCATCACGATGCTCTTGATCGTTATTGTCCCATTTTGCGGTTGCATAACGGATGGGGAGTTGACACTTGAGGAAAGGGCGGAGTATGAGGTGATAGACAATCTCCGGGAGGGCCACTACGATGTTGTTTACTCCTTGTTCAACGATGATATGAAGGACCTCGTCTCGGAGGAGGAACTCGGGGACCTGTGGCAGATGATCGAGGAGGCCTATGGCCCCATAGTCGACATCGAGGGGGAGAACGCCGGCAGGGAGGATCTATCAGAGGATGGCGTGGACTATATCGCCGTCTACGTACCTTGCGAGTTCGAGGACGGCACCAGATTGCAGATCCAGGTCGTGTTCGATGAGGACGAGCTGGTGGCAGGGCTCTGGTTCCTGCCCGACTAGCTGCTCTCATCCCTTGCCATGCTGAAGAACATGCCTCTCTCTTTTTTTTCTCCATGCACCTTCCCGGTTTCTGAAAGGTAATTGAGGTACTTGTTGACCTCGTTGAGGTGGATTCCCAGGATCTTGGCCAGGTCATCTGCCGTACATGGCCTTCTTCTTATGGTAGATACTATCTTGTCAAGGGCGTCCTCACTAAAGGAATCATGTCCGACGACATCCGAGGGTTTTCCCACGGCCTCGCCGCCCAGAATGCTCGCGATCCTTTCAAGGACGGCGCCCTTCGTCGGCCTGACCCATTCCTCTGTAGAGGGCCTGTCCAATGAGTTTATCTGGATCCTGTTCGCACCTATGTCCAATAGGTGTTTCCTGATGGCCTCAAGCTCCTCCTCGCTATCGTTGAGCCCGGGAATGACCATCACCTCCAGCCATATCTTCCCGGAGAATTCCCTTCTCAGTTCAATGAGACCTTTCAACAGTTTTTTCAGGGTGATATTTTCATGGGGACGATTTATCTTTTTGAAGACGCCTTCCGTGCCCGCATCGAGAGATGGCAGGATGACATCACAATCCATCACTTCCCGTCTAACTTCGGGGTCGAAGAACAGTGTGCCGTTTGTCAACAGGGCTATCTTGTAGTCGGGATGTTGTTTTTTCAGGAATGAGATAATCTTGCCGATCCCGCTGTGGAGCGTCGGCTCACCAGAGCCTGAGAATGTCAGATAGTCGATCCTTGGCCTCTTTGAGAGGAAATCGTCCAACTCCCTGATCACCTCGTCGGTGGGAACGTATTCAGCCCTGATGTCTGTCAGGTCCGTTGTCTCGCCACATTCGCAATATACGCAGTCCAAGGTGCAGGTCTTGTACGGGACAAGATCGATCCCTAATGATGATCCAAGCCTTCTCGAGGGCACTGGGCCAAAGAGGTACAAGTATCTCAATCCCCGCACCCGCCCTTCGTTATTTCTGGACACATAGTCATGCTCACCCCATATTCCATACCTACCTGAAATGGGATATCTTTTATACTTTATTTATATTATAACAGGACAACATGAGAATAATCGACCTTTCACATGAGATAGCACCCGCTATGCCCACATTTCCGGGCACAAGACCACCTGTTTTCAGACCCGCAAACACAATCGATGATGACGGATTCAGGGAGATGAGGGTCGACCTGTGCACACATACAGGCACGCACATAGACTCACCTTTCCATGTTTTCCCAGAGGGCAGGGCCTTGGACTCCTTCGATGCGGACCACTTCTTTGGAAGGGCGACTATGGTGGACCTGAGGTCTATTCGGTCAAAGGATATCGGTCTGGACCTTCTAAAACGTGACGGACCGTCCATAAGGGACTCCGACTTTCTGCTCATTCACACCGGTTGGCAGGGAAGATGGGGCACCGACTCCTACTTTGAGGGCTTTCCATCATTGTCGGCCGAGGCGGCGGAATGGCTTTCAGGAATGGATTTGAAGGGCGTCGGTGTCGATGCGATATCGATAGACGATATTGGCTCTGTGGACCTTGAGGTCCACAAGACCCTGCTGGCGAGCGATATCCTCATAATCGAGAATCTCAACTCGCTAGACAACATACGAGCTTCATCGTTCTTCTTCTCGTGCATGCCGCTCAGATTGAAGGATGCCGACGGGTCCCCTATTAGGGCATATGCAATGGAAGAATAAAAAAAATAAAATGATAAAATGGATTAATATCGATTATTTCTTCTTCTTTTTAGTAGAAGTTTGGGTATTAGTTGTTGTAGCTGGTTTCTTTGCTTTTTTGGCGCCCATACTTACACCTCCTTGATAATTTATAATATATATTGAATTTATAAATTTTTCTATTATATTTACAAAAATAAATTAATATTATATCTCTAAAAGATATAATTAATTATAAATTTTATTTAAATCAATAATAATAGCTTATTATTGTATTATTATTGTATTTTATAGCTATAACCGTTTATATATAATTTTAGAATATGAATTTACGTTATATTATAATAAAATCTATTATTTTAGCTCTAAAATACCGTAAAGCTTTTATAGCTAATCAATTCCCGAATCTACTGAATTAACGAAGGCTATTCGAATGGAGAATGGAAATAATTCATTTAAATCGGGAAGAAATCGTTGGTTCTACTATTACGTTCCCTTTAAGATTGGACAATCAAATCTTGGAGTGCTCATACCGCTCATCATACTTGACCTGGGTGGAAATGCGGGGGCCGTAGGCCTCTCCTCCATGTTGTTCTCACTTGTCACGATAATCGCTACCATGGTGTGGGGGAGATTCTCAGACGAGACGGACAAGAGGAAACCATACATCATCCTCGGATTCCTCGGGGCCACCTCGTGCTTTTTCATCCTAGCCTTCGCCACCACATACCTACAGGTGGTGATGGTATATGCCATAATGGCGTTCTTCATGGCGGCGGAGCTGCCCGTTACTCCCCTTTTTCTCCTAAGGAACGTGGACAAGGATAGATGGAACGAGTCGTTCAGCAGATTCAATCTCATATGTAGCTGGGCGTTGACTGCGGGGCTGGTGATAGGCGGCATCTCGTCGGTCTTCTTCGATTCCTTCTACACCGCACTGATACTTAGCTTCATAACGTTCCTTTCCGTGTTGATGGCGAAGTTCGGCATCAAGGAGTCTACGATTGATGTAAACAGGTCGAAGATGGGTATATTCCCGAACCATATGCTTGAAAGGAAGCGCTTTACCCCGAACTTCGTGCTTCACATCCCAAGGCCGTCTTTGAAGATGCGTAGCAACAACAGGGGCTTCTTCATAGTGATAGCTCTCCTGTTCACAGGGAGCAACTTCTTCTTCATCCCGATCATACCCTACCTGAAGTACATGGGGATAGATGATGGCCTGATATTCTCTGTCAGCCTTTCGAACTATATAGCCTCGTCCCTGGTGTATGCCTTGATCTCCAGGGACATGCGCTCGCTTGGTTGTTTGGGCCTCCTCAGACGGGGAATAATCACCCGCCTCGTTATGATGCTTTCCATGCTGGCATGCATCATGACAATCTCCAATCACGCCTTTGTCATAGTGTTCGTTTTCTATATGCTGATGGGGGCGGTATGGCCCCACATATACACAGCTTCGATAACCTTCGTTTCGGAGTCCTCCTCCAACAACAACGGCGGCAGCCTCATGGGGAAGTACAATGCAGTATCCACGTTTGGTCTCATGATAGGAAGCATGCTCTCAGGCTATGTGTTCGACATATACTCCTTGCAGCTTTGTCTTACCATAGCTGCGGTCTTTTACGTATTGGCATACCTTGTGCTGTACAAGTATGTCAAGATGCCGAGTGAGGGGGCAGACAACGCTGTTTGTGAAGTCCCATCCTAAAAGCTACAACACCTTGCGACACTCTACGACATATGAAAATCCGAGATACGATCAATAGTAGCTTATTAGGTATGCATAACCATACCACGATCTTCCGATCCTGACATAGTAGTAATCTTCGCTGAACGAGTAGAGGATGCCTGTGCCCCTGTTTACATTCACGATCATGCCCCACCAGCCCATGTAGATCTTTTCTCTGGTGTTCTTGATATATATCACACCACCGTTGCTGTTCGAGTAACTGTATTCGTAGCCGTTGATGTTGTTGTTCCATATCTTGGGATCGAGTCCCATGTCCTCGAAGCAATCGCTGCCCTCGGATATCCAGCCGCCCGACCTGCGAATTTCATATGCTAACTCTCCAAGATATGCGGCGTTCGTTGGCATGTCGTTCGCATATGGGTCGTAGACAGCTTCCTCGGCGGTGGCAAGCACGACCGAACGGTGCATGTTGTACATGTCATTCCCGTCTTGGTATGCGACGATGTTTATTGAGTCGAGCAGATCGACCCCCGGAAGCCCCGTTGCATCGATGGCCAGGTCAACGTATATCGCATCCCCAACATAGATGGTCCTGCCATCGGACTCGAGATTGTATGCATCGGATGTGAAGCTTACACGGTCCTCGTAGGAACCGCTGTCAAGGATCTTTACCTTCACGGGATAGTTCAGATTGTTCGTTATCGTCATTACATTCTCATAGGTGATGAACTGTAAGGGTATGTCGGTTATGCTGAACTCAAAGGTCCCATCCCCTGCCTCGTCTGTGAAGTATATGCCGTTCTCACCATACGGTTCGAGGGATATCAATCCGTATCTGTCATCTGTGGTCTGAAGGGTGACGGCCCTGTCGGTGCTGAATGAAGTGAATGCCTGGGTGTTGAACACCATTATGGCGAACAGCATTATGACGAATATGAGAAGGACTTGATGGAACCTCATCTGTTAGCATTCTTAAAGAATTGTTTTATAAGCTTTGCTGAACAAAAGTCACTTAATCCGGGCGCCATAGCCATCCAATTGGACACATAGTTTCTCTTGTATTGTCATTTTGTGATAACATCATTCCTTTGGCCTTGAAGGGTGATTGTTATCATATTGAACAACATAATCAAGAAACAGTCTGTATATTGCTTTATTCTCTCTTTCTCAGAAAGATATAAATATCAACCCTACTTACTGTTTATAGTTGATATAATCAACTATATATGAGGTGAAAAACAATGGACGGATTAGGAGTTTCCATAAAGACAGGTATAATAGGGGGAGTCATGGGATTCATAGTAAGTTTCCTGATGACGTACTTCATCATCCCCATGGCGACAGAGAGGATGATGTTTGGAGTGTCCAATGGCATGTCCGGATTTCTCAGCGGTTTCATGGGGGGCTTCATTGGGCTTCTTATGTACCTAAAAGCAACTAAAAAGACGTGATATATTTTTTTCTTATATTTTTTCCCTAATTGAGGCATGATTAGGGCATGATTCTGGAATTATTACTAATATTTGTTGAGAAATCTATTGATCGTTGATAAATATAAACAGGTCATGGTCATGCTCTGGAATGTAGGATTGTACTATTATGCTGGGGACGCGACTACCCCTGAGGGACAGATTCCCGACATCGCCCGGGAATTCGATACCGTCGTTCTCCTGTCAAGCGACGAGGGGGCGTCATACGACCTAGGGGCCCTTTTAGGCAGGATAATGGATTTTTGGAACGATCAGTCGAATGTCCAGATCCTTGTGGAGATCCCCAATCCCGGCGGAACAGGAACGTATCCCTTCATGAAGGCCAGGCTTGATGAGATAGAATCACAGGCAGGGGGAATGGTCAAGGGATACTATTTCGTGCCTAAGGAGTCGAATTCCATATGGAACGGAACGGCGACCGATTCGTCACACTGCCGGGACAATGCGAGAGACATCGTCAGAGATGTCAAGGCGCTGAGCAAATACGCCCTTTGGATGCCTGCCTATAATCCTATGAGCTATGATATGATGGACCAATGCCAATTGCACATAAGTTTCACGAACATATTGCCCAATTTCTTTGCCGCCGGCTCAGGGATACTAGTTGAAAAGGAAACGCTTTTAGGAAGAAAAAGACGCGCCGCGAGCTGAAAGTACATGTCTTTGCCTCAGGAGATGTGAGGGTACCGGATATTCGATAGTTATCTCTGGAGAGAACAGAGTTTTCGGCCTTGAAGAAAGGGATTTGGAAAGATCGGAGGTCGATGTTCCCATTCCGTTGGCCGATTAATGAGTTTTTCATCTCATATCAATTTTCTCTTTATGGCAAATAATGTTACCATCCCCATCGATATCGACAGCGCCGCCGAGAAGAGGAAGACAAGCTCGTACCCGTCTATTGTATAGAGCACCCCCATGAGCACCGGGCCTATGCTTTGGCCTAGCCTGAGATTGGAGGAGAACAGCGCCGAGACCACGCCCCTGGTCTCGTCCGAGACGGAATTGAGGAACTTGGTCTGCAATATGGGTATGTTGAATCCTTGCCCAACGCCGTACAGGCAGGCCGCCAGTATCCCGACATACGCATCTGTCATCAGGTACATGACGACCATGGCAAGTGAATAGAAAACGAATCCTATGACCATTGGGATGTTGCTGCCTATTCTCTTGTGGATCTTTCCCGAATGGTAGGATATGATCCCCGTCGTTATGGACATGAAGGCGAGGATGATGCCTATGTCGAACGAATCTGAACCGTATACCTCGTCCAGATATAGAGGGAAGTATGTCATGTACGGCCCATAGAGAATGATGAAGCTCACGATGCATGCGGAGATGAGGACCACGAACTTCTTATTGTACAGTTCCCTGGACGCCATGACAAGATATGATTTGTAATCCCCGTCATTTCTCTCGGTGGGTATGTGCATGTACTTCAGGATGACCAACGAGATGGGTATGGCCAAAAAGAAGAAATAGAATGGGAAGAACCACGCGACAGATGCCATCAGCCCCCCTATGACGGGGTACGAGGCGGATCCCACAGAGAGCACGCTTGCATTGTAACCCATTGCCACGGCCCTATCATGCCCCGTGAAGGCATCCCCTATCAGCGCCATTGACAGCGTTGAGAGGCCAGAGGCGGCAGCGCCTTGGAAGAATCTCATTACAAGTATCATGTTGTAGTCCCTTAGGAAAGCTATGGAACCTCCGCTCAAGGAGAAGACCAGGAGGGACACTATGACCATCCCCTTCCTGTTCCATTTGTCCGAGATGAATCCTACGAGGGGGCTGACTATTACACCAGGGATGGTGAATATCGTGACCATCAGGCCTATCTGGGTCTTTGACAGGTCGAACGCATCCTGCACCTTTGGCAGGGCCGGTGATATGAGCGCCAACCCCACTATGGCCATCAGGGTGACGCCGAATATCATCTGAAGGTCCCGATTCCTGTAAAGAGACGTCATTTTTGCACCAATAGAGATAATTTCCTAGTTTAGTAATAATACCTACCTATAATTCTTGTCCGCCTTACTAAAAGATTTTCTTGTCAGGAATGGTGCGGTGGCCTCTCCTTCAACAGCACGGTGGCGACGAATCCCACGACCGCGATCAACAAAAGGACGACCAATGCCCCCCCGTATCCTTCGGCGGTATAGGCATCGCCCACCATGCCGCCCCTCTCAAGCATGTATCCCAAGAACGGCTGGAATATGGCGCCGCCGATGAAGGGAAAGAAGTTTGCCAGCCCCGTGGACGTCCCCGAGAGCTCAAGCGGGAAGGCGTCCTTTATCGATGCGTAGATGAGGGGATTGATGCCTATGGCGAACATCCCCATTCCGAAGAAACAGGCATAAAGCGCGACCGTGGGCAGCGAATCGACGAACATGGCCATAAGCCCCATGTCCAGCATCAGCAACGCGGCGCAGAACACCACCACGATCCTTCTCTTCCTCAGTATCTTGTCCGAGAGGTATCCGAGAAACGGGCTGCCAAGTATCATGCCGAACGCTATCGACGACAGCACCCTGCCCGCCTCGACCTTCGACATGCCGTACATATGGATGAGGTAAGGCCCTCCCCAAAGCCCCCCGAACGATATGTAGATCGACATGGAGCAGAACAGCCATATCGAGGGCGGCCAGAACTCCCATGTCGTCACGATCCTTCTGAATCCCTTGAAGAGGGAGGAGTTGGTAGGTCTTTCCCTGTGTGCGTGTATTGGCTCGAAACCCATGTCGGTCGGAGAGTCGCGCGCCAGATGGAACATGGCGACGCCCAGCAAAAGGCTGATAAGCCCTATTATCAGGAAGGGCGCCCTCCAGCCGAACTGGTCCGATAGGAAGGCGAGAGGCATGGTCGACATCAGCAGCCCCACCCCTCCAAGGGCTATGAAGACCCCGTTCATCGTGGCGAACTCGTCCTTTCTGTACCATTGCGATATGAACTTCAGGCCGCAGACATAGACGGTCGAGACGCCGATCCCCACGATGACCCTTCCTATTATCGCCATCTCGACATCCAGCGCCATTCCAAAGAATATGGACCCGATACCGGCGATCATCGTGGTTGCGGCAACGGTCTTCCTCACGCCCCATGAGTCTGACAGCATCCCCGTCGGCAGTTGCATGAACGCATACGAGTAGAAGTATCCCCCCGCCAAGAGCCCCAACAACGCCCCCTCTGCCCCCAAGTCCTCCATCAGGTCCACGGCCACTACCGCGGTCCCGTTCCTGTGGATGTAGACGAACACATATATCAGACCAATGAGGAGGAACACTATCATCCTGTATCTTCTGAAGTCGGATGCGCCTGGCCTTTTCATGATACCTTAATTGGCGGTGACAAGAATATAAAACATTGACCTCATTTCATTAAAAAAATAAAAAAAGTGAAGAGCTATCGGTACAGCTCGAATATGTTGCATTTTATCGGCATTATGCCCGGCCTTTCGTCTGTCGTGAAATTCGTGTATGCCAATACATGGGTCTGGTATTCCAGATAACCCTGTACCACATCGTGCAGTCCCTTGTTCCTCCTGCCGAGTATCAGTATGTGGAACCACTGTATGAGCATGCAGAGCCCTGCGATGAATCCATATATCGCCAACACTATCGATATCAGGAAGCTGTACACGATCCTGACGAAGAGCTCCAGCCTGCTTGCATCCTCATTGTAACTGAACAACTGTTTCATATCATTTGTTACTTCTTCATCCATGTCTGTCACCTTCTTTGTTTTGAGTCCCTTTGGGGTGAACACAATATAAAACGTTGCTGGCCATTAGTGGCCATTTACTTTTATTAGAGAATAATATTATATATGCTTGCCTAGTTCTCTAGTGTAGTTATGGGATATCTAGAAGCGTTTATTGTAAGTGCCGCCCTGATAGGCGTCGCCGAGCTGGGCGACAAGACTCAGATAGCGTTGCTCTCGCTGTCCGGCAAGTACAAGAAGAAGACCCCCCTGCTCGTGGGTTCCTTCATGGGGTTCGCCCTTGTGGACGGCATGGCCGTGGTCTTTGGCGGTACCATCTCTTCCCTTGTCCCGCAGGATACCATCTCGCTTGCCGCCAGCGTCGTGTTCATACTCTTTGGCGTCTACTTCCTTTTCGAGAAGGAGGAGAAGATGAAGGAGGCGAATCACAAGTCCCTCCTCCTGACAAGCTTCATGCTGATAACGCTGATGGAGCTTGGCGACAAGACGCAGCTGATCACCATGACCCTCGCGGCGCGTTACGATTCCATGATAGGCGTCTTCCTTGGGGCCATGGCCGCCTTGATGTTCCTCTCGTCCGTTGCCATCATCGTGGGCAAGGCGCTCTCCGAGAGGATATCCGAAAAGGCGTTCAAGAGAGTCTCCGCCTTCCTGTTCATCACACTGGGCGTGCTGGGGCTGCTGGGAATCTGGTAGTGCGGATCGAGGGGACCGCATAAGATAATAAAACATAAATAATGTCCCAATATACATGATTCATGCACAAGATACCCCGTTGCATGAGCACACAGCACCCCGACAATGTCAATCCCCCCTTCTTTTCGAACGCTCCGGAGCTCGGCGGCGATGACGAGATACAGGAGGCATACTACGTCTTTTCCCACCTACAGTGCGATGAGCAGATGTGGGACTGCGAAGGCAAGGAAGTGGACAACTTCGTAGTGAAGAAGCTCTTGTCCAGGTATGACGAGTACTTCAGGGAGAACGTTATAGGAGAGAACGTCTTCATAACGTTCAGGGTGCCGAATCCCCAGCTTGAGAAGACAGAGGCCAAGATACTGTTGGAGACACTGGAGTCCATACCCCGTTCATTTGACACAGCCTCCACCTTCTATGGAAGGGACGTCGTGCCCATATTCGAGGTAATACTGCCCATGACAACATCTTCCCAGGAGCTTGACAACATCTTCAGCTACTACAGGGAGTATGTGGCGGGCAAGCAGAACAAGATGGTCGGCCGGTCTGTCGCCATCAAGGACTGGATAGGCGAGTTCCACCCGGACGAGATAAACATCATCCCCCTTGTCGAGGACTACGAGCACATACTGAACGTCGATTCCATAGTTGGAGGCTACCTGGAAGGGAAGCAGATAGACGAACAGCGCGTGTTCCTTGCCAGGAGCGATCCCGCGATGAACTATGGTTTCTTTTCCGCCATAATACTGACGAAGATAGCCCTCCATAGGTTAAGGGCCCTATCGAAGGAGTCCGGTGTCAGGCTACATCCCATCATCGGTGTGGGCACCGCGCCGTTCAGGGGCAATCTCTCGCCGTACAACGTTGAGAAGTTCGCCGACGAGTACCCATCGCTCAGGACGTTCACCCTGCAATCGGCATTCAAGTACGACTATCCTCCCAAGGATGTGGAGGACGCCATACAGAAACTTCACGACACGCCTGTCAAGAACCCGCGATTCGTGGACGAGGAGGCGGGCATCAACTTCATCAAGAGGTATTCCGAGCAATATAGGAAGGAGGTAATGGTGCTCGCGCCCCTGATAAACAGGATGTCCAAGTTCATTCCCGCCAGGCGCATGAGGAAACTGCACATCAGCCTGTTCGGCTACTCGAGGAACATGGGCGGGATATCCCTGCCAAGGGCCATCGCCTTCACAGCGAGCCTGTACTCGATAGGCCTCCCACCGGAACTGATAGGCATCCAAAGCCTTGATGCGGGCGATGTGGATGTCGTGAGGCGCATACATTACAACTTCGACGACACGCTCTCCACCGCACTGTCCTATTACAATCCAGCATCATCGGAGATAACGGGCATTGACCTCTCATCGAAGATAGAGATGCTGGATGTGGCGTATGAACCGAACGAGGAGCATATGGCATACACCGGCTCGATCTTGGAATGCATCAAGAAAAATCAGATGGAGCCCGTCGAGCGGCTCTGCCTGCAGGCCGCCCATGTCAGGAAGTTCCTGGGGTGAGCCAGGAACTCTAAAAATCCTCATTATAGACAGACGGTTTCCTCGCCGTTTGTCTCGTATTTGACCGTGGCCATCTCAACAATCCCCATGTATATGTCGAGGAAGGCGTAGTAGACCGCCAAATGGTGGATGAACTCCCTTGTATTGGCCTTGTCCCCTTTCCTATTTATCTTCTCGAACTTCCTTCTGACGACCTCGCACGGTGTCTGGCAGTCCTTAATGTTGAAGTATTTGAACGTCGGGGTAACGTCTATCTCCCCTTCAACTATTTTATAGTATATATCGTTCTTGATGGCATAATTGTACGCAGCGCACGACATATGCCTTATGGACATGGTGTCATTGTTCATATGAACCAATCTTTTCATTTTTTTGTTCGATTATTAGTCTTTGTATATAAAGTCATTGAATATTAATAATACTATTTGAATATTCTCCCCCTATACAATCACATCCAAAGTATGGATGCACCGCCATATTTAATCTTGCCAATACCAATAGAACAAGCTTTATAGAAAAAACTATTGGAATATGCGCCACGCGATTAAGATAAATGACGAACATGTCATTTTGGAATTTTCGATCATTTTGATGGGCATTGGAATTATAGGGATACGGGACTAACAATAGTCTTTTTAATTACTTAAATGAGCATTAGTGAAGAGTCAAAGACTTGGCTGATAATTATTCCTTTCATTTTATCCAGATAATTCTTCGAATTGGAATGGACAGTACAATAAAAGTAAAGAAGAAAAATATAATGTTATTTAATTGCTGATCGAACTAAATATCATCTTATTTTTCCATCGTTTTGGCACTTATTCGACCAGATTATCTTTGAAGAACGATTCCAATCTGTCAAAAGGAATGTAATTATTGTCTCCTCCGTCGTACAGATCAATATGACGCGCTCCCGGAACTATTACAAGTTCTTTGGGTTCGGCAGCTTTTTCATACGCATCCTCGGTATAATATCTGGAGTGTGCATTCTCCCCCATGATGAACAAGATTGGCCGTGGAGAGATGGTATCGATGTAATTCATTAAGGGGAAGTTCATAAAGGACATGCCACTTGTTATGGTAAATGCCGCTCCTGCATTTGGATGGAATCCCCGTTTCATTGCATAGTACTCGAAAAATTCACTTGTAACAGGGTCCAGCCCCTCCGGAATCGACTCTGCGGGCTTTCTGGGGAATCCCGGTGGCAACATGGGGGTGCCATTCTCAAAGTCTTCCCATCTTTGCTTGGCCATCTGTGCCAATGACACTGCGCGTTGCTCATCGGTCAATGTTTTCCCGAATCCATCCCTAAACATGCCGCTTATATCATACATGCTTGCGGTGGCAACCGCCTTGATACGCGGATCGACCTGGGCAGCAGTGATTGAAAATCCCCCACTACCGCATATGCCGATTACTCCTATCTTGTCCCTATCCACAAAATCCCTGGTCCCGATAAAGTCTACTGCAGCGCTAAAGTCTTCCACAAAGAGGTCCGGAGACGAGATATGCCTTGGTTCCCCGCCGCTCTCTCCATTGTAGGATTCGTCGAAAGCCATGGCAACAAATCCTCTTTGCGCCATCTCTTGGGCATATAGTCCCGCTCCCTGTTCCTTTACCCCCCCATAGGGGGTCCCGACAATGATGGCAGGATATTTGTTAGATTTATCAATATCCTTGGACACATATAGATGGCCTGCGACATCCACGCCGAATTTATTCCTGAATGTGACCTTTTCCAAAATCACATTTTCACTTAGTTCGAACGTGAGGTCTCCTGGGTCAAATCTGGTTTTTGATTTCATGTTCATTCCTCCAATTTATCATATTCCTCATCGCTTACTTCTTCAAGCCACACTGCGTCCCCCGCATGCGGATTTGTGCTGATCCCTATATGAACAAACCAGCTATCTTTTCCGGCCCCGTGCCAATGCTTGACATTTGAAGGTATCTTCACGACATCCCCCGCTTCCAGTAACTGGGCAGGTTTGCCTTCTTCTTGGTAATACCCCTTGCCCCCGGTGACTAGCAGGATCTGCCCACCCGGATGCTTATGCCAGTTGTTCCTAGCACGGGGTTCAAAGGTCACATTGTATACAGGACAATTATATTCCTCATCTGCAACAAGCATCGCAATCCATGCGTCTCCAATAAAATAATCTTTCAGGGCCCCTTCGACCTTGTATCCCTTTGGGAATATTACACTTTCATTTAAATCATCTGCAGTTGTCATCATATCTCCCTCCGATATTACAAAAAGTATATAAATAGTAATTCATAATCTAATTGTAATATAATATTTAGTAATAATAAGTTACTTAAATACCTAATGTGAGCGCAAGACAACTTGGTGATTTTATGGTAACTAACAACAAGATGACAATGGAGGCATATAACGAACTATCCAAAAAATGGGCCGTAACAATACTCAAGGATATATTCTTGGGGAGCAAGAGATTCAGCGATTTTTTGGAAGTGCACGAGAATCTGAGCAACAGAGTGCTTTCAGACCAATTGAAACGGCTTGAGAAGTATGGATACGTAAAAAAAGAGGTAGTAAGCATGACCCCGGTAAGAATCGAGTACTCCCTAACCGAACTAGGGCTGGATCTGAACAAAATGTTGTATGAGAAGGCGATGTTTGCAATACGGCATGGACTAATAGAAAGAAACAGTCCATACTTCAGAGGAAAAAACATTGAGAAAACTTTTGGAATAAAAGAATCAGGATAATAAAAAAGAAAATTAATATCTTTTACTTTTTAGTATTCCTTTTTTATGCTGTATTCGATTTGAAACATAATATAATATTTTATTTCATAATCCGGTTAGATTCATAGCTCAGCGCTTCGTTGACCTGTTTAAATTAGTGTTGGTGCCTATGGATGAATAGTATCATCCTCTACCAATGGCAGTAATGATATCAACGGTACTGGACATGTCATAAAACCAGACAAAGAGGGAATCTATCCCTCAACTTCCACCATTGGCGCATCGGGAGCATTCTTCTTGATACTCTTCATGCCTTTGATGCATGCGTCCTTGGAGTTGTACGCCTCCCCAGTGGCGATAATCTGGCCGTTCGAGGCCTTCAATCTGAAGCGGTATTTTCCCGTCTTGTCCTTGTAGAATTCAAATTTTCCACCCATAATTATCTCCTCTATATTATTCACTTTTATGCCATATGAAATACATAACAAGAACTATTTAATATACAGGGCTGAAAGTATAATGGGTGAATAAATATGATAGACATTGAGACTTACATCGAGGACACCATCGGAGACACAGTGGCCTTTTTGCCTAAATTGGTGGGCGCCATAATAATACTCCTGATTGGCTGGATCGTCGGCCGCATGCTTGGAAAGTTCATCTCAAAAATATTGGACAAGGTAGGAGTCGATGACATCATACGCAAGACCTCCATAGGACAGAACATCGAGAAGTCAGGTCTGAGTTTGGTCAGGTTGTTCGACCTTCTGATACGCTGGTTCGTCTACCTCATAGCTATAATGGGTGCCACCAATGTGCTTGAGATCGAGTTCCTCAGCAGCTTCATGGACAAGCTTGTATCATACGTACCCAATGTCGCCGCATTCCTGATAGTGCTTGTCGGAGGATTCGTCATTGTAGACATATTTGTGGACTTCATGGAAAAGTTCAGCTCTGCCTCAAAGGTGGAGATGATGTCCCCCATAATGACATTGATGCGCATTTTCTTCTACTTCGTCATTTCAATGCTCGCACTCACACAGTTAAAAATAGACCTTGAGATAATATACACCTTCATCGAACCGGTTGCTTGGGGTGTGGGCATTGGCATTGGAGCTGCCATAGCGATAGTCTTCGGTTTTGGTCTGAAGGAACGTAGCCAAGACATGGTAGATAAATTCCTTAATAAATCTAAGAAAAAATAATTTTTTTTCTTTTTTCTTTTCATTGATTCTTTCAGATCCAGAGCGATTTTAACCATTATTTTTTCTTTCTTACCCCGTCTTCTTCAGATTCTTTTCAAGAATCATCAGGAGTCCTTGACGTTCTTCTTGAAGCTGTGGAACGCCATATTGAGGAATCTGCTTGACTCAAGGTACTCCTCTTTCATGACGCTGGCCATCTCCTCGTCCATGCCAGCCTTGACGAGCTCGGACTCGAAGACCTTTCCGGCCTTCTTGGCATCCCTGTTCAATCTGTAGAGGGATATGCCTGCCTTAATTAGGAGAGGTATGAGTGCAGGGCTCATCTTTACAAGGTCGATAAAGTTCTTGGATGTCATTTGTGTCTCGGACATGTTCTCATCCTCGATCGATGTCTTGCCATTCAATCGTTCGATACGTTCTTGAAGACCTTTCCGACGTTCAGGGTGGACATGTACTGTCTTGTCAGTTCGAAGGCCTGTTCCTCGGTCATGCCAGCCTCCTTGAGCTCCTTG
>Ga0116164_10000619_pt1 | contig 29600 bp, 20 predicted proteins | sample AD_UKC109_MetaG_FD_89888 | JGI IMG/M metagenome (GOLD analysis project Ga0116164, IMG submission 89888) | Active sludge microbial communities of municipal wastewater-treating anaerobic digesters from Hong Kong - AD_UKC109_MetaG | ecosystem: Engineered > Bioreactor > Anaerobic > Digestate... | reverse complement strand
GGAGAGGATCTCCCCGGAAGGTCCCGGAAAGTTTGGGGTCCATCCAGGCGGTAAAATCCAGCTTTTTCTCCCGAGCGGGAAGGCGCAGAAGGGAGAGAAGGCCTCCGAGAATTTCCTCGAAGGAAAAGGGAATTTCCTCTAGCTCCATTTTTCCCGCCTCGATTTTGGATATGTCCAGGAGGTCGTTGAGAATGCTCAGCAGGCTTCGCCCGGCGTTTCTCACGTTTTCCAGGTATTCCCTCTCCCGGGCGGGCAAATCGGAATCCAGCACGAGCTCCGTCATACCCAGGATGCTGTTCATGGGTGTTCGTATTTCGTGGCTCATATTGGCGAGAAAAGCGCTTTTCGCGCGGTTTGCGGATTCCGCATCCTCTTTGGCCCGTTTCATGGCGGCCTCTCGGAAAAAGTGCTTCGTAACGTTGCGTACGATCCAAACCCTCCCCTGAAGGGTTCCTTCCTTGCGATGAGGAAGAATCGTTATCTCCAGGACCTTTCGCGTTGTGAAATGTAGAAGGGCGTGGGCACTTTTTTCCGGGGCCTGGTGTATCTTCCGAAAAAGAACATCCAGATCCCCGGGGTTCTGCAGCTTCTCCCGAAGCTCCCGGAGAAAGTTCTTTTCCCTTCGGAGAATCGCGGAATTTTCTCTTTCGAGATGCCTGGAGAAATTATCGTTGTATATCAGGATATTTCCTTCCCGGGTAGCCACGAGAATGCCCTCCGGAATGGATCGCAGGGTGGAGGAGAGAAGGGAAAGAAGATCCTTCTGTTTGGCCCGGTGTCGCGCCGCCTCCCGTTCCCGGCTGTCTCGGTGGTACTGCCAGAAGAGAAGGAGAAAGAGCACGAAGGAAAAAAGTATGAAGGGAAGCGCTCTGAGAAGAGCCCTAAGTCTGAGAGCGGAGAAGGGGAGAAAATTCCAGAGTTCCCAGGAGGTTCCCGGAACGGGGATTTTCACGGTGAGGCATGGGTTTTTATCCAGGGTTTCGCATGTCGTGGAAAAGGGAAGAACATCCCGGGATGTAAGAATGCGATCCTCCGGAAGAGGATCTCCCATGGCGAGAACCTGCCCGTTTTGATCGAGAAGAAAGGAGTTTCCTCTTCCATAGGAACGCAGATAGCTGCCAAGCTTCGAAAGAAGCATGTCCACCCCGATAATGCCTCGAAAGATATTTCCCTCGTAGACCGGGGCCGAAAGGGTTACCATGGGGCCTTTATTGGCGAGGTCCATATAGGGGCTGGTGATGCGGAGGTTTCTCGAAGGATTGTTCCGGGGGATCGCGGCGGTATAGAACTCCTTGCCGAACATGGCGAAGAGGGGAAAATCCTCGGGAGGGCAGAAGGGTTCCATCATGCTCCATCCCTGCCGGGACAGATAGTAGATCCAGGGGCATTCCGAAGCTGTGGCGAGGCCCCAGCGGAAGAGAGGTTCCATGGTAAAAAGCACCTGCATTTCCCGCAGGATCTCCGAGGAGAGGGTGCCCTGCCGGGCTACGCTTAAAAGGGAGGGGATTTCTGTACCCACGAGATCCCGGGATTCCGGAGGAACCTGTATGCCCAGCAGATCTCCCTCCTCCAGAGGAGTCAGGAAGCGCCAGAAGGAGTGGGTTCCCGGAGCGGGGGCGTCCTTCGGGAGCTGGGAGAAAAGCTCCTGGGCGGAAAACCGAAGAGCTTCCGTTACATCCTCGTAGCGTTGCATGGTTTCTCCCAAAAGACGGGAGAGCCCCCGGGCGGAGCGCTCGAAACTTTCCGTCTCCTCCCGTATTCCTCGGAAAAAAGAGAAGATTCCTAGAAAAAGACAGAGAAACAACAGTCCTCCGAGAAGAAGATAGGTCCTGAAAAAAGTTCGTCTCTCTCGGGGAAATGTTTTTTTCAAAAGATCCAAGGAGCCTTCGAAAGTTGTACGGATTATTTGCAAGCCCATCATACTCTTGTTCTCTCCTTACTCTTCGTGAGGCACCGGGCCCTTTCCGGGAACTCCTGAAAAAGGGGAGCTCCATGTCGCAAGGTTCAGGATTCTTTTTCTCCGTTTAGTGTAGCATGGAGAAGAAGGCTCAACAATAAGACCGCTTTTTCCTTTCGCATATAAATCTGCAAAAGCCTTGCAGCGCTCTCTATATAGCGTAAAGCTTGCGGGAAAAAGTCAGCTTTTCCTTGACGGATCTCGGATATCATGATATAACCTTCGAAATTTCTTTTTCCAAGGAGGCGGAGAGCATGCGGCAATGCATAATCACGGATATTCTTTCGAATACCCTGGCGGCTTCCTTTATCTCCGCCATTATTATTAGGCGTCCGGCTCCACCTCGTGGAACTGGCGCTTAATTGCGCTGTTCCGAAGAAACGAGGCCGGGGCCCTGAATTAAAAGGGGTCCCGGCTTTTTTTGTACCTGGAATTCGGGAAGAATCGGGAAAAGCCCCCGAAAAAAATATCCCAAGGAGGGAAAAAAGAATGCCCTATCTTCACTGTGAAACTCCCGTGGTAGAATCCGTACCTCTCCGCGAGTGTTCCGGAAAAAATGTTTTTCTGAAAATGGAGTGCTTTCAGCACGCAGGTTCCTATAAAATCCGTGGAATCGGCAGGCTCTGTCAGGAGAGCGTGGCTGCGGGGGATCGTCATCTGGTGGCCTCTTCCGGAGGTAATGCGGGATACGCCGTGGCCTATGCGGGGCGCCTTTTGGGAGCCCGGGTTACCGTGGTGGTTCCCGAAGCTACTCCCGAAGTGGCCTGCCAACGCATACGCGGAGAAGGAGCGGAAGTGGTGGTGCACGGAGAGATCTGGGACGATGCCAACGATCTCGCTCTGCAGCTTGCGGCGGAATCCGGGCGTCGTTACATTCCTCCCTTCGATCACCCCTCGATCTGGACGGGACATGCTACCCTGGTGGACGAGCTGGTGCGGCAGATGGAAAAGCCCGATGCGGTGGTGCTCTCCGTGGGAGGGGGCGGGCTTCTTTCGGGAGTCTTGGAAGGATTGCACCGGAACGGTTGGGAGGATGTGCCCGTGGTGGCGGTGGAAACCGAGGGAGCCGCATCCTTCGGAGCTTCGGTTCGAGCGAATCGGCTGGTGAGACTGGAAAAAGTGAATACCATTGCCGCCACTCTCGGAGTGCGCCAGGTGGCTTCCCAGGCCTTGGAATGGTCCCGGAAACACCCCGTCTATCCTCATGGAGTGAGCGATGCCTCCGCGGTACGGGCATGCCTCCGTTTCGCGGACGATCATAGGGTTCTCGTGGAACCCGCTTGCGGAGCCTCTCTTTCGGTGATTTACGACGGAACGCCTCTTCTTGATTTTGCCCGATCCGTGCTTGTGGTGGTTTGCGGGGGCACCGGGGTGAGCCGGGAAACCCTTTCCTGCTGGGAGCGAGAGCTCGCAAGCTGAAAAAGAGGAAAACCCGGATAAATTTATAATTCACTTTTTTTTCTTCCTTCTTTTTTCCTTTCCTTTTTCTCCCTTCCGGCTTTATTCGCCTATCGATCCCTGTGGCATTCCCGGGTTGGGAAATGCAAAAAAGAGCCCCTCCGGTTTGGAGGGGCTCCCGTAATTCTCGCGGCCCTTGGGGCTTCGAGAAATTATGTACGGTAACTACTTCGTCGAATACGCTCCCCAGGCTGCGGGAAGTTCCGTTCCCAGGCGACGGGAAAGATTGGAGATAACCCAGCAGAGCTCTGCAGAGACTCCCGCAGGGGCCAGGCTTCGTTTCTGTACCACCTGCTCTCCGGAAAGGGCGGTAACGGTACCGTCCCGCTCCAGCCAGTTGGCGAGGGGAAGCTGGTATGCCGCATAGTCGGCTCCCGCCTTGCACGTGAGAGCCACGCAGATATCCAGGGCTTTGCAGTCCGCCGGAGTAAGTCCTACCGAGGCGGGATCCAAATTCACCAGCATGAGTCCCTGGAGAGATTTGGACTTCACCGAGGCTACTATATCCGCTACCGGAGCGGTTACCGCCTTGGCGGCTCCCGCAAGGTTGGAGCCCTCGTAAAGAGGAACCAGCCGCTTCTGCTTGGTCTGCTCCAGGAGCTTTGCCAGGGTTTCGCTGATTTCCGAAGAGGCTGCTCCAGCAGCTCCCAGCAGGGTCAAAGCCTTTCGGGCGCTTCCGAAGGCCTTGGCGGCCTTTTCCAGGCACTCCCGATCCACTCCGGTGCGTTCCGCCACGGCTGCGGCGGAGTGATCCTTCAGCTCTGCGGGAACTTCCTTGCCTGCCGCGGCGAGGGCCAGGGCGGCAAAACCTTTCAGGAGGTCCGCCTCCGAACCTTCCCGGGGCTGCAGGCAGATGGTCTCTCCCCGATCCAGTATGCCCGGTTTGCCTCCCAGGAGAATAACCTGGGTCTTGTTGTTCCGCATGCCTCTTCTCAGCAAGGAGACCAGGGCGGGCTGTTTAGTCTCGAGATCTGCTTCCACCAGAAGCACTGCATTCGCATCCTGGAGATCTCCGTAGGTGCTGCCGGTTTCGGAAGAGCCCAGAATTTCCGTCATGGCCTTCCGGGCAGGAGCGAAGGCATCCACGCCGGCCACTGCGAAGGGAGCCTCGAGAACCTCTCCTGCGAAACGTTTCAGAGCCATATATTCCTCGTTGCTCAAGGATTCTCCTGCGAGAACCGCCATCTTTCCGGCTTTTTTCATATCCTCCCCGAGAGCGTCCAGGGCCTTGTTCCAGGGAAGATCGTTCCCTTTCGCCAAAGGTGCCTCCAGGCGATTTTCCAGCAGAGGAGCGAAGTCGAAGCGTCCCTTGGCACATGTTACTCCCTGGGTTACCGAAGTAGGATTGTCGAGGTCTGAAGTAATACGGACGATCCGGGATTTCGCGGTATCCAGGTTGATGTCGATCTGGCACCCCACGGAGCACTGGCCGCATGCGGTGGGTACCAGGGTAGGCACCTCCGAATGAGGCCACCGGGGAGCCTTCTTCTCCAGAAGGGCTCCGACGGGGCAGAGCTGTACGCAAAGGCCGCACTGGGTGCATTCGGATTCTTCGATGCCTTTCCAGTAGGGGGTATCCACGTTGGCCGCAAAGCCTCGTTTGGTGAAGTCCACTGCGTGGAATCCTGCCAGTTCGTTGCAGGCCCGGATGCAGCGGCCGCAGAGAATGCACTTGTCCATATTCCGGAGGTAGTACTGGTTGACTTCCTGAACTCCCTTGATATGTTCTCCCGCCAGACGGTCCGGATTTACCTCGTAGTCGATGGCATACTTGCGGAGTTTGCATTCGAAGAGATCCGGGCAACCGCACTCCATGCAGCGGGCGGCGTCCTTCATGGTCTGTTCCTGAGTAAGGCCGTGGTTGTACTCCTCGAAAATCTTATCCTTCTGCATCCGGACTTTCGGAGCGTCGTGATGGGCGAACTGCCGTTCGGTCTTTTCCTGATCCGCGAAATCTTCCGCGGTGAGATCTTTCTGCACCACATCGTACTCGAAGGGAGCCTTGGGAGTTCCCTGGGTGATGTAGTGGTGTACGGATTCCGCAGCCCAATGCCCCGTTCCGATGGCGGCGATGGCGATATCCGGACCGGTCTTCTGGTCTCCCGCCACGAACACTCCCGGCAGGGGGGTGGCGTAATTCTCGTCGGAGATCATCCGTCGGCCGTCAAGAACGTCCTTGGGAAGTCCTGCGGAGTCCAGCTGCTGTCCGATGGCGGCGATAACCTGATCCACCTCGAGAACGAAGGTTTCTCCGGTGGGGACGGGACGCCGGCGACCCGAAGCATCGGGCTCGCCCAGCTCCATCTTTTCGCAGATCATGCGCTCCACCTTGCCGGAGCCCTCCACCGCCTTGGGAGCTGCCAAGAAGACGAACTCGACTCCTTCCTCCATGGCCTCTTCCACTTCGATGGCTTCCGCAGGCATCTCCGCCCGGGTGCGCCGGTAGACCACGGTAACCTTTTCGGCCCCCAGGCGCTTGGCGCAACGGCAGGCGTCCATGGCGGTGTTTCCGCCTCCTACCACGGCTACGGATTTGCCAACCGCAACCTCTTCATGGCGGTTTACTTTATAGAGGAAGTCGATACCTCCCACCACGCCGGGAAGTTCTTCTCCGGGGGCCCGGAGGGGCGAGGATTTCCAGCAACCCATGGTGAGAACCACTGCATCGTATTTCTCCCGAAGCTCTTCCAGAGCAATGTCCTTGCCCAGGGCGGTGTTTGGGAAAGCCTTAATGCCGTGATCGAGAACCCAGTCGATCTCGGTCTGAAGAACTTCCTGGGGAAGCCGGTAATCCGGAATCCCGTAACGCATCATGCCTCCGAAGAACTCCTCCTTATCGAAGAGATCCACCGCATATCCCTTGAGACGCAGGTAATAGGCCGCGGAAATTCCCGCGGGACCTCCCCCCACCACTGCCACGGAGCGGTTGTTTTCCTCGATGACGGGAACGGGGCCGAGATCTCCCTTGTCCATGCAGTAATCCCCGATGAAACGCTTGATCTCCCGAATGGAGACGGGCTCGTCGTCCACCAGATTCCGACGGCACTTCTCCTGGCAGGGGGCGGGGCAGATCCGGCCGATGCAGGTGGGAAGAGCCATGTTTTTATGAAGTACATCCAGAGCTTCTTCGAATTTTCCTTGGGCCGCCAAATTTACGTATCCCTGCACGTCGCCCCGGGCGGGGCAGGCGAGGGTACAGGGAGGACGGCAGTCTCCCACGTGATCCGAAAGGAGCAGCTCCAGGCCGAGCTTACGGGTTTTGCGAACCCGTTCGGTATCCGTCTTTACCACCATGCCGGGATTGATGGTGGTGGCACAGGCCCGGGCGAGGGCCTTGGCGCCCTGGATCTCCACCAGGCAGATGGAGCATCCTCCATACATGGAAATGTGAGGATCGTAGCAGAGAGCGGGAATTTCCACGCCGCACTCGGCGCAGAGGTCCAGGAGGCGCTGTCCCGGATATCCGTATACCTCTCGGCCGTTAAGTGTGATTTTAATGGTTCGTTCTTTCTGGGCCATTATCTACTAGCCTCCTATTCTACGGAAATTGCTTTTACGGGGCAGGCGGCGATACACTGGCCGCAACGGACGCAAACATCATCGTCGATAACGTGGGCTTTCTTGAGCTCCCCGGTGATGGCACTCACGGGGCAAGCCTTGGCGCACTTGGTGCAGCCGATGCACTTCTCGGGATCGATGGTGTAGTGAATAAGGGTGGTACAGGCCTTGGCAGGGCATTTATGATCCCTGATATGAGCCTCGTACTCTTCCCGGAAGTACTTGAGGGTGGTCTGTACCGGGTTGGGAGCGGTCTGTCCCAGGCCGCAGAGGGAGCCGTCCTTGATCTGTACGCAGATCTCCGCCAGAAGGTCCAGATCGCTTTCCTTGCCCTTGCCTTCGGAGATGCGCGTCAGAATCTCCAGCATTCGCTTGGTGCCGATACGGCAGAAGGGGCACTTGCCGCAGGATTCGTTCTGAGTGAAGTTGAGGAAGAATTTCGCCACGTCTACGATACAGGTGGTTTCGTCCATGACGATCATACCCCCGGAACCCATGATGGCTCCCGTGGCGTTGATGGATTCGTAGTCTACCGGGGTGTCCAGGAGGGATTCGGGAAGGCAGCCTCCCGAGGGGCCTCCCATCTGAACCGCCTTGAAGGCCTTGCCGCCGGGGATACCTCCGCCCACGTCGAAAATGACTTCCCGCAGGGGCATGCCCATGGGAACCTCCACCAGGCCGCCCTTGGTGATCTTTCCTGCCAGGGCGAAGACCTTGGTGCCCCGGCTGCGGCCGATGCCGTATTTGTTGAAGGCTTCGGCTCCGTTATTGATAATCCAGGCGATATTCGCCAGGGTTTCCACGTTGTTGATGTTGGTGGGCTTGCCGAAAACGCCGCTGTTTGCGGGGAAAGGAGGCCGGGGGCGGGGCATGCCGCGTTTTCCCTCGATGGAGGCCATGAGAGCGGTCTCTTCACCGCAGACAAAGGCGCCGGCGCCTTCCTTGATGTAGATGTCGAAGGAGAAATTCGTACCCAGGATGTTCTTGCCCAGGAATCCTTTTTCTCTCGCCTGTTCCAGGGCGATGTTCAAATGCTTGATGGCCAGGGGATACTCCGCCCGGCAGTAGATCACGCCCTGATCCGCTCCGATGGCGTAACCGCAGATGGCCATACCTTCGATAATGCTGTGGGGATCTCCCTCCAGCACCGAGCGGTCCATGAAAGCTCCCGGGTCGCCTTCGTCGGCGTTGCAGACCACGTATTTATGCTCTCCCTTGGCCGCGGCGGCGAACTTCCACTTGAGTCCCGTGGGGAACCCCGCACCTCCCCGGCCCCGGAGGCCGCTGTCGAGAACGGTTTTGATGACATCTTCCCGGCTCATGGAGGTGGTGGCCTTTTTCAAGCCTTCGTAGCCCTCCCGGGCGATATACTCGTCGATCTTCACGGGGTCGATGATGCCGCAGTTGCGAAGAACGATGCGGACCTGTTTGCCCAGCATGGTATTTTCCGGGGCATCCTGCACGTTGCTGAAAATGATACGGTCCTTGAGAGGAGACTCTTTCCCCAGGTCTTCCTCCACGATTTTCTCGGCTATCTCCGGAGTGACTTCTCCGTAGATCACCCGTTTGCCCTCCCGGTCGATCTCCACCAGGGGTTCATGGAAGCAGAGGCCGATGCAGCCCACTTCCCGAAGCTCCACATCCTCCCGATCTTTCAGAAGAGTCTGAAGGCGCTCCAGAACCGGTCGTGCTCCTGCGGCGATGCCGCAACTCGCCATTCCTACCTTAACGATTGTCTTTTGCATGGGCGGCTTACCTTCCTTCCTCTTTCTTGCGGTACTCTTCGAGAATCTTGATCGCGCTTTCCGGAGTAAGTTTTCCGTGTACCTCGTCGCCCACCATCATGACGGGAGCAAGGCTGCAGCATCCCAGGCAGGCTACGTACTGGAGGGTAAACATGCCGTCTTCGGTGGTCTTCCCTTCGGGAATCCCGAGATAACGCTGAATCTGGGCTCCCACCAGAGCGGAACCCTGAACGTGACAGGCGGTCCCTCTGCAAAGACGAATAACATATTTTCCTTCCGGTTCCAGTCGGAACATGGAGTAGAACGTAGCTACCCCGAATAGTTCCGCGCTCGGCACATCCAAGGCTTTGGCCACGAAATGCACGGCCTCTTCCGGAAGATACCCGAAGCTTTTCTGGACTTCCGCAAGAAGAGGAATGGAAATCCCCTTCTTGCCACGGTACTTCTCCACGATCGGCGTAAGCCTGGAAGCGAGTTCCTGATCCGCCGCAGCACAACAAGTGCAATGTGTCATTTTCCGCAATCCCTCCCACGTTGGTCTCTACGGAACATTCCCGGGTTCCGTAATGGAATCCGGGAAATCTTCCTTACAATATTATAGGCAAAATAGTCCCCTTTTTGGCTAACTATTATCCTCTTGATCAAAAAAAAGGTCAACTCGGAGGGGTTGGCTCGTTCCGTAGTTTTATAGAATCCGGGAGGAAACAAAAATAAACACCTCGAGAAAAAAGAACATCTTTTGGGAAGGCGGGAAATGCAAAAAAGGATGGAGGAACAAGAGAATAGGTGCCTTTTTGAAACTCGAAAGAGCGGAGAGAAGGGAGAAAGAATCTCTGAAGCGGGGGAAAATGCGTCTTTTTATCAAATTTTTCTATCAAAATAGCACAAATCAAGACAAATCATTTTTTGAAAAGAAAGAGGAAATCCTTACGGCTTCCTCGCAAAAAAGAAACTAAAAGGCTTTTCCGGTTTCTTTTTCACCGGATTGTTATAAGAAAATATTTTGAAAGTAAAATTTTCGGAACATATAGAATTTCGGTCCTTCCACGTTTTTGGGGGTTTCCTCAAGGCCTCTCGTTTTTTTTGCGGAAGGCAGGAATAAATTACGATGAAAGAAAAATTTATTTGTAGAAACCCATCTTTGAAAGAGGAACCGAAAAAAAGCTCCCGCCTTCTTGACGAGGACGGGAGCTTTCGGAACAAAGAAAAGCGGAATGCCGGAAATCGAAAAATGAAAGAACGGCTTTTATCGAATCAGCTTCCGGGATTCCAGATAGTAGCGTTTTTCCACAGCTTCTCCGATGGAGAAGGTTTTTCGGGGATATACCTGTTCCGCCAGGATCCGGGAGAAGAAAGTGTCCTTGTCCACCGGAGGAAGGATAAGCCCGAAATTGCCGTCCTTGAGGCAGAGTTCCGTCACTGAATCTTCTCCGTGGATGTAGTCGATGGAGACCTCTTTGCGCTGTTCCAGATAGGCATCCAGGGCTTCCTGAAGAAACTCCACCGTAAGCCCGGAGGCTTCCGGAGAGAAGCGAAGTTTGCCCCGCTTGTTCCCGGAGAGAAATCCCAGGGAATGAACTCCTTCCCGGGGCAGTTCCGCCTCGGGAGTGCCGTATTCCGCTTCTGCTCCCAGGCGGTCCCCCAGGAACTGGAAGAGATGGTCTCCGTCCACGTTGAAGAGCACCCGGTGAATGGGGTGGAATACCACGCCGGGATCGAAGATGTTTTCCACCTCCACCAGGGCGTACCGGGTGGGGGCGTCCTCCGGAGCTCCCGCGGCTTTCTTTTCTTCCCAGAGCTGTTTTGCCGCTGCCAGGGAGTGGTTTCCGTCTCCCACCGCGAAGAGAAGCTCCTGATGAACCAAATTTTCCAAAGCCTGGAGAACCGGAGAGAGCTTTTCCTCCGGAACGTGCCATCCCTGAATGTGTCCTCCTCGCTGCATGAGCTCGAAGTCGTAAATTTCGTCAAGCTCTTCCCGTTTTTCGTAGAGAGGTTCGATAAGGGTTTTCTCCGGGTCGTTTACCAGAAAGAGAATATGAGGAAGATCCAGGCAGGCTCCCCGGCGGATATTCATCCGGGGAGGAAGGCGGCGCAGAATGGTTCCTTCCGTGGGACGGATGAGAGCCCGGCTTCCCTCCTCGAAACTGTACCGTTCGAGATCCACTGCCAGAAGCAGACCCTTCCGGGAAGCCACGTGAGGCGTGCTGCGTTCCACGAGAATGAAGCCCGGTGCGAGAGGGGCGAGAACGTCCTTTTCCAGGTAATCCTTCATGGTTTCGTTGATGGCGGCGATGCGCTCTTCGGTGTCGCCGTCCTCGAGATAGGCCTCCGGGAGAATCATCCGGAGGGTGGAGGGGGAGCCCCTCACGATCTCTTCCACCTTATCCCAGTACTCCCGCTCCGAGGAAAACTGATCGCAGGCCACCACCGCCCAGGCGGGGAACATGTCGTCCTTCTGGGGAAGCAGCACCGAGGGAACGGAAATACCCAGGGATGCGCATTGTTGCTGCAGATCGCTCATGAACATTCTCCTTATCCGTTCTTGCGGGCGAATTCTTTCATGAATTCTCCCAGGACCCTGGCGCCTTCGAGGGGCATGGCGTTATAGAGAGATGCCCGGCATCCTCCCACGCTGCGGTGTCCCTTCAATCCCAGAATTCCCGCTTCGTTGGCCTGGGCGATGAACTGCTTTTCCAGTTCCTCCGAAGGCAGGCGGAAGACCAGGTTCATGAGGGAGCGCACGCTCTTTTCCACGGGGCAGCGGTAAAAGCCGCCGCTTCCGTCGATGGCGTTATAGACTTCCGCAGCCTTGGCGGCGTTGTGTTCCTCCATGGCCTTCATGCCTCCCAGGCGTTTCATGCGTTCCAGCACAAGCTGAATGGCCCAGATGGCAAAAACCGGAGGAGTGTTGTAGAGGGAGTTCTTCTCCGCATGGGTGCGGTAATCGAGGTATGCCGTAAGGCTGTCCGGGCATCGCTCCAGCATATCTTCCCGGATAATTGTCACGGTCACTCCTGCGGGGCCCAGGTTTTTCTGGGCTCCTCCGTAGATGAGAGCGAACTTTTCCACCGGTATCGAGCGGCTCAGCAGATCGCTGGACATGTCGCAGATGAGAGGCACCGTTCCCGTATTGGGCCATTCTTTCCACTGCACGCCGCCGATGGTCTCGTTGGAGGTAAGGTGCAGATAAGCCGCATTGGGATCCGTTTCCAGGGAAGAGGGATCCGGGAGGGTGGTGTAGTTCGTCTCGGCTCCGTCGAAAACGACCCGTACCTTTCCTACTTTTTTGGCGTCGCTGTAGGCCTTTTTCGCCCAGGAGCCGGAAAGGGTAAAGTCGCAGGTCTGATCCGGCCGGAGAAAGTTGAGGGGTATCATGGAAAACTGCAGGGTGGCTCCGCCTCCGAGAAAGAGGACGTGGTAATTCCCGGGAATTCCGAAAAGTTCCCGAAGAAGCTCCACCGCACGGTTGTGCACCTGGTCGTACATGGAGCTGCGATGGCTCGTTTCGATCATGGAAAGGCCCTGGCCCTCGAAATCCACCAGTTCCCGCTGCAGAACTTCGAGAACCTCCAGGGGCAGGGTGGATGGCCCCGCATAAAAATTATGTTTTCTGCTCACAATAAACCCTCCTTGACGTTATTTTCCAGAATGGCCACGATTTCGTCTCCGATGCGCAGCATATTTTCCACGGTGCTGGCTCCGAGATGGGGGGCCATAAGCACGTGAGGCGCTCCGAGGAGGGGGTAGTCCTCCTGGGGGGGATCCTTGGGCCATACATCAGTACAATACCAGCTAATCTTGCGGCTTTCCAGAGCCGAAAGTACGTCCTTGGCATCGACGATGTCCCCTCGGGCTGTATTGATAAGCACCACGCCGTCTTTCATCTTTTCGATGGTTTCCTTCCGGATCAACCCCCGGGTCTCCTCCGTAAGAGGAAGATGCAGGGAAAGGTAGTCCGATTGCCGGAGCACCTCCGTCATATTTGAAAGCACCTCCGCAGCGGGGCTGGATTTCCCCGATTTCCGGTATCCCAGGACCTTCATGCCGAAGGCTTGGGCCCGAAGAGCCACTTCGGTGGCGATGTTCCCCATGCCCAACAGTCCCAGAGTCTTTCCGTAAAGCTCCGTGCGTTTCAGAGCTTTCTTTTCCCATTTTCCCTGGCTCATGGAAAGATGACCTTCCACCAGATGGGTAGGAACCGCCAGCATAAGGGCAAAGGTTTCTTCCGCCACGGCTATGCTCGAAGCCCGGGGCGTGTTGTGAACCTTTATGCCTCGTTCTTTTGCGGCTTCCCGGTCCACGTTGTCGAGCCCCACCCCCCCCCGGATGATCAGCTTCAGCTTCGGAGCCTTTTCCAGGAAATCCCGGGTACATTTGGTTTTGCTCCGCACCAGGAGGACTTCTGCTTCTTCGAGCCGTGCCATATCTTCGGTTACGTCGCCGAAGGCCTGAAGACGTTCCGGAAGAGAGGGCCCGAAGGATTCTGCCATTAAAATGAGCATTTTCTTCACCTCGTTAAAATGAAAATAGAATGTCGCAATATACTGATGATGATTTAAGTATATTGGAAATGACGCATAATTCAGTCCGATAGAAATGATACCATTTTTCCTCTTTTCGTGCAGAGCAAAAGGTTTTTTTCATATTTTTCCTTCTCCTGCGAAAAGTATGTTTTTCGGGTTCGGAAAGGGACTTTATGTCTTCGTAGATTTTTCCGGAAGGTATGTTATAATCTAATGCCTTTTTCGCTCAAACTTACGGGGAAAACGGCGTTTTTTCCGGAAAAACTTTTGTGCCCGGAATCCTGATAAAATAAAATTCTCTGGAGTAAAAAATGAAAATATTCGTTTCGCGTGATGCTGTAAAATATCGGTTCCAAACCATGGGGCACTCTCTTTCGGAGGGCCCCGGAAATCTCCGGGAGCTTTTGGCTATAGCTCTTCCCATGGTGGTTTCCCAGGCCTGCGAAACGGTGATGATGTTTACGGACCGGCTTTTTTTATCCCGCCTCGGGGGGGTTCACATGAACGCCGCCATGGCAGGTGGGCTTACCTGCTTTCTCTTCATGACTTTTTTCATCGGCACCACGGGATATACCAACGCTCTGGTGGCTCAGTATTTCGGTGCGGGGCGCCGGGAGAAATGTGCTCTCGTGGTTACCCAGGGAGGCATCATCGCCTTGGGAGCCGCGGTGCTGCTTACGCTTACCCTTCCTCTGGGGCACCTGTATTTTGCGTATTCCCATATCCCTCCGGAGCAGATGCCACTCCAGATTGCCTATTTCAACATCGTTATGATGGGCGTGGGGATTGCCCTGCTCCGCAACGTGCTGAGCTGTTTTTTCAGCGGCATCGGGAAAACCGCCGTGGTCATGCAGGCCTCTCTTCTTTCCATGCTGGTCAATGTGGGAGCTAACTATCTTCTCATCTTCGGAAAATGCGGATTTCCCGCCCTGGGAGTTCGGGGAGCCGCTTACGGAACCCTTATCGGAGGCGCTTCGGGGCTTGTGGTTATCGTGGTGGCCTATTTGGGAAGGGAGAACCGGAGAGCCTACGGGGTGTTCGAGGCTTTGCGTTTCGACAAAACCATCATGAGCTTGCTCCTGCGCCTGGGATATCCCGCAGGGCTGGAGCTTTTTCTCAACCTTCTGGCCTTTACGAGCATCGTTATGGCCTTTCACTCCTACGGCCTTGCGGCGGGAGCTGCGGCTACCATCGCCTTCAACTGGGACATGGTCTCCTTCATCCCCCTGGTGGGCATGAATATTGCGGTCACAAGTCTGGTGGGGCGCTATATGGGAGCGGGGGAGCCCCCGGTGGCGCATCGAGTGACCATGACGGGGCTGCGGCTTGCCTTCTGCTATTCCGGAGCGCTGCTCCTGGTCTTCGCATGTTTTCCCGGGGATCTGGTGCGGATGTTCCGCCCTCAAGAGGCCAGCCTTGCCTTTGAATCCATGCTTCCCACCGCTACCTTTATGGTGCGGCTTATCAGCTTTTACGTTCTTGCGGATGCGGTGGGATGTATCTTCAGCGGAGCTCTTCGAGGAGCGGGGGATACCTTCTGGGCCATGTGCCTCTCCGTGGGAACCCACTGGGCTCTCGCCCTTTCCGTGCTTGCCATGATACGGATTTTCCACGCCTCTCCCGAGGCGAGCTGGTCCGTACTGGTGCTCATGGTCTTTCTCATCGGAGGGGCCTTCTATCTCCGGTATCGGGGAGGAGCCTGGAGAAGTCTCCGTATCGTTTCCTGGGAAGGAGAATAGGCGAGCATAACGAACATAAACAGAGGCGGAACCCTTAAGGATTCCGCCTCTTGTTTTAGCTAAAGAAGAGCTTCCCGGAATTTATACGGGATAGACTCCGTCTTCCACGGGCGTTTCGAAACCTCCGTCGGCTCCGGTCTCCCGGGCGAACTTCCGGGGAAGAAAGTCCTTGGCCACCTGGGGGAAAATGGCATAGCTCAGCACATCTTCGGGCTGCAGGATGTAGGGCTTGATGGCTTCCCGGGCAGCTTCGAGCTCCGGCTCCAGCATCTCTCCGGGGCGGCAGGTGATGGGCGTTTCGTCGCCGATAGCCTTTTTCGCCGCTTCCGGATCCACCTCTGCGGGAGGACGGCCATAGTATCCCTGGAAGTACATCTTCACTTCCTTGGGAATCATCTTCCAGGGCTGTCCCAGGAGAACGTTCAGGGTAGCCTGGGTTCCCACGATCTGACTGGTGGGAGTTACCAGGGGAGGATAGCCCATAGCCTTCCGAACCTTGGGAACCTCCGCCAGCACGTCTTCGAGCTTGTGCAGAGAGTTCTGTTCCTTGAGCTGGCTCTGGAGGTTGGAGTACATGCCTCCGGGAATCTGGTAGATCAGCACGTTTACGTCCACTCCCGCCATGCCCATGATCAGATCCGCGTACTTTTCCCGAAGTCCTTTGAAGTAGTTGGATACCGGAAGGAGATGTGCCAGGTCGATCTTGGTATCCAGTTCGCCTCCCATGAGAGCCGCCACGATGGCTTCCGTGGCGGGCTGGCTGGTGCCCATGGCGAAGGGCGAGATGGCGCAGTCCACCACGTCCGCTCCCGCTTCGAGGGCGGCGAAATAGGCCATGGCGGCCATGCCGCTGGTGTAGTGGCAGTGGAACTGTACCGGCAGACCATCGGTGTGCTTCTTGATGGAGGTGACGAGCTTCTTCGCATCCACCGGGCTGATAAGTCCCGCCATGTCCTTCACGCAGATGGAATCCGCTCCCATCTCCTTCATTTCTTTGGCGAGCTTTCCGAAGGCCTCCACGCTGTGCACCGGGGAGATGGTGTAGGAGATGCACATCTGCAGATGGGCCCCTTCTTTTTTGATCTGGTCCGCTGCGATCTCCGCGTTCCGCAAATCGTTGAGGGCATCGAAAACCCGGATGATGTCCAGCCCGTTTCCTACGGCGCGCTTCACGAACTCCCGCACCACATCGTCCGCATAATGACGGTAGCCCACCAGGTTCTGTCCCCGGAGAAGCATCTGGAGCTTGGTCTTTTTCATGCGTTTCCGGATCTGCCGGAGCCGTTCCCAGGGGCACTGATCGAGGAAGCGCATGGAAGTATCGAAGGTGGCTCCTCCCCAAACCTCCATGGAGTGATATCCTACTTCGTCCATAACTTCCGCGATGGGAAGCATGTCCTCCGTGCGCAGCCGGGTGGCCATAATGGACTGGTGCGCATCCCGAAAGGCGGTTTCGGTGATTCCCACTTTGCGATGTCCGGAAGCACCGCCCTTTTGTCCTGTATTCTCAGGCGCCTTCACATTGTTTTTGGTGTTATCTGTAGACAACAGAAAAACCTCCCCATTTTCCGCACGTAGCGGCTCTTTCAGTCTCCCTTTCGGGAATCCATCCCCATTTCGTGAAATTGTGTGTAAAAGCTTTCAACTCTCGGGTATTCTACCATGAGTAGCTCAGGCTGCAACAAGTTTATTCCTTTCTCGGAACTAAAAAGTACTCCAGTTCACTATCCGGAGACCAGGAAGAAAGAATTCCTTCGCAATCTCTCCGGTGGCTTGCGGCAGTTCCCGCAGCTTCCACCAGCACCGCCCGAAGAATTTTCCGATCTTCGTGCCCCTCCAGAACCGTAAGGATGAAAGCCGAAGCCATGGGCGAAATGCTGGGGCTAAAGGCCACGTTTTCCGCATACCGTCCGGCGATAATCTCCGGGCCTTCAAACTCCAGGGCCACCCCCGCAAAGGTTCCCGAATAGGGGGCGTAGCTTTGTTCCGCCGCTCCAAGGGCGGCTTGTATCAGAGGATCTTCCGCGGGTAATCCCTTTCGGGAGAGGAGGATGGTCTCCTCGTCCAAAAGGCGCGATGTCTTGCCCAGGTCTGCGGGGCCGAAGGGGCGGGGGAGAAGCTCCGCGAGAGTGCGGGGGATCTCCCCGGGAAGAAGAATTTCTATGAACTCCGCATCCCGAAGTTCCATAAAAAACTGCCGGCAGAACCCGCAAGGAGGAGCGTTTACCGCCACATGGGTAATCCGGCGCTCTCCCTTGTGCCACGCATGCATTACCGCCGCCTGTTCCGCATGCACCGCAGTTCCCAGGCTTTCTCCTACGAACTCCATGTTCGCTCCCATATAAAGCTTGCCGCTTTCACTCCGAACGATGGCACCCACGCAAAACTTCGAAATGGAAGGGCGGGCGAAAAGGGCCGCTCGGGGAAGCATGGAAATCATTTTCTCCGAAAGCATGGCGCTCTCGTCGTTTTGGTTGTTCATAGCCGGCATCTCTCCTTTTCCAAACTCCTCGGGCATCCGTTTTTCGGGCACATTTTCTTTCCTGTTCTCCGAAGGGTTCTTCTCGCATGCCTGAAAGGATTTTTCAGTTTACCCTATCATAGTATCATGGAAAAAAACGAGGTGCACGAAAAAAAAGATTATCGCGTATTATTTTAAAATAAGTATGGATTGGAGCTCAAGGAATTCCAGATAAAAAAGGATGCTTTGCCCATCCCTTATTTTTATTTCTAAAATCATTTTACTATAGTTTCTCTGAAAAAGCCATCCCTTTCCGTAAAACTTTTCCGGCGTTTTTCTCCCCGAAAAAGAGCTTTTTCGGGATATGTTATAATAAAGGAGGTTTCTGGAGGCACCCCGGCCTTCCTTTTTTTCCAAGAGGTTCCATAACGCTATACCCTGCGATTTCCTCGCTGTTTGCTCGTTCTTCCTTTTTTGGGATACGAGCGCCTCTTTTGAATTACTTCGGTACGACGCACATCGTTATCTTTGTTCCTTGCTTGTGTGCATGGCAATCTCGGAGATTGCCGCTTCGGCGTTTTTTCGCTCAAAACATAGCTGTTTACGGGGCCTCGAGAAGGATGGATTCTCGAGCTTGGGGTTTTTCGGTATATTCCGAAAGGCCTCTCCCCTTATCCTTTTTGTCGGGAGGTGATCGGTTGTCTTTTTCGACCTTTTTTCAGTATTATCACGGCCGTATCATTGCGGAGCTCTACAATCACCTGCTCATTATCCTCATAAGTATTCCTCTTTCCATTCTCATCAGCCTTCCTCTGGGGATTTTCATCTCCGCCAGGCCCAGAATCGCCCGGTTCGTGCTCTATGTGGCGGGGGTTTTCATGACCATTCCAAGCCTCGCGCTTTTCGGGTTCATGGTGGTGCTTCTGGCGCCGGTTCATTTGGGGCTTGGGTTGGTGCCCGCGGTGCTGGCCATCGCTTTCTATTCGGTTCTTCCCATTACCCGGAATACCGTGATCGCCCTTAACGGAGTGCCTTCGGGAATCATCGAATCCGCCCGGGGCATGGGACTTTCCCGAAAACAGATCCTCTGGAAGGTGCGGCTTCCCCTGGCACTTCCCGTCATCATGGCGGGGGTGCGCATTTCCGTCGTCTTGGGAGTGAGCGTGGCCACCTTCGCTTCCCTGGTAGGAGCCGGAGGATTCGGATATTTCATTTTCTCGGGGATCAGCCGAACCAACATGGCCATGGTCCTTACCGGAGCGATCTTCGTGTCGCTCCTGGGAATCGGATTCAATGCCTTGTTCCTCTGGATCGAGAAGGTTCTCACTCCCCGGGGATTGAAGGTTGAGAGATAAGAGAGAAAAGAAAAGGGGTCTTTCATGATCGAATTTGCGAAGGTGACCAAACAGTACGGAGAGAAAAAAGCGGTGGATTCCCTGGATCTTTCCTTGGAAAAGGGGTATATCACCATGCTCATCGGCCCCTCGGGGTGCGGCAAAACCACCACGCTTAAAATGATAAACCGCCTGGTGGAACCCGACAGCGGGGATATCACCATCAACGGAACGTCCATCTGGGATCTGGATCCCGTAACCCATCGAAGAGCCATAGGCTACGTTATCCAGGAGGTAGGGCTCTTTCCCCACTACTCGGTATACGACAACATCGCCCTTCTTCCCCGGCTTCACCAGTGGAAGGAAGATCGTATCCGGAACCGGGTATACGAGCTTCTCGACCTGGTCACGCTGGATGAAACCTATGCGGATACATATCCCCTTCAGCTCTCCGGAGGGGAGCGCCAGCGGGTGGGGCTTGCCCGGGCTCTTGCGGCGGATCCCGAAGTGCTTCTCATGGACGAGCCCTTCGGGGCAATCGATCCCATCAACCGCCTGGTTCTTCAGGAATCCTTTCTGGAGATCCAGGAGGAAATCCGGAAGACCATCGTTTTCGTTACCCACGACATCAACGAGGCCATCAAGCTGGGAGACCGCATCGTGGTGCTCAACCAGGGAAGCCTGGTACAGCACGACGAGGTGGCGGAAATTCTGGATAACCCCGCGGATGAATTCGTGGAGGAGCTCCTGGGACACGACCGTAATCTCAAGGCCCTCTCTCTCAAAAGGGTGCGGCGCTATCTGGCGTCCCGGGATGATTACACCGTGGTCAGTCCCGAGGATACGCCGGAGATTATCATGAAGATGCTCAAGGCGAAAAAGCGCCGCATGGCCTACATCGTGGATTCCCGGGAGATCTTTCGGGGAGTCTGGGTGATCGACCGAAATCCCCGGAAAAAAACGGAAAAGCTGGTGAAGGTGGAGCGCCCGGTCTACGCGGAAACCAGTACCAGCGTTACCGAGGCTCTTTCCAGGATGCTCGAAGCGGGAGAGAAGGAGCTGCCGGTGGTACGTAAGGGCCGCATTTTTGCGGGGCTCGTCAAGCTTGGAAGCATCTTCGAAGAAGTTGAAGAGGCCCGGGCGGCTTCCGAGGAGGCGTAGATGATGGATGCTCTCGTAACGTATGTCCAAACCCACGGCGAGGTCATTGTCACGGCCTTCCGCATTCATTTCGTGCTTTTTCTCGTTTCCATGATTCTCTCCACGCTCCTGGGATTGAGCATGAGCATCTTCATCACCTCCGAGGGGCGGGAAAAAGTGGGCCAGGCTTTGCTTACCGTAACCGGGGCGGCCCAGGCGGTGCCCTCCATCGCCGTGGTAGCTCTGGCCTTTCTCTTCGTGGGAATCGGGGCCAAGCCCGCCATCATAGCCCTGGTGCTCTACAGCCTTGTGCCCATCGTCTTCAACGCCACGTCGGGAATTTTAAGCGTTCCTCCCCGGGTGGTGGAGGCGGCCCGCGGGCTGGGGCTCACCAAAAGCCAGATTCTCTGGAAGGTAAAAATTCCTCTTGCGGTGCCGGTGATTCTTTCGGGTATTCGCAGCGCCGCGGCCATCAATATCGGAACGGTCACCATCGCGGCGGTCATCGGCGGAGGAGGGCTGGGGGATCTCATCTATTCGGGGCTCAAAAACCAGAAACTGGAGCTGATTATCGTGGGGGCGGGGCTCTCGGCCTTTATGGCCATTTGTGTGGATACCATCCTCGGTATGGTGGAGAAAAAAATCACTCCCCGGGGATTGCAGGTTACCCGGTAGATCATGGGGATCTATGGGTTGGGTGAATCTATTTCGTAAAAGGAGGAATTTCATGAAGAGGTTCGCAAAAGTAGCGCTGGTAATGGCTTTGGTATGTGCTCTTACGGGGTCCGCCTGGGCGGCGAAGAAAATAACCGTGGGAGCCAAGAACTTTACCGAACAGTACGTGGTGGGGAGCATGCTCGCCCTTCTTCTGGAGGATAAGGGCTTCGACGTAACGGAGCGCATGGGCACGGGAAGCTCCGTCACCCGCTCCGCTTTGGAGACCGGGCAGATCGATCTGTACCCCGAGTACACCGGCACCGCCTGGCAGGTGTATCTCAAACACGATACCAATATTTACGATCCTCAGGAACTTTTCGAAAAGGTCCTGGAAGAGGATCTCGAAAAGAACAAGATCGTCTGGCTGGAGCCCGCCCCTCTCAACAACACCTACGCCATGGCCCTGCGCCGGGAAGATGCGGAAAAGATGGGTAACACTCTCAGCGCTCTCGCGGAATGGAACAACGCGCATCCCGAGGAGCTCGTCTTCGGAGTGGCCCAGGAATTTTACGAACGCCCCGACGGATTCTTCAAAATGGCGGAAATCTATGGCATGGAGGTTCCCAAGGGCCAGGTAAAGCTCATGGATTTGGGACTTACCTTCGAAGCCATCGGCAAAAAACAGGTGGATGTGGCCATGTGCTTCGCCACGGACGGCAAGATCCCCAAGTTCGATCTCGTGGTGCTCGAGGATGACAAGCAGTTTTTCCCGGTGTACAACCTCTCCTTCTGCGTGCGCCAGGAGGTAATGGAAGAGTATCCGGAACTGAGAGGCATCCTGGAGCCCCTGGCGGAAGATCTCACCGACACGGTAATGCAGCAGCTCAACTACCAGGTGGATGTGGAGGGCAAACCCGAAGATATGGTGGCCCGGGAATTCTTGAAAGACCGGGGCTATATCGACTAGAAAAGCCTTCGCAGCTTGGAAAATCCGGAAAGAGGGACGATATTTCCGGAGAACCAGGAGAATATGAAAAAGCGCCCCCGGGGAAGCTCGTAACGCTTCCCGGGGGCGTTTTTTTCGTAAAGAGGGTTGTTCATTCCTTTCGGAGAAGGCCGAGAAGCTCTTCCATGGAGATCTCGGGAATCCGTTCCTTTCCCCGCAGAATATCCTCCGCAAGATCCCGTTTATGTCGATGCAGCTCCACGATCTTTTCCTCGATGGTTCCCTTGGCCACCATGCGATAGATGGTAACCGGCCTGTTCTGGCCGATGCGGTGAGCCCTGTCCGATGCCTGGTCCTCCACTGCGGGGTTCCACCAGGGGTCCAGGTGCACCACGTAATCCGCCGCGGTAAGATTGAGCCCCATGCCTCCCGCCTTCAGGCTGATGAGAAAACAGGTAGCTTCCTCACGCTGAAAGGCATCCACCCGTTTTTTGCGCTCCCGGAGGGGTGTGTTGCCGTCCAGGTAGTGATAGGAGATTCCCCGGCGATCCAGAAAGGAACGCACCAGAGAGAGATGATCCACGAACTGGCTGAAGACCAGGGCGCGATGTTGGTTCTCCTCCAGGTCCCACAAAATTTTTTCCAGAGCCTTGAGCTTGGAGCTTCCCGCGCCGCTTTCGGGAAGAATGAGCCTGGGGTGGCAGCAGGCCCGGCGAAGTTTCATGATGTGTGCCAGAATCTGGATGCGCCGCTCCCCCGGGGAGAGGGAAGAGCTTTGAGCCTCCTCCAGGGCCCTCCGGCGCAGTGCCTCGTAGAGAGCGCTCTCCTCGGAGGAAAGCTCCACCGAAAGAAGAATTTCCGTCTTCGGAGGCAGCTCTTCCAGGACCTGGCTCTTGGTGCGTCTCAGAAGAAAGGGCTCCAGAAGCCGCTTCAGCTGTTTCGCCGCATGGGGGTTCCCCTCCTTTTCGATGGGAGAGGCGAAGCGGCTGTTGAAGCTCTTGAGGGAGCCCAAAAGGCCGGGGTTCAGAAAACGGAAGAGGTTCCACAGCTCTCCCAAATGGTTTTCCAGAGGGGTGCCGCTGGTGATGAGCCGGAAATTTCCCTTCAGGCGCATCACGTTTTTGGATCGCTGGGTTCGGGGATTCTTGATGGCCTGCCCCTCGTCCAGCACGATGCAGTTCCAGGGAATCCGTTCCAGGGATTGGATTTCGTTTTGTAAAAGGCCGTAGCTGCAGAGCACTACTTCGTAGGGGCCGGGTTGGGAGAGTAACTCTTGCCGGTTCGCCTCCCCGAGAAAGCTCATGGAGAGAGAGGGGGTAAAGCGCTGAGCCTCTCGAAGCCAGTTCATGCAGACCGAAGTGGGGGCAAGTACGAGGGAAGGCCCCTTTCCCGCCATGTACAATAGAACTGCCAAGGCTTGGATGGTTTTCCCCAATCCCATATCGTCCGCCAGGCACGCCCCGAATTCGAGGGAGCCCATACGGACCAGCCATTGGAAGCCCTCCTCCTGGTAATCCCGGAGCTTTCCTTGAAAGGTGGAGGGAATTTGGGGAATCAGCCTGGAGACCTTGGAAAAGCGTTCCACCGTCTCGTTCCAGCGGGGAGTAATGTCTTTTTGGGCCGCCTGGAGGAAGAGAGGGTGCAGGGCGGGGCTTGCGGAGGGATGAAAGAGAATCTCCTTGCCCTTGGGAACCGCGAAGGCGCATAACTCCTGAATGCGTCGGCGGAACTCCCTGGTAAGGGCCAGGAACTCTCCGTTTTTCAGGGACACGAACTGCCCCGGATGTTTTTCCATCTCCATCAGAACTTCCTTGAGGTCCAGCACGTGATTCTCGTCGATCCGAAGCTCCCCCGAGAGGGAGAACCACTGATCCTTCGAGGTGATGGTTACCGAAAGATCCTCGAAGGAAAGGGGGCGGGTGATGCGGAGGGTCTCCCCCTTGGGCCATTCCACCCGGAAGATATCCGGGCATTCCTTCACCTGCAGAAGAAGTTCCAGGCAATCCTGGGGAGCCGGAAGATGCCACGTCCAGGGGGCTTCTTCGTATCCCCGTTCCAGGGCGGTACAGCAGGAAAGCACGTTCCTGGCGGCACGATCCTCCTTCTCGAGATTCCGGGCGATCCGCCATGTTTTTCCCTCCCGGGGAAGAATAAGAAGGCTCCCGCCTTTGCCGGGTTTGTATCCCGGGCCCTCCGACCCCAGGGGGTAGACCCGGAACTCACAGGAAAGCCCCTCCGCTTCGGGGAGAAGCCTCAGGGAAGGGCGGTACTCTCCCTCTCTCTCCTCCGTCTTCTCCGATGCCACTTCCTCCTGGATCTCGGACTGTATCACCATGGTGCCCGAAAGGTTTTTCAGAGCCCGGAGAAGATCTTCCTTTCCTTCCGGAGGAATCACCAGGGTGGGGGAATCTCCCAGGATCCGGAAAATTTTCCGGTGTTTTTCATGAAGAGGATAGAGTACCAGGGAGTTCCGGTGTTCCTCCTTCAGAACGAAGCCCGCCGCCTTTTCCTCTTTCGACGGAAAGGGGCGTACTTCCAGAAGAAACTCTTCTCCTTGCCGGCGTACCCGAAGCTCGGACTCCGCTATCCGAAGCTGCAAATGTTTCTGAGGATCCCTCTCGGAAAAAAGAAGAGGGTGCCCTGCCAGGGCGGCAAAAGCTCTGAAAAAGCCCGGAGGAGAAGTGCTTTTTTTCGCTCCTCCTGAGGTTTCCCGTTCCAGCATGCGGAGAGCGGATATGTCCTGAGAAGTGAGAAAGGAGTTTTTCTCCGGCTTCTCCAGGAGCTTGGTGGGGTCCGCCTCGACGCCGCTGCTCCATCCTTTCTGGAGGAGTTTTTTCTGAATCCAGGGAGTTATGCCCAGCACCGAGGGGCGTTGGGATTTGCCGGATTTCAAGGCAATCCGCCATACAAGCCGCTCTTTTCGGGAAGGGGTGGCTTTTTCACCCTCTTCCAGGTTCTCCAGGGCCTCCAGAACCTGTTGCCACTCCTTTTTGGAGGTCATCAGGTTCTGAAGAAAAGGGTTTTCCCGGGAGGTCAGAAAATCCTCTCCCCAGGCTGCCATCTCTTCGTAGCCCCGGGGTTCGCTGAAATGCAACAGCCCCGCACACTCCGCCGCCAGGCGGAAAAGATTGCGCTCCCGGCTGGCCCGGTACAGCTCCGCCAGTTTCTCGTTCCAGTTTCGCAGATGCTCCGGGGAAATCCAGAAAAGGGCTATGAAGAAGAGTAGCTGCGTAAAGGGATGTTCCGCGGAAAGCTCGAAGGCGGGAAAGGATTGTTCCAGCTCCTGGGCCTCCCGGCGAAATCCCCGGCGAAAAGCGAGAAGCCGGGTAAGAATGTGCGCCTCCCCCGAGGGTTTTGAAGCCGCATGTCTCCAGTGCCGTAAATATTCTTCCGCTTTTTCGAGCAGTGCAATCTTTTCCCGGAGCAGAAGGGAGAGTACGTAAAGAGAACCGTAGGGAAAGGGAAAAAGTTTTCCTCCTCCTCCCCTTTCCATCTCTTTCAGGGCTTTTTCCCAAAAAAGAAGGCTTTCTTCGTTTTTTCCGGAAAAAAAGGCATGGCAAGCCTGGTGAACGAAAAAGGTCCATTCCTGAAAAGGAGGAAGGGTTTCTTCCTCCAGGAGAAGATCCCCCGAAAAAAGGGCGTACCCGTGAAGCAGGGGAAAAAAACGGGGATGCCAGGTGTGGCGAATCGTTTCGGGAGCCTGGGGAAGTTTCTCCAGAATTTCTTTAAGAGTACGCCATAAAGCGTCTTCCGGGGCAGCATCGGAGGAGAAATAAAAATCCTCTTCCTTCCGGGAAAGTACCCGGAAAACCAAATTTGCCGGAAGATGGGTGCAAAGCCAGGATCCGTCGAAGGGAGATGTGCAGATATCGAAAAGAGGATCCCCGGAAAGTCCTTCCGGAGGAGGAGAGGAGAAAATGCTCTCGTAAAGAGAGAGCTCCTCTTCCAGGCTTTTCCATTCCTTGGAGTAGAGAGCCCGGCGAAGGGTTCGGAAAAGTTTCCATCCCTCCTCGCGAGGATACCCGATATAGGGGGTAAAGCTCTGAAGAGGCACCAAAGATTCTCCCGTATCCCGAAGAGCAAGAAAAGTTTTTTCCTCCAGGGCCCGGCGGGTGACGAACTCCCGGATCTCCCGGGGAACCGAGAGAAAATCCTCGAAGGGCGGAGGCGTTTCGAGCAGTTCGAGGTGCCGCAGCCTGGCTATCATGGAGTTGCCTTTTTCCAGGGGAGTTGCCTGCGGAAAAAGAAGCTCCTCTCCCCGAAGAAGAATTTCCTCGGGCACCGGCTCCGTAAGGATCGCCGCAAACTGCAGCAATTTGCGCTCTTCCGGGGCAAGGTTGGCATAACGTTCTTTGAGAACTTCGTGTAATTCTCGGGAAAAACCAGCCTCTCTCACACTCTCACACTCCCTCCTGTGGGGAAAAGGCGGAATAATGTACATTTTTCAGAGTAACAATCTATGATACCACGTAAAATTACAAAAGAGGGAATCAATGCGACATCGAAGGAAAGGGAACGGAGCAAAAAGGACGCCCGGAAAATCCCCGGGCATCCTTGGGTTCAAGCGTGGTGATCCTGGAAAGAAATCTCCGGAGAAAAGAGAAAGGCCTTATTCCGTATGCCGAACCTCCATTCATTCGAGGAGTTCGGCGGTTTTTTTCTCAGGCCGCAAAAACCGTATCGTACAGAATCTCCAGCCTTTGCAGCCATCCCCCCAGGAACATTCGGTAGGTCTGGGGATTTTTTCGGGCGAGCCTCCCGTAAAAACGCATCCGTTCCAGCAGAAGCTCCTGCACTCCCAGGCGCTCCCAGGAGGGGGAATATCGTGCGAAAAGCAGGGCCCGCTCCAGGGTGAGGCAGCCTACAAGGCCATCTACCTTCAGGGGATTTTCCGAAGAAAAGAGCCGGTTCAGGCTTCTCTGGAGCAGCTTTCCTCCCGGAATAACGCCGCAGTGCACCGCTCCGTCGAAATGCACCAGGCTCAAAGGCCAGGGAAGCATATCGCATCCTCCGGGAAGATAATAAAAGATGTAGAAGATCGAAGATGCCTCCCGGGAGGAGAGATCTCTCACGCATTCCGGAAGCTCTCGCAGCGTCTTCCGAGCCCTATCCAGGGTTTTCTGGGTGATGCCGTACTTGGTGGCTCCTCCGGGATCTCCGGGAGAGTTGACGTACCCTCCTTCCACCTTCAGGATGTAGGAGAGAAAAAAGGAGGGAAGTTCCTCCGCATTGTTCGAGATATGGCGTTCAAGCACAGAACCGTACATGGTGTAAACACTCCTTTCGGAAAACAAGTTTTTGAATTCCCTTTCGAATCCTTTTGAAGAGAGCATAAAAAAAGGGCTCCCGAATTTCAAAGAACTCCTGGTTCTTTCGTCTCCCGTTTTTTGAGGAGCGGATTTTTTGCAAAAGAAGGCGTTTCTTTTCTTTCTGGAGTAAGCTGAGGTAATATGGAAAGCGTTTCGGAAAAGCACTCTCCGAAAGCGCGTCTTTTTTCTGTCAAAAAGAATGGCCCGTGCCCCCAAAAATCTTCGAAAGACTTTGTAGGAGGAACATACATGAAAAAACAGCTTCACGCCCTCATTCTTGCGGGAGGAGGAGGCACCCGCCTCTGGCCTCTCTCCCGGGAGGAGGTTCCCAAGCAGTTTCTTCCTCTGGAAGGAAAGGAGAGCCTTCTCCAGGAAACCTTTCGGCGGCTTTTGCCTCTTTGCGGCTCCCGGATCCGCATCGTGGCGGGGGAGCGCTGGAAATCCCAGATACTCCACCAGGCTCTGCAAATAGGCCTGGAGGGGGAGGATTTTTTTCTTGCGGAACCCCGGGGGCGCAATACCGCTCCCGCCATCGCCCTCGCTTTGGCGGCACTCCTGGAAGAAGGCCTGGAGGAACATACCCCCCTTCTCGTCTGCCCCAGCGATCATGCCATAAAGGATGAAAAAGCCTTTCTCCGGGCGGTTGAGGCGGGGTTTGCCCCCCTGGACGAGGGGCGGCTCGTTACCTTTGGGGTGGTCCCCTCCGTCCCGGAAACGGGGTTCGGCTATATCCGGACCGGCTCCAGCCGGGGAGAGTGGAGCGAAGTCGAGGCCTTCGTGGAAAAACCCGATGCGGAACGTGCCCGGACCTATCTCGATTCGGGGCGGTATCTCTGGAACGGAGGCATCTTTCTCTTTCGCCTGGGGGACATGGCTGCCGCCTACGACAGACATCTTCCCCAAATAGGACAGCTGATCCGCCGGGGAACGGCGGCATTGAAAGAGGCCTTTTCGGAGCTCTCCTCCCTATCGGTGGACGTGGGAATTATGGAAAAGGCGGAAAAAGTGGGGGTGGTTCCCCTGGATGCGGGATGGACGGATCTCGGAAGCTGGGATGCCCTCTACAACTACGGTCCCTTGGATGAAGAGGGAAACCTCCTGGAGGGGGACGTGCTCGCTCTGGACTGCCGCAACTCCCTCATCCGTGGAAAACATCGGCTTATTGCGGCATCGGGAATCGAAAATATGCTGGTGGTGGATACCCCGGATGCTCTCTATCTCGCCCCCCGGGGAAAATCCCAGGAGGTCCGGAAAGTGGTGGAGCATCTCAAGGCGGAAGAGCGCCGGGAGCTCTGGCAGGCTCCGGAGAGTGCCCGCTCCTGGGGAGAATACCGCATTCTCTACGAAGGCGAGGGAATAAAGGTAAAGCGCCTCCGGGTGTTCCCCAGCAGAAGCCTCAGTTTGCAGTACCATCACCACCGTTGCGAACACTGGATTGTGGTAAGCGGAACCGCCCGGGTGCGTCACGGAGAGGAGGAATATTTCCTTCACGAAGGGCAGAGCACCTTCATCGGCAAACACCAGGTGCATCAGCTCTCCAATCCGGGAAAGCTCCCCCTGGAAATCATCGAAGTCCAGAACGGCCCCTACCTCGGAGAGGACGATATCCTCCGTTACGGAGACGAAGATTATCGGCCCCATACCAAGGCTTCTCCGGAAAAGGATGCCTGTTTCGGAAATTTCCAGGAGGGTTCTTCCGAAAGAACATCCCGGTAACCTGTCTTGGAAATTGCGGATAGAACGAGAGGGGAGATCCATGAAGGATCTCCCCTCTCTGATTGTGGTGCGGGAAGTTTTTTTCCGGGATGTCAGGACGAAAATTTTCCCGTCTCGGTGCGGAGCCAGGTGTGAAGATCCCGAATGGCTTCGCCTAGGTCTTCCAGACGCTTTTCCATGCGAATCAGCAAATATGCCGCTACCGCCACGGAAAACCCGCTCTGAATGGCGCTGTTCAAAAACTCTTCCACGGATGGCATTCTCCTTTCGAAAGTAATGTTTGAATTACATTTTAGAAAAAATCCCTTGGCAAACATGAGGGGAATCTCCCCGGAACCGGAAAGAGTTCCGGGGAGCCAGAGATGTATATCCTCGAACCGTGGTTACTCGCCGAAAATCTCGGTAACCGAGCGGTCTACCACGTCCGCGCCGAGAATACCCGTAGGGTTCTTCAGAAAGAGCGCGCTGTCGATAACCGCCTGCATGGCGGTGGTTACCTGGGCTTCGGTAAGTCCTTCCTGGGGGTACTTCAGGTTCATGGTCCACTTGTCGCCTCCGGCGGTGCTGAAGTGCATTTGTAGAGTCTTGGCCATATCGTTTTCACCTCCTTTCTCGTGCCTGCTTTGTTCTCGTGTCTTCTATCCCGAATTTCCGGGCTAGATCACAAGGTCGGTGTTCGCCCTCTGGGTTTCCGAAATGGAAACGTCCAGAAGAGCTTCCAGGGCTGCGGAAACCGCGGCTACCGCGTCCGCATCTGCTGCGGGGTTGATGTTGCTCCAGGAGAGAGTGCGGAGAATGGGATCTCCTTCGGGAGTGCTTCCAATCTGCACCCGCAGAGCCATCCGGCTGGACTTGTTGCTGAAAGTGGCCATAGAGTCACCTCCTTTCTTTTTGAAATCCGGTCTTCCGAAGAGTTCTGCGCCTCTCCGGGGATCTCGCCGGTACGAGCATGATGGTACGCTCTTGTTTAACCAAATTCAAAGAACTGCTGGTTCTGTGGAAGAGAGCCCGGAAAGCATGAAAAAAGGCCCTTCTCGAAAGAGAAAGGGCCCGGGAG
>Ga0116164_10000617_pt1 | contig 29743 bp, 41 predicted proteins | sample AD_UKC109_MetaG_FD_89888 | JGI IMG/M metagenome (GOLD analysis project Ga0116164, IMG submission 89888) | Active sludge microbial communities of municipal wastewater-treating anaerobic digesters from Hong Kong - AD_UKC109_MetaG | ecosystem: Engineered > Bioreactor > Anaerobic > Digestate... | reverse complement strand
GTTAAGGCTGCCATGGCCATGATGGGAATGATCACCGAGAAGTACAGATTACCACTTGCACCCATGACCAAGATGAATCACGAGAAGCTGCAGCGCATCATGAGCGCCTATGAACTCATATAGGTGAAAAAATGACACATAACCCCTTTAAGCTCCTTTTGGGGGGAGTCAGCGCAGAGGACCTTGTCTCCGAGTTTGGCAGCCCGCTCTATGTATACGAGGAGGAGCTGGTAAGGAACAGGTACACAGAGCTTCATGATTCAATAACCTATCCCAAGATGAGGATACACTACGCCCTGAAGGCGAACTCCAACCTCGAGATACTCAGGATGCTGAGGGAATTGGGTTGCGGCATCGACGCCACCAGTCCCGGGGAGGTCTTTCTCTCACTGGAGGCCGGATTCTCCGCCGACGACATCATGTTCACAGGCGTCAACCCTTCGCACCAGGACCTGGAGTACTGCCATGATGCGGGCGTGCAGGTGAACATCGGTTCCCTCAACATTCTCGATATCTGGGGCAGGATGTTCCCGGATACCAAGGTGAGCGTGAGGGTGAATCCGGACGTTGGGGCCGGACATCACGACCATACGATAACGGGCGGCCCTTCCTCGAAGTTCGGGATCTATTACAACAGGACCCTCGAGGTAAACGAGATAGCAAAAAGACATGGCCTGGAGATAAACGGGATCCATGCCCACATAGGCTCAGGCATCTTGGAGACCGATTCCTTCCTAAAGGCGATGGGTATCATACTGGAAAGCTCCAAGGATCTGGATGGACTCGAGTTCATAGATATCGGGGGCGGCATAGGCATCCCCTACAGGACGAAGGAGAAACCCATAGACCTTGGGGACCTGGGGTCCAGGATGTCGGCTAGGTTCCGGGAGTTCACCGATGACTATGGCAGGGAGCTTGAGCTAAAGTTGGAACCTGGGCGTTACCTCGTGGCGGAGGCCGGCTCACTCTTGATGACCGTCACCAATGCAAAGTCGACACCGAAGTTCAACTTCCTGGGCGTGGACTCGGGATTCAATCACCTGCAGAGGCCCATATACTACGGATCCTACCACACCATACAAAACGCGTCAAGAATGGATGCGCCAGAGGGAAGCTATGTTGTAGGCGGAAACCTGTGCGAGTCGGGGGACGTCTTCACAAGGTCCGAGGGGGGCATAGAGGAGAGGATGATACCGATACCCGAGATCGGGGACATACTTGCCATACGGGATTGCGGCGCCTATGGGTTCAGCATGGCTTCGAACTATAACGCAAGGCTCCTGCCTGCCGAGGTCATGGTGTCGGATGGAAAGGCGAGGATTATTAGGGAGAGACAGACGTTTGATGACCTGTTAAGGGGAATGAGATGAAATTCACGAAGATGGAAGGGCTGGGAAACGATTACGTCTATATAGACCTTTTCAGCGAAGATATGCCTTCGGAGGACCTGCCGGAACTGGCCAGGAAGCTCTCCGACCGCCATTTTGGCATAGGGTCCGATGGCATCGTACTTATCCTTCCCTCGGATACCGAGGATTGCAGGATGAGGATATTTAACAGCGACGGCTCCGAGGCCGAGATGTGCGGGAACGGGGTAAGGTGCGTGGCAAAGTTGATGTATGATGGCGGCAGGCACAATGCCGGGACCGTGCGCATAGAGACCCTTGCAGGCACGATAGTCGCAAGAGTGAAGAACAGGGACGCATTCCTGGCCGATGTCGAAGTTGACATGGGGGAACCGATACTGGAGGCGGGAAAGATACCTGTCAGCATCGAGGGCGAGAGGGCGATCCAGGTCCCGATAGGGGTGGATGGCGAAGAGCTCGTCTTCACCGCCGTTTCCATGGGAAATCCGCATTGCGTCATATTCGTGGATGGGATCGAGGACCGCATGATAGAGAGATGGGGTCCCCTGATAGAGCGCCATCCGATGTTCCCTGAGCGGACCAACGTGGAGTTCGTGAAGGTCTTGGACGACGGCAACATCCAGATGAGGGTCTGGGAGCGGGGCGCCGGCGAGACCCTTGCCTGCGGCACGGGCGCCTGCGCATCCGTCGTGGCATGCATAGTGAATGGGCTTTGCGGGCATGATGTGAGCGTCAGGTTGCTCGGCGGAACATTGAGGATAAGATGGCAAGGCCAGGGCCCGGTCATCGTGAATGGCCCGGCAAGGATAGTATTTACGGGAGAGATCATACCATGATAGGAAGCCATAGGCTCAGCAGGATAGGGAGTTACGCTTTTGCAGATGTTGACAAGCTTGTAGACTCACTGAAGGAAAAGGGGATAGAACCAATAGACTTTGGAGTGGGGGACCCGCAGGAACCCACCCCGCAGTTGGTCATCGACGCGTGCAAGGAATCGCTTGAGAGGACAAGGTCTTCGGGATATCCGAGCTATGATGGTTCCTTGGAATACCGCAACAAGGTCTCGGAGTGGGTAAAGGGGCGTTTCGGGGTCGATGTGGACCCATCCACCGAGGTCACAAGCACTGTCGGCGCCAAGGAGGCCGTCTTCCACATGCCCCTGGCATTTGTCAACAGGGGCGACTATGTCATAATACCGAATCCATATTACCCGGCTTATGAGAGGGGAACAATATTTGCAAGCGGCAGTTGTCATTTCCTCAATCTAACAAAGGAGGAAAACTTCCAGCTTGACCTTGGATCGATACCTGATGAGGTGGTCAGAAAGGCCAGGATCCTCTGGGTGAACTACCCTTCGAATCCAACAGGCGCCCTTGCGGAGGACTCTTTCATGAAGGAGCTTGCGGACTTTGCTGTGGACAATGACGTCCTGGTGGTGTCCGACGAGTGCTACAGCGAAATGTACTTCGACAAGAGGCCGAGGTCTTTGCTGGAGTTCGGCCATGAGAACATACTGAGCATACACTCCCTTTCAAAGAGGTCTAACATGACCAACTACAGGGTAGGTTGGGTCATGGGGGATGGCAATGCCATAAGTTTGTTCAGGAAGGTGAAGACGAACATAGACAGCGGAACTCCAACCTTCATACAGGAGGCTGCTATCTCCGCACTTAGCGACGAGACCCATGTGGAGAAGATGCGGAAAGGATACCAGGAGAAGAGGGACATCATCTGCAACGCCTTCAAGGACATAGGTTATCCTGAGAGCATACCAGAGGCCACGTTCTACATATGGCAACAGGTGCCAGAGGGCATGAGCGGCGTTGAGGTGGCCAAGACCCTGCTTGAGGAGTCCACGGCCTTGGTAACGACGCCTGGAGCATGGATATCCAAAGAGGTAAATGGCGTCAACCCAGGCGACAGATTCATCAGGCTGGCCCTGGTGCCCTCTGTGGAGTCATGCAAGATCGCGGCAGAAAAGATAATGGGGGCGGAGGGATTATATCCCTAGTCCCCTCTTTATATCGTTGAACACTTCATCTATGTCCTGGTCTCCGTCTATCGTGACCAGTTTCCCTTCTTTCCTGTAATAATCTATAAGGGGCATCGTCTGGGCCTCATATTGCTCTATGCGCTGTTTGATCACATCCTCCTTGTCATCGTCCCTCTGATAGAGCTTTCCCGAACATGCGTCGCAGACGCCTTCGATCTTCGGTCTCTTTGATTCTATGTGATAGACCGCCCCACAGGCGCAAGACCTTCTCCCGGAAAGTCTCTTGACTATCTTGTCGGTCGGAACATCGATATATACGGCCTTGTCGATGGATATACCAAGCTTGTCCGCTATCTTCTTGAGGCCCTCCGCCTGTGCCAAGGTCCGTGGAAATCCGTCGAATATGAATCCTTTTCCTATATCGTCCTGTGACAGCCTCTCCTCGACCAGCCCCCTTATGAGATCATCCGGCACCAGCTTCCCAGCATCCATGTAGTTCTTAGCCTCATTGCCCAGGGGCGTACCGTTCTTAACGGCCTCCCTGAGAATGTCCCCCGTGGATATCTGAGGGACGTCGAGATGCTCCTTGAGCAGCGTGGCCTGTGTCCCCTTTCCGCCTCCTGGCTTTCCTAAGAGTATCATCCTCATCTGAATCACCATAGTCACCATCCAATCCTTTGATAAATATATTTCGGTCCATGCGCGAACCCCAATAACCTTAATATTGCCCTGTTCAGAGTAATATCATGTTTGGATGGAAGGGCAAGGTCATCAGGGTCAACCTTGATGACGGGGATATAAGGGAGGAAAGGCTGGCAAGGCACATATTGAGGCGGTCTGTTGGGGGTGTCGGGCTTGCGACCGAATATCTCTATGGGGAGCTCAAGACACCGATGGACCCCCTTTCGGGTGATAACAAGCTGTTCATATTCACAGGCCCCCTCACGGGCACCCCTGCAGTCTCTTCCGGCAGATTCTGTCTTGCCACGATCTCCCCCCTTACAAATTATTTCCTACAGTCGCATTGCGGCGGCCATTTCGGACCAGAGCTAAAATATTCGGGCCATGACGGCATTATCATAGAGGGAAGTGCGGACGATCCGGTCTATATCTCAATAGATGACGATGAGATCGATATCAGGCCCGCGGGCCATGTGTGGGGCAAGAGGGTCAAGACCGCCGCAAGGATGCTCACATCCGAGAACGATGCCGAATCCAAGACACTGGTCATTGGTCCGGCAGGGGAAAGGAAGGCCTTGATATCCAATGTTAAGAGCGATGTCTACAGGTCCCTCGGAAGAGGCGGTTCGGGTGCCGTATTCGGCAGCAAGAACCTCAAGGGCATTGTCGTCAGAGGCACCGGTCCTGTTGAGGTGCATGACGGGGAAGCGCTCTCCTCGCACATAAGGGATGCAATGTCGATGTCGAAGGAGGTCACCAGGGTCTTCATAGACTATGGTACCACCAACGCGGGAATGACCATGGACCATGCCGGGGGACTTCCTACCAGAAACTACCAGTTGGGCCGCTTCGGGGAGATAGACAAGATATCCGGAACGGAGTTGGACAAGTCGATCTGGAAGGGCAGGAGGGCGTGTTTCTCTTGTCCCATCGGCTGTTCGCATTACAGCGTATGCGGAGGTGTCCGGACAGAAGGCCCCGAGTATGAGACCATATTCGCCCTGGGTTCGAACATACTCAACAACGATGTGGAGGCGCTTGTGGAGGTCAATGAGCTCTGCAACGAGCTGGGCATCGACACGATATCGGCAGGGGTCACGTTGTCATGGCTCATGGAAGCGTCCGAGAAAGGGCTTGTGGACAAGCATGTCGCATGGGGCGACATGGGGGCCGTGATCGACCTTGTGAGAAAGATGGGCACCGGCGAAGGACTGGGGGAGGTGCTCTCAAGGGGCGTGATGAGAAGTTCTGAAAGATATGGCGGCAAAGAATTCGCGATCCATGTCAAGGGCATGGAGCTGCCCGGGTACGATCCCAGGATAACACAGGGCATGGCGCTGGCCTATTCGCTGTCAAATCGCGGGGCTTGCCATCTGAGGGCCCCGATGTATGTAAGGGAGATATTCCAGAGAAGGATGAGACCGGACACGCTTGAGGGCAAGGTGGCGCCTTTCATGTTGATGGAGGACACCATGACTCTGATGGACTGCCTGATAATGTGCAGATTCGCATCCAGGTCGCTCATAGACGAGAGCTTCGAAGGGGCCGCCGACATCGTCAGGATGGTCACGGGCGAGGAGTACTGTCCGGGGGACCTGGAATGGTCCGCGAAGAGGATATGGACGCTTCAGAGGATGTTCAACATCGGACAGGGCCTCAGAACGGATGAGGACGACCTGCCGGACAGATTCTTCGATTCAGAGCTTGAAGGGATCAGATTGGAGCGGGGGGAACTGCACAGGCACATTCGCGAGTATTACATGAGAAGGGGTTGCGATGAGAATGGCGTGCCCAGCGATGAGACCCTACGTTTGCTTGACATCGGCACCTGAGATGCCCTTCCCGCCCAAACTGCTGATGTCAATACCCTTGTGAAAGAACAATACCGCTCCGATGAACACGGTCAGCCAGTATGTGATCAGCCTGTCTATGAACACGACAGGTGTGATCACTCCCACGCTCACGTTGGGTATCAATGAGTAAAGTGCTATCCTGCCGGTCTCTATGACGCCCACACCTCCAGGGGTGAACATCAGCGGCGCAAGGAACGTCCAGGTGCTGTCGAACAGGATGAAGTAGTAGAACGGCACCGATACACCAAAGGCCTCGAAGAGTATGGATATCCTTATGGCGTCCAGCATGACCTTGAAGAACGTAAGGAAGAGGGCGTTGGAAAAGATTATCGGTCTTTCCAATATCAGGCTGAAGGTCTCCGAGAACTCGATGAACTTCTTGCTGATACCCAGTTCTGATATTTTGCTGAACAATCTTGAACGTTCCCTGAGATTGATCTTCTTGTCGTATTTGGTTCTCACAAACACATGCTCCGAGTAGCTGATCACGAAGACGATGAATGACACTATGCCTATTGTCAGAAGGCTTGTCCTGAAGGTGTGCATCAGGGACTCTGAGAGCTCGGACCTGATGATAAAGAAAAAAGGCACTGAGAGCATGAAGGTCCCGAATATGTCGACGCCGTAGTCGAGTACTATGGTGGCAAGTCCCACCGACTTGGGCATTTCATAGTCCTTGTTCAGAAGGTAGGACCTTAGGGCCATACCCACTGCGGACGTCGGAAAGAAGGAGTTCGCGAACTTGTCTATGAGTGAGTATTGGAGTAATGTCTTGAATCTTGAATTGTATTCTGTTACATCTATTATCCTGTCCCATCTCAGGGTTGCCACCAACAGGGAGGCGGCGTACAACAGGAGTGCAAGCGTCAGGTTCTCCCGGTCTATGGCCCTGATGGCATTCAGCATCTCGTTGAAACCTACAAGCCTCAATATCAGGACCAACATTAGGATGGAGAACAGTATCGAGAGGGCGTTTTTGTATTTTTTTATAAGGTCTCTAATCATCATCATACCCTTGAGAATCTATCGCAGGAATCTGTGTTCCTGACATCCTTTTTCCATAATAGGCAATACCCGCTTTCCCCATCCTTCGTCACATAGTGCTTGCAATATCTGCATGATTTTGGATCTGGCGGCTTGACGATGTTCTCAAAGGCCCTTCTCTGATCCCTTTTCACCTTCTTTAGCCTGTCCCTGTGCTCCCTCCCTATCCTGTCAGCGTCCGGGGGCTCCATGTGAAGGTATATGCCGCTGGGAATTTAAAACATTTCAGTCGAAGCCCTTGTCCTTGTCCCATTTGTCGTAGAGGCTTTTGAAGGATCCTATGCTGGCGTACCTTACGCCCGGGGGCATGTTCTTGCAAGAGTTGAGGTAATTCCACCACTTGACAACGAATCCTCCGCTTGCAAGCTCTATGAACATCTTCTTGTCCCTGAACTTCTGCAGCTTCAAGGCGTTCTCGAACGTCCTGATGTCCGAGACGGTGTCGCCACCGTTGATGTACATGCTCTTGGCATGTCTCAGGACCTCCCTCACCAGGTTGAATGTTGTTGACTCCTCGCCGCGGGAAAGATAGTTCGTCGGCTCTACCGAACCGGTCTGCACGAACTGCCTCCTGGCCGATATGTCGGAGAGCATGGTCAGTGAGTTGGGTCCCAGCGACAGGAATCTGCCCTTGTTTATCGCCGAGAGGGAGACGGTCTTCTCCTCGCCTTCCGAATCCACGATGACATCTATCGGAAGTATCACCTCTATGGACCCTTCTTCCATCATTTTTGCTATCTTCAGGGCCTTTTTCTTTATCATGTCCCATTTGGACCCGCCGAAGAACTTCTCTATCAGTTCCCTGTTCTCCTTGCCGATATTGGCGGGAAGGATCCTGGAAAGGGACCTTGCCTCCTTTGACAACGCCCATACGAGCAGGACCAGTATAGGTCCGCCATTGAGGGCGACTATCAGGTCGTCCCTGCCCTCTGTGAGGTAGATGGAATCAAGCTTGTCCCTCTTTGCCCCTGCGATGCCCCATATCTTCACATCCCTCTCACTTGTAGAATAGAGGTCTGTGATCGTCTGGAGCTCTTTGATGAAGATGTCGCTGCAATAGCAACCATCCGTGAAGACCCTCAACGATAGATGGTCCCTGTGGCAGCACGACAATGCATTGTTTATCTTGGTATATGGCTTGAGAAACTTCCACAGCTCCGTTTCGGACGAATTGTCTGGAGGACTCGTCTCCTCCGGCACGGTCTTCCTGATGTTCTCGAGAAATATGAGATGTCCCTGATACTTCTTGTTCGCTTTGGATAGTTCTTCAAGACTGTTAACGAAGACACAGCCGTTTATCTCCGGAGATATGGGGTCCAACTGTTTCTCCAAGGTGCTCCTGAGTATCTCAAAGTTCTTGTCAATGCTTTTTGAGGGGTCAGAACAATGCGATGTGCATAGGATGTTGGACTTGGGGTCCTGTATCTCCCTTATCATGTTTATGGAATCTGTGGCCTGTTCGACCTTGAGGGAAGGTGCAGGGGGTTCATTGATGTCTGTACGTAAATAGACATCTCCCAATTCCGACATCGAATCCCTAAGTTCGGATAAAACTATCTTTACACCATCAGATTCGATAATGTGCATATAAATCAATTGAGAACCTAATTCTTAAATATATAAATCTTTTGTAATCGGTTGAAGATGCTGACGTTCTTTCCAATCTTCGATGTAAACATGTTATGCAAAACAAGATAGAAAGATTTATATATGGATGGATAATCCATCCATATAAAGGTGAGATTATGAAGATTTCAGAGTTGATAAAGATGGACAGGGACGAGATGCTCCGAACTTACTATTCCCTCCCTGCGGAAGAGAGGGCAGTGCTTGACAGGGAGGCGATCGAGCTGATAGCGCCGCTTTTCCTCCTGTGCAAGGGGGGAGACGACAATGTAAGGTACGTATCCAGGCTATATGGTCATTCTGAGGTATGGAAAAAGGCAACAAACCCTTCAGAAGGTGACAATTGAGGAAGTTTTTCCATGGGGATTTATCCTGGCAAGGATGAATGAATCAGTTCCTTATTTTCCATATCTTCTGTCTGCCCGTTGGTAATCCCTCATTATCCTTAGGAAGTCTATCTTCCTGAACTCCGGAAGGTACACATCTATGAAGAAGAGCTCCGCATAAGCGGCCTGCAGCAGCATGAAGTTGGAGAGCCTCGACTCCCCACCGGTCCTTATTATTATATCAGGGTCCGGATATTCATTGGTAAGGAGATTTTTCCTGATGTCATTGTATGTTATTTCATCGGGTCCAAGCCTTCCCTCCTTCACGTCCTTGGCTATATTCCTTACGGCCGAGACTATCTCGTTCTTTGAGCCGTATGCGACACAGACATTGAGAAAATGATCGCAGTAGTCCTTGGTGTTGTCCTCGGCTATCTGGATCGCCTCAAGAAGTTTTCTTGGCAGTTTGTCCAAGTCCCCCAAGGCCTTGACCCTTACCTTGTTTTCATGTATGCTCTTGCTGGTGAGGACCTTTTCGAACTCTTCCTTGGCAAGGTCCATTATGGCCCCGACCTCCTCTTCGGGCCTGTTGAAGTTTTCTGTGGAGAACGCATATAGGGTGACTACCTTGATATTGATGTCAAAGCACCATTCGAGCAGTTCCTCGACCTTCTTGGCGCCGAACATGTGTCCTATTTTCCTGTCAAGCCCCTTTGCCGTGGCATATCTCCTGTTTCCGTCCAGTATGAATCCGATATGGACAGGAGGTTCTTTCTTTTTGACGTTTTCAATCAATCTTCTCTGATAGGTGGAGTATATAGGTGAAAGAAGTTTGTTCTTGGTCTTGTTCAATAAAAAAGATATCTTGTCCATTCACATCCCCACGTGTATATTATCATTTCTTTGATGATTTATAGCTTTTCAGTATCTCTACCATATTGTCGGCGCTTTTTCTTACAGTGTCGGTCAGCTTCATATCGAACTCTGTCTCCATTGGTTCAATGCCGATTATATATACCATGCAACCAGCTTCTTTCTCCAGGTGTTTGGATAGCATTGAGAGGGGCATTGAATGGGTTGAAGAACTGATGTTTTTGACATCCTCCTTTGTGAACACACCCACCGACCCGGGTCGTGACCCCATTTTTGCAGCATCGATGATAAGCACGATGTCAGGTTTATGTGATATGACCTCGTAGGCATACGCCTCAGGCACGGATTTCCCGTCTATTGACCTGAATTGGCGTTCCAATCGCCTGGCTATGTAGGATCCTACGCCGTCGTCCCCCTTGATGTCGTTTCCGACACCCAGTATGACAGTCCTGTCCGTGAGCATTCCCTCTAGGTCACTCAGCTTCATCCTTGTCATCTTCGCTCCCCTTACTTCCCAATAGGGCCTCGAACTTGTTCTTCACGTCATTGGGGTCCGCCGACTTGAGTCCGTAAAGTTCGCAGAACTCATTGGTCGTTGATAAGATGTATGTCCTTTCCTTCGGCCTCTTGTTGACAAGTTTCCTGTCTTCAAGCTCCTTTATGTGCTTGTATGCACTCGATCCCCTGATGTTGATCACTTCGCTTTGTTCGACAGGCTGCTTGTATGCTATCAGGGCAAGGGTCTTGAGAAGCGCTCGGGACTCCTTGGCCCTTGGCAGATAGTTCTCTGCCATCTCGGAGTACTCTTCCTTCAATTGCATGACGTACTCGTCCTTGATGGTCTTGGTGATCTCGATGGGGCCGTCCCTACCCTCATATTCTTTCATCAGTTCCTTCATGTGCCTTGTAACGTCCCTTGTATCCATATCCAGATTCTTTGCCAGTTCATGGCTCGATACTGGTTTCCCGGATGCGAACAATACAGCCTCTATCACCTTTCTTTCATCCACAATATCACCTTTAGGTCCTGATGTATATCTCTCCAAAGAGCTCTTCCTGTTCGAGCTCTATCTTGCTCTTGGTCTCCAGATATAAAATGAAAAGCAAGGTCCTTGCTATGGACAGGGGGGTGTGGTCGTCCAAAAGCTCATCCATGGTTATGAACTCTCGCTCCCTGATCATCTCACATATCCTGTCATACAGCTTTGTAACCTGTTCCTCTATATTGAGACGGTGTTCATCGATCCTGATTACGTGCTTTTCCTCTCTTCTCTTCCTTGGTTTTAGGGTCTTCTTCCTATCCGCCTCCTCAAGCGCTTGGAGAAGCGCTTCCATCAATTGAGGCAGGGTGATCTTTCCTGAGACCCTTCGAAGGGGGGGCAATATTGGTTTTAGCTCAAAATCAAGCTCTTCCTCCTCTTCCTCCTCCTTCTCATCGCTCTTTTCCCTGAATATGTCCTCGGACTGCATCCGTAGAAGTATGGAAGCCACAAGGATCGTCTTTCCGGAAAGCCTTAGGTCAAGCTCTTGGAGCTTTCTGATCCTTTCCATGTATTTGTTCGTAAGTTCCACTATGTCGATGTTCCAAGGATCTATCTCCTTTGATATCACAAGTCCCATTAGCATGTCTATTGGGCCGATCTCTAAACTGCCGTTCTCTTCCATGACTTCCAACCGGTACTATTCCATATATCTATGTCTTATAAGTTAAAAACGTTCTTGGGGGGACGTCAGTCCAATAGGCTTCCTATCATATAGGCGATGTTATTGAATATTGTCAGGTTGTCCTTCAGATAATAGTATTCGTTTTTACAAAACGCCATATTGCTGCAGAAAATGTATCCATCACCGATATTCTTGTAGATCACTTGGGGCCAGTCATAGTAACCATCATACCCGTAAACATGTATGGTGGTCTCCCAGGTCTCAAGATTGCTGAATGTATAGATGGTCGCCAAATAGAATTCATCGACGTCATACGATATCCAGTCCTCGTCATGACAGTAGAATGACTTCTCGTCGACTTCCGTTTTGCTTACGAAGGCCACGGATGTGTCAAATTGGCCAAGAAGCTCGTTGTACCCCGGCGTGACCGTGGCCAACCATATTATTCCCCCATCGACAACATACTGGTACAGCTCATCGATGTCATTATCGGTCAACGTGTTATTTGTGGTCATTCCGAACAAAAGCACATCTATCCCGCGATTGTTTAACAATTCGGCAGAGATGTAGCTTTCCTCATAGAGGACGGTCTGGGCACCTAGGTCCTCCACCTTCTCAATTATGTCACCTGTACGGCAACATGTCGAGTCAGAGGAATGAAAGTTTTCAAAGGCATACACAAGTCCACTGAGGTCCGGAAACTCCGGCGGCGCCATCGTCGTCGGGGCCGCTGTCGTAGGCGCTGCCGTCGTCGTCGGAGCTGCGGTCGTCGTCGGGGCCGCTGTCGTAGGCGCTGCCGTCGTCGTGGGCGGCGCCGTTGTCTGTGGTATCAAAGGATTGGGATCCACGGGGTCGTAGTAACCGTCGCCATCGGAATCGACATTGTTAGGGTCTGTGCCGGCCAGCGCCTCTTCCTGGTCAGTCCATCCGTCCCCGTCGGTGTCTGGCGAGGATGTGGTCGTGCTGGGCTGTCCGGATGATATGCATCCTGATGATGCGGATATCACTAATATAAGCGCTACAATTATGGTTAACCTAACTTTTCTGTTCACGGAAATAAAGTTATGCATGCTTTATTTAACATTGTCGGTGAAGAAGGGATCATGATAATAGCCGGGCGCGGATTCGAACCGCAGTCTCGGGCTCCAAAGGCCCAAAGGATTGTCCCCTACCCTACCCGGCTCCGATGAGAATAATTTTAATTTAAATATAAATCTTTTGTTCTCGTCATTAAGGGTCTTCCGGGGCGTTTTCATACGCCTTTATGAACAATCCACCATCCGGCGGCGGGCATGCGGACGATGCAAGGGGCACTTTGTCGATGACCTATGAAAACAACAATCGACGATGCTTTCGAAATCTTTTTTTTGGGCAATGCGATATGCATCGCGATGCGTGCCATCCTAACAAGTTATAAATACCCTATGACTTCTTAATCATATCATCTTTTGATAACATGATGATTGGTGATTGAATGAAGATCCTTATTGCATCGAATATAGCGGAACAGGCGATAGAACAGTTGAAGGCCAACTTTGAAGTTGAAGTGTCCACAGGCCTTGATGAGGACGGTCTGGCCGAGAAGGTTAAGAACTTTGATGCCCTGGTCGTCAGAAGCAAGCCGAAGGTTTCGAGAAAAATAATAGAGTCTGGCAAAAATCTCAAACTGGTTGCAAGGGCAGGTGTGGGCCTTGACAACATAGACCTCAAGGCCTGCGAGGAAAGGGGCATAAAGGTGATAAACTCCCCAACCGCCCTTTCAGAGTCTGTTGCCGAGCTGGTCTTCGCAATGTTGTTGTCATTTGAGAGGAACATTGTGCGTTCTGACAACACGATGAAAGATGGAAAATGGGAAAAGAATTCCCTGAAGGGGATAGAGATATACGAAAAGACCTTGGGCATCATAGGTTTCGGCAGGATAGGTTCCCATATGGCAAAGATAGCGAATGGATTTGGGATGAAGGTGTTCGCCTTCGATGTGCACAAGAACGAAGAACTCGCTGCGAGCCTAGGGGTAAAGTACATAGAGATGGAGGACCTGCTGAGATCCTCTGACTACATAACGCTCCATGTCCCCCTCATTCCCCAGACAAAGGGCATGATATCCATGGAACAGCTCATGATGATGAAGGACAGTGCAATCCTGATAAACACGTCCAGAGGGGGCATAGTGGATGAGAAGGACCTATACACCGCCTTGAGGGACGGGAACATACGCGGAGCCTGCCTAGATGTGTTTGAAACCGAACCACCTACCGATTCACCGTTGCTGGAACTTGACAATATCTTGCTCACACCACATATCGGCGCATCCACAAAGGAGGCCCAGGACAAGGCGGGGTTGATAATAGCTGAGAAGATTATAGAGGAGTTTAAGTGAGCTTTTGAATGCCAAAAGGCATTCGTCTATCATCTACACCCTACTTCATCCAAATGGCTATTATCTTGTCAACGGCAACGAACGTGTAGACGCCCCGATTCTCGAGCGTCAGGACATTGTCAGCTATTGCCTTTACCATCCCTGAGAACTTGTCCTCGCCACCACAATACACGTCTATTTCCTTTTCATACAGATGTTCTACAATAAATGATTGCATTCCGCTAATGTGCATCACCTGCTATAGTTATTGTCGGGATGTTATTTATCTCTATTTTTGGCTAGATAATCCATCCATTATTAAAGAATATGCCATTTTAAGTAAAAACAAGTCTCTATGATGGACGAATTTTCCCTCATAATCCTTAGGTTCCTCATTTTCCATCATTTTTAAAGCTTCATCGATGTTCATCCATCTGAGTTCAAACCCTTGCGACATTTCCTTTTTCGTGAACGAAGGCCTTGCGACCTTTTTGGACGCTTGGGCGAGATAAACGTAGGATACCTGCCTCAACCCGAATTCGCCTCTGATCTCTACGGTCATGCCAAGTTCTTCCTCTATGTCGGCCTCCCACCCGGTCTCTTCAAGTATTTCCCTGGCCAATGCGCCGGTTCGTTCCTCGCCATCCTCCAGACCCCCTCCGGGCAGTTTGTGGTAGCCTAGCTTGGACACCCAGAGGAGGGCAATGTCACTACCCCTTGACAATATGGCCCTGGCCGCTTCCCTCCCATGGAGGACCGCCGCCTTCCTCTCCACTCCCAAGATTTCCATATCGGTTATGGTCGCTAGTTCGATCATGTCTACTCCATAATAGGAAAACTTTATAAAGTATCTAACGTTTTTCACTATTAACTCCGTGGGATGTAGATGAAGACATGTTATGCATGTCGACCGAACCATAAGGAGGAGAGACAATGGGTTATTACAATTACGTTAAGGAAGCTTGGAAAGACCCTCGTTCAGGAGTATTGGCAGAGATAACCAAGAGGAGACTGCCCCTTTGGAACAAGGAGGAGGCAATGGTCAGGGTTGAAAGGCCAACTAGGATAGACAGGGCGAGGGAGCTCGGGTATCGAGCGAAACAGGGATATGTTATTGTCAGGGTACGCGTGAGAAGGGGAGGACGAAGGAAGTCCAGGCCCGAGGCAAGGAGAAGGCCAAGGCGCTTTGGTGTCAAGAAGTTCTCACCCAAGAAGGGCATTCAGCTGATAGCTGAGGAGCGCGTGCAGTCAAAGTACCCAAATCTTGAGGTACTGAACTCATACTGGGTTGGCGAGACGGGCCAGAGCAAATACTATGAGATAATACTCGTGGACCCATTCCATCCGGCCATAGCATCGGACTCCAGGATCAATTGGATATGCGAGAAACAGCATACCAGAAGGGTCAACAGGGGCAAGACATCGGCAGGAAGGAAGTCCAGGGGTCTCACGAACAAGGGCAAGGGCGCTGAGAAGCTGAGACCGTCCAAGGCCGCTCATGGGAATAGGGGCTACTAAGTGTGCGTTCTATGAAACGTCTTGTCGAAAGAATCGAGATAGAGACATTTTCACACGCCACCGAATCATTGGAAAAGGTCCTGGGGACAATATCCAAGATGGGTGTTCCCCGGGAGTCGATCCAGATAGAGCATACCAATGGGCACTACGGCAACGAGATCCTAATATTGAGGGTCGATATCAAAGATGAGGATGATATCAAGGCCTTCTTTGGATCTACTTTATTCTTATCCATCAGGTCGGAGATCTTTGACACCCTTCCCGAAAGGGTGGACGATAGGGGTTTCCTTTATTTCAGGATGGACAAACAGGACCTTTTCAATGATGTCTACAGATTGCATGATCGTGGGGACGTCAGGATATTTGTCAAGATATTGGCCTTTCCGTCCAACAGAAAGAAAGTGATCGAGAATGCTAAGCAACTATTTGGCGATTGACCTTAGGGGGATAAAGAGCGACCTCTATGAATACGTTGCTAGCGTGGACGACGAAAACGCCGACTTCAGAGCGGTCATGATATATCCCGATACCATCGGAAGGATAAATGAGATCGTGAAAAAGAGCGGGGCCGACATAGTGTTCGCCACAGGCAACGACATGGCCTCGAACAGGCGGATAATCGAGAATCCAATTGTAGACGTAATGTCTAGGCCGTACCCCATCGATGATACGCTGGCCAAGATGGCCAGCAGGAACGGGATGTTCTTTGAGATATGCGCAAGGGACATCATCAACTCCAGGGGATATCAAAGGTCAAGGATGATACAATCACTGAGACGTTCCATCTCACTCGCAAGGAAAAGGAAGGTAGGCATTGTCATAACCTCGGGGGCCAGGGACGGCATGGAGTTGGTGACCCCCAGGGAACTGGTGGCATTTGGGACCTTGGTGGGCATGGAATATCCCGAGGCGAAGGCCGCCATAGGAACGATGCCCCGAAAGATTCTGGAAGGGAGGGGACTTATCTGAAGTACAAGATCCCAAAGTCCCTTAGGGACAAGAAAAGATATGTGAAGTTCTTCATCGATTCCGATTCCGGATTCGCCTTGGAGGACGTCCGCCATTCGATCTGGGACTCGATGCTCTCCCTGTTGGGTGAGAAGGGGTCTGCCAATGTCAATCTGAAGGTCTCTGAATGGAATGAGGAGAACAACATTGGCATAGCTAGATGTTCGCTTGATTCCGTTGACGACCTGATAGTGTCCCTAAAGACCATGACCGATATCCAAGGCGCCAGGGTGAATGTGCTTGTAAAGGGCGTTTCAGGGACGTTGAAGTCATTGGAAAAGTGTTGATATCAAGTAAATTTAAAAAGAAGTATTAAAAATATAGATAGAGCGAGGATGAAGATGAAAGAAATAACGGGCCCGGTGTGGGGCTTTCTCATTCGTTTTGACTGTTTAGCGTGGTGATTTGCATGGTCACGATAGATGACGCTGTGATAGCCAGGCTTAAGTCCCATGGGGAAAAGTTCGAGGTCCTTGTGGACCCCGTGAAGGCCAGAAAGATCAAACAGGGAGACGATGAGACGGAGTTCCTGGCATCCAACTACATATACAAGGATGTGGGCTCTGCCGAGAAGGTGCCGAGCGAGGACCTTGAGAAGATTTTCGGCACCGACAGCATTGAAGAGATAGCCATAAGGATAATACGCAAGGGAGACCTTCAGCTCACAGCAGAGCAGAGGAAGGAGATATTCGAAGAGAAGAAGAGGAAGATCATCTCCCATATATCCAAGAACGCAGTGGATCCCAAGACGGGATATCCGCATCCTTCCTCGAGGGTAGAGGCTGCTATGGAAAAGGCGAACATACATATAGACCTTTTCAAATCTACCGAGAAACAGATAGACGAGATAGTCAAGAAGATAAGGGTGCATCTCCCCCTAAGGTTCGAGAAGAGGACGATGGCGATAAAGATACCGTCGAACTATACGGGAAAGGCCTACGGCGTCCTTTCGAACTATGGACAGTTGTTGAAGGAGGAGTGGGGCAATGACGGCACTCTGTACGTCAAGATGGAGATCCCCGCCGGGATGCAACCGGAGTTCTTCGAGAAATTGAATGCCATCACAAAGGGTGATGTAGAGGTCAAGATAATCGATAAGAGATGATATGATGGAGATAATGGTCGGTGAGAGGGAACTTGTCGTGCCAGGCACCTTGTTGGCAAAAGGCAAATATTCCCTTGGAGGCGGTGTGACCAGGGAGGGTGAGGAGATATTCTCAACCATGCTGGGTCTTTTCTACTTCAACGAGGAGAGAAAGCAGGTAAGGGTAGTACCTCTGGAAGGCAAGTACCTCCCCAAAGAGGGGGACACCGTCATTGGCAGGATAGAGAAGGTGCTGGCCGGGAAGTGGCTAGTTGACATTAATTCAGCTTATCTGGCATCCTTGGACCCAAAGAGCGCACTTCATGACAGGATAGAGGATCTGTCAAAGGTGTATGACGTTGGGGACCTGATATTTGCAAAGGTAGACTATGTAGATGAGATATATAACTCGAACCTGTTTACAAAGTCCATGCCCTATGGCAAGCTTAGGGGCGGCGCGCTTGTGGAGATAAAACCAACGAGGGTCCCCAGGCTTATAGGCAAGAAAGGTTCGATGATATACATGATAAAGCAGTTGACCAGGTCCAAGATACTTGTTGGACAGAATGGGCTTGTATGGGTAAAGGCTACGAGCGGAATGGAGGACCTCATCAAGAGGACGATAGAGATGATTAACAATCAGGCCCACTCATCTGGATTGACAGATAAGACAAAGGAATACTTAGAGTCGCAGATTAAGGAGATTGAGGTTGAAGGTGATCACAATGACGAGATGTGATGGAAGAAAGAATGATGAGCTCAGGACGGTGAAGATGGAGGTAGGCGTCCTGAACAGAGCAGACGGGTCTGCTTACGTTGAGTGGGGAAATAACAAGGTATATGCTGCAGTTTATGGTCCTAAGGAGGTCATCCCTAGATTCCTTGCGAGGAATGACAAGGCCTACCTCAGGTGCAAGTACAGCATGGCGCCTTTTTCTGTGGAGGACAGGAAGAGACCGGGTCCGGACAGAAGGTCGGTCGAGATCGGCAAGGTCATGGCAGGCGCCTTGGCACCGGCCATAATACTCGAGGATTACCCCAATTCAATGATCGAGGTTTTGGTCGATGTGATGCAGGCGGACGCCGGTACAAGATGTGCAGGCATAACCGCGGCCACCCTTGCACTGGTGGATGCAGGCATACCAATGAGGGGACTTGTATCCGCTTGCGCCTCGGGCAAGGTCGACGACCAGATAGTATTGGACCTCTGTAAGGAAGAGGACAACAGTGGCCAGGCGGATGTGCCATTGGCCATACTGTCAAGGACAGAGGACATCACGCTTCTGCAAATGGACGGAATAATGACCGAAGAAGAGGTTGATGAGGCTTTGAGTCTTGCAATAAAGGGATGCAAGTCCATTTATCAGATGCAGATGGACGCCCTTAAGTCAAAGTATGGTGATTGAAATGGATGCTATAGCCAACATCAAAAGGGAATATATCAACAACCTTGCCATTGAGGGCAAAAGGTTGGATGAGAGGGCTCCAGACGAGTATAGGGAACTCAAGATAATCCCAAATTACATAAAGAAGGCAGAAGGTTCGGCCTATGTGGAACTTGGCGCTACCAAGGTCATAGTTGGTGTCAAGTACGATGTGGGCACACCGTTCCCAGACATCCCCAACGAGGGGGTAATGACAACATCAGCCGAGCTTCCCCCATTGGCATCACCAGAGTTTGAATCGGGCCCGCCCGGAGAGGACGCCATAGAGCTGGCCAGAGTGGTCGACAGGGGGATCAGGGAATCCAAGGCCTTGGACACCGGAAAGCTATGCATCGTGCCAGGCGAGCTCGTCAGGATCGTCTTCGTGGACATACAGGTGCTCGATGATGGCGGAAATCTATTGGACGCCTGCGGCATTGGGGCCATCACTGCTTTGAAGTGCGCAAAGATGCCCATATACAACGCGGAGGGGAACCCAACCGATGAGATAGAATCCCTGCCCCTGAGAAAGGTACCCGTCACCTGCACAATAGCCAAGATCGGCGGCAAGCTTCTCGTAGATCCCCAAAAGGACGAGGAGAAGATCATGGCCTCAAGGATAACAGTGTCTACAGACGAGGATGGCAATGTTGTTGCCATGCAGAAAGGAATAGACGGAAGCTTTAAATTGGAAGAGGTTATGGAAGCTGTAAGACTGGCCAAGATCAAGGGTCAGGAGAACAGGGAGAAGATCCTAAAGGCCATTGAAGAAGCTGAGTGATTGAAATGGGCGGCAGTGTAGGAAGATTTGGTAGCAGATACGGTAGGAAGATCAGGAAGAGGGTCCTTGCCGTTGAGAAGAGAATGAAACAGGACCATCCATGCCCAACATGCGGTAGGAAGTCCGTAAGGAGGACAAGTACCTCCGTTTGGGAGTGCCGTAAGTGTGGCGCAAAGTTTGCAGGGGGGGCATATGTGCCTCAGACACCCTCTGGCAAGACTGCGAAACGCGTCATTACGGGGCTTTCAGAGGTAGATAAGAATGAATGATGAACACACTGAAGAGTTCATTGAAGAAGAGCCTGTGGAGCTCGTTAGGCCTGTCATAGACAGGGACGAGAAGATGTACAAATGCATCAACAGGGAATGCAGGAAGGAACTTAGTTTGAACGACCTTGACAATGTTCAGGGCATCAAATGTCCATACTGCGGAGGAAGGGTCCTCATAAAGCTTAGGCCCAAACAATCCAAGCGTGTCGGTTGTATCTGATGCTGCTTACTACCTCAAGACGTACAAGCCAGCGAACGAGGATCTTTTGTCGGGAGCTGGCCTCTGTCCTACCTTTTTGTGATTATCTGGTAAGGGGCAAGAAGAGCATCAGGGACATAATCGACATTGGTCTAAGGAACGCCCATGAGAGGATACTGATCATAGAGACCAGGGATGGCAATCCGTTCAGGTTGTCCTCCATGGACCCGTCCAGGGGCATGGAGTGGTCAAGATACATCGACATCACCGTCAGGACTAGGAAGGACATGGGACTGGATGTTAAGGTGCCACCCCTCAACGAGGATGTCCCGATAGGCGTCATCGACGAACACGACAGCGGGCTTCTAAAGACTATCATGGAGGTCTTCAACGCCAGCAGGGACGTTGATTCGCTCCTGACGATCATGATCACCAAAAAGGATGAGGTCTTTGCACTGGACTTCATCAGGAATGACATTTCCCAAAGGCCCATAGGGCCGCAGATAAGGGTGAGACGGAATGCAGATGAGGATAGAGCTTGACGACCCCAATGCAAAAAAGTTCTATGAGGCACTGACTCCCGAGATAGAATCTGTGCCATACAAGAAGACAAGGTCCAGCATCTCCCTGGAGGGAGACCGCCTCTATATAACTATCGAAGGCGAGGACATCAACGCCATCAGGGGCACTTTCAATTCATATCTCAACTGGATCAAGATAATCGACGAGAATCTCAGGATATAGCTTAAGATGGAACATCCACTAAAACTTTATTGAGAATCTTGAGGTCGCATAACCGTTCAACGATGTCATGTAAGGATGTCCGGCAGGATGTATCTTACAAAAAACTTTTTTAAACTATACATCAATCTTAATATATGGACCCAATAGAACTGCTGACCAACATTGTTAGCGTTATGTTCGACCTAGCAGAATCAATAGCATCGGAGATATCGGCCGCCAGCGAGGGCGTGGTGCCGCCGGAGGCCGTGGGCATATTCAGTCTGGTCATACTATTGGCGTTGTTGAGACTGGGATTTGACTTCACAAAGAAGATAGTCGACGTGCTGTTAGTGATATTCTGCATATACCTTGTTCTTGCCATCTTGCCAAATGTATTGTAGGTTGTCTTATGATATATATCAGGACCTATGGCTGCACCTTCAACAAAAGTGACAGCCAGGCCATGGCCTATCTGTTAAAGGATATAATCACTGATAATGAGGAGGCCGCCGACATTGTCATTTTCAACACATGCGGCGTGAAGGCACAGACACAGCACAGGGTGTTGAAGGACATAAGGGCCTCATTGGAGAAGAAGAAGGTCATAGTTGCCGGATGCCTCCCTTTCATAGACCCAGATTCCATACCTGCCGAGGTGGATGCGATAGTGGGCCCCGACCAGATACGCGACATTGCAGAGGTGGTCGAAGCCGTCATGGAAGGAAGCAAGGTCAGGATATACAGGCATGAGATCGAGAATCCCAGGCCACTGCCACAGCTACAGAGCGGGGCCACGGCGATAGTCCCGATATCTCTCGGCTGCAAAGGTTCCTGCACATACTGCGCAACGAGATTTGCGAGAGGGGAGCTCAGGAGCTACTCTCCCGAAGACATAGCCGATAATGTCTCGAGGCTGCTTGGTATGGGGTATAAGGAGTTCCTGTTGACGTCCCAGGACACGGGATGCTATGGTCAGGACATAGGCACGGACCTTCCTTCGCTGATAAATTCCCTCACAGCACTCGATGGGAAGTTCAGATTGAGGGTGGGCATGATGAACCCAAACCACGCCAACGGCCTTTTGAACGCACTGATAGATTGCTTTGACGACAGCAAGGTCTTCAAGTTCCTTCATCTCCCCGTGCAGTCGGGGTCAGACAGGATACTTGAGCTGATGGGGCGCATGTACACCACCGGGACCTTCCTCAACATCGTTGATGAGTTCAGACAGAGATTTCCTGACATATATCTTGCGACAGACATCATCGTTGGATTCCCCGGGGAGACGGAGGAGGACTTCCAGGAAAGCCTGGACCTCATATTGGCCTGCCGCCCGGACAAGGTCAACATCACGCGCTATTCTTCCAGGCCGGGTACTGCGGCGGCAGAAATGGAGCAGTTCCCCGACAGGATAAAGAAGGACAGGTCAAGGGTCATTTCAAGGCTTGTACACAAGATATCCCGCGAGATCAATCTTGGTTATGTCGGCAATCATGTTGAAGTGCTGATAACCGACAAGGGCAAAAAGAGGCACATGGTGGGCAGAATGGACAACTATAAACCAGTGATATGCGAGGGAAATATAGGCGAGTTCAAAAAAGTGAAGATCGAAGGGTCCACTTCGACATACCTTCTGGCGAACGATCATCTATGAACGATGAGTATTATCATGGAGACCAACAGCATCGTTGAGGAATACAACATCATCGTTATGTTGTTGGTGAACGGTGCCAAGGATTCGCTCAGATAGAGGGTCGTGTCCGTTATGTCCATCAACAGGCTGGCAAGAAACAGTATTATACCTAGGGAGAACAGTATCCTGCCGATATAAAGCCTTTTTATGCTCTGCCTTACCTTTAGGATGGAATAGTCCTTGTAGTACTGTATATTCGAGTACCTCATGCCATCACATAGCTCCAACTACATTAAGAAATATCATATATATATCTTTCTGGGGGCGTCTTGATGTCATTTATAAGCTCCAGGGCCAGCTCATTGTCCAGCATCCCGGCCCTCAGTTCCCTTAGCACCCTCTGGATGGAGATCCTCTGGGAGTCCCTGTTAATGCCATGCGCCATGTTGACAAGAGGGCATCCGAAACTGATCTCAGTTGGTCCCTCCGAGAATGTCATAAGCTCCCTCTTTGAAAGCGAAAGGGCCGCAGGAAGGTTGAGCAATATCAGGCCATCTTCTCTAAGGACCGACTGGGAGCCGACCGAGAGAAGGTCCCCAAATATCAATAGGTCATATCCTTTCCCGATGGCATACTCCTTTATGGCCTCCTCTATCATGGACGAGCATTGACCGCATGGATGGATGTTTCCGGACTCGACGCTCTTACAGATGTTGGGATATCTTTCCGGCAGTTCCAACTCCCCGAGTTCGAGCCCCATGGCACCCGCCCTTGTCCTGAGTTCAATCATGTCGATGAACGGCATCTTGACGGTTACCAGGTCCGCCTCAAGCCCTGCCTTCAGGGCTACCTCTATGCAGGCCGAACTGTCAATGCCTCCAGACCAAGCGATGAGGGCCCTCAGACCGATATGATCTTTGTTCCCAGTAAGGTAGTTGTTCAGGATTCGATGGACGTCCTCAGACACCTCTTTGGACCTTGACAGCGAGTTCCTTACCCTATATTTCCTTGTGAAGCCGTCCATGTCCGTCCGTCCGACATTGATAAGAGTGCCGTCTGTCCAATGGGTGTGTATTATCCTTGCGGCGTCGTTGGGCTCTATCAAACCATTGGAGCACCAGTCCAGCACCTTGCGCACCATGAAACCCTTGTTCTCATCGGAATGCTCAAATATCCTTTCCTTGAATCTTTTCCTTGAGTATTTCCTTGTCTGCCAAAGGTCGATACGATAGAACTCCATCGGATTGACAAGGATGGAGCCGTCCCTTTCCTCCAGCGTCTTCTCAAAAAGACCCATAAATATCCGGTCTGACCCATCTCCCGGGTCGTCAAGGACCGAGGACACCATTGCCTCAAGCCTTTCGGGATAGGGGCTAATGGGGGCCTTCACCTTGCGGAACTCTGTGCCGCCGTAGGTCCCTTTCACGTTATCATGCACGAATTCCGTATGTAGCAGCACAGGACTGCAACCGAGGTCCTCAAGCATTGCGCATGCCCACATCATCTCCTCCCCCATGACATACACTCTGCAGCCCTCAGGTGTCTTTCCCTGTATGATCGCCTTTGAAAGATGCACGAATTCCTCGTTCTCCAAGGAATCCAAGGACCTCAGGGAGTTGATCAGGTCCCTGGTTCTCACGATGTTGTCAAGCCTTGACTCGACCTTGATATCCTTTAGGTTGAGCCTGCCTGTGAGCTTTCCCACCACCCAACCTCCGGTTCCTATCACGATGCTCTTGTCCGCCCTGTCCTCGCACTCGATAAAGAGAGTGCCCCTGCTTTTGGAGACCCTGACTATGACAGGCGATCTGTAATCCATGCCTATCTCCTCCCTGATCTCCATGATCGTGTCAAGTACAGTCTGTTTCAACGTTCAATTAATTCGAAGACCCATATATAGATATATCGTCTGAACTTTTTGAGAGGGGATGGCGGATGCCATGCAATAGATTTTTTTACCCTTTTGTCGAAATATATCCATGTTGAGTTTAAAAGAGGGCACTGAACTGGTCAGAATGGCGCGTGAGCGCATCAGGACGTATCTGAGGGGCGATGATTACGACACCGGAGAGATCGATGACAAATATAAGATCAATTCTGGGATATTCGTTACCCTGAAGACATATCCAGGGAAAGATCTGCGCGGCTGCATAGGTTTTCCTGAACCGGTCTATCCCCTAATAGACTCACTGTTGGATGCCAGCATCGCCTCTGCGACCAGGGATCCCCGTTTCCATCCCGTTTCTTCAAGCGAGATTGACCGTCTGTTGGTGGAGGTCACCGTGTTGTCATCTCCGTCTCTCATCAAGGGCAAGAGCGGCAAAGGATATCTTGATGAGATAGAGGTCGGCAGGGACGGGCTTATCATAGAGAGGGGATTTCAGAAGGGTCTGCTCCTTCCCCAGGTGCCTATAGAATGGAACTGGGGAAAAGAGGAGTTCCTGTCACATACTTGTGTCAAGGCAGGACTACCCCAGGATTGCTGGCTCAATGAAGATGATATAAAGATTTATAAGTTCACGGGACAGGTCTTCTCCGAGATCGCGCCAAATGGGGAGGTCGTAGAACAGGAGAGGTCATAGTATGGAAAAAGTCGTATTGCGAACAGGATTCGACCTTGCAAGGGAGATAAAGGCGGATGTGATAATGTATTGTGCAGAGTCGAAAAAAGACCTCACCAATGCCCACAAGATATCGAACTATCGTAAGATCGCCCCCATAGTCGTCATCAGCGATACAAAGCTTTCCAATGGAAAGGAGAGGATGATATTCCTTCCAACGGAGATCCCTGACCTGTACCAACGAGCATACATATCCATTGCCGGGGGCATGAAGGAGGGCCTTATCAGGAATGAGGACCTGGTGGTCTTCATCAACACCACAGGTTCTGATTCTGACAACGCGATCCTTACGCTGAGGGCCAGACCACTCATCGACAACGGAATCTACACCATCCTTTCCTACACGAGCGAAATAGATCCCATGGTCATCCATAATGTCCTGAGGATAGCCATACAGCTTGGCAAGAAGGGTAGGGAGGGAAAACCTGTCGGCACCACGTTCATCGTGGGCGACTCGGGCGATGTCCTGCAGCACTCCACCCAGATAACATATAATCCGTTTGAAGGCAGCTATGTTGAGATTTCCAACAAGATAGTGACCAGCATGATTAAGGAATATTCCAGATTGGACGGTGCCTTCGTCATCAGCGGCAAGGGAAAGATAGTTGCCGCGGCCAGGTATCTGGAAAGCGGCAAGGAGGGCATAGAACTGCCCAGGGGGCTTGGCGCCAGGCACATGTCGGCGGCTTGGATGTCCAAGATAACGAACGCCATAGCCATCGTCTTGTCAGAGTCGGATAATCTTTTAAGGATCTTCGCAAATGGCAACATGGTTCTGGAACTGGACCCTGTGGAGCTGAAGTAGATGATAGAACTTGCAAATATATCAAACGATATCATGTCCAACATGGAGGACATACTCATCGTGATTTCAATATTGATAATAGGTTTCATATTAGGCAGATTGAGCGGAAAGCTCATAGATTTCATAGTAAACAAGACCGGGATTCTCAAGATTATAATGGGCACAAAGATCCAGGAGACGACAAAGAGGACCAGTTTCACCTTTATAGGATTTATCAAGATAATAGTCAGTTGGACAATCTACCTTGTGGCCATCGGCCAGGCGATTGATATATTGGGCCTTGAGAGCATCAACAGCTTCATGAACAACGTCGTTTCCTATCTGCCGAACGTGGTCGTGGCCCTAACGATAATGATTTTGGGGTTCATCTTTGCCGAAAAGCTAGTGCATGCAATAGATGGATATCTCAAGGAATCAAGGATGCCTTCCAACGAGATTTTCATCAATAGCATAAGATACTTCATATATATCGTCGCCCTGATCATGGCCTTGTCACAGCTGAGGGTCTCAACGGACGTGCTTTTGATCATTGCCGCCGCCATATCCTTCTTGGCATGTGTCTTTGTCATAATCGGCGCGGGAGACATATCCAGGAACTTCTTCTCCGGCATTCAGATAATAAGGAACAAGTCTGTCAGGGTCGGGGATTACATCCAGACCCCTGAGATCGAGGGCATTGTCGAGGAGGTAGGCATAATCTCGACCACCCTGAAGACCAACAATGGGGACTATCTTGTAGTGCCTAACAGCAAGCTGGCCAACAATGTGATCATGAAGAAAAATCTTTGATCGATCGTCATGACGTCGCAGATAGTGATGGACCTCCCATCCGATGCCGAAGGGAAGTTCATTCAAAGGAGGAACAGATTCCTTGGCGTGGCGGACGTGGGCGGAGAGGGGGGCCAGACGCTTGTCCACATCCATGACCCGGGCCGGCTGTCCGAGATACTCTTTCCAGGCAACAGGGTCCTTTTGCGCAGTGCCGGGCAGAATCCCAAACGCAAGACGGGATGGGACCTGTTGGCGGGCCTGGTGAAGGATAGATGGGTTCTCGCAAACTCTTCGTATCATCGTCATGTCTCGGATTGGCTGCTTGAAAATCGAATGATGCCTTTCCAGTCAAATGAGGACCTCATCAGGCCCGAGACCGTTCTGGGGCGGAGCAGGATGGACTATATGTTGGACAACGGGTCGAGAAGGTGCTGGGTGGAGGTCAAGGGATGTTCGCTCTCCGTCGGTGGTACGGCCCTGTTCCCAGACGCTCCTACAAAGAGGGGCGCGAGGCATGTCTCGGAGCTGATAGAAGCGGTGAGGTCTGGGGAAGAGGGCCATATCATATTCTTGGTATTTGCCCCATATGCATCCGTGTTCTCCCCCAATACAGATACAGATCCCCTGTTCTCGGAGAGGCTTGCCGTTGCAGTAGATGAGGCGGCGTGCATCCGCTCCTCTTTTCCTACGATGCAAGGACCATACGCTATGAAGGGCCCATCCCCCTTGCATTGCCCTCTACATAGCTTTATATCTCTTGCGAACAAATCATACTTCATGAAGGATGAAGTCTATTACGGCAAGGGCATGAGGATAGTCAGGGAAAAGTATCCGGAGCTCTACGAGGGCATCAACAAGCTCAACGGGGTAATATATACTGGAAGAGAACTGGATTACAAGACCCAAAAACTGATCGCCATCGGCATAGTGGCGTCAAAATGCGATGAAAACGCGACCGAAAAACAGATGAGGTCCGGTATGGCAGAGCTTGGCATAACCGAGGGGGAGATAGTGGACATACTCAGGGTGGTGCTCCTGACCGCAGGCATGCCGGCGTTCAACAAGGGGATAAGGATCCTTGAGGATATACTCAAAAAGTGAGCATCCTCTTATATCTTTACCCTGTCCACGGAGAAGTAGGTGATATCGTTCTCTTCGTCAACAAGGGCCATCACCATCTTTTTCTTGACAGAGTGTGCTAATCGGGCCTGTTTCATGATGTCATCCACCTTTATCGAACCATGTTCAATAAAGGAATGGACCAAGTACTCCGCATGGTCTTCTATGGAATTTCTGTAGACCCTGAAATGACATCCATATTTGAATCCGGTCTTGACGATGTAACCCCTGTCCCTAAGGTCCTTGTAGACGGTGTATTTTTCCTCGAATCCCTCCTCCGCATCTGTCAATGACAACAGCTCGGCACCTGATATCGGGTCCCCCTTGTGCTCTATCTGAAGCTTTTCCTTTTCAGATAGATAATATGCCTCAAGCGGGGTAAGGTAGAGCTTTTTGTCGACCAGGACCCCATAGGACCTTTTTCCATAGAGCTTCGATATCGTAGGATTGTCGGAAATCACTATCTTGCCGTTCTGGAGCTCTCCCTTCATAAAGAGAAATAATGATTGACTGTTTATATATTTGTTCTTTTTACCCTATTTGAAAGCTTCTCAAGCTCTTCCACGAGAATAGTCTCGAAATTTGTCTCTATCTGTTTCTGATCCAGGTTGAATAGCTCGTTGAACGATCCATCATAAAAGACAACGAAGGGCGACCTTTTGTCAGAGAGAAATGCTGGCAAGGAAGGCGAGCCGTTCTCTATGACCCTTATGTCCATATTCGGATTGCCGACATCTAGATGCAATCTCAAGAGAACAGGGATAGTGGCTATGCATATCGGGCAGTTCCTTGATGCAAGGACTATGACGTTCGTCCTTTCCTCGATGTTCCTGAACACATCCAATGCCTGCGGGGATGGATTAAACCTTTGATATCTCTTCATGAAGTAATAGTTCCTTGCATTTTCCTCGAGATAATCAACGGAATCCTTGCACTGATCGAATAACTTCGCATCCATCATCATAAATATTGTACTTATTTTTTTAAATCTTATCCTGTTCAACCAGTTTTATATTCAAAATATTAACCTTTTACTACTGTGCCCACCTGGACATTGTCAATTATTTTGTAAAGGTTCTCTGGGTCATTTCCATTGATGAAGTGCAATTCGATGCCCGATCTCTCTATGTTCTTTGCCGCCACCATGTCGAACATGTCGTATCCGCCCGCAGTCGAGTCTATGTTGGATATGATCCCTTTGAGCCCCTTGTAGTCCATGGTGGTGATTGGAACGGCATCCTTGTACTTCTTGGGGTCCTTGTCGTATATGAAGTCCACGTTCGTGGCGTTTACCAGGACCCTTGCCCCCATGGCCTCGCACAGCAAGGTGGCGACGGCGTTCGTTGACTGTCCAGGTTGCATCCCGCCCGACACGATCATCTTCCCGGAACCAAGACAGTCCAATATGTCCTCGAAGTGGGCCGGAGGCTTCGGGCAGCATATGTCTGACAATCTTGATACGAAGAGCATGGCGTTCATCCTGGTTGCCAGAACGGCAACATAGTCCTTTTTAGCCTCGGCGAAATATGGATTGAGGGCGGAGATATATTGCCTGGCAGTGAATCCACCACCGATCACCATGCCTATCTCATTCCCCTTTTCGTGGAGTTCTCTCACAATGTCGCATATGTTGTCAATCAAGTCAACGTTTATCTTTCCATCTTTGAAAAGCAACGACCCGCCGTACTTTATTACCATCTTCATAAGAATCATTCCTCCAACAATATGGTGGTTTCCGTGTCTCTTATGCAATCAATAGCCCTGATCTTGTGAAAAATGAAATCTGATAGTGAAGCTATGCTATCATGTTTTACAATGGCGATCATGTCATGGTAGTTTCTGGATTTTTTTATCATAAGGACCTCAGGCATCTCCCCAAGGATCCTTCGGGGAATCTCGCAGTCCTCTGTCCTAATGCCTATAAGGCCCTTTATTGATATAGTACCACCCTATTCAAGTTCAATGAAGAAAACGTCTAAGACGTTTTCAATGTTCTTGACC
>Ga0116164_10000614_pt1 | contig 29818 bp, 30 predicted proteins | sample AD_UKC109_MetaG_FD_89888 | JGI IMG/M metagenome (GOLD analysis project Ga0116164, IMG submission 89888) | Active sludge microbial communities of municipal wastewater-treating anaerobic digesters from Hong Kong - AD_UKC109_MetaG | ecosystem: Engineered > Bioreactor > Anaerobic > Digestate... | reverse complement strand
CAGCTTGGCACTCTTGAATCCCCTTTCTTTCACTGCCAGCAGTTCTTCAACCCTCCGCTCCGGTTCGTGCATCTCACCGGTGGAGCAGTATACGGGGATCGGCCGGGCGCTGCCGCCGAGGATCTCGTATACCGGCTTTCCCCTGCTCTTTCCGATGATGTCCCAGCAGGCGGGTTCTATCCAGAAGTTTCTCCATCCCAGAATTCCCGCCTGTTTCAGGAGGTTTTGCACCCCTTCGATGTCGGTGGGATCGGCTCCCAGCAGGTACCCCCCTATAAGATCACCCAGACCTTCCCTCTCGACACCGAGAGCGGACCCAGCGGAATATCCCTCGATGCCGTCGTCTGTCGTGATTTTTATCAGGGTAAAACCGTTGTGAGTTTGAGGATAGCCGGGAATCCACGTTGGCCAGAAGGTGTGCTTCAACGGGACTGATACATGGTACAGCTCTATTTCCGATATCTTCATGATTCGCCTCCTTGAGCCTTGTACTATGTGAAGGTGCACTACGTTAATGATCAGTTATCACTATTTTCTAAATCAGGGAACCTGCGGGAGTTCGAACATGTCAAGGTTTTTAAAGGTGGCCGAATATCTGCCTTCTTCCATGCCCCGCACCAGCCCGACGACCGTGTCGTTCACAGGCGTAGGCACCCCCGTCTTTCTCCCGTTTTCACAGACAACGCCGTTTATCGCGTTGATCTCCGTCTTCAGCCCCTTCTCGATATCCTGAAGCATGCTGGCCTTCAGGAGGGCGTGAGGTCTGAAAACGAGGTCTAATATGCCAAGTTTGCCCTGCAACTCTTCTTTGTTGGTGAAGGAAAGGATGTTCACGTCCACACCCTGAATCGGCTCCATGGTAATTCCCGTTTTTGCGGCCACCTTGAGGGTTTCATTACCGATATGTGCCACACAGGTGAGGGCCTTCTCGTTGTCGAGGACGTCTCCGAATGTGCATCCCAGGGATACGGACATGCCGCTCATGGTAGCGTTGACAAGGAGTTTGGTCCACCGAACACCCATGAGATTCTCCGTAATCACGACCGGGCAGATGCATTCCAGAATCCCCGCCACCTGCCGGGTTCTCTCCCGTACGGACCCGTCAAGTTCCCCCATATCAAAGGTCATCTTGTCCGTTTCGGACGTGAGCTCGGAAACGCCGGGCCTGAGCCAGGTGGCACCCCATCCGACGGCGCACCCCAACACCTTTTCTCTTCCCACGTATGCTCCCACACTTTCTTCAGGAACACCGTTCTGGAGCGTGCAGACGATACTGTCCGCATGGAGATGGGGAACAAGGGCTTTCAAGGCAGGTTCGTTATTGGTCTGTTTCACCAGGTAGAAGACGATATCGTAGGTGCCTTCCATCTGATCCGGTGTGATGGCCTTGACGGGAACGGTCAATTCCATCATCCCCGTAATCGTCGCTCCCCCTTTGTTCATGGCATCCACATGATCTCTGTTGGCGTCAATCAGCGTAACATCGTATCCGTTCTTCGTCATCAGCGCTCCCGTAATGGTTCCCATGGAGCCCGCGCCCAAGATTGCCAGTCTCATGATTTTTCCCCCCTTTATGAATTTGAGAATAGATCAGGAATCAAACCAGTAAATACATACACAGATCGGGAAAGTCAGTCAAGGATTTTCAAAGGAAATTCATAAGAAAATGCCGTAGGTTATGTTCCGTTCAGTTCCGTGATATCGGTGTAAATCATATTGTCGGCGGATGCTGCCGATTCGGTTCGGATGTTTCATTTGGAAGAATCCTGTGCCTCTGCAGGGCACGGGTTCATTGATCCCTCAGTAGAAGAACTCTTTTGTAGTAATGCGCCCTGAGTCATTGAAGGAAATCCCTTCCATCTCCAGAAGAGACCGTTTCATCTTCAGACCTCCCTGATATCCGCCGAGCGTCCCGTCGGATCGGACAGCCCGGTGACAGGGAATTATGATGGGAAAGGGATTGGCGGCCAGTGCGGAGCCGACCGCGCGCGCCGATCTGGCGCTGCCGATATGCCGGGCGATTCCCTGGTATGTGGCTATGCGACCGTGAGGGATGCCATGCTCGGCACGCAACACCTTTTCCTGAAAGGGGGAACACAGGTCCATCCGGGCGACATCCAGAGAGAAGGTGATATCCTCCCCGTTCAAGAATGCCGTGATCCCGTCCATGATGCAATCTATTTCACCGCACGAAGAAGGGGCGGAATCGGGAAACAGGACTTCGAGACGCTGCCGGGCTGTAACCCGATCCATGGAGATCAAGATACGCAGGATGTGAGGCCTGCCCTCATGAATCGACCAGAGGATTACAACCGGCCCATACGGTGTTTCGCAAAGACAATAGCATGGTTGAACGGTTTCTGACTGCTTCATGTGATTACCCGGAACCGGAGAGGGCTTTGCTGTTTCATTTCCAATCTTTCGTTTGAGCCAGCCATGAATCGGTGAAATCCCCGTTCATACGACGCTTGTTTCAGGCACAACGAGCAGATCTATCAGTCAAATGCTTTTTTAACGGTGTAGTTTATCGTAAAAATCATCCAAAAGATCAAGTCATAAAGAAGTAATTTGTCTTTTCTCTACCGCCCTTTGAATAGGGGTTTTCTTTTCTCCATAAAGGCTCGGTAACCTTCCTTGTAATCCTCGGATTTAAAACAGTCATCGGTGACCCTGGTACAGAGATCTAGGTCGCGAGTGGAGTCATCCTTGACCGATTCGGCGACGATGATCTTCACGGCGTGGATGGTAAGAGGCGCATTTTCGGCGATGCGGCGCGTGTAGTCCGCGACATATGCATTCAATTCGGAGGCCGGAACGACGCGATTGATCATGCCCATGTCCCTGGCTTCCCCAGCGGTAAACTTACGGGCGGTAAAGAACACCTCTTTGGCGAAACTGGGGCCTACCAGGTCGACAAACGGTTTGAGCCCGGCAATCCGATAGCCGAGACTGAGTTTTGCCGCCGGAATAGCGAAGATCGCGTTGTCGGCGCAGATGCGGATGTCGCAGCATATGGCAAGGGCGACTCCTCCGCCGATACAGTGACCCTTAATCTTGGCGATGGTTGGTTTTGGAAATTTGCGCAGAATATCGGAAGAGTTGTCGACCGTGTCGTTGTAAAGATTCAACCCTTTCTCGGGCGAACGGTTCTTTTCGAACTCCGAGATGTCGGCACCGGCGCAGAACGCCTCATTTCCCTCTCCCGTGAGAACGACCACTCTGATCTCATCGTCATCCTTGAGATGTTCAAGTACCACGCCGAGATCCCTCCACATCTCGAAGGTCATGGCGTTGAGCCGGGTCGGGTTGTTGAATTTGATGATGCCGACGCTGCCCTGCTTTTCAACGATCAACTGATTGGTGATGCCTGTAATGTTTGCCATAAAAAGCGCTCCTTCAGGGTGGTTTGATAGGGGTCTTCTTGTACGGGAGGAGGAGTATAAGAAAGACAGCCTTGTGAGTCAATGTAATTATAAACGTATGTCATTGTGTATCGTCACCTCGGATTGATACCGTTTCTTGGTTAGCTGATAGTGAGTTTTCTGACTGCATGTGACTTGCTATGTGACAAAGGATTATGGTGTGCCGAGCTCTTCCAGCCATTTCTTGATGGCAGATCGGACTTGAGTGCCAACAACCACGCCCATATGCGTCACATTTTCTAATACCACTACGGTTCCCTTTGTAAATTGAGAAATCACCGGTTCAAATTGATCCGCAAAGAAGACTTCATCCGCTGCACCAGCGACAACGAAAAGGGGCTGGGTTATGGCACTGAGATCTTTTTTATAGTTTCGAGGGGCGTAGGACGTATTGAGCCGGTATGTGTATGACAGGGTTTCAGTTCCATCGCGAACTTCCTTCGGCATGTTGAATTCTATAACGGTTAGATCATTAAACCATCGAATTCCGATATTGTTGAGCAAGGTCAGCCCAATGATGCGCCCTGTGTAGGGTCGAGCCCACCCACCGGAGTTGGGACGAGTCGTAGGGGCATTGTATTGCAGGTAGGGAGACAGCAGCAAGTAGGCATCTGCTTGGTTCCCATATTGACTTCCGGCAAAGCGGATCGCTAAACCGCCGCCCGATGAGTGGCCGCCTACAATAAGCATTGACGTGGGATGGTCCTTCCGAATCAAGGCGATGAAATCGGCAAGATCGTCTTCCAGTTGACCGATGTAATTCACATCTCCTCGTCTGCCCGATGTGTATCCGTGTCCCCGTAAATCCGGCGTGTATACATTTGCCAAATTTTGAGAACTAATGAAACCGGCTAAAGGCAGAAAATACCGACTGTGCCACCCCGAACCGTGTAACAGGATGATCGCCGTATCCGATTGAGCCGGATAGTACCGATAGCCAAGCTGTGTTTCGTCCCTTGCGGTAAAGGTGTTCAGGTTCGGCAAGTTTGTGTAATCGAAAAACAATTTCTTAAATACTATACCTCCTTCCTTAGGGGATGGCCCTTTGGGTTTGCCACTTATGATCAATACCGTGGCGATTGTGAGATAAATCACGACAGATATGAGAGCAAAAATCAATATGGCTGTAGTTATCTTTTGCATGATCTGTCTCACGCTCTTTCGGTTTTTGATAATTTAGTTATATTCGATAAGACAAAAAATAAGATTGAACTTACTGGCTCAACTTTTGCCGTATCTCGTTCTCTCTTCTTGTTGGAGGCTTTTGATCATCTGCTCTATTTCACCACCAATACATAGGGCATTGACATCCTTGAAATGTTTCAGCATGATTTGAGTTAGTTTGTCGAGGACTGAATACATGAAGAGTACAGCATCTGGCAGTTGGATGTAGAGTGCATCAGTAAACTGGGTTAACTGTACTTTAAGTCGTTCGCTTGTTTCATTTTTCTCAGACAGGAGTTGAAATTCGTCATGTTTTTTGTTTCGATAGGCAATGATTTCGCACACGGTGTTGAATTTGTCCCTTGCGACGACGAGTTCGCCCAGAAGATTTGGATCAACATCGTCGAGCAGGAAGCTGAGTTCAGCCATCGGAAATACAGGCGGATTTGTGACATACAAGAAGGGGGGCAACTCGACCCAGCGGTTCGGATTTCCCGTTTGCGGTGCGAGGTGTTGCTTTTGAAGGATCAGGAAGCTATTGATACGTGCGACGAGAGCGAACTGTGCATCCCGAAGAGCAATCGTTCGCTTGTTCCGCTCTTCATCGTGTTTTCGGCGACGCTCGTAGGCGAACGCGAATGCGGCACCACAGAACGCTCCGAGAAAAATTTTGAGGATGTCTATAACTATAGTAAACGCACGAATCCATATTGGATCAATGGTTTCTGTATTCATGTTTTTCTCCTATCTCTTCAAACACAAAATCCCGCCACAGTATGTGAAACGGGGTCTTTGTATCATTCGTCCATAGCTTCCTCTTCTCAGTATTGAAAGAAGTAAACCTGATTATGTATGTATCTGTAAGAGCGCAACGATTGCATGATACGACTTTTACAACAACTGTCAAGAGATATCAGGGAATACCAACTTCCCGTAATTATCACCTCCATTCCGGGAAGGGTGATATCTTGATCGGATCTTGGCCCATTTACAATCCCATGTAGAAGCCGTTTTTAACAGTAGGATTGGAGTTGTTCCGATGCCAGTATGGGGTTGTGAACCATGGTCGTCCGAAGCTGCTCATTATCGGGAAATCATCCACATGAATGTAGAAAACAGATCCAAATCTCACCTCAATGTTAAATTATTCAGACCGCTGCGTAACGGAACTGCACGTCGGATATTCGTGTAAAATAAAACATATTAGATGGTTGTGAGATATTTTGTTTGCGATATTGTTTTTGGCATCAAGATTGCTGAGTTCAAAACCTGTATCGTTGAAAATAAGGGAAGGTCTGCTCCTTTAGATCGCGCACCTGTCATCCAATCAGTTTGGTTTAAATTCCTTCTGACCGCCTTCATTTCTACCGATTTATTAATGAGCGTTGCTTCCGTGAAATATTATGGAAATACATGAACCTGTTGATATTGAAAACATCATAGCATCCGAAAAAATACTCACCTTTTTTCAGCCCATAATTTCGATCAAGCGTAGATCGATCATTATGTTTGAAGCCTTGAGCAGAGGATATGGGGAGGATGAAAACAATATTATATCCCCTTCTGAGGTATTTGATGCCGCACGGCGAAAAGGATTATCACTGGAATGTGATCGAGTCTGCAGGAAAAAGGCTCTCGAACGGTTTAAGGAATGTGAGGATCTTTTTCAGAACTGTCTGATGTGTGTCAATATCGACACATCTATTCTGCGCTCAGGCATTGTCGGCTCCGGACATCTTATCAATCTGGCGGAGAGTCTCGATATAGCTCCATCACATGTTGTCATCGAAATCGTAGAATCATCTCTTGATGAACCGCTTCTTCTCGAGGAGTTTGTAAACAGATACCGGGAATATGGTTTTCTCATCGCTATTGATGATCTCGGGGCCGGCTTTTCAAATCTGAATCGCATCGTTGGTATTCAGCCGAACATAATCAAACTTGACATGGATCTGGTCAAAGGGGTTTCAGAAGATTTCTACAAAAAAGAAACGGTACAGGCGGTTATTCATCTGGCCCATTCGACCGGTGCGCTTACGGTGGGGGAAGGTGTCGAAAATATCAAAGATGCCGTATGTCTGATGCATTCGGGGATCGATATGCTGCAGGGATATTATTTTGCGAGACCCTCACGTGCGGAAGATATTCGAGAACATGAAGTAGGTCGTAAAATAGAGGAAGTTACGAACCAGTTTAAAACAGAAAGAATTGTGGGATATCGGAAGAAAAAATCAACGATTGGAATTTACAATCATGTTATCAATTCGTTTACCGAAATATTGGGTTTTGCCAGGATTGAAGAGTTCGACCATACCCTCCAAACGCTCATACACAAATTCCCCGAAATTGAATGCTCATATATCATCAGCGAAGATGGCATCCAGATATCAGAGACGGTGTCAAGATCACAGGAACCGTGCAATATTCTATTTCGCCCCGATCCAAAGGGTACGGATCAGTCGCTCAAGGACTATTTCTTTTATATCAAGGCGGGCCAGAAATTTTTTGTGAGCAATCCCTATATTTCGGCCGCAACGGGCAAGATGTGTATCACGATTTCCACCCGATTCTTAGATTACTATGGAAGCAGCCATATTTTATGTATCGACATCATAGATTGATCCCCTGTGGCCTGTCCGCCACCGGTCATTGAATCCACGAATCAACCAATACCACCCCGTTAAAATCTACAAAAATGTAGGTAATTGATTTAAAATACACCTCGGTGTCGCATCGCTATTATCTTTGAATCAGGGAAAATCAACCGTTAGAATCATAATAAATAGATATATATCAATGGGATAAAATATGAATTACCTGTGGTTGTCCAAAATGGCATCGATATTGCTAATCTACAATAATGTAATTTTTGAACGCTTCGGACCGTCCCGGGTGATCGGGTCTCTCTCCGAATGTAGTCATTTTTTACTCATATTTCTAGTAAGGAGGTTACAGATGAAGAAAAAATTAGTAACAGTGCTGTTGGTGCTGCTGTTTTGCCTGTTAGCGGGCTCAGCAGGTGCTGAGGACAGCGTCGCGTCAAACAAGGTTGCCCTGGACACGGTATGGGTAATACTTGCTGCCGTGCTCGTCATGTTCATGCAACCCGGTTTCGCCCTGCTGGAAGCGGGTTTTTGCCGTGCCAAAAACGCCTGCAATATCCTCATGAAGAACCTGATGGATTTTGCGTTCGGCAGTTTCTTTTTCTGGTTTATCGGTTTCGGGCTGATGTTTGGAGCGGGTAACGCGCTTTTCGGAACGTCCGGATTTTTCCTGCACGATGCGGGTACGACCTTTGACTCTCTCTCCTGGACCAGCGTTCCCCTGGAGGCGAAGTATTTCTTCCAGCTGGTATTTTGCGCGACGGCGGCCACGATCGTATCGGGTGCCATGGCGGAACGAACAAAGTTCAAGGCCTATATCGCCTACAGCATCATAACCTGTGCGATCATCTATCCCATATCGGGCCACTGGATATGGGGCGGCGGGTGGCTCGCGAGTCGGAATGTGGGATTTTGCCGGATCAACGGTCGTCCATTCGGTAGGGGGCTGGCTGGCACTGGTAGGCGCCGTTTTGCTGGGACCGAGGATCGGGAAATATGCGGCCGACGGAACTCCGAAACCGATTCCGGGACACAGCATACCCCTGGGTGCTTTGGGCGTATTCATTCTCTGGTTTGGATGGTTCGGGTTCAACCCCGGAAGCACCATGGCAGCGGTTCCGGACATTGCGCATATTGCGGCAACCACCAACATCGCTGCGGCAATAGGGGCTATCGCGGCCATGCTGACCTCATGGATTCTCTTCAAGAAACCTGATCCCAGTATGAGCTTCAACGGTGCCGTCGCTGGCCTGGTTGCCATTACAGCACCCTGTGCCTTCGTATCCATCGGGAGTGCCGCCCTCATCGGTCTAGTAGCGGGAATTCTGGTCGTCCTGTCCATCATCTTTTTCGACAAGGTCATGCACATCGACGACCCGGTCGGAGCAATATCGGTCCACGGCATCTGCGGTGCCTGGGGTACCTTTGCAGTGGGTCTGTTCGCGCAGGATATCTTCTCGCCAGGCACCACAGGAAACGGCCTGTTTTTCGGAGGCGGCCTGAAGCTTCTGGGTGTACAGTCAATCGGGATCCTGTCGGTATTCGCCTGGTGTGTGGTAACAGGATTTATCATGTTTTATCTGATTAAATTGGTGATCGGTCTCAGGGTAAGCCGTGAAGAAGAACTGCGTGGGCTCGATATTGACGAGCACGGCAGCGAGGCCTATCATGGATTCCAGATCTTCAGCAATCAGTGATGAAAGGAGTATGTCATGAAATTGATTATCGCATATATCAAACCGGAAAAACTGGATGACGTGAAGCAGGCACTCTTTGATGCCAACGTCTTCCGCATGTCGGTCACCAATTCTCTGGGATGCGGCCGACAGAAAGGCTATACAGAATCGTACCGCGGTCTTGTTTCGGAGGTTAACCTGTTGAAGAAGACGCGGCTGGAAATTGCCGTAAACGATGATTTTGTAGAACCGACGGTCAAGGCCCTCATAAAAGGGGCACGGACAGGGGGGATCGGTGACGGCAAAATATTTGTCACAAATTTGGAAGAGTGTGTCCGGATCGGCTCCGGAGAAACGGGACCTGTGGCAATCGGTTGATGTGAAAGGAGATGTAAAAGTCAGCCGTTAACATACAACTACCTCCATCCCTCCGGGTGCCGCCGAAGAAAAACTGTGCATCATGTGCTCTTGTAGTCATGACCTCCAGTGTACCGTCTGAATGCAATAGCGCTGAACTTTTCTTCACGGCGCCCGGAGCCCCACCCCCTCGGGATGAAAAAGATATTCAATTTTTCCTGTGATTCCAACAAGTATTAGAATGAACTGTCTTCGATCCCGGCGATCAGACGGTCGGTGATGACGGCCAGGAGGCAGACGGTGAGCGCGCCTTCGAGGACGAAGGCCGGATTCTGTCTAACGAGACCCGAGATGATGGGCACCCCGAGTCCGCCCGCCCCGACGATGGCGCCCAGTGTCGCCGTTCCGATGTTCATCACCACCGACATCCTGACTCCGGCCATGATCACCTTCAGCGCCAGGGGGATCTCCACCTTGAACAGGATCTGGCGGCGTGTCATCCCCATGCCGGATGCCGCCTCGATCAGATGGGTAGGCACCGCCTCGATCCCCGATATGGTGTTGCGAACGACGGGGAGGATGCTGTAGAGAAAGAGTGCCGCAACGGTGGGTTTGAATCCGAATCCGATAAAGGGGACGGCGAGAGCCAGGATCGCCACGGGGGGAAATGTCTGGGCGAGGGAGGTGAGGTCGTTGATCGTCTGTAGATAGGCTCTGCCGGTGCGGCGTGTCACGAAGATACCGGACCCAATCCCCGCCATCACGGCGAGCACGCTGGAGATGGCGACGAGCAAGAGGTGTTCGCCGACGAGTTCGATCAGCATCGCCCGCGGGTAGATCCATTCGGTCTCTTCCGGGAAGAGGGCTCGGAGGAAGATGTTCCAGGGATGCATATCGAAGACGAGGTAGAGGAAGACTCCGGCAAGGAGGATCGTCCCCGCCGATCGGCGGACAATTCGTTTCAGTGAAGATGTCAGCATTCGAACGCGGCCTCCTCGGTTACCTTTTCGATCTCCCCTATGCTGATCTCGCCCACGAGCCGCGAATCGTCGTCGATAACCGGAATCGTTTTGACACCCTGCCCGAGCATCCTCGACAGGACCTCCCGCAGTGTCGCGCTGTTCCTGACGGTTATGGCAGGGCAGTTGGCCTCCATCACGTCCTCCTCCCGGTTGAAGGGTCTGTGAACATGACGGGAGTCGACGGGACCGATGAGCCGGTCCTGTTCATCCAGGAGCCAGACGAATCGGGTTTTGCCCTCTTCTCGTATCTTCGCGAGAAAGGCGTCGACGTCATCGGTGACCTTCACGACCACCGGCTCTTTCATGAATTCGGAGACGGGGAAGCGCGACAGGCGTTTCAGCGCCCTGTCCGCGCCGACGAAGTCGCTCACGAACCGGTCTTTCGGGTGGGCGAGGATCTCTTCGGGCGTGTCGTACTGCACGATCCTTCCTGCCCGCATCAGGGCGATCCGGTCGCCGAGGCGGATCGCCTCGTCGAGGTCGTGGGTGACGAAGACGACCGTCTTTTTCAGATCGCTCTGTATCTTCATGAACTCCGCCTGTAGCGCTTCACGGTTCAGGGGGTCCACGGCGCCGAAGGGTTCGTCCATGAGGAGGATAGCCGGATCGGAGGCCAGCGCCCGAGCCACGCCGATTCGCTGCGCCTCGCCTCCGGAGAGTTCTCTCGGGTATTTATCGCGGTACTGGTTCGGTTCCATGCGCATCAGGCGAAACAATCCCTCAGTCCGCCCTTCAATCTTTTCCCGATTCCACGAGAGGAGCTGCGGGACGACGGCGATATTCTCCGCCACAGTCATGTGGGGGAAGAGCCCCACGTTCTGGATGACGTACCCTATGTGTCTCCTCAGCAGTTCGGGCTGGAAGTCGCGGGTGTCTTTCCCGTCGATCAGGATACGGCCGCCCTCCGGTTCCAGCATCCGGTTGATCAGCTTCACCAGTGTCGATTTGCCGCACCCGGAAGGGCCGATAAGGCAGCATATCTCACCTGTCGGGATTTCGAGGGAGATGTCGTCCACCGCTATGGAGGTACCGTATCTTTTCGTGACATTCCGTATATGAATCATGATGCCGGTTCCTCTTGAAGTGCAATCCCTTTCGGGGTGATCTGATGGATGAGTATCGCCATGAGTTTGTCCGTACAGACCGAGAGAACGATGACCGGTATCGCTCCGAGGAGGATCAGGTCGGGGACGGCCTGACCGAGCCCCTGAAAGACAAAGACACCGAGTCCCCCCGCTCCGATGAGGGCGGCAACCGTGGTGTTGCCGATGGATTGAACCAGCGCCGTCCTGATGCCGCTGAGTATGATCGGCAGAGAAAGGGGGATCTCTATCCGCCAGAGGACCTGAAGGCCGTTCATTCCCATCCCCCGGCCCGCCTCGATGACATCGGGATCGAGTATGCGGAGGCTGGTATAGGTATTTCGCGTGATGGGGAGAAGGGCGTACAGGGAGAGGGCGATCAGAGCGGGTGCCCAGCCGATCCCCTGTATGCCGAGGTCGCGAAGGACCGGGTACCGCTGGGAGAGCAGCGCCAGGGGTGCGATCATTAGGCCGAAGAGAGCGAGGCTGGGGAGGGTCTGGACGGTGTTCACGAAAAAGAAGACGGGCCGTTCGAGAATTCTGCTCCTGAAGGCCCAGACGCCCAGACCCGTGCCGATGATGGTGGCGATGCCCACGGAGGCGCCCGCGATGATCAGGTGCTGTGAGAGTTCGGACAGGAATCTCCCCTGCCTCGCGCTGAATTCCTTGATCACCGAGATGTCGCTCAGATGACCCGTGGCAAGGAGGAGGACGATCGCCGTCAGGCCGGAGAGGGACACGAACAGACGGAGGAACCCCCTGTCTGCGAGTTTCTGCTGTGACGAAAGGATCAGGATATAGGAGGCGAAGGCCATAATCCATCCGCCGGAACCAATGGAGATTCTCAGAAAGGGGAGATCAGGGTCGGTGGTGTTCGTCGCCATCCCGGCGGTGAAGAGGAATACGAGGACGAGGACGACGTTTCCGATCAGGCCGGGCGCGAGGCGGAAGGGACGGTTCTTCCTGTACAACAATCCGGCTCCGAGGGCGCAGAGCCAGAGGAGGACAAGGATGATCGCCTCTGAGGAGGGGAGGGCGTTCCACACGAAGAGGCCGTCACCGCTGGACAGCCTGTTCGGACGCAGGACCGCGAAGTGGAGGCCGAAGGAACAGAGGCCGATGACCGCCCCGGCAAGGGTCACCCTGTCAATGCCGACTCTATGCACGCGATCTCCGTTACGAGAACCTATGGTAAGAACCTCTTTGACCGGAGGTACATTTCCGCAACGGTCGAGGCCATCTGCCCTTCGACGGCGATCCTGGCGTTCAGAGTCTGAAGGGTTTCCAGATCGAGGGATGTGAATACCGGTTCGAGGATCGTCCGTATCCGGGGATATTTCTTCAGTACAAATTCTCTGACGATGGGAGCGGGTTCGTAGACCGGCTGCACACCCTTCGTGTCTTCGAGGACCTTCAGACCGAGGGCCGCGAGCGATCCGTCCGTACCGTAAGCCATGGCGAAGTTGACTCCGTCGGTCCCGTCAGCCGCCGCCTTTTCGGTCTGGGCCGTGTTGCCCCCGGAAAGAACGAGAAGCTGGCCCTTGGTGAGGTGGAAGCCGTATGCCTTTTCGAAGGCCGGGAGGGCATCGGGACGGCTCACGAATTCCTCAGAGCCGGCCAGTTTTACCGCGCCTCCCCTCTGCACGTAACGGGCGAGATCCTCAAGTGTTGTTATCTCCTCCTCCATGGAAAGATTTTTCCTCACCGCGATTGCCCAGGTATTGTTGGCCGGAGCGGGCTTGAGCCAGACGATTCTGTTTACCTTGAAATCAAGTTCCCTAACGGTTTCATAGCCCTTCAGGGCATCTTTCCATAGGGTGGAATCGGTGTTGCTGAAGAAGAATCCACCGTTCCCCGTGTATTCGGGATAGATGTCGATCTCTCCGTTGATAATGGCTTTCCGTATCAGATCAGTGGGACCGAATTCCGTCTTGTCTTTGACCGTGAAACCATTATGCCGCAGCATCAGCACGATCATCTGTCCCAGCAGGGCGCCTTCTGTGTCGATTTTTGACGCCACCGTTACGGGATCCTCCCGATCGGCAGCCCATACCCAGGGAGAGGAGAGGCCGAATGTACACAGGAGTATCAAAACGATGCATAGGCTGATAATTCTTGCTTTACTCATGGAAACCCTCCTTTTCCGGTTGTATGAACGTTCATGTCGTTCTCTCCGAGACCTTCAGGCCCTCGGCGTCTCATTCCCGGCAACGCCGTGCAGTCTTATTCTTCCAGATCCTTTTTCATCCCGTCGAATTGCTCTTTGCTGATTTCACCCTTCGCGTATCGTTTCTTGAGGACATCCAGAGGCGTCTCTTCCGCGCCCCCCTTTAACGTCCGCATGAGAGCATAGACGATCAGGACAACAGCGATAAGCAGTAGTATCCACATAACTATTCCTCCAAAACCGGAACCCATCATATGACCCCATCCGTACCAGCACCCGCGCTCACCGGTGTCGGCAAAGGCACGGACCGGCAACAACAAAACCATTCCCGTACTGAAAAGATAGTTTTTCACGATCCAGTCTCCTTTCTTGTTGTAAGGTCTTCGCAACGGGTTTTCATCTCTTTTTCCCGTTGCTGAGATTTACCTCGCCAGTTTGGCGGCAATTGTTGCGACATACCGTCCCTGGAAACGCGCGCCGTCCAGTTCATTTTCCGTGGGGGTACGCTCTCCCCTGCTCCCGGCGATGGTCGAGGCGCCATAGGGGGAACAACCGGTTATTTCGTCGGATCTCGACTGACCTTCGAAGCTGTAGGGAAGCCCCACGACGACCATCCCGTGATGAAGGAGGGTGATGTGAAAGCTGAGGATTGTCGATTCCTGTCCCCCGTGCTGGGTGCCGGAGCTGGTAAAGACGCTCCCCGCCTTTCCGACAAGGGCTCCTTTTGACCAGAGACCACCCGTCGCGTCGAGGAACTGGCGCATCTGCCCGCACATATTACCGAACCGCGTTGGTGTCCCGAAGATGACCGCGTCGGCGGTGACGAGTTCGTCGATCCGGCACACCGGGACGGAGGAAAAGGTCTTTTGTGACTCCAGAGCCCCCATCTTCCTGAGTACCTCTTCCGGGAGCGTTTCCGGAACCCGGCGCAGGACCGCTTCGGCGCCTTCAACTTCTCTGACGCCTTCGGCCATCGCCTGAGCGAGGCGATGGACATGACCGTACATCGAGTAATAGACAATTAAAACATTCATGGTGTTTCCTCCATTCCGGCAGATATGCCGGTCTTTTCAATGATGCCGTTCACACGGCCGGGTCCGTTATTACCACGGTCAGCCTTGAACGATCTGACTGCAGGGGTATGATCCGTCCACGCTACAGAATCCCGGCCAGAAAGAGCCCCGATACGATATTGAGAATCATCAGCACGAACGTCCCGCGGCCGGCCCACCGGTGCAGCAATCGTACTCGTGCGATCTTTATCTTAAATTGCATCAGACCCGCCGTGTACGTACCTAGGGCCGACAGGATCGTAATGATCCCCAGCCAAGCATGCGGCACCGCAAAGTGCCGACCGGTCAGTCGGGCGACCATAAAGACCGCCGCCATAAATCCGAGAAGGAGGCACACGATCGCAACGGTGCCGAGCCGCCGGTGAGCCCGGAGCCACCATAGTTTTTCCCTCATGAACAGAACGATGGTAATGCCCGCGACCATTGAGAGAAATCCTGTGAGCATACATGTTGCGTGGGTGATTATCATAGAGGGAACCTTCTATTTTCGGTCTTTCGTATAGCGGCATGGTCGCCTGCCTACACGAGTGATACTGGTGTCAGCCTCAAAGTTCCGGAACTGCCGACAGTGGGTATCCGGAAATTGGTGCTGAAGGAGGCTTCGCTTCCAAGTCTGAGTATGCCTCGTTTGATAAAGTATGACAAAAAGGGAATTTTGTGTCAAGCGAGAGTCCATAAAAAAGCCCGGGGGGTACCCCCCGGGCTTTCATGGCTGTATCCATCATGGGTGATCGGATATCTATTTGTCGACCTCTTCGAAATCGGCATCGACCACGTCGTCGTCGGCCTTTGACGATTCGGTCTGGGCTCCGCTTCCGGCCGCATCTCCCTGCTCTTTGGCGGTTGCCTTTGCGTACATTGCCTCCGCCAGTTTATGCGATGCCTGAGTCATCTCCTCCTGGGCGGCCTTGATGGCTTCGGGATCATCCCCCTCCATAGCCTTCTTGAGTTTGGCAATGGAGTCTTCTATCTTGGATTTCTGACCGGCATCTATCTGATCTCCCATCTCTTTCAGGTTCTTTTCGACACTGTAGATCAGCGAATCGGCCTGATTCCGCAGTTCGATCAGTTCCTTTTTCTTCTTGTCTTCCTCTCCATGGGCCTCTGCTTCCTTGACCAACTTGTCGATCTCTTCTTCGGAGAGTCCGCTCGAGGCGGTGATCTTTATGCTCTGTTCCTTCCCCGTACCGAGATCCTTGGCCGATACATGGACGATGCCGTTGGCGTCGATATCGAAGGTGACTTCGATCTGCGGCAGCCCTCTGGGTGCCGGAGGAATTCCCGTGAGTTCAAATCTGCCCAGCGTCCTGTTGTCTGCCGCCATGGAGCGTTCTCCCTGCAGGACGTGGATGCTCACCGCCGGCTGATTGTCGGCGGCCGTGGAGAATATCTGGCTCTTCTTTGTCGGAATCGTGGCATTCTTCTCGATGAGTTTTGTCATGACGCCACCCAGTGTCTCAATGCCGAGAGACAGGGGCGTTACATCGAGGAGGAGTACATCCTTCACGTCACCGGCCAGAACACCACCCTGAATGGCTGCTCCCACGGCGACCACTTCATCCGGATTCACTCCCCTGCTGGGTTCTTTACCGAATATCTCTTTGACCTTCTGCTGCACCCGGGGCATACGTGTCATACCACCGACAAGGATGACCTCGTTGATATCCGAAGTGCTCAACCCGGCGTCTTTCATTGCGGTCTTGCACGGAGCATCGAGTTTTGCTATCAGATCTTCGACGAGCATCTCCAGCTTTGCCCGGGTAAGCTTCATATTGAGATGCTTGGGACCGGACGCGTCGGCCGTGACGAAGGGCAGATTGATATCGGTTTCCATGGATGAGGAAAGTTCCATCTTCGCCTTCTCAGCCGCCTCCTTGATACGCTGGAGGGCCATCTTGTCGCTTCTCAGATCGATTCCCTGATCCTTTTTAAATTCATCCGCTATATAGTCGATCAGTTTCTGGTCGAAGTCTTCTCCTCCCAGGTGGGTGTTACCGTTGGTCGATTTGACTTCGAAGACGCCGCCGCCCAGTTCAAGGATGGAGATATCGAAGGTCCCCCCGCCAAGATCGAATACCGCTATCTTTTCGTCTCCCTTCTTGTCGAGACCGTACGAAAGAGCAGCCGCGGTCGGCTCGTTTATGATGCGCAGGACATTCAGTCCGGCGATCTTTCCGGCATCCTTTGTCGCCTGCCTCTGTGAATCATTGAAGTAGGCGGGGACGGTGATGACCGCGTCGATCACCTTCTCTCCCAGGTAATCCTCGGCGGTCTGTTTCATCTTTGTCAGGATCATCGAGGATATCTCGGGTGTGCTGTAGTTTTTGCCCCGTATCGTTACCTGGGCATCACCGTTTGAAGCCTCTGTAATCTTGAAGGGGCTGATGGTAATATCGTACTGTACTTCCTTGGATGAAAATTTTCTTCCTATCAGTCTCTTGACCGCGTAAACGGTATTTTCCGGATTGGTGATCGCCTGTCTCTTGGCGACCTGCCCGATCAGACGTTCTCCGCTTTCTGTAAAAGCTACCACCGATGGAGTGGTACGACCCCCTTCCTGGTTGGCTATGACTACCGGGTCGCTCCCCTCCATGACAGCGACACACGAGTTCGTTGTTCCCAGGTCTATTCCTATTATTTTACTCATGTGATTAGTCCTCCTATATATAGTATCCTATTTTTTGATGCATTTTGCGATGGACACCTTTGACGGTCTCAACAGTCTTCCGTTCAGCAGATATCCTTTTTCATATTCTTCCACAACCTTGTTGTCTTCTTCATGTTCTCCTTCAACCTGCATCATCGCCTCGTGGAAGTTGGGATCGAAGTCTTTACCGATGGCTTCTATCTCTTCGACCCCCTGTTTGCCGAGAACGGAGATGAAGGTATCCCGGATCAGTTTGAGCCCGTCAACGAATGCCTCGAAATCATCCGAGTTGCATGCATGTTCCAGAGCCCTCTCCATATTGTCCACCGTTGGTAGAATCTCTTTGATGAGGGTCTCGTTGCCGTATTTTATGAAATTTTCACGGTCTTTTGCCGCCCGTTTCTTGTAATTTTCAAGCTCGGCACAGGCACGCAGGTATTTGTCGTAATTTTTGGAAGATTGTTTCTCTGCCTCTTCCAGCCTCAACAGAAGTTCTTTCTTCGAGACCGATTTTGCATGAGCGGTATCCGGAGTTTCCGTGCCGCCCTGTTCTTCTTCCGTATGTTTCTTGTCCTCCATTGATTCTTCGACCATTGTCACATGCTCATCCTTATATTATTCAGGAGTGATTCTCCGGTTTTTTAAACAGTTTGTAATCTATCATGTCGCAGATGACGTGCCCCGCCGTAATATGGGCTTCCTGAATGTGGGGTACGCTGTTGGAGGAAACGTTGAGACAGAAATCCACTGTTTCCGCCATTCGTCCCCCATCCTTTCCGGTAAAGGCGATCGTGGTCATTCCCAACCGGTCGGCGACCTCAAAGGCCTTGAGCACATTGGGTGAGGAACCGCTGGTACTCAGACCCCATGCTATGTCTCCCTCGTGCCCCAGTGCCTTTATCTGCTTTGAGAAGATTTCCGAGAAATCATAATCGTTGGCGATACTCGTTATCACGGAAGTATCGGTACTCAGAGCAATTGCCGGAAGGGGAGGCCTCTCTATGAGAAATCTGTTGACAAATTCCGCTGCAATGTGTTGCGAATCCGCGGCGCTTCCTCCATTCCCGAAGAGGAGGATCTTCTTCCCCCCGCTGAGAGCCTGTGTTATGACATCGATTACTTTCACGAGTCTGGAAAGATTTTCATTGACGAAAACCTCTTTAACACGGCTGCTCTCTCTGAATGACCGGATTATGATGTCTTCCATATCTTCCATTGCTACTCTCCCGTTTTCTGAAAGGTAATATATTTATCGGTTTTCATATGTCAAGGAAAGGACATGAATAATTGGAAAAATGAGATTGAAAGAAAAACTGAGACGTGTTAGAGATTTCTTCCACATTGATTAAGGGAGAAAGGCATGGAAAGGAAATACAACCCTCGGAAAATAGAGGAAAAGTGGCAAAAATACTGGGATGATGAAAAGACCTTCAAGGTGGAAGAGGATACCGCCAAGAAAAAATACTACCTTCTGGAGATGTTTCCCTATCCTTCCGGAAGAATCCATATGGGACATGTGAGAAACTATACCATCGGCGATGTTGTGGCACGGTACAAGAAGATGTGCGGATATAACGTGCTCCATCCCATCGGATGGGATTCCTTCGGCATGCCCGCGGAGAATGCCGCCATCGAGCACGGAATACCGCCGGCGAAATGGACAAACGAAAACATCGACTCCATGAAGAAACAGCTCAAGCGGATGGGGTTCAGCTATGACTGGGACAGGGAAATATCAACCTGTGAACCGGAGTACTACCGATGGGAGCAGCTCTTCTTCCTCTGGATGTACGAAAAGGGCCTCGCCTATAAGAAGGGAGGAGGTGTCAACTGGTGTCCCACCTGCAAGACCGTTCTGGCGAACGAACAGGTGGAGGCGGGACTGTGCTGGCGGTGCGGCAGCGAGGTCACCGAGAAGTATTTTGATCAGTGGTTCTTCCGTATCACCAAATACGTGGAGGAGCTCCTGGACTGGTGCGACAAACTGCCCGGCTGGCCGGAACGGGTGCTCACGATGCAGAGGAACTGGATCGGTAAGAGCCACGGGTGTGAGCTCGTCTTCCCCATGGCCGATTCCGATGACGTAATCAAGGTCTTCACCACCAGGCAGGACACCATATACGGGGCAACCTTCATGCTGGTGGCGGCTGAGCACCCGCTGGTGATGCAGCTTGCGGAGGGCAAACCGGTTGAGGCGGATGTGAGGGCCTTCGTCGAGCGGGTCAAGAAACAAGACCGGATGATGCGGACCTCCGATTATTATGAGAAAGAGGGTGTCTTTCTGGATGCCTACTGCCTGAACCCGGTGACGAATAAACGGATGCCGATCTACGCGGCGAATTTTGTCCTGGCCGATTACGGTACCGGCTGTGTCATGGCCGTTCCCACCCACGATCAGAGAGACTTTGAGTTCGCCGAGAAGTATGGACTCGAAAAGATCGTGGTAATCCAGAATCCCGATGATCCGCTGGATGCGGAAACGATGACCGAGGCATATGTGGACGAGGGGATCCTCGTCAATTCCGGTAAGTTCGATGGCATGAAAAACCTGCAGGCTCTGGAGGACATCGCGGAATACCTGGAATCGATCGGCAGGGGGAGAAAGACGATCGAGTACCGCCTGAGGGACTGGGGGATATCCCGGCAGCGGTACTGGGGAGCGCCCATCCCCATGATCAACTGCGAGAAGTGCGGAGTTGTCCCCGTTCCGGAAAAAGATCTTCCCGTTGTTCTGCCGAAGGACGTGGAACTGACGGGAGAGGGTGAATCTCCGCTGGAGAAGGTTGCCTCATTCGTGAACGTTACCTGCCCGAACTGCGGGGGACCGGCACGGCGGGAGACGGACACGATGGATACCTTTGTCGAGTCATCCTGGTACTTTGCCCGCTATTGCTCGGCGCACCACGATCAAAAGCCCGGTCTCGACCGTGCCAAAGTGGATTACTGGATGCCCGTCGATCAGTATATCGGGGGGATCGAACATGCGATCATGCACCTCCTCTATGCGAGGTTCTACACGAAGATGCTCAGAGACTTCGGCATTGTCGGTGTGGACGAACCCTTCTCCAATCTGCTGACCCAGGGGATGGTCTGTAAGGAGACGATGCGGTGCAAAGAGCATGGCTACCTGCTGCCCGAAGAGGTCAGGGACGGGAAATGCGTGCACTGCGACCGCGAGGTGACGATCGGAAAAACGGAAAAGATGTCGAAATCCCTGAAGAACGTTGTCGATCCCAACTATATCATCGACGAGTACGGAGCGGATACGGCGAGAATTTTCTGCCTCTTTGCCGCACCGCCTGAGCGGGACCTGGAATGGAGCGATCAAGGTGTCGATGGTTCTTTCCGGTTCCTTGGTCGGGTGTGGCGTATCGTCGTCGACTACCTTGACGATATACAAGATATAGCACCCTTTGACGGTGGCGAGGAGCTTGACGGTGATCTGAAGAAATTGAGGAAGAAGACCCATCAGACCATCAAAAAGGTTACGACCGATATAGAGGACCGGTTCCACTTCAACACGGCAATCAGTTCGGTCATGGAACTGGTAAATACCCTCTATCAGATCAAACGGCCTGAGAAGGACGACATGAAGGCCCTTTCCGTGATACGGGAAACATTGGAAGATGTCATCCTCCTCCTGTCTCCCATCGTGCCGCATATGACGGAAGAACTGTGGGGTATGATCGGGGGAAAGAGGATGCTGTTCGAAACGGCCTGGCCTTCTTTCGATAATGCCGTTGCATTGGAGGAAGAGATAACGATCGTTATTCAGGTCAATGGAAAAGTCCGGAGCAGGATACAGGTTGCGGCGGATGAATCCGACGATACGATCAGAGAACGCGCCCTGAACGACGAAAAGATCAGACAGTTTCTCGGAGATAAAGAGGTAATCAAGAAGATCTATGTCCCCAAGAAACTGGTCAATATTGTAGTGAAATAATCGGTGGTTTCGTAGATGGTGCGGGGTCATCCTTCACTCGACCCCGTGAGGAGACGCATCCGAGACCCGCAATTCGATACGGGAAGCATGTTACGTGCAAGGTCTCTCATGAAGGTAAAATGGATAGTGATATACGGTGTGCTGTTGTTGTCCTGTCTGAGTTGCGGGTATCATTTTTCTCAGGGCGGAGAGAATATAGACACCGATATACGAACGGTTTTTATCGGCCCGTTTTCCAACACCACCGGCGAAGCGAATGTTGAAAACTACATACGGAACGCCTTTTTCAGCCGTTTCAGAAAGGGTGGCAGATTCACTCCGGTCGCCGACAGAACCAGGGCGGATGTGGTCTTGTCGGGAGAGATACTCAGCATTATCACATCTCACGTTTCGTACAGCAGCAATAAGATGGCCAGGGAAGATCGCGTTGCCATGAAACTGAAGGTGGCCTTTACGAGAACCGCTAATGGCGGGGTCATCTGGATAAACAAAGGCCTCTCGGGAAGAGAGGCCTACATGGTTGAAGTCGATACCGGTAAGACTGCCCGCAACAGGGAAAATGCCATCAGAAAGCTGTCAGTCGATCTGGCCGATAGGGCCTACCGGAATATCCTGTCGGGATTCTGATATTATCCCAGAGTATTTACCTTTTTCGCTAATCTCGATATCTTGCGGGCGGCTGTGTTTTTATGGAATATCCCCTTGGCGGCTGCTTTGGCTATTACCTTTGTTGTGTCAACCAGTACCGCGCGGGATTTTTCTACATCATGTTCCTCGACAGATTTAAGCACCGCCTTGACGCTTGTCTTTACGCGAGTCCTCGCGGAGGTATTTCTCAGTCTTCTTGTTTCGCTCTGCCTGGCCCTTTTTTCCGCGGATTTATGATTTGCCAAAAATAGTTCCTCCCTTGTGAAATTTTGAAACAGACTCACTATATCACTTTACAAATCATGTCAAGCTCAAAAACCGTCATGAACGGTACGATTTCCCCTGACAGACCGGTCTGTGGAAATGCCGTTCACTGCCCGGTTTCTACTGTCAGGGCCGTACTGTGGATATAAAACATCCGCCGCCGTCATCTCCGCCGCCACTGCCGCCGTCGGACGGTGTGGAGGAGCTATCCGGGTCGGTACCGAAGCCCAGGGGATCGATGATTACTCCATTGACAGATCCGTCATCATCTCCGTCACCGCCGTCGGTAAGGGTGAGTGTAACCTGGTCTCGATCCTGATTGAATATCGCGTTTGCGCTGAAATCGACCCATCCGCTGCCGGTTAGATATTTGAAGCAGGTATAGTCCTCAGGCGCCGCTTCGGCAAGGTAGATCGTCACCTCTACGGTATCACCCGGCGTGTCGACGGTAATCTCCATCTCGATCAGACCATAGGTAAGGTTGTCGGGTTTGTCTTCGGAGTCGCCTATCGTGTCGGAAGACAGGGCCTGCAACGACGTTATGTGGCAGCCGGTGCCTGCCTTGATCCCCATATCCTTTCCCGTTGCGGAACTGAAGGTGATGACATCGGCCGGAAAACCGCTTATGGTATTGTCGCTGACCGTGACCGATACCTGATCCAGAGACTCCTCGCCTTCGTTATCCGTGATCTTCAGATCGAAGGATAGTTCGGTCCCGCCGGCATCGACCGGGGGAGTGACAAATGTGGGACTCACGGCGGTCGAATCGGACAGGGGTACATAGGTGCCTGCCGTCTGTGTCCATTGGTAGGAAGCGATGGTTCCGTCAGAGTCGAAAGAGGCCGATCCGTCCAGCGTGACGGTGGAGCCTTCAACCACTGTCTGATCCGCCCCCGCATCTGCGACGGGTGGTTCATTCACGGGCGGTGTCGGTGGCGGTTCCAAGGTATCTCGGACGGTAACGGCGCAGCTGTCGGAGTTCTCCAGTTCACCGCCGTCCGTTACGGTCAGCTCAAAGGTGAGCGTTTCTCCCCCGGCCCCAGTATCGGGCGCCGTGAACGTCGGGTTCACGGCGGTCGAATCCGACAGGGTAACAGGGGTACCTTCCGTCTGCGTCCACCGGTAGGTCTCGATATTGCCGTCCGGGTCGTATGAAGCCGATCCGGTCAGCGTGACGGTGGAGCCTTCAACTACATTCTGATCGGCCCCCGCGTCTGCAACGGGCGGGTCCTCTATATTCCGGATCGTCACCATGCAGGTATCCGAATCATCCAGGCCCTCCGAATCCGTGACCGTGAGTTGAAAGATAAAAGAGTCTTCTCCTGCATAAAAAGGCGGTGCCGTAAATGTGGGGCTTACGGTGTTCGAATTGTGCAGCACTACGGTGGTGCCTTCCGTCTGTATCCAGTGGTAGGTCGCGATTTCACCGTCCGGGTCAACGGATGCGGAACCGTTGAGTGTTACGGTGGATCTTTCATCCACGGTCTGGTCGTCTCCCGCATCCGCCACGGGCGGTTTGTTGGCCGCTTCCTGAAAGATGGCGAATATCGATGTATCACACGTCACTAAATAGGTTGTTGGGTTTTGGTTTCCCGACAATGGACCGCTCCACTGGACAAAGGTATATCCGTCCGCCGGTATCGCTTCCAGCAGAATGGTCGAATTGTCCGGCACGGATCTCTGGGCCGGGAAGGAATTATAGGTTGTTCCGTTTATTTTAATGGATCCGCTGTTGTCCGGGGTGACATTCACGGTCACCACAGGATCGCCTCAGCCGGCCTCGGCGTTCTTGACCGTGGACAGGAACGTTCCCGCCGTAAACAGGATCAGTATGGTAATCATCAGCGGTTTCAACAAACCGGATAGGGATCTCTTCATTTCACATCTCTCCTTTTATTGACCCGATCTGCGTGGAGATGGTATGTCACGGGACATCTCCATGTGTGTCGGGAATAGATTGTAACACCTTTATATGATACGATGCCTCGTATCTGTAACAGTAATATCTCGGCAACGTGACAGTGCTCTCAAACAATCCGGTCCGATAGGGGATGTGTTCCTCCGGAACACGCTAACATCCTCACCCGCCGCCTCCACCGCCATCACCGTCACCTTGGCCTTCTCCCGGTGTGAGAGCCGCCTGTTCCGCTTCTTCCCAGGCAGCTTCAACCTTTTTGATGGATTCATCCATCTGTAGGGTCCGCTGTTTGGCGGCGGCTATCAGGGAATCGTCTGTGGCGGAGAATTGATCGGCCTTACCAAAGGGTGTTTCCTTATCACGCACGGCGCGCAGCAGCGCCAGTTGCCGCTCCACTTCCTCTTCCACCAGGGGCCGTTCACTGTCTCTGAACTTCTCCCAAGTCGTTATCGCCTCGTCAAGGCGTTTCTGTCTCAGATAGGTTATACCGAGGTACAGAGTGGAGAAGGGATCAGCCGGTTCACTACCGAAGACCGATTCGAATTCCGAGGCCGCCTTATCCGTCATGCCGGCTTTCAGATAGGCGAGTCCGAGCCTGCTTCTGGCACGGAGATCTCCTGGGTTTTGCGCGAGATGTTCCGTGTACAGTTCGATGGCGGCACCGTAATCGTTCTGGTTCATGCGCATATCCGCCTTCATGGCCGCCGTGCAGCCCATCATACAGGTCAACAGGAGAATGACAAATCCCATGACCCGGTATTTCTTTTGCATAGCACACTCCTTATGGGAATCGGGTATATCCGGAGAGGGCGGTACCCTGACAGGAATCGAATCCCTCTTTGTGTTCCCTGTGTACACATTGTGCCCGGCTTCTCTAAGCAAATACCGTTCCATTTTCGGTGATACTTTACCATATTATGAGATAGTTCCATATAAAAACTTGCTATTAACGCGATACAATGTCCCGCCGGCTCATGGGGACCGATGCAACCGATCGATCTTTTTCCGGCTATAATTCGACAATATTGTATACATGACGACAATTTTAGCTAATAGTACGGATAGAATCCGATCAACAGGGTGTAGGCTTCTCCTGTTGTGGCCGTGCGGTCGATCGTGTACGTCGGCGCCTGATCTCTGCGTGCCATTCGTGAGAATCCCGGGGAGGCGTATGGCCCATGCGGTATCCTGCGCGGGAAAAGGGTTGCTTTGTTGTTTGTAGTTATGGCACAATCGAATTCATGCATAAAGAACGTGAAAGGAGGATGAAATGGCAGACAAGCCGATAACCGAAGAGTGGATGAAAGATAACATCGCATCGATACTGAATACGATGAAAGAAGTGATCATGAATCCCGTTGGTTTTTTCAGGACCATGCCGAAGCGTGGCGGATTCATCGACCCCATCATATTTGTAGCATCCATGGGTGTCCTTATGGGCGTTATTAACCTTGTTCTGTCGATTGTCGGCCTCGGCTTTACCCGGTCCTTCGGCATGGCGATCCTCTATATTGTGATCATGCCGCTCTTATCGGTCGTATTCGGGTTCGTGGGTGCGGCAATCCTCTTTATCATCTGGAGAATCATGGGATCGCCGGAGTCATACGAAACGGCGTACCGATGCGGAGCGTACACCTCGGCAATCACACCCGTCACTACTATCATCGGTATCATACCGTACCTGGGAGGTATCGTAGGGATCGTCTGGATGGCGTACATTACCGTTTGTGCAAGCGTCGAGGTCCACGGTATAAAAGTAAAGACCGCCTGGATTGTTTTCGGCATACTCTTCGGATTGCTCCTGCTCATGAATATCAGCGGCACATACACGGCGCGGCATTTCAACAGCGGGATGGAGCAGTGGGAAAAGACCAGCCAGGATTTCGATAAGATGTCGGCCGAAGAAAAGGGGAAGGCCGCCGGAGAATTTCTGAAGGGGATGGAAAAGGCGATTAAAAAAGAATGATTTTCCCATCGTTACCAATCACAAAGAGGGGAATCCTGATTTGAAAAACAGAATAGCTGCCTCATTCATCGTTCTCGTAGTGGTGTGCCTGATTGCCACCGCTGTGTATGGAACCGATAATTTCCCGAGACCCGTTGGCGCGGTTAATGATTTCGCCCGCGTCATTTCAGAGCGTTACGTACAGTCCATGGAGTCCCTGGCGCGGGAAGTCCTCGAGAAGACGGGTACGTCGGTGGTCGTGGTTACCATGAAGGAGATCGGGGGGAGTGATCCCGCCGATTACTCGAACAGGCTGTATGAAGCATGGGGTATCGGCAAAAAAGGGGAAGATAAGGGGGTCCTCATATTCCTTGCGGTACAGGAGAAGAGGATCCGGATCGAAACGGGATACGGTGTCGAGGGGATACTCCCGGACGGACTCGTTGGGAATATCCTGGATCAATACGTGGTCCCCTATCTCAAGCAGGGCGATTACAGCAGGGGATTGTCGAACGCGATGGTCGCCGTGTCGTCGGTAATCGCGAAAGACGCCGGCGTGTCCCTGAGCGGGGCGCCGCAGATGGGTCGGCAACCCGTATCGAAGAAGAAGGGCGGAAGCACCTTCTCGCTCATCATGCTTTTGATTGTCATGTTCCTGCTCCTGGGCACCAGACAGGGCAGAAGGATGCTTCCCTACATACTCCTTATGCTCATGATGGGCGGTAGAGGAGGCGGCGGTGGCGGTGGATTCGGAGGTTTCGGCGGCGGCGGATTCGGAGGTTTCGGCGGCGGCATGAGCGGCGGCGGAGGAGCAGGGCGGGGATTTTAACCCTTTGTATGTATCGTGGAGGAAGTAAGAGCAATGGCGAAAATAGAGAAACCGGAAGAGATATTTCCCGATATCACGGAAGACTACAGGAAGATATATGGTGATGACCTTATATCCGTTGCCCTGTACGGCAGCGCGACGGGAGAAGACTATCGGCCGGGGAAGTCGGACCTGAACTTTCTGATAGTCCTTTCAGAGAAGGCCATCGATCGTTTGGACAGGGCAGTCGAGACGGTTTCACGGTGGCGCAGAAGAGGCGTGGCAACCCCGTTGTTCATGACACGGTCCTACATCGCCTCGTCGCTCGATTCGTATCCCCTTGAATTCCTCAATATGCAAAAGGAACATCTTCTTGTCTATGGCGAGGATATCCTGGAGAACATCCCCTTCGATCCGGCCCACCTGCGACTCCAGTGTGAACGTGAGATCAAGGGAAAGCTGCTCCTGCTCAGGGAGCGGTTTCTGGAAACCGGAGGAAAGACCCGAAAGGTGCAGGGGCTGATAGGCGAATCGATAACCGCCTTTATCTCCATCTTCGGAGGGCTTCTCTGCCTCAAGGGCGTGGCGATTCCTTCTTCCAGACGGGAGGTTGTGGAGGCGCTCGCCCGTGGGTTTCCGATCGATGCAAGGGTCTTCATGCGTTGCCTTGACGTAAAGGAGGGAACCAAGAAATTTACACCTTCCGAAATAGAGGATGTCTTCATGACCTATCTGGCGGAAGTGAGAAAGTTGTGGGGCATTGTTGATGAATTGGGTTGAGAGAAAGCACGTTCCAAAAAATCGGATTTTTACTCGGAAACATCCCGTGAATTTTATTGAAACGATAGAGAGGAGTGTACAAGATGACAAAGGGTAAGAGGAATCTATTAATCGCTGTTGCGGTGATTGTCGTAATCCTGCTCATGTCCTATTCGGGCATCAAGGGGGCGTATAACAGTTTCGTTACGCTGGACGAAGGGGTCAAGGCATCGTGGGCCCAGGTAGAGAATCAGCTCCAGAGACGCTACGACCTGATACCGAACCTCGTGGAGACGGTGAAGGGCTTTGCCAAACAGGAGAAGGAAGTCTTCATCGGTGTCACCGAGGCCCGGGCCAAGGTGGGCGGGGCGAAGACGATTCCCGACAAGATCGAAGCCAACAACCAGTTGACGGGGGCGCTTGGCAGGCTGCTCGTCACCGTTGAACGGTATCCCGATATCAAGTCTAATCAGAATTTTCTCAGACTCCAGGATGAACTGGCCGGAACGGAGAACCGGATAGCCGTCGAGAGGAGGCGCTACAACGAGACCGTCAAGACCTATAACGTCAGGATCAGGACCTTCCCGGCCAACATACTGGCGGGTATGTTCGGATTCACGAAGGCGTCGTTCTTCGAGGTCCCCGAATCCGCCAAGGCCGTTCCGGGGGTAAAATTTTAAGGAGCGGTATGCTGTCATTCCTGCCGTCATATCTCTTGGGCATTACCTCGATCGTGCTCGCGGTACTGGATACCCTGATATTCGCGGTCCCTCTCTATATCTTGGCGCTGCTGAAGTTTATCATACGGCTCCCTGCCTGGCAGCGCCGGTGCGCCCGCCTGTTGATGGGGACGGTTCAGGGCTGGATAGGGGGGATCCTGTGGATCCTGAACCTGACCCAGAAGATCACATGGGATGTGAAGGGAACGGACGACCTTACTCTGAACGAGTGGTATTTCGTCAACAGCAACCACCAGTCCTGGACGGACATCGTTGTTATGCTCAGGATCTTTACCGGCCGCATCCCCTTCCCGAAGTTTTTTCTCAAAGAGGAACTCTTCTGGATTCCCATCCTCGGCACCGCCTGGTGGGCTCTCGATTATCCCTTCATGAAGCGCTATTCCAGGGAATTTCTTGAGAAACATCCCGAGCTTCGCGGCACGGATCTGGAGACGACCCGCAAGGCCTGTGAGCGATACCGCCATACGCCCGTTTCCGTGCTGAACTTTATCGAGGGAACGCGGTTTACACCAGAAAAACACCGGAAGCAGAACTCTCCCTACCGTCACCTCCTGTGTCCCAAGGCGGGAGGATTCGCTTTCGTCATCAGCGCCATGGCAGGAAAGATAACCACTATGCTGGATGTAACGATAGTCTATCCCGAAGGACCGGTCAATTTCTGGGATTTTCTCTGCGGGCGCCTATCCCGCGTTGTGGTAAGGGTGCAGAAGTATTCGATACCAAAGGAGTTTCTGGAAGGTGATTATCAGGAAGATCCTGATTTCAGAGAACGATTCCAAGCTTGGGTGAGTAATCTGTGGCACGAAAAGGACGCATTGATAGAACGTCTCCTGAAAGAGTACGAAATCGATCATTCCTTGGACGGAATACCGTCATAGTATCGAGAAAAAAATCATCTTATAATCGTTAAATTTGTTGACAATTCCATCAATTATGTCTTATCGTGAACAAGTGCGGATATGGTTCATCATTTCTCTGTTTGTTACGTACGATTGGATGCAAAAATGCGCGAGGAACATGTTTAGCCGAAGCCCTGTTTGATTTCATGGTAAACAGGGCATTTTATTGTATTGAGCAGCGAACGCATCTCCGTTGTATGCGGCGGGATCAAAAACTTATAATAAGGAAGGTATTATGCAATCTGTCAACACGTTCATACGAATCGTTCTGAGTCTGTTCCTTATTGTTGCCCTGGCAGGCTTCGGCCACGGCGCATCGGCCGGCACGGCCCTCTTAGGAGACTGCCATACTGTCCCGGACCTTGGGGAACAAAAACCTGAGATCGTCTTTATCGACCCTGCGGTTGTGGATGCAGGAAAGATTATCGATTCCCTGAGCGGTGAGGCCGAGGTCGTCCGGCTTACCGGCTCCGGGACTGCGGCCGACCAGATTGCATCCTGTCTCGCCGGGAGGACCGGGATCAGCGCCATCCGCATCATCTCCCACGGCAGCGCGGGCCAACTGGTCCTGAACAACGAAATTATCGATAATCATTACATCACCGTCCATAGCGCGGCCGTCGCCTCCTGGGGCAGGGCCCTGGCCGGTGACGGCGATATCCTGCTCTACGGCTGCAGCCT
>Ga0116164_10000609_pt1 | contig 29919 bp, 28 predicted proteins | sample AD_UKC109_MetaG_FD_89888 | JGI IMG/M metagenome (GOLD analysis project Ga0116164, IMG submission 89888) | Active sludge microbial communities of municipal wastewater-treating anaerobic digesters from Hong Kong - AD_UKC109_MetaG | ecosystem: Engineered > Bioreactor > Anaerobic > Digestate... | reverse complement strand
TTCTACTGTCCTTTCAATAACATAATAGGGCATGGAGGTGTTGATTTCTCCCGCCAGGTGGATGAAGCGCGTGGAGAAGTCGTATTCCCGTGCCTTCCATGAAAGATAGAATGGATCTATGGGGATACAGTGCCCGCCAAGACCGGGTCCCGGATAGAAAGGCGTGTACCCGAAGGGTTTTGTAGCCGCTGCATCAATTACTTCAAAGAGGTTGATTCCCATCTTGTGGGCGAGGACCTTCAGTTCGTTCACCAGTGCAATGTTGACTGATCGAAAGGTGTTTTCCAGTATCTTGGTAAGCTCCGCCGCTCTGGTCGATGATACCGGTACGGCACGGGTGATGGAACTATACAGGGCCTGCGCTACCTCCATGCATGATGGTGTGACTCCTCCCACCACTTTCGGGGTGTTGGAGGCGTTGAATCTCTCGTTTCCCGGGTCCTCCCTCTCCGGCGAATAGGCGAGAAAAAAATCGCTGCCACATGTCATACCCTCTTTTTCAAGGCGGGGAAGAATCATTTCTTCGGTCGTTCCGGGATATGTCGTGCTTTCAAGGACGATGAGCTGTCCCGCCCGGAAATGCTGAGCTACGGTTTCGGTAGTATCCACGATATACGTCAGATCGGGTTCCTTCTTGTCGGTCAAAGGGGTCGGCACACAGATGAGTATGCAATCCGCTTCCTTCAGCCGGTTGAAATCACCGGTTACGTCAAAACGTCCCGCTTTGACCATGTCGTTTATGGGTTCTATGGAGACATGCTTTATATAAGATTCTCCTTTATGGAGTTTCTCTATCTTTTTGATATCCAAATCAAATCCTATGACAGGAAACCCGCTCTTTCCAAAATGGATTGCGAGTGGAAGACCGACGTACCCAAGTCCTATAATGCCCACTTTAGCTGTTCTGTCATCTATCATTTTGATCAGTTTTGTTTTGTTATTCGCTGCCATTTCCACGTTATTGCCTCGCATTATATCTTTCATATACCGTTCAGTTTTTTAAGGGCGATCATAAGCGATTGTGTCCCCATCCTGCCGTTTCCCTGAGCCTTCACGGCAATATACAGCTGCCTTACCAGAGACAATCCCGGAAGTGATAAATCATAAGCCGCTGCCTCATCCAGTGCTATTCCCATATCTTTGATGAAGTGCTCAACAAAAAAACCGGGGTCATAATCACTGCGTACAATCTTAGGTCCCAGATGGTTTATGAGCCAGGAACTGGCGGCACCTTTTCCTATCACGTCTATTACCGTTTGTTCATCAAGTCCAATCCGAGATGCGTAGAGAAGGGATTCACAGACTCCGATCATCGTTCCCGCCACAAGAATCTGGTTGCACATCTTGGTGTGCTGACCTGCACCGGGTCCACCCATATGGGTTATCACCTTCCCCATTAATTGCAAAAGGGACAGCACCTTTTTGAAGGTCTCCGAGTCCCCTCCGACCATGATGGCAAGGGTAGCGGCCTTTGCACCCGAGTCGCCTCCGGAAACAGGGGCGTCGAGACTGTTCATTCCCTGTCTTGTAGCCTCTTCGGCTATGTCCCGTGCCAGTTGCGGACTGCTTGTCGTCATATCTACAATTGTGTGGCACAATCCCCCGGCAGGTATGATCCCTGTTTTACCGAGATATACTTCCTCCACGTCCCGAGGATGACCAACTATCGTGAACACGACTTCTGCGTTATGTGCAACCTCGGCCGGAGAGGCACACCAGTGCCCTCCCCCCTTTACGAGTCCTTCCGCTTTTTCCCGTGTCCTGTTATAGAGGTAGAGATCATGGCCACCGTTCTGAATATGCCCCGCCATTGAACAACCCATGACGCCCGTGCCTATCCACCCGATTTTCATAGCCTTATGCCTCCATGAACCAGTGAAAAGCTTTCTTGTTAATTTTCGGAGATTTATCAGATGAAGGGGAAAACATCAATGTATTTTAAGATCCCCTTGATTTTGAAAGGGTCTTCATATACTCACATGAGCATGCAAAGAAGAATTCTTTTGATCAATCCCTGGATACATGATTTCGCGGCTTATGATCTGTGGGCCAAGCCGATTGGTCTTCTGTACCTTGCTTCTATCTTGAAAAAAAACGGATACGCGGTAGATGTCATCGATTGTCTGGATCCTTTTCACCCTACCCTGAGAAGAACCGCAGGAATAAAGATTCCCAAGAGACTTCCCTCGGGACGTGGCGGGTTCTTCAAAGAAGCCATACCGAAACCGGAGGCATTGAAGGATGTTCCGAGACGATACAGTCGGTACGGAATAGAACCGGACCTGTTCAGGGACCATCTGTACCGTGTTCAAAAACCGGATGCGGTATTTGTAACATCCCTGATGACCTACTGGTACCCCGGTGTCTTCGAGACCATAGAAAATATCCGACGCGTTATTCCCCAGGTACCTGTCGTTCTGGGTGGTACCTATGCCACCCTTTGCACGGACCACGCAAAACGCCTATCCGGTGCCGATATTGTAGTCCACGGAGCAGGAGAACGGGCTCTTTCGCAAATTCTAAAGGATCTCTTTAATGGAGACCTGGTATCTCTTCCGGATGAAGGTGATCTCGATATGTATCCCTATCCGGCTTATGACCTTCTTGATCGTAGTGATCAAATTCCCATAATGACATCGAGAGGGTGTCCCTTCAACTGTTCCTACTGTGCCTCATCCATGTTGAACGATGGATTCAGATTCAGGGATCCCATAAAGATCGTCGATGAAATTGAATTCTGGAGCAGATCATACGGTATCCGAAACTTCTCCTTTTATGACGACGCCCTTATCGTCGACCGGGAGCGGCGTGTGGTGCCCATGCTGGAGGAAATTCTGCGAAGGGATCTAAATTGTGCATTCCATTGCCCCAACGGTCTGCACTTACGGGAAATCGACATATCCCTGTCTCGATTGATGTTCAGAGCCGGTTTCAGGACTATACGTTTCGGTTTTGAAACTGCGGACACACGCAGACAGACCGACACCGGAGGAAAAATAACTAATGAGGAAACGAAGCATGCCATAGCCTGCCTGCAGAAAGTCGGCTACCGGAGAGATGAAATAGGAATGTATATCCTGTGCGGACTTCCGGGGCAGAGCGCCTCCGAGGTGCGCGCAAGCATAGATTTTGTAAGGTCATGCGGTGCACGGCCCGTTATTGCGGAATTTTCACCCATCCCGGGCACGCCGATATGGAGAGAAGCCGTTGAGACATCACCATATGACATAGAAACCGAACCGCTCTATCACAACAATACGCTCCTGCCCTGTCGAGGAAAGGAATTTACCTATGAGATGTATGAGGAATTGAAACATATGGCCAACAGTTCGGAATATGATCATTTCTCTGCCAACACCCGGTAAATCCCGCCCCTATCGATTACTTGATGAGTGGCCTACAATAAGCTGTTGACATCCAATAGAAGGATTTGTAGTGTTACGGTGACGTCGTGAATAAATCTCGTGACTCACAATATTGAGTGAATATTTCTTCGGATGGCCTGTGATGATTAACAAAGAGAAGACACAATCTCACGCCTTACCGTAAGACATAGAAAGGATTACATGAACGAATTTCTTTGGTGGGTTTCAAAACTCCTGATAGGGTTCGTTTCCCTGTTTTTTTTGGTGAGGGGAATTGATGTACTCGTCAACTCTTACGGCCTTAACAATCCGGCAGAATTTATCATGTATTTCTTTTCGTCGAGCATGCTCATCCTGGTAAGCGTGGTCGGTCTCATTTACTGCGTTGTCAGGATATTCCGGAGAATCAAGGGAGAACCCTCATGAGCGTACCCGAAAGAACCTCGCCTGTGACGGTTATAAAATTCTTCAGCCTCTGTTTCATTCTGTTATCTTTTCTGTCCGTCTCATGGCCTTGTGCTGCCTATGACTTGGAAGAGAAAGTTAAAGAATATTCGCTTAAAAACGGCCTCAGGTTACTGATTGTCGAGAGACACACGAGTCCGACCGTTTCTCTGTACATAAGCCACCCTGCGGGAGCCGTTGACGAGGAAGACGGTCATACGGGTGCCGCGCATATCCTCGAGCACATGATGTTTAAGGGGACGAAGACTATCGGGACTACGAATTTTGAGAAGGAAAGAGGTATTCTTCAAAAGATTCATGACACAGGCAATGCCCTCGATCATGAAAGAATGAAGGGGGAACAGGCAGATGCACAGAAGATCAAGACACTGAGCGAGCGTCTTGACACGCTCCAGCAAGAGGCTGGGAAATGGAGTATTCCTGGTGAGATAGATCGTCTGTACACGGAAAATGGTGGCTCGGATTTTAATGCCTTCACCGGACAGGATCTCACAACCTATCATATCAGTTTACCTGCCAACAGGATAGAGCTGTGGGCTCGGATAGAATCCGATCGGATGGCCAATCCCGTCTTCCGCGAATTCCATTCGGAACGTAATGTAATCCTCGAAGAGCGCAACCAGACGGTGGAATCAAATCCCGACAGGAAACTCCTGGAACAGTTCCTGGCTACGGCCTTCATGGTTCATCCCTACAGAAGACCGGTACTCGGCTGGGCTCCTGATATGAAGTTCCTTGACATAGACTACGCGAAACAATTCTTTATGGCCACCTACGCGCCGAATAATACCATTATAACTATCGTGGGTGATGTGTCGTCGGATGACGTAATGAAGGTCATACAACGGTATTTCGGTCCCCTCCCCTCTCACGAAATACCCTTCAGACGAGTAACAGAGGAACCGGTCCAGAATGGCGAAAGACGGGTGAAGCTGATATTCGCTGCTACACCCAGGCTAATCATCGGATATCACAAACCCACACTCCCTACCTTTGACGACTGCGTCTTTGATGTCATCGATATGATACTTTCCGGGGGACGGACTGCAAGATTTTATAAAGTATTGGTTGAAGAAAAAGGCCTGGCAGCAGGAGTAGATACGGCAAACGGGTATCCGGGTGCCCGGTACCCGAGTCTCTTTGTTATATTTGCTCAACCCGTTTCATCTCACACCTGCGGGGAACTGGAGAAGGCCATCTATGAAGAACTGGAGAGGCTGAAGACGGAACCGGTGGAATCAAAAGAGCTTGAAAAGGTGAAGAACCAACTGAAGGCAGACCTCTTGCGGGATCTGTCCACAAATTCAGGTCTTGCACGGATGCTGTCGTATTATGAAACAGTGGGGGGCGACTGGCGATATCTTATAAAATTTCTTGAACTTCTGGACAAGGTTACCCCGGAAGATATCATAACGGTCGCGAAAAAATACTTGTATCAGGGAAACAGGACTGTCGCCGAGCTGGTGAATCCCCATGGCGAATAATACACATTCGATTGTGTAGAGGGGTTGAATTTTTTTGTCCGTTTGTCTGACGATATACGAGATCTATATTGGATGAGGAAGCAATGAAAAGACCTGTCATATATGCGATACTTTTTCTTCTACTCCTGTTGTCCTCATGTGCGTGGCATGGTCCGACACTGGGAGATCCGGATGATATTGCATATGTCCCTCTCCGCTTCGACCCTCCAAAGGCACAGAGGCTGGAACTTGAAAACGGCATAGTACTTTATATGCTGGAGGATCATGAACTTCCTCTCGTTGATATCTCGGCCGTAATAACAATGGGGTCATACTATGACCCACCCGGAAAAGAGGGACTGGCCGAGGTCACGGGCACGGTGATGCGTACCGGAGGAACGGAGTCTATGCCGGGTGATCTGATTGACGAAGAACTGGATTTTGCCGCCGGAAGCATCAACGTATCTGTAGGGACGGAATCGTGTACCGTCTCCATGTCGGTGCTCGAAGAGAATCTTGACATGGGTCTTCGAATATTTTCCGATATTCTCATGAATCCGGTATTCGAGAATGAAAAGATGGAACTGGCAAAGTCCCTTAAGATGGAATCTCTCAGAAGGATACGTGACAACCCACAGGAGACCGCTTTCAGGAATTTCCGAAGATTGATATACCGAGGTGATCCAAGGGGAAGACTTGCTTCCGTTGAATCCGTGTCAAAGATAGAAAGAGATGACATGGCCCAGTTTCACAAACGCTTCTTCCGGCCTCGTAATGTGATGATAGCTGTATCAGGCGATATAAAGAACGAAGATGCGGTAAAGAAGATACAAAATCAGCTGGGTGAATGGAATACTCCCGGCGGCCGAGAGATCGCACCTCCCCCTCCGTCATTTGGGGGAGCTTTCATGGAGTACGTCTTCAAAGACGCTCCACAGTCCGTCATAATCGTGGGACAACCGGCCCCCGGCAGAGACGATTCCAATTATTATGCCTTTGAGATTCTCGACTTCATTGTAGGGAGTGGCGGTTTTCGTTCTCATGTGTTCGCCGAGGTAAGGAACAGAATGGGACTTGCCTATAGCGCAGGGAGTTTCTATTCCCCCCGCACGCGATTCGGTATATTCGGGGCATACGCTATGGCGAAAACATCCTCCACTCTGGATGCATTGTCCGCCATAACGGATATCCTGGACGATGTGCAGGACAAGGGAGTGGACCCCGAGGAACTCGCCTGGGCAAAGGAGTCCATAGTAAATAATTATGTCTTTTCGTTTGCCACATCAAATAGGATCGTTACGGGTCAGATGATCCTGGAGTATGACGGGCTACCGGATAATTTCTTGACAACTTATAAAAATAATATAGAAAAAGTAAGTATGGATGATGTAAGAAATGCCGCACGTTTTCTCTCCGTGACAAACAGGGTCGTTCTCGTTCTCGGCGATGAAGGAAAATTTGGGAAACCGCTTACTTCATTTGGAGATTTTCACAGAACGGACAGCACCGAGGGAAATTAGCAACCATATGAGAACAGCAGCAGCAACAGCGGGTTTGCCTGTACCCATAGTTAGTTATACAGTATGAATCAGGGGGTAAAGGAAGCGGATCATGCCTGATGGAGATGTTTTCAAGAAGATCGCCAAGAGAATAGATTCCTACGAGACTGATATGATAGATCTGCAGATTGCCCTCACGGCAATCCCTGCGCTTGCGCCGGAGAATGGTGGAAACGGTGAACATGAAAAAGCCCTTTGTCTTCGTGAACACCTTGTCCGTCTTGGACTTACCAATATTACCATCTTTGATGCACCGGATGACAGAGTAACCTTCAACCACCGTCCTAATATCGTGGTGAACATCCCCGGCAAAGACCGCGGTACAACCGTCTGGATTATTACCCACACGGACATTGTACCTCCTGGAGAGTTACGGCTGTGGGACCATGACCCGTACAAGGGATATGTAAAGAATGGGAAAATATACGGAAGGGGAATGGAAGATAATCAACAGGACCTTGTTGCATCTATCTTTGCGGCAAAGGCCTTCATCGATGAGGGCATAACACCAAGTTATTCCATAGGACTCGCGTTTGTTGCCGACGAGGAGACGGCAAGCACGAAGGGACTTGTTCATCTCCTCAACATGAAGAAAAAGCTCTTTAAAAAGAACGACATCATCGTTGCTCCCGACTTCGGAAATCAAGAAGGAACAATGATAGAGGTGGCGGAAAAAGGCCTGCTGTGGCTGCGATTTAAAACGGTCGGAATGCAGTGCCATGCAAGCGAACCCTCGCTGGGAAGAAATGCGTTTACGGCCGCTTCACATCTTGTTACAAAACTGAGAGATCTGTACCGCATCTTCGACAAGATCGATCCTCTCTACACTCCTCCCATGAGTACCTTTGAACCCACGAAAAAGGATGCCAATGTTCCTAATGTAAATACCATCCCCGGTGAGGATATCTTTTATCTTGACTGCCGTATCCTGCCCGACTACAGCCTGGTAGAGGTAATGACACAGATCCGTGCCATGGCCGACTCCGTTGAGACTGAATTCGATGTTTCCATAGATATCATGCCGGTACAGGTTGTCGAGGCTCCATCTCCCACGGACAGAGACGCACCTGTCGTAAGGGTGTTGAAAAAGGCGATACAAGAGGTGTACGGTGTGGATGCACAACCCGCAGGGATTGGGGGTGGCACCGTAGCGGCCCCTCTCAGGGCGGAAGGTTACTCTGCCGCAGTATGGAGTAGAGTGGGCAGAACGGCGCACCAGCCGAACGAATACTGCATTATATCTAACCTGGTGGGAGACGCAAAGGTATTCGCCCATCTGTTCCTGGGCGAATAGGGAAAAGATAGGGGCGGACTGATCGGAATAGATGCATAATGAATTGAAGACACCATGAATCTTTGGGAAGACATTAAGAGGCTCAGGTCTTACCTGTACATGGTATTTGCGGATATGTTAGGGATAGGACAAGGTAGGTTAGAGTTCTATTGTTTGCCGTATCGGGGAGATGCATATGGGAAAAGAACAAATAACTGAAGACCGGATTATAGGCATTGTTATCATAGAAGAAAAAGGGCCATTTCTTACACAGATCAAAGAGGCCGTGGAGGCCGATCCGGGGTTGCGTATTATCGATATACGAGTGGACCTGCCAAGCGCTGCATTGCTCATGCAAGATATAGAAAAAGTACCCGATGTCATTCTTGTCGGTTTCGAAATTCTTAAGGCGGCGGCGGCCAGCAATGCCGATTCTCTCATGAAACTGAAGGAGAAAATGCCTGAAACCAGGCTGGTGGTAATGGGTGAGCGATACTCGGATGAAGAGATGTTCCGCATGATACATGAGGGAATACGGGGATTCTTCCTCAGGCAGACACCACCGGGTCTTATCACCAAATGCATACGGCTCGTGTTGACCGGAGAGATGTGGATAGACGGCGCATTTGTCGCCAAGGTATTTGAAGGAGTGTCACGCCGTCATATGGAAGAGATAGGCACGGAGAATCGAGACAGCTAAAGATAGTGGGCCTCCTGTGCGAGGATCACGACAGACGAAACGTCATACTATTGAATTTTCAGGGACATGATTCGGCTTCATCAAATCCGAATTATGGTATCAGACAGGGGAAATTCTTATGGAAAAAGAGAAGAAGAACGGGGAACGCAAGATAAGGATCATCGTTTTTGATGAAGACAGTACGTTCGTGAAAAACCTAAGAGAAACCATAAAGGTTACATCAGATATCGAGATTATCAATATATACAACAGGATCGATGATACCACAGAGCACGTCTTCGAAACGAAGGAGCAGATCGATCTGATCCTTGTCAGCTTCAACATCCTCAAAAGGGTGGCGGCCTCGGATCTGGAAACACTCATCAAACTAAAAACAAGGTTACCCGGGACCAGAGTAGTGGTCATGGGTGAGCGGTATGCGGAGGAGGAAGTATTCCGCATGGTGAAAGAGGGTATTAGAGGATACTTTGTCAAAGGGGAGATCTCGTGTGAATTCATTACAAAATGCGTGAGAGTCGTCGCGGCAGGAGAAATCTGGATGGATTCGATGCTCGTCAGCAGGGTGTTCGACGAATTCTCACGGTACTACAGCGAAGCCGAAGAAGAACTCAGATCGCCATCGCCGGAAGATACTGATAAACTGGCACTTCTTACCAAGAGAGAGTTGCAACTGCTGGAGCTTGTATCCATAAGCCTGACGAACGATGAAATAGCTGAACGTCTCTTTATCAGCACCAAAACGGTGAAGACTCACGTAAGAAATATATTTGAGAAGCTGGGGTCCAAAAACAGGGTGGATGCCACCCTCCTCTACATAGGGGCGTCAAAGAGACGGGAACTTAACACGCGGAACGGGGTACACTGAGAAAGTATATTTCAATCTGCAATACAAGCAAATGATACGCTGGATCTAGAGTCAGGTATGTCCATACGATCTCACCGTAGTCGATTGATGGCGTTACTCAGCTTGCCGAACTCTTCCACCGTCAGCGTCTCTCCCCTCCTCCGGCCGTCTATCCCGGTCTCGTCAAGTAAGGCAAAAACATCCATCCCCTTTAAACGCGCTGTAAACATATCTTTCAGGTTATTGGCAAGGGTCTTTCTCCTCTTTGAAAAGGCCGTCTTCACCGTTTTGATAAAGGTATCGTGATTATCAAGCGGATATAAGGGTTCTTCACGGATCTCCATCTTCAATACCGCAGAGTCAACCTTCGGTTTAGGGTAGAAACAGGTTGCGGGCACCGTCATAATCCGTTCGGTCTTTGCATACATGGAGACGATCACGGAGAGTATTCCGTATTCCTTTGTTCCGGAAGGGGCCGTAATCCTGTCCACAACCTCCTTTTGAAACATCAATACGGCCGAGGATATGTGGTCTCTGAACTCGATCAGGCGAAAGAGGATCTGTGATGATACATTATAAGGAATGTTGCCGATAACCTTTATTCTTGCCCTACCGCCGGCCGGTGCTGAAAAATCGTACTCCAGAACATCTCCATGGATTATCTCTACGTTGGGTATGTCCTTCAACTCTTTAGTCAGGACAGCGACAAGTTTCGGGTCTATTTCAAGGGCGACGATCTTTGTTACCCTCGGTGCGATCATTGCCGTCATCGCTCCCAACCCCGCACCGATCTCGACTACCGAGTCGCCTTTGTCGCTCTTCAAGGCGTCCACAATGCGGGAGGTTATGTTATTGTCCACAAGAAACGATTGCCCCAGACGTTTTACCGGTTGTATCTGATATTTTTTGATGATCTTCAGAGGAGTTTCCATCATCAGGGTCTCGACTTCAGAAAAAACGTTTCGAAAGGACTTGTATTCCCTTCACAACAAATCGGGATATTGTTACGGTCAATCGAGCGGCCATCTGGATACTGCGTTAAGGTCAAATGAATCTCTTCTGCCGTCACAAAGCAGACTGTTTCCGGCAACGGCAATCATCGCTGCGTTATCGGTACAGAGAACGGGTGGTGGAATAAAGATCTCGATCCCCATCCGAGTCTCCTCCTCGAAAAATTTATCACGCAGCCGGCTGTTCGATGCTACTCCGCCGCACACAACAACTCTGGGTACTGACATATGGTGGCTGATCTTCAGTGTTTTCTCAACGAGAACCTCAACGATGGCCTCCTGATAGCTTGCGACGATATCCGCCACAGCACCACCGGAAGGAGGTTCTTTACTGTCTTTTATGTGGTTCAGGAGGGCCGTCTTAAGGCCGCTGAAGCTAAAATCATCGCTTCCCTTCATCGCGCGCGGGAAGTCGATGGCCGACGAAATTCCTTTTTTTGCCAGCCTGTCTATCACCACTCCCCCGGGATATCCGAGATCCAGCATCCGTGCCGCCTTGTCAAAGGCCTCTCCTGCGGCATCATCTCTTGTCTGTCCCAGTATGGAAAAGTCTCCGAACCCTTTTACAAGATATACATGGGTATGTCCGCCGGAAACCACCAGGGCGATGAATGGAAAATCGGGTCTCCTGTCCGTGAGAAATATGGCGGCGATATGTCCGACTATATGGTTCACACCGACAAAAGGAATGCCCGCTGCAAAGGCCATCGCCTTCGCAGCCGATAGACCGACGAGGAGAGAGCCGACCAAACCGGGCCCCCGTGTCACGGCAATTCCCTCTATGTCATCCATAGATACACCGGCATCATCCAGGGCCTGCTGGGTTACCGGTATGATTGCCTCCATATGTTTTCTGGATGCTATTTCCGGGACGACCCCACCGTATTTGCTGTGTACATCTATCTGCGAAGCTATGACATTTGACAAGGCTTTCGTACCGTCTAAAACCACCGATGCCGCAGTCTCGTCACATGAGGATTCTATACCTAATACAAGCATCCTGCCTCCGTAAAAACCATGTCTCTTATTTAATGTGGACATGTCTTGATTTTGAACTTGAAACTTGCTATCGAAGGGATATATAGGAAAGCATGTTATTTGTAAATATAAATCAGGATTATAGAAAATGGAGAAAGAGTACGATTTTCTTGTACTGGGAAGCGGCATAGCCGGTCTGTCTTTTGCCATAAAGGCGGCAAACTTGGGGTCCGTTGCCGTTGTTACAAAGAAGAGTAAGGTCGAATCAAATACAAACTATGCGCAGGGAGGCATCGCCGCCGTAACGGATGATGATGACAGCTTTGAATCTCATATAACCGATACCTTGAAAAGTGGGGCAGGATTGTGCCGGGAAGATGTGGTGCAATTTGTTGTAACGGAAGGCCCCGAAAGGATAAAGGAGCTTATTGAATGGGGTGTCAACTTCACGAGGGAGGAAGACAATGCATCCGGCGCCTTTGACCTTGGAAGAGAGGGCGGCCATAGCCGCAGACGGGTCCTTCACGCTGAAGATCTGACAGGTAGGGAGATAGAGCGAGCCCTTATCGAGAAGGTTGCCTCAAAGAAAAATATTAAAATCTACGAGAACTTCTTTTCGATTGATCTCATCTGCAGGTCAAAACTTACCGGCCATAACGAAAAAGAAGACAGGTGTCTCGGAGCGTATGTCCTTGATGTGGACAAAAATGTCGTCCATACCTTCAGAGCAAAATTCGTCATACTCGCAACCGGAGGGTCAGGAAAGGTGTACCTGATTACCACAAATCCCGATATCGCCACGGGGGACGGCGTTGCCATGGCATACAGGGCCGGTGCAGAGACGGCAAATATGGAATTCATGCAGTTTCATCCCACCTGCCTGTATCACCCCGATGCGAAATCCTTTCTCATAAGCGAAGCTGTGAGGGGTGAAGGGGCGATCCTGAGGCTCAAAGACGGTACTCCATTTATGGAGAAGTATCATCCCATGGGCGCGCTGGCTCCTCGTGATGTGGTTGCCAAGGCGATAGACACCGAATTGAAAAAATCGGGGGATGAATACGTCCTCCTTGATATCTCGCACAAAGACAGGGATTTTCTCATGAAGAGGTTCCCTTATATTTACAGCTGCTGTCTCGAATTCAATATCGATATGGCCGTCGATCCCATACCGGTTGTTCCCGCGGCTCATTATCAGTGTGGGGGTGTGCTGGTCAATCCTTCCGGTCAAACCAGCATTGATCGTCTCTTCGCCTTGGGGGAAGTTGCCTGTACCGGTCTCCATGGTGCGAATCGACTTGCAAGCAATTCCCTTCTGGAGGCCGTCGTGTTTGCCGACAGGGCTTTCATGAAGATCAAGGAGCTTCTGTCGGGGGTGGAGAAAGAGTCTCTTCAGATCCCTCCGTGGGACCCGAAAGGTGCGACCGAGAGTGACGAATCGATTGTCGTCTCTCACAACTGGGATGAAATCAGGATGTGCATGTGGAACTACGTAGGTATCGTACGGTCTGACAAGAGGCTGGACCGTGCGAAAAGACGGATTGATATGATAGCCAAAGAGATAGATGAGTACTACCATAATTTCACCATTACAACCAATCTGCTCGAACTGCGCAACATAGCCACGGTAGCAGGTGCCATTATAAAGTGTGCACGCCTCAGGAAAGAGAGCAGAGGTCTCCACTACAATCTCGATTATCCTGAGAGGGATGATGCCAACTGTTTGAGAGATACCGTCGTAACAAAGACTTTTGAAATGGGTGGTTGAATTATGAATGAAGCAACCATAAAACAGACTCCTCTACACGACTGGCATCTTGAACATGGCGCAAATATGGCAGTATTCGGCGGATACGAGATGCCCATGTGGTATACATCCGGGACGAAGCGAGAACATCTTGCGGTCCTCACGGGCGCCGGAATGTTTGATACAAGCCATATGGCCGTAGTTATGGTTGAAGGTCCGAGCGCTCTAACCCTCCTCCAGACCTGTTTCACCAAGGATCTGGATGCATGTCTGGGGAGGGATAAGACACCTCTTGTGCCGGGAAGGTGTGCCTATGGTGTCTTTCTAAACGATCTGGGTCATGTCAGAGACGATGCCATTGTTTCGCACGTGTCGCCGGAGATGTACATGATCGTCGTGAATTCCGGTATGGGCGGACAGATTACCCGACATTTGAAAGATAAAGCTGGAATGTCGGATGTTTCGATCCGCGATCTTACCGACGGTATCGGAAAGATGGACATCCAGGGACCCATGTCCGCAAAGGTGTTGACGAAGATGCTGAAAGACCCCGAAACGGTATTTGACGGGATGGTCTGTTTCAGCTTTAAGGGATTCTTCGATAACGATTCTCCACTTGCTGATACCGTGCGGCTTTTGGACGGTACACCCGTCATGCTGTCACGCACCGGCTACACCGGCGAGTTCGGCTTTGAGCTGTACACGAATCCCGGTGATCTCGAGCATGTATGGGAGATGGCTCTGGAAGCGGGAAAGGATTTCGGTCTTGAGATATGCGGTCTCGCTGCACGCGATTCGCTAAGAACCGGAGCGGTACTTCCCCTGTCCCACCAAGATATCGGATCTTGGCCATTCATCAATAATCCCTGGATCTTTGCCCTCCCCTTTAATGACGATCGAACGGATTTTACCAAAAGATTTATCGGCGACGAGGCACTGAAGAACATTAAAGCACCTGAATATACGTATCCCTTTGCGGGTTTCGACCTGCGAAAGGTTTCTCATGGAGACTCTACGGTTGTGATAGACACCGACGGAGCGGAAATCGGCGTTGTCCTGACCTGTGTAACCGACATGGCCATAGACCGGGTTGAGGGGAGGGTATACAGTATAGCCAGCCCGGACAAACCGGATGGATTCAACCCGAGAGGACTATCCTGCGGATTTGTCAGGGTAATGAAAAAGCTGTCCAACGGGGACACCGTGGGACTCAAAGACGGCAGGCGTACCATACAAGCGGTAATCATGGATGACATACGACCCGCCCGTACAGCACGCAGGGCAATAAAGAACATGCTGTAGACCAGTCCTAAGAAAGATTCGGACAGAACAAAGAACAACGTAATATAGAAGATTTTGTTTATGGTACATATTTATACTTTTCTGAATTCATGCAAAATATTTTGAAGGAGGGACCAAGACTATGAAGGATATTGAAGAATTATTTCTACCGGATGATGTGCGCTATACTGAAACGCATGAATGGGTCAGGGATGATGACGGCAGCGTGCTGATAGGAATCAATGATTACGCACAGGATCAACTGGGTGATATAGTATTTGTGGAGCTTCCAGAGGTGGGTGCCATCTTTGAGAAGGGGGAAGAATTCGGCACGCTGGAATCGGTGAAGGCCGTTTCGGAGATCAATATGCCGGTATCGGGAGAAGTCATAGCGGTCAACGAAGCTCTCGAGCAGACTCCTGAGCTGATAAACCAGGAACCGTATAATGACGGCTGGATAATAGAGGTAAGGCTTGACGATCCGGATGAGATGCAGACTCTCATGTCCAGCAGCGAATATCTTGAAATGCTGAAGGGAGAGGGATAAGATGCGCTACCTGCCTCACACCGAAGATGATATAAACTCGATGTTGGATGCGGTGGGTGCGGAGCATATGGATGATCTCTTTTCCATGATCCCCGCCGGCTGCAAGATGGAAGGCAGCTTGGACCTCCCGGAGGCAATGACGGAATGGGAACTCAATACCTTCATGGACGGTCTTTCGGTGAAGATGGCAACCTCTCCGTCATACAAAATATTCGTCGGTGCGGGGAGCTACAATCACTATATCCCCGAATCGATATCGTATCTTCTCGGCCGATCAGAATTCTCGACGGCCTACACGCCGTATCAGCCTGAGATAAGTCAGGGAACCCTTCAGGCGATCTATGAATACCAGACACTGGTAACCCGCTTGCTCGGCATGGAGGTGGCGAACGCCTCTATGTATGATGGGGCATCCGCCTTGGCAGAAGCACTCCTGATGGCCATCCGCATAACAAAGCGGAGAAGGGTTGCCATATCGCGCCTTATTCATCCCTACTTTCGTGATGCCATCCGAACCTATTTGACTCCCGGTAATTATGAGATTGTAGAGCTACCCTATCTCGAAAACGGGAGAACAGATATCACCGGTGTGGCAGACATGGAGAATCTCGCGGCTGTGGCTATCCAGTCTCCCAACTTTTTGGGGTGCATGGAAGATCTTTCTTCGGTTGAAAAACCTGTCCACGAAACGGGAGCCCTTTTTGTTCTTTCTTTCACAGAGCCTCTGGCCTACGGACTCTTTAAGAATCCTGGCTGTCAGGGAGCGGATATCGCTTGTGGAGAAGCACAGAGTTTCGGTATCCCTCAATCTTTCGGTGGACCATGTCTGGGGATGTTCTCCTGCCGGATGAAGCATGTACGCAATATGCCGGGCCGTCTTGTAGGAAAAACCACGGATGTGGATGGCCGCCCCGGCTTTGTACTGACACTGGCAACGAGAGAACAGCATATACGCCGTGAAAAGGCGACTTCCAATATCTGCACGAACAACAGCCTGTGTGCATTGGCATCCGCCATGTACATGGCCTCAGTAGGTGGAACCGGTATCCGTGAGTTGGCCTCGCTTAACCGCGATAAGGCGGAATATCTCAAACGGGGATTAAGGGATGCGGGATTGAAGATCCCCTTTGCCAGCCCAACATTCAATGAATTTGTAGTGGAATTCGGAAAGGGTTTTAAAGACACCTATGCTGCGTTGTTCAAAAAAAGGATCGTGGCGGGGATTCCGCTCGCCGGCTGGTATCCGGAACTTTCCGGCCATTACCTATTATGTGTAACTGAGACCACGGGCAGGGAAGATATGGACGCTTTGATAGAGGAGGTACAATCATGAAAGAGTCGCAGGGGGCCTCCGGTCTGATACTCAATGAACCGCTGCTGTTGGAGAGGGGGAAAAAGGGAAGGTGCGGATTCTCCATGCCCCGAAGGGATGTTGTCCCCTCCCCTCTCGACGAAGAACTTGCCGGTGATGGACCGGATTTTCCCGATCTCTCCGAGGTGGACGTTGTACGCCATTACACACGGCTGTCACAATGGAATTTCGGTGTCGATACCGGTATGTATCCGCTCGGTTCGTGTACCATGAAGTATAATCCCAAGATCAATGAGAGAGAGGCATCGGTTCCGGGATTTTCCGGCGCCCATCCCCTGCTCCCAATGGAACTTTCTCAGGGCGTTCTTGAACTGATGTACCGTCTTGAACTGTATCTCGCCGAGATAACGGGGATGGATGCCGTTACGCTTCAACCAGCAGCGGGAGCGCAGGGAGAATTGACCGGCATGTTGCTCATGGACGCCTATCATAAAAGCAGAGGTCAGCAACGTTCAAAGATTATCGTTCCAGATACAGCCCATGGAACCAATCCCGCAAGCGCCGCCCTCTGCGGTTTCCGTCCAATAGCGGTACCATCGGACAAAAACGGGATCATCGCAGTAGAAACCATAGCCGCTGTCATGGATGAAGACACGGCCGGTATCATGATTACCAATCCGAACACGCTGGGGCTTTTTGAAGAGAATATCACGGAAATCGCGGAAATTGTCCATGCAAAAGGAGGGCTGGTCTATGGTGATGGCGCAAACATGAACGCTCTCATGGGAATAGTACAGATGGGAAAGATAGGATTCGATGTCATTCATCTGAACCTCCACAAGACCTTTTCAGCGCCCCATGGAGGGGGAGGACCCGGTTCGGGGCCGGTGTGTGTAAAAAACATTCTGGAACCATTCCTTCCCGTTCCTCGAATTATACAAACGGGAGATGAATACCGGCTGTCGGGGGATTTCCCTAAATCCATAGGAAAGGTACAGGCATTTTACGGAAACATTGGTGTCATGATCAAGGCCTGCAGTTATATTCTGAGTATGGGGGGTAAGGGTCTGAAGAAGGCAAGTCAGCTTGCCGTCCTTAACGCCAATTACATAAAGGAACACCTTAAGGGATCGCTGCATCTGGCCTATGAAAGGCCCTGTATGCACGAATGCGTTTTCTCCGACAAACTGCAGGAAACCGAAAAGATTACCACACTGGATATGGCCAAGCGTCTTATGGATTATGGTTTTCATCCGCCAACCATCTATTTCCCTCTCGTGGTGCACGGCGCCATGATGATTGAACCTACGGAAACGGAATCAAAGGAGGATATAGACCGATTCATAGATGCACTCAAGACTATCGTGGATGAAGCAAGAAAAACCCCGGACCTTCTGAGAAGGGCGCCAACCAGGCCGAAATTACGCAGGCTGGACGAGACGGCTGCGGCAAGAAATCCCCGCCTCACGGGATAACCGCATGAACAATAAAACGCAGACTCGTTCACAAAAGCCTTCGTGGCTCAAGAGAAGTCTTCCAAAGGAACCGTATTATCAGGCTGTCAGGACACTCCTCAAAGAAAGCCGGCTCCATACCGTCTGTGAGGAGGCACTGTGTCCGAATATATGGGAATGCTTTTCTCATGGCACCGCAACCTTTCTTATTATGGGGTCGTTGTGCACACGAGGATGCCGTTTTTGCGCCATGTCCCGTGGGAATCCTTACCCGCCCGATCCTGAAGAACCAGCCCGGGTTGCCAAGACAGCCAAGCGGATGGGGCTCAGGCATATCGTCGTAACGTCTGTGACGAGAGATGATCTCCCCGATGGCGGGGCCTCGTTCTTTTCCGATACAATAATACTCATTCGCAGAGATGTCCCTAATGCACGCGTAGAAGTATTGATACCCGACTTTCGGGGGGATGCACGGGCGCTTGCTTCAGTCGTCAGGAGCCGTCCCGATGTTTTAAACCACAATATAGAGACGGTTCCCCGTCTCTATCCTGCGGTAAGACCCGATTCATCGTACCGATGTTCGCTTTCGCTCATGGAGCGGGTAAAGAAAGATGTCCCGTCCATGCCGGTGAAATCGGGAATTATGTTAGGGCTCGGGGAAACATCGGAGGAGATCAGGCAGACACTGCGTGACCTTGCCGATGCCGGGTGCGATATCCTAACAATAGGGCAATACCTGCAACCGTCGGAGGCAAATATGCCGGTGGAACGGTTCGTACCTCCTGATGAATTTGATGCATGGCAGGTGGAGGCTCTCGATATGGGCTTTTCAGGTGTTGTCAGCGGACCCCTCGTACGGAGTTCATATCACGCCGGTGAACTCTACGGAACAGTAGTAACTGTCGGAGATAACGATGGAATGTAGAAAAGAAAAGAATCTGGAGTGGTGCAATTGCACCTATGAACCGTGTAGTCGTAAAGGAACGTGTTGTGACTGCGTGCAGTTTCATCTAAAGATGCGAGAACTTCCCGCCTGCTGTTTCGACAAGGCGGCAGAGCGTACCTACGACCGGTCTTTTGAACACTTTGCACGGCTGGTCATGGAAAAGAGGGTCTGATGGTCGCGGGAGACGTAAAGGAGACCTTCCTTCTTCCCCGTTCTTTCATTGAGAATTACCCTGCATCAATCCACTGAGCGCATCTGCTCCATTATGGCTTCTGATAGGGTCGGATGGGCGTGGATCATTTCCGCAATATCCTTTGGCAACAACCCGTTGGTCTTGGCCAACAGGATCTCATGGATCAGTTCCGTAGCGTTATGCCCCACAATATGAGAGCCTAAAATCTCAAAGGTATCAGGATCATAGAGGGTTTTAATCATTCCGTCGGTTTTTCCGATCGCAACGGCCTTTCCCACTCCCCTGTACGGATAGATGGCCTTTTTATAGGGTATGTTCTGTTCTTTTGCTTGGTCTTCTCTCAGACCGAAACTTGCCAGTTGCGGTTCACAGTAGATAGCCGATGGTATCTCATTCGGATCGATTCGAAGCGGAGGTGTGCGCCCGGAAATATACTCAACGGCAATTTCACCTTCCCTCGAAGCAACATGAGCAAGAAGCGGTGTCCGTACCACATCGCCGATGGCATATACCCCTTCGACCTTTGTCTGGTAGTAGTCGGCTACTGGGATATACCCTTTTTCGGTTTTCAGTCCTATATTTCCGAGACCGATTGCATCGGTGTTCGGAGTTCGTCCGAAGACGCATAGAACCTTGTCGGCTTCTATTTGCCTTGAACTCCCGTCTTTTAATGAAAGGGTTACCGTTACATTTCCTGCTGTTTTCTCCAGGGAATTCGCCCGTGCTCCGGTAATGATATCGATGCCGTAATCCTTAAATGAACCGGTGAGAACGGCAGTCGCCCGTGCGTCTTCAACGGGGAGAATGTGTTTTTCCATCTCTATGAGGTGTACCTTGACACCGAATCGGTTCATGATATAGGCAAACTCGCACCCAATGGCACCGGCGCCAAGTATGATCAAGCTCTCGGGAAGTTTTTTGAGAGAAAGGATTCCGGTGGAGGAAAGGACCTGTTTTTCATCAAACTCAAATCCCTTCATCTCCAAAGGACGGGAGCCGGTGGCAATGATAATGTTTTTTCCCGTAATCTCGGTGTGATCTTCAAGGACTACCCTGTGTTTCGAAAGAATCCGCGCGGTTCCCCGAATAACCTCGACCTTTTGTCTTTTCAATAAAAACTCTACACCGGTTACTAAGGATCGGACAGCTTCCCTTGATTGGTTATGTACATATCCGTAATCAAAAGCTCTTGCGTCAACGGACACTCCCATCTTTTCCAAGTGAAACCGGGAATGGAAGATGCCCGCCTGATGTATGAGATTTTTCGTCGGTATGCATCCCCGGTTCAGACAGACACCGCCGAGGGTGTCCTTCTCAATGATACACGCCTTCAGACCTAACCGAGCGGCTTTGATGCCGGCCGTATAACCGCCGGGACCGGCCCCGATTATTATCACATCATATTCAGTCGTTGCTGTCATTTTTAGAAGCCTGGTTTTATGTTGTTCTCAATTATAATTCATGGAAGATCGGGAGGAACGCAGGCCGGATTATATCTTGAGAGTTCCGATCAGATCATGAATGTCGTCAATGCCCCTTTTCGACAGGTACGCCTCCATATCATCGATAATATCAACAGTAACTCCCGGGTTTATGAAGTTTGCCGTTCCCACCTGTATCGCTTGGGCACCTACAATGAAAAATTCAAGGGCATCACGGGCATTCATTATTCCACCTACACCAATCACCGGTATGGAAACGGCATTGACCACCTCCCATACCATCCTGAGCGCGACCGGTTTAATCGCCGGTCCGGACAGCCCACCGGTGACGTTCTTGAGACGGGGCATCCTCTTCTCTATATCTACCGACATCCCTGTAATCGTATTGATGACGGACAGGGCATCGGCACCTGCGGCTTCGACTTTCCGCGCGATCTTTGTTATATCCGTTACGTTCGGGGTAAGTTTCACGATAACGGGAAGACGGGAGACGCCCTTTACGGCGCTCGTAACCTCTCCCGCGATAACCGGGTCGGAACCGAAGCTGACCCCTCCTTTCTTGACATTGGGGCAGGATATATTAACCTCGATTGCCGCCACTCCCGCGGCATCGTTGAGAATTTCTGAAACCTTTACGTAGTCCTCGATAGTTTCTCCAAAAATATTCGCAATTATTGGAGAATTAATGCAACGAAGTCCGGGCAGTTTATCGTCGATAAAGGCCCGTACACCCACATTCTGAAGACCAACGGCATTGAGCATCCCCGAAGCCGTTTCTACGATCCTCGGCGGCATATTTCCGGTTCTCGGATTGAGTGACAACCCCTTTACTATGATAGCGCCCAGGCGATCGAGATCAAGATAATCGGAATATTCCTCACCATAACCGAATGTTCCCGATGCGGTCATGACGGGGTTTTTTAGCGTCAAACCCCCTATATCGACGGTCATATTAACGTTCATGTCACTGTCCGTTGCCTGCACTAAAGTGGATACGATGGATATCAAATACCGGCCCTTCTTTGCAAACCCTCATAAACCCCTCGCCCGTTTCGTCGGAGGTTATCTTCACGACACAGCCAAGACAGGCCCCGATACCGCATGCCATACGTTCTTCAAGGGAAACTTGGCAGGCATAAGTTCTGTTCAGTAGCAGTTTCTGCAGACTCTTGAGCATTGGATTTGGCCCACAGGAGTATATTCGAGTTCTATCGTCGAGATAGCGGTCCATATCTTCTTTGAAGGGTTCCGTGACGGGTCCGTGATACCCTCTGCTTCCATCGTCCGTGCTTATCTTCACCGTGGAGCAAAGATCTTCAATCTTTTCGAGTCCTGCCAGAGACTCCGAACTTCCCGCTCCAAGATAACATATCACATCAGTCCCACTACTGTTTTTACGGTAGTATTCGGCGAGGAATGAGAGGGGTGCGATACCGACCCCTCCGGCGATGAGCACTGCCGTCTTACCCGTCGGTGGAATATCGAATCCCTTCCCAAGCGGCCCCAGTATCTTCAGGGTATCGCCCTCTCGAAGTTCGGAAAAGGCTTCCGTCCCCTTCCCCACGACCTTGTACAGAATCTCAATGTACGTATTGCTTCCATGAGAGTATGCAGAGTAAATACTAAAGGGTCTGGAGAGGAACGGATCGCCACCCTTTTCCATCCTTACCATGACGAACTGTCCCGGGTGTGATGCCATGAAGGAGGCCGGTACCTGTAAAACCATCAGAAAATGCCCCGGAATGGTTTCTCTTTGTGAGTATACTGTTACGGAGTTATAGGGGTTCATAATTCTCTCATTTCCAGATTCGCCCACATGACAAGGGCGTCTTCACCTGTCTCGGCGTAGTAACGTGGTCGTATTCCTTCTACCACAAAGCCGAATCCTTTGTACAATGCTAAGGCAGCCTCATTCGATTTTCTTACCTCAAGAGTACAATGAATGGCATCTTTACCGGAAGATATAACCATCATTTCCGCGAGGAGTGTCGAAGCCACACCGTGCCGTTTCCAGTTTTTATGTACGGCGATATTCCTGAGGTGAACCTCATCACTGACGATTGCAAAACTGATATACCCGACTATATGTCCATTCACAACGGCTACGAGATCATGACAGAAAGGGTATTGCATTTCATCCAGAAACATGGCTTTTGACCAAGGTGCGGGAAAGGAGGTCCGTTCAATCGACAGGACATCATCCATATCCTCCGCAATCATGTCGCGTATTTCTATGTCGATCGCTTTCTTCACCATTCGTATAAAAACCGTCTAACAGATTTTCATAATCAGGGTTATAAGAAGAAAAAATCCCGCAAATACCGGCACTGTACCGCGCAATTTTATTGTGCTCAGGGCTACCGCGATACCGAGGAGGGGGATAAAAAAGTAGATATACGAGAGGGCATGTAAAAATCTCTCCGGAAGGATGGGAAACAACCATTTGAGAATCGCCACACCCGGTACCAGGCTAACAAAAATAACAACAAACGCACCCACAAACGTCTTTATAAGTCCCTGCATATGTTCCCGTGCAAGCCGTTGTATATCGCCCACCCGGGCAAACTCAATGGCTCGTTGGGAGAGTATTTCGTTTGTTTTTATAATCCATACATCATACCGCTGGACAAGGATGCCCAAAGGGAGGAAGAGGAGAATGGACAGCGTCATCAGCTCATGGGGAGGAGGTCCCGATTCCTTTCCTGCCAGTATGGCTCCGGCCGTTGCTAGGACAGCGACGACCGAATCATTGGGTGGGACGTACAGCCCCATCGGTGACCTGTCGATCCACAGCAACTCTATAAAAGCACCTATTATCAGACCGGTGAGCGGTTCGGAAAGTAAAATTCCTATGAGTGGTCCGATTACAACGGGCCTCGATATCATGGCCTGAAGAAACACTTTGTCCAAACATAAAACACCACCTACTATGGCCACTTCAAAGAAATTAAACCACATGATATGCCCTTAAGGTCTGTGATGAATGTTATATTGAGAATTGCGGTATTTCTTTACCACTTCCAGAAAATCAACCGGTCTGTCCCTCGGAACACACCGTATCTCTATCTTAATTCCTGAATTGGCAAGCAGCATTAGATCTTCCATGTTGCTTTTATTCAACGATATGGACATCGTCGGCTGGCATATACAATCATCGTTATGGATATTGCCTATATTTAACCTGTCGAACCTGAATCCCAGTTTATAGGCCCTGAGAAGATCTTCTATGGTACTGAATAAGATAATACTTCTCTTTTCTGTATAGTTTTTGTAAGCAAGTCCTGTGGAAAACTTTTCGATACTATAGACGCGCGTCTCTATTTCTCGAGGCACAGCCATTTTTATTACAGATTCGCGAAACAGGTCATTCGCTACATCGTCATTCACCACTACAATGTGCGATGCACCGATAAAGGGAACCCACGCCTCCAATATCTGACCATGGACAAGCCTGTTGTCAATTCTTATCAGAGAAGGATCCATCTGTGGAAGAGGTTGCGGATTAATCATCGGCCTTTCTGTTCAATATCTCACTGGCGAGATAGATATTTTTTTTACCATAAGCCTTTATAAGATTAGCAAATTCAGCAAGCTTTGTCTCATCCCGTATATCCGATATCTTGAGCAGCATAGGGAGATTTACACCGGTCACCACCTCTACCTTTTCTTTTTGCAGGAACGAAAGGGATATATTTGAAGGGGTTCCTCCAAACAGATCAGTCATGATGAGCACTCCCTGCCCTGAATCGGCCTTCTTTATGGCAGAGGTAATCTCTCGTTTAATATCTTCTACACCCTTTGTTGCATCAAGTGAGACAGAAGCTATCCCTTTTATATCACCCTTGATCATCTCGGCGGCTTTTATCAGCTCATATCCGAGGTTGCCATGAGTTATAATCAGTACACCAATCATCGCGACCCCCCAAACTATCTCTTTTTGCATGGACAGTAAATAAATAACCCATGCATGTCAAGAAAATCCGTCCTTGACATGCAGATATCCGTCCATTTATATTTCCGAGATCAAATATGGCGGGTATTTCGATGAGCATAAAGATCAAGAATTTCTGTCCAAACTGCGGTGCTGAACTAGAGGGATATAAAAACCCAACACCCACGGTCGATATTATTATCAAGATTGAAGGAAGGGGTATCATCCTGATAAAAAGAAAAAACGAACCAATTGGCTGGGCTATTCCCGGCGGTTTTGTTGATTATGGAGAATCGCTTGAGGATGCAGCCGTAAGAGAAGCCTGGGAAGAAACATCGCTGGATGTGGAACTTGAAGGCCAGCTACGGACATACTCGAGACCCGATAGAGATCCGCGGCAACACACCATATCCACAGTTTTTACTGCTACCGGAAAGGGTGTTCCTCGTGCCGCGGATGATGCCGCTGAGATTGGGATCTTTACGGAAGACACCCTGCCGGATCCCATTATGTTTGATCACCGGGAGATACTCGCCGATTACTTCAGCATGGTCAGAGACGAAGAGAGACGTACGTAAATCACCTTATTCTTCCCATATACGTTTCCATACGCCAAGCATATATTCATAGGTCAGGCTTTTCATATCACCGGTTCCGATCTCGACCGGATTTTCAAGGAAACAAGTACAAGGGTCTATCTGTGCGTAGGAAAGCACAAACTGATCATAATCATTGTAATCATTCTTAGAAAAAATCTTTTCATAATCAATGGGATTGTCGGCCTCGATTGAAAACGTACAATAATCGATCCCGGTATCTATACAGCCAAATATCTTTTCTCCAAGCTTCTCAATACTCACCACCAGCATCTGTGTCCTCTCCTCTCCATCTCGTGAGTCGTGTAAAACCTTTCATTCCCACTCTCTATCTATCATCGGTGTTTTTGAAGTCAAGTGTTGTCGTTACCGGCAAATACGTGTATAGCGCTAATCTGCCAGAGTTGAAAATGAACAATATCTGTTGGATATGCTCGTAAGGTGTGGTAGAATACAATAATTACACATACAGGTTGTATAGTATTTGAAAACAAAAACCTATCAAGACGTTTTTACCAGAAAGATAACCTTCCCTGACAACGACAAACTGAGAATACTGTTGGGAGAATATGATTGCAACCGTAAAGTTGTCGAGAAGTTGGGAAAAGTGAAGCTCCACTCCAGGGGAGGCACGGTCACCATATCCGGGGACGCGCGCGACTGTGATCTCGTCAAAAACCTTCTATCACAGCTGTATGCCATCATTGAAAAAGGGTACCCTCTGTATCCTACCGATATAGACTACGCCCACAGAATACTTTCAAAGAACGGCTCTACTGATCTTGAGTCTATATTCCTAGATACCGTCTTCATCTCGTCAAAAAAGCGGGTGATCACCCCCAAAAGCATGGCGCAGAAGTCGTACATTGATTCCATAAGAAATTACGATATGGTTTTCGGCATCGGTCCGGCGGGAACAGGCAAGACGTATCTTGCCATGGCCATGGCAGTCGGGGCGCTCCTCGAAAAGAGCGTGAACAGGATCATACTAACAAGACCCGCCGTAGAGGCCGGCGAACGGCTTGGATTCCTGCCGGGTGATCTTTCGGAAAAGGTGAATCCGTACCTGAGGCCCGTATACGACGCCCTCTATGATATGATGAATTTTGAGAGGGCATCCGCATTGATCAGCAAGGGAATAATCGAAGTAGCGCCTCTCGCGTTCATGAGGGGAAGAACGCTGAATGATTCTTTTATTATCCTTGATGAAGCTCAGAATACATCTTCCGAACAGATGAAGATGTTTCTCACGAGACTCGGTTTCGGATCAAAGGCTGTCATAACCGGTGATGTGACACAGACAGATCTGCCTCCCAATAAGGTGTCGGGGTTGATAGAGGTGATGGATCTCTTGAAGGATGTTGAAGGTATTCGCTTTGTTTACTTTTCTGAAATAGATGTGGTAAGACACCACCTGGTTCAGGAGATTGTACGGGCATATAACCATATGGACAGGAAGAAATCGACGGCAGACAGCCATTGATCGCATACAGATAAATCCATGGCCCAAAAAAAATCCCTTAAAAATGGAAAGAATAACGGGAATGCAGGGATAAAACCCGTGTATAAGCATACCCAAGAACTTTTTTCCTTGAAGACCGCCATAGCGATTGCTATGAGTCTTATCCTTACCCTTATTCTGTATCCGAAGATCCTCAAGATCGCCCCTCCCGAATATAACGTAGGATCTATTATTACAAAGGATGTCCAAGCCGACCGTAATTTCCTCGTAGTGGACAGGGTGGCTACGGAACAAAAAAAGGCTGAAGCCGTTGGAATGACTGTCCCTGTCTACGACTATGATAGGGATATGCCCGCAAAGATCGGCATAGCAATGTCGAAGGCATTCCTTGCCATGGCTGAATATGCGAAAGCGGGTTCGGAACAGACCGATAAGGAACAATCCATAGGGAAGGTAAAGACAGTATTCGAGGATCTGTCGGGAATATCCCTTACATCCGGAGAATTCAAGACTCTCGAAAAGGCAGGATTTCCCATTGAAATATGTAATACTATCGTACGACTTGTCTATTATACCTACAACAACGGGTTGATTGGCGACGAAAACATCTTTAATCTTCAAAAAGACAAGGGAATAATAATCCGGGACATAAAAACCCAAGAAGAAAAAGAATTTAATGATCTTTCGTCGATACTGGATGCCAGAAAGATGAACAATTTCGTTCGTGAAAATGCAAAGGCGATATTTGAAAACAAAAAAACCAATGACGTTGTTGTATCGATTGCCCAGAAGGCCGTGAGGCCAAACCTGACGTTCGCCAAGAATGCGACGGAACAAAGAAAACAGGCAACCTTGAATAATGTAAAACCGGTACTGTATGAAATCCAGAAAAATGAAATGATCATTCGGGAAGGAGAAAAGATAACCCCGACGGACATGGACAAGCTTGATGCTTTTTATAAGGGAAAAGAAGGAACCAGGTTTGTAAATGTCTCTATATTCTTAGGTATATTTCTTAGCATAATTCTTTTGTCTATCATCTTCTACCGCATGTTCAGCAAGCGTTTCAGGCTGTCAAAAACCCTGATTACCGATCTCTTGTTTATGGGTATTGTGATGATCCTCCAGGTGATTCTGGTAAAAGTAGGGATATTCATGTGCGACGCTGTCGGACTTACCTATAAACTGGTTACCGCATCTATCTGTTGTTACGCTATACCGTTCACCATCAGCGCCATGCTCGTTGCAATCCTTATTGGTCGAAATGAAGGCTTGATATTTTCCGTTTTCGCTTCCCTTATCATAACCTTTCTCTTCGTGGATAAGATGCCAATATTTATGCTTTCTCTCGTTGGAAGTGCCGTTGCTGCACACTATATAATCCATTACGAACAGCGTTCGGCTTTTTTTAAGACCGGCCTACTGGTAGGTATCGTTAATGTGGGAATCATAGCGTGTCTTTCCCTGCTTTCTGGAAACCTCTTGACAGTTGAAACAATCTTAAAGCTGATTATGGGAATCGCCGGAGGAGTTCTGTCGGGGTTTATTGTGTTTGGGCTTGTGCCTATCTTTGAATCACTCTTTGGATATACTACCGATATAAGGCTCATGGAACTGGGTAATCTGAACCAACCGATATTCCAGGAATTGCTCATGGTGGCACCGGGGACGTATCATCATAGTGTTGTCGTGGCATCTCTGGCGGAAGCAGCGGCAGAAGAGATCGGAGCAAACTCCCTGTTGGCCAAGGTTAGCGCCTATTATCATGATATTGGAAAGATGAAAAAGCCTCTATATTTCATCGAGAATCAACCCAATTGGAAAAACAGACACGATGATCTCTCACCCCAAATGAGTAGCCTCGTAATTATTTCACATGTCAAGGATGGATGTGAATTAGCCAAAGAACACAATCTCGGAAAGGCGATAACGGATATTATCAGGCAGCATCACGGAACGGGACTGGTAAGCTATTTCTACGAGAAAGCGAAAAAGGAGACTGTGGCTTCAGGGAAGTCGATACTGGAAGGTGATTTTCGATATCCGGGTCCGAAACCTCAAAAGAAGGAGGCCGCACTTGTTATTCTCGGGGATATTGTGGAGGCATCGTCAAGGACGTTGACTAATCCAACACCAGCTCGGATACAAAATCTCGTCAATAGCCGGATACAACAGGTGGTGAAAGAGGGGCAACTCGACGAATGCGACCTTACCTTCCGCGACTTGAAAAAAATCTCTGAGACGTTCACCCGGGTGCTCACGGGCATATTCCATCGCAGGATAGACTATAAACAACCTTCGGAATAACAAGTGAATCGATATGCTATAACGATAAAGAAACATAGCGGAGTTAACAAATAAAATATGACGACAATTCTTGCAAACAACGAACAGACCGTAATTGATGTAGATCTTCCTCAAATAAAATCCTCATTAGCAGAAATATTAAAAATCCTTGGTGTTGAAGACAAGGAAATAAGTCTGACCATTGTGGATGATGCCGGTATTACACAGATCAATAGACAGTATTTGAACAGGGATTATCCAACAAATGTCATAGCATTTTCTTTAAACGAAGGAGAATTTGGAGATGTAAATCCGGATATCCTCGGAGATATCATCATATCCGTAGAGACAGCCGTCAGGGATGCGAAAACTGGAGAACTCTCAATGGGGGATGAGATTGATTATCTGATGATACATGGTGTTTTGCATCTTTTGGGATACGATCATGAACTGCCCGGAGAAGCCGAAGAGATGAAGGAAAAAGAAAAGGAAATCTTCTTCACACTGAAAGACTATCACATAGAATAGAGAGGATCTTCCTAGAATGAGAAGATAGATAAAAGATCCATGGCGTAAAATGTTTCTCTATCATGCCGATCTTTTTTCTGTTACCTCACTATGACCTGCTGCCCGGGGTGGATAACGGTATCTCTGTCGAAACTGTTCAGTTTTAATAGCGTGTCGAGATCGATCCCATTTTTGTGTGCTATTGCAGAAAGGGTATCCCCCTTTTCTACGACGCAGGTTTTTGACGATGCAGCATTGTCTCCCGCGGAACTGCTCCTTATTTTGATAATCTGACCGATGGTAAGATCATTGCGCCATAGGCCGTTCAGTTTTTTTATCTCTGAGACGGTAGTGTCAAAGCGCCGTGCAATGAGCCAGAGAGAATCCCCTTTCTTTACTCTGTACCCCGCAACACCTCCCTCTTTTGGTGTTGGTATCTGTGATTCTTCTGAATAGACATAACCGCGGGACGGTATCTTAAGCCAATTGCCTTCTCTGATACTGTGCTTGCTTGAAAGGTGATTTGCGGCCATTATGGCGTTTATTGAACTTTTGTAT
>Ga0116164_10000608_pt1 | contig 29939 bp, 27 predicted proteins | sample AD_UKC109_MetaG_FD_89888 | JGI IMG/M metagenome (GOLD analysis project Ga0116164, IMG submission 89888) | Active sludge microbial communities of municipal wastewater-treating anaerobic digesters from Hong Kong - AD_UKC109_MetaG | ecosystem: Engineered > Bioreactor > Anaerobic > Digestate... | reverse complement strand
GCGCCCGACTCCTTGGCGTTCCGCAGGATCCGGATGAGGGTCTCGGCGGCGGCGTCCTCCTCGGGCATGAAGATGGGGCCGCAGCAGCACTTCATCTTCAATCTGAAGTCCGTCGGCTCCGCGCCCAGGGTCCGGATGAGGTTCTCCAGGATGGAGGGGTTCTCGGGGCTGTCGATCCCCCCGCCGGGCCGGGTGAGGAGGCAGCCGTAGTAGGGGGCGACCTTGAGGCCCGAGAGGGGCCGGACGATGAGGTCTCCGGGGCCCCGGTCACGGTCCTGGTCATCGGCATCGTTCCCCGCCCCGGCTCCGGCCAGGGCTCCCGTGATCGTCTGGATGACGTGGAGGACCTCTTTTTCTTCTTCGTACTTCTTCTCCAGGGCCTGGTTCACCTTCTCCCTCACCTTGCGGTCTTCGAGGCGGATCATCGCCGCCCGCAGCCTGCTGTAGCAGATGGAGCAGGAGGCCATCACCGGCAAGCTGGTCCTGACCAGGTTTCTTGCGGCAAGGGCCGTCGAGACCATCTCGTTGGAGACGTGGGTGGCGCCACAGCAGTTCCAGTCGTCGATCTCCTCCAGCTCGACCCCCAGGGCTTTGCAGACCGCCCTCGTCGATATCTCGTACTCTCTTCCCGTCGACCGGGCCACGCACCCGGGGTAGTAGGCGAGCTTCATTCTTCGGCCTCCTTCATATCCTCGGCCAGACCGGCAGCTTTGGCCTCCGGGGCCATCTCCATCTCTCCAGCTTCAGCCACGTTTGACTCCGCGTCGCCCTCTCCGAGAAGCTCGAAGATCCTCCTCATCTCCTCGATCCCCTCGATCCTCTCCCCCCTCGCCGCCTCGAAGCCGAGATCGATCTTCCCCTTGGGGACGAGCTCCGCGCCGAAGGCCATGATCTGGGCCGCGGAGCCGGGGCTTCGAATCATGTACTCTGCGGAGAGGAGAAACTCCGATATCCTTCCGTAATCCCGGATCTGGCGGCCGAAGATCCCCTCGAAGACCGAGTCTCTGCACTTCATCCCCTCCTCTTCGTAGATGGTCTTGAGGGCGGCGACCACGGCCATGGGCCTGATCTTCCTGGGGCAGCGGATGGTGCAGAGGAGGCAGGAGGTGCACAGCCAGATCGACCTGCTCTCTAAGGCCGCCTCCTTCTCCCCTTCCAGGACCAGCTTGACCAGCTTTCTTATGGGGACCTCCATCAGGGAGGCGGTAGGACAGCTGGCAGAGCAGGTCCCGCACTGGATGCATTTCTTCACCTCGTCCCCGGCCAGGGCGAGCACCCTCTCCCTGAACTCCTCTCCTTCGGGGGTTGGGATCAGCTTCGTTCTCGGCATCATCCCTCCTCACCCCCCTCGGCTTCTGCGGCGGCCTTCGCTTTCGCCTTCTTGATCCTCTCTGTGATCTTCTCACCCGCCTCTTCGATCTCGTCCCTCTCCCAGACGAACCTCACCTTGGGCTTGTTGATCACCGCCTCCACATCCGCGAGGGCCCGGTTGATCTTGTTGAGGAGCTCGGCGTCTCTTTCCGGCGCCTCGACCTCGGGGATGGGGACCTTCTCTATCTCCGGGGGCAGGACGATCCCGGAGAGGTCCTGCCTCCTCCTGGACCTGGAGACGATGGAGGAGATCGCCTCCTTCCACTCCTGGGCCCAGGGGGTCTCCAGCACCCTGGTGGTGGAGACCCCGGTCCTGTCCACCTCGATGGCCAGGCAGTGACAGGCTTTGGCGCAGGCCCCGCAGAGGATGCACTGCCCCTTCTCCACCCTGACTTTGCCGTCCTCGCCCACGTGCCAGCAGTCGGCGGGGCAGACGTTGAAGCAGGCATGGCAGCCCATGGGGTCGCAGAGCCGGAGCTGCCGGTCGACGAGCCTTATATCCCCCTCGAAGGGCTTGGTTATGTCCATGGCCTGGTAGGGGCAGACCAGAAGGCACCTGCCGCAGCCGATGCACTTCTCCTGGTCGACCTCGATCTCCCCGGAAAACTCAAACTCCTCCTCCAGCTTTAGGGCCTTTCCCTCGACTTTGATCGCCTCCTCGGGACAGATCCCCACACAGAGGCCGCAGTGGTCGCAGAGCTCCTCGTCCACCAGGAGCTGCTCGAAGGGTTTGAGGTCCGTCGGAGTCGGCTCCTTCTCCTGAAGGAGGAAGGCGGGGCAGAACCGAGCGCATCTTCCGCAGAGATTGCACTTCTCCGGATCCACCTCAATCTTCCCCTTCCCCTCCCCCCTCTCCTCCTCCCGCAGGGGCCCCAAGACGTCCCGGGTGGGGTAGAAGACGACGGTGATCGCCTCGGTGGGGCAGACCGGCTCGCAGAGGGCGCATGGGAGGCACCGCTCGTTCGGCTCGGCCCTGGAGAGGAGGCGGGGGTACTCCTCCAGCTCTCTATAGTCCTTGCCGTCTCTGGTCATCCTCAGGGCGTCGACGGGGCAGAAGGCGGCGCACATCCCACAGAAGACGCATTTGTCCAGGTCGATCAGGACTGGCGGCGCGTCCAGGCCGGTGGCGATCTCGACGACCGGGCCCAGGGAGAGAGCCTTGGTGGGGCAGAGGTCGACGCAGATTCCGCAGCCCACGCACTTTTTGTAGTCGTAGTCCAGGATCTTCTCCGATTCTTCTGACCTCTGGATGGACCTGATGATGGACCCCTCGACCTCCATCTCCTTCTCGATATCCACTGCCATCAGTGACCGCCTCCTGCCGGGACTTCCGCCTCAGGAGAGCGAAGCTCCGTCCCTATGGGTCCCATCTCCTCCAGCTCCCGGACGAACTTTCTGACCTCCTTGGCCAGGATCTCCCCCTCGCTCGCGGCGCACCAGATGATCTTCACCCTGCCGGGATTGATCCCCACCCCTTCCAGGACCCCCTTGAGGACCTGGACTCGCTGGTAGGCCTGGTAGTTCCCCCGGTTGTAGTGGCACTCGCCGAGGCGGCAGCCGGAGATGAGGACTCCATCGGCTCCGCCCTTGAGGGCCTCGATGACGAAGGCGGGATCGACCCTCCCGACGCACATCACCCTGATCGTCCTCATGTTGGTGGGGTACTGGATCCGGGAGGTGCCCGCCAGGTCCGCCCCCGCGTAGCTGCACCAGTTGCAGAGGAAGCCCACGATGAAGGGGTAATCCCCCTTGACCGCCGTGGCCGCCCTGATCTGGGCCAGGATCTGCTCGTCGGAGAAGAGGGTCATGTCGATGGCGTCCACGGGGCAGGCGGCGGCGCAGGTCCCACACCCCTTGCAGGCCGCCTCGTCGACCAGGGCGGTCCCGTTGACGGAGATCGCCTTGCTGGGGCAGGTCTCCACGCAGAGCTTGCAGCCGATGCACTTATCGGGGTCGACCATGGCCACGACCGGATCGAGGGTCAGCTCTCCTCTCAACAGCAGCCTCATCGCCTTGGCCGCCGCCGCCTCCCCCTGGGCGATGGAGACCTGGATCTCCTTTGGACCTGAGGCGCATCCGGCGATGAAGACGCCGTCGATGTGGGCCTCCACCGGCCTCATCTTGGGGTGGGCGATCTCAAAGAACCGGTCGGGCCGCTTGGAGAGGCCCAGGAGGTTTCCCACCACCTCTGCGTCCTGGTTCGCCTCAAGGCCAGCGGAGAGGACGACCAGGTCGTAGGGTCTGGACCGGAATCCGCCCAGAAGAGTGTCTTCATAGTTGACTCGAAGGCTCCCATCCACCTCCTCCACCTCGGAGACCCGGCCCCGGATGAAGTTGATCCCCAGTTTCTGGGCCCGGATGTAGAACTCCTCGTAACCCTCCCCTCCGGCCCGGAGGTCGATGTAGTGGATCGAGACCTCGGCATCAGGATACTTCTCCTTGATCAGCTGGGCGTTCTTCAGGGCGTACATGCAGCAGACCCGGGAGCAGTAGGGATTTCCCACCGTCTCGTCCCTCGACCCCACGCACTGGAGGAAGGCCACCGACCTGGCCACCTCGCCCGTCGAGGGGCGGACCACCTCGCCCCCGGTGGGGCCCGCGGCGTTGAGGAGCCGCTCCACCTGGAGGCCAGAGATGACGTCTCTGTACCGGCCGTACCCGTACTCCTCCTTTCGGGCGGGGTCGAAGGACTGCCAGCCCGTGGCCACGATGATCGCCCCCACGTCGAACCTGAACTCCTCCTCTCTATCCTCGTACTTGACGGCGTCGACGGGGCAGGCCTCGGCACAGAGGCCGCAGCCGATACAGGTGGTGGGGTCGATGCAGGCGACCAGAGGCACCGCCTGGGGTATGGGCATGTAGATGGCCTTCCTCTTTCCCAGGCCGAACTCGTACTCGTCGGGGACCTCCACCGGACAGATCCCGGCGCACTCGTTGATGCAGCCCTTGCAGAGCTTCTCGTCGACGAACCTGGCCTTCTTCACCCCGGTGACGGTGAATCTCCCCACCGACCCCTCTATGTTCAGGATCTCGGAGTAGGTCAGGAGGGTGATCAGGGGGTGGTTGTAGACCTCGGTCATCTTCGGCGCCAGGACGCAGATGGAGCAGTCGTTGGTAGGAAAGACGTCGGTGAGGAGGGCCATGTAGCCCCCGATCGTCGGCTTCCTCTCCACCAGGTAGACGTGAAGGCCGCTGTCGGCCATGTCCAGGGCGGCTGCGATCCCGGCGACCCCGCCGCCGATGACCAGGACCTCCCGGCTGACCGGCATGGTCTCGCCCCGGAGGGGGCTCAACAGGGAGGCCTTGGCCACGGCCATCCTGATCAGGTCTTTGGCCTTCTCCTGAGCCTGAGGCGGCTCCTCCATGTGGACCCAGGAACACTGCTCCCTGATGTTCGCCATCTCCAGCATGAAGGGATTGAGGCCTGCATCGGCGATCACCCGCCGGAAGGTCGGCTCGTGGAGCCGGGGCGAGCAGGCGGCCACCACGATGCTCTCCAGCCCGTGCTCGGCGATGTCCTCCTTGATCGTCTCCTGGCCGGTGTCAGAGCAGGTGAACTGAAGGTCCCGAGCCACCTCGACCCCGGGGAGGGTCTCTGCAAACTCCGCGAGGCTTGAGGGCTCCAGGACCCCTGCGATGTTCAGGCCACAGTGGCATACGTAGACTCCAATTCGCATCGACAGGACTCCGGTTAATGGTTTGGAATCCTTCAACTTAAAGGTAACTGTGAGGAGAAAAAGTGGATAATATGAGAACTATCTGGATAGAGAGTGATGTGAGCAGGGCAATATGATAAGATTCTTTGTCGTCCCGAGCCCCCAGGCCTCATCTCTTGCCATGGGATGAGGCCGTTTAATCTCTGATGAGATTTGCTTTTTCAGATCATCCCCATCTCCGAGAGCCTGTCGGGGAGGTAGGTCTTGGTGACGAAGTCGAGCCCCTTTCCGGCGAAGGCCTGCTGCTCAGCCTTCTTCGAAAGCTTGATCTGGAGCTGGATCTGCTCCTTCCAGTAGTCGGTGGCAAACCTCGGGTCGGCGAGCTCGCTTCGGAGGGCCTGGAGGTCCTGGTCGGTCAGTTTATCGGTGGAGAGGTCGTAGTTGACGATGTCCGTGGGCTGGACCCCCAGAAACTGCGCCGCCGGGGTGACCAGATAGTCGGAGAGGTAGGCGCTCTTGATGGCGCCGTAGGCGACGCTGGCGAAGATCCGGTAAGACCAGGGGTCGCCGTCGGTGAAGACGAGGACGGGCAGGCTCAGCTCCTCGTTCAGCCTCTTGATCAGCCGGCGGGTGGACCTTGCGGGCTGGCCCTTGAGGTGGACCAGGATGGCGTTGTGCTCCTGGTCGAAGCCGTTCTCGATCAATCGGGCGTGCATCCCGCCGGTCTCGATGGCCACCACGAACTTGGCGTCGTGCTCTTTGAACTCCACGTTGTCGACGTTGAAGGGGATCTGGTAGCCGGCCTCGCCCACGTCCTCCTGGCAGTGGATCGTCCTCTCCCCCCGCCGGGTCTTCTCGCTGATGGTGAGGGGGCCGAAGACCGTCGCTCCGTCCTCCTCGGGCCGGACGTGAAAGTCCTCTCGCAGCAGGGCGGTCAGAATCTCCAGGTCCTCGACCAGCCGGTCGCTCTCGGCCTGCTCCCCGAACTTGGCCACATCCCAGTTCTCGGAGATGTAGTAGATCTCTCTCAGGGTGGAGCCCCGGTTCTGGAGGAGGTGCTCTTTGATCAGAAGCTCCACCAGGTAGGCGGTCTTGAGGACGGATTTGGCGCCCCGGACGGTCTTGACCGACCGAACGCTCTCCTGGTCGCCGTAGACCCAGACCTCCCCCTCCTGGTCGTACTCCAGGTTGCTCTTGGTCCTGCTGGGCAGGGCCAGGTGAGGGACGATCCCCTTCTGGAACTGGTCGTAGAGGTTCTCCGCCAGGCCGAGAAGCCTCTCTTTTGTCGCCTCTGCATCCTTCATTTATCCCACCGCCCTCGCTCCGCTGACCAGCTCTGAAGGAATCCCCTCCACCACCGGCTCGGAGAAGCTGACCCCCTCGGACGGCACCTTATACCTGATGGTCTGCCGCTCGCCGGGGCGCAAGGAGACCTTCCAGAGGTGGTCGTACCCGTCCCCCAGGGCGATCACCCTGGCGGGGGGCTCGATGGACCCCGCCTCCACCGAGACGGTCTCGTGGAGCTTGAAGGCCCGGACGGCATCGCCGTAGTTTGCGACCGCCAGGGTCACGAAGGCCTCCCCGTTCTCGGAGACCACCGACCTTTTGACCAGTAGGTTTCCCATGATCTTGGCCACCACGGGGTTGATGTCGGGCTCCTCCCTCTCCAGCAGCTCGGCCAGCTTCTTTGAGATCCGGGGGAGGAGCTTTCTTATGATCTCCTCCTTCTCCCTCCTCTCCGAGAGGGCGCTCTTCTTGGAGAGGTAGCGGCGGAGCTTTCGTCCCACCTCCTTCATCCCCAGCTCCACCTCCGAGACGATCTCGGGGACGTCGGCGACGGCGTCCTTGGACTCCGAGGTGAAGGGTATATTCGTCGAGGCTACGTGGACTATCAGCGCTATCGGCCCAGTGGGAACCCCGCCCCCGGGCTGGCTGAGGGAGTAGGTCTTCCAGGAGATGTTCTCGATGGCGTGGGTTATGGCGCACCCCCCCTGCTGGTAGAGGAGGGGGACCCGGTTGGCAAACCTCAGCACCTCCACCTTGCCGTCGGCCTTCAGCTCCCCGCCGTAAGCGAGCCCCACCTCCACCTGGAAGGGGTTTCCAGAGTAGACCGAGACGGGCCGGGTGGTGGTGGCGATGTAGTCTACCCGGTACTCCTTTTCAAGGCCCGCCCGGATCAGCTCCTCGCCGATGGGGGATAGGCAGTCGGTGGGGGGCGACTTGAGCCTCATCGCCTTGAAGGCGGCCAGAAGGCGGGTGGCCTCGGCGTGGGTCACCTCCTGGGGCGCGATCTCTGGGTCCAGCTCCGCTCGCTCGCAGATCTCCTGGGATATGATCGCCCCCACGCTGGAGAAGGAGCCCGAAAGAAAGCCTTTTAGCTTCTTCTTGTCGCTGTACCGGAGCATCTTGATCAGGCCGCCAAGCTCCATCCCCCAGGGGTGAGGCTTTATCTCGTAGGAGGGCCGGGGCATCTTGTCCGTCGCCCTCTCGAAGAGCTCCACGTTCCCGTCGGGCTCCACCAGGGTGATCCGGGCGTGGGGGTTGACGATGGCCACGTTCTTAAGATAGCCGTAGATCGACTGCCTACGGCTCCGGACGTAAGATCCCTCCATCTCCAGCTCCACCCGGGTCCCGTGGGGCCGATCCCAGTCCGACTCTCCGGCGTTGAGGATCTCGGGCTCGTTGGTGGCGGTGTTGATCATCAGCTCCCACCGGCCTGCTCTGTGGTTCGGCCCGATCTTGGTGGTGACCGCCGTCGGTCTACCCGTGGTCAGCTGAGAGTAGAGGACCCCTGCGGAGATCCCGATCCCCTGCTGCCCTCTGCTCTGCTTGAGGGCGTGAAACCTCGATCCGTAAAGGAGCTTGGCGAAGACCCTTGGGACCTCTGAGCCCACGATGCCGGGGCCGTTGTCCTCCACCACCACCCGGAAACCCTCGCCGCGGCGGATGATCTGGACGAAGATGTCGGGGAGGATATCCGCCTCCTCGCAGGCGTCAAGAGAGTTGTCCACCGCCTCCTTGACCGTGGTTATCAGGGCCCGGGGGGCGGAGTCGAACCCCAGGATCTGGCGATTCTTCTCGAAAAATTCGGCTACGGAGATGGCCTTCTGATGCTTGGCCAGCTCCTCTGCTATCTCCATAAAAGAAGAGAGGAGGGAGCTATTAGAGCTCTGCCCCCACCACCGTCTGGGTCGCGGTCACGTTGTGGATCTCACGGATGGTGTCCACCAGGCGGTTGAGGACGGAAAGCCCCTCCACCTCCAGGACCACCACGAAGTCGTACTCGCCGAAGACATGATAGACGTCTTTGATCCCCTCGATCTCTCTCAGGGCGTTGTAAACGCTCCTCTCCTGCCCCGGCACCACCTTGACCATCGTAACTCCGATCACCATTCTTCTATCACCACCAAATATAAACTCGGCCTCATTATATAAACTTTTCAGGGCCGGTCACGGCCCTGCCGCCTCCGCTCTCATCGCTCTTTCCTCTTCCTGGAAGAGCGGCCCGCATCTTTGAAGTCCATCCCCGGTTCCTCGATATCCTCGATCTCCTGCTCGTAATCCTCATCGAAAGCAGGATGGCCTTTCTGGCCTTCACCGCGCCTCCTGAACGCCTCTCCGTACTCCTCCGGCTCGGCCTCGAAGGCATCCTCCTCCCAGGCCGGCCCGGATGCCGCCAGGCTCTTCTTCGAGGGCTTCTCCCTCACCGACCTGGAACCGGAAACCTCGGATTTCGGCTCTGAGATCTCCCCTTTGAGGGAGGTGAGGGCCCTCGCCACCATCTGGCCGTACCTGGCCAGGTCCGTCTGGTAGTGGAGGTGGGCCTTTCCGATGTCTGCCGCGTCTCCGGGAAGCTCGGCCCTCTTCAGAAGCTCCTCCCCGCTGGAGAAGGCGTCAGATCCCTGCGTATCGAGGAAGGCCTTGAAGGCCTCGATCCGGTCCAGGGTCCTGGCCGCCGTCTCCAGGACCCACCGGTCTCTGGTCTCGGCGTCGACCTGCTGGACCGACTCGGCCCTCACCGAGATCAGCCTTTTTCCGTCCTCGGTCTCGTAGACGCTGGGCTTGCCGACCACGGCGACGAAGGCCGGAGGCTCCGTCCCCGAGAGGGCCTGAGCGGCGTCAGGCTGGTACTGGCCGGCGTAGACGAAGATGCTCCCGGTGGGGTCGGCGACCCGTCCCCGCCAGTACTCGACGTCGTCTCCCAGGTTGTCCTTCTCGGTGAGGGTTCCCACCAGCATCACCCGGTTGCACCTGGCCCCCGTGGGGGTGATCAGGTAGAGGGGGGCATACTCGCTGTCATCCTCCCTGAAGGTATAGTCGGAGTCGCGAAGCTCCGAGGCGAAGACCCTCCGTGCCACCTCCCTTGCGAAACCCACCATCTCAGATCACCTCCTGAATCCGAGCCAGCAGGGCCTCGGCCTCCTCGGCGGATGCCGGGGGGGCCTCGTAGATCGTCTCCACCAGGATGTAGCGGTCGACGGTGGGCCCGGAGACTGTGTAATACCGCCCCAGAAGTCTTTCTCCGATCATACCCTTCACCACCTCGTGGTCGAGGGCCTCCATGGCCATGGCCTTCGCCTCTTCCATGCTGATCCCCACCAGGCTCTCCGTCCTTTCCCGGTTGATCAGGACCTCCTGGACCCGCACTCCATCGTCCAGAACAGCCTTGATTCGGAGGTCGTAGGTCCCCTCCTGCTTTCCGTGCTCGCCGCAGACCCCCTTGGTCAGCATCCTCCTGCAGATGGGACAGCGCTTGATCAGCCCCGACCCCTTCTGGACGCCCACGATCACCCCGGTGAACCTCGCCTCCTGGGGGATGACCTCGATCTCCTCTTCGAGAGTCTCAAACCCGCTGGTCCTGTTCAGTTTGACGCTGAACCTCCCCTCGAACTCGTCGGTGACCACGTTCTTGAAGAGGTAGTTCCCCCCTTCCACCAGCTCGGGAAGATCGGACTTGGCCCACTTGACGAACTTGATCACCCCGGAATCGTCGCCGATGAGCCCTATTTGGGATATAGCCTCATTCGTCGGCTCCCACAACTGGACAACCTTCGCTCGGAGATCGATCCACCTTGCAGGTTCCGATATCTCCGAGATCTTAATCTCTTGGGCGCCGCCTCCTGCTTGAACCTCGGCTGCGGCCACCTCTTCAGCCAGCTTTTCGATGGCACTGGTTTTGTTCAGCTTGACGCTGAACCTCCCCTCGAACTCGTCGGTGACCACGTTCTTGAAGAGGTAGCTCTCGCCTTCCACCAGGTCCGGAAGCTCCGACTTGGCCCACTTTACGAACTTGATCACCCCGGTCTCGTCGCCGATGAGCCCGGTCTGGGATATGGTCTCGCTGGTCGGGTCCCAGAGCTGGACCACCTTGGCCCGGAGGTCGATCCACCGGGCGGGATCTTTGATCTCGGCGATCTTCATCTCCTGGACCGCGCCCCCCGCGGGGGCTTCGGCGGCGGCCACGGCGCTTTCCAGCTCCTCGATCCCGCTGGTCCTGTTCAGCTTGATGCTGAACCTGCCTCCGAACTCGTCGGTGACCACGTTCTTGAAGTGGTAGCTCTTCCCCTGCTCCAGCTGCGGAAGATCGGACTTGGTCCACTTGACGAACTTGACCGTCCCCGTCTCGTCGCCGATGAGCCCGGTCTGGGATATGGCGCTGCTGCTCGGCTCCCAGAGCTCCACCACCTTAGCCTCCAGGTCGATCCACCGGCCGGGGCCATTGATCTCGCCCACCTTCAGGCTCTCGGTCTTCCTGGCGACGAAGGTTGCCGGAGCGATGCCGTGCTCTTTAAGAAAATAGTTGACCACGGACCGGGTCGCCTCGGCCTCGGGGACCCCGAACTTCTCCACCAGGAGCCTCATCCGGCTCTCCACCTCGTCTGCGGGAACCTCCACCTTCTGCTCCCGCAGCCGAGCCAAAATTTGCTCTACGGCTGCTTTCATGATAATTGACCTCCTGTTTTTAATTGAGAGGCAATACCTCAGAGGCCTTCCAGGTAGATAAACCTACTTCCGGCGGAGCGAAAGTAATATTGGACCTGGAAGAAGATGGAGTGCAAGATGAAGATCACCACCTGGTTTGGAACCCTCGACGACGAATCCGGGGAGGTCTCCCTGGCTGGAGGGGCAGAGGAGATGGCAGACCGTCTGATGGAGATCTCGGAGGCGGCCGGCTTGGAGCCGGGAGGACCGGGTCCGTCAGCGAGGGCGATGGTAGAGGAGACCTTCCAGCCCGACCTTCGCGCCATCGCCCTGGAGGCGGGGCTCTATGGGGACGACGCCGAGTACGAAGCCGCCCTCCGGACGGCGGCCATCGACCTGGTGAGGATGAAGCTCCGGGCCTCGGCCGGAGCCGAGGCGGAGCTCCTCCAGACCATCGAGGCCCTCGACGACCTGAACGAGGTGATGAACCGGCTGGAGGAGCGGCTCTTCGAGTGGTCCCGCCTTCACCACGACCGCCGCCTCCGGGGGAGGCCCCTGGCTGAGGCGCTGGCCGAAGAGGAGGAGCCGATCGGCGTTCTGGCCCGATCTCTCCTCGATCTTCATGGTTCCAGGGGGTCGATCCAGAAGAGCCTGGAGACGGCGACGGCCCAGCTCGCCCCCAACCTCTCCAATCTGGCCGGGCCCCTCCTGGCGGCTCGGATGATATCCGGGGCCGGAGGGCTGAAACGCCTCTCGGAGATGCCGGCCTCGGCGATCCAGGTGATGGGGGCGGAGAAGGCCCTCTTCAAGCACCTCCGGGGGAAGGCGCCTTCGCCGAAGCACGGGATGATCTATCGACACCCTGCCGTCGCGGGGACGACCCGGTGGCTCCGGGGGAGGGCGGCTCGCGCCCTGGCGGCGAAGCTGGCCATCGCCAGCAGGATTGACCGCTACTCGGGCCAGGTGAACCCGGACCTGAAAGCGGCCCTGGATCATCGGATCGAGGAGATCAGGAGCAGCCCCCAAGAAGGAAAGGGACGGAGGAGGAAGGATAGAAAGGAACCGCAGAGGGGGCGGATCGGCTGAATCCATGGCCCGAACGGATGGGCAGATTTAGAGGCGTTCGAATGATCGGAATGGCCGAAAGCCCCATCATATTTATAACGGACGTCCTCGATAATGGGTAGGGAAAAAAGGGGTCGATGATGAAGGCCGGAGTTTTGCTGCTGCTCTCAATCCTGTCGTCTCTCTTCGTCTCGCCGACGGGGCTTTCTGGATGCGATGGCACCAGCTGTGACGTAGATTGGAGCGGCGCAGATTGCCTTGATGCGGACTGCGATGGGGGACAATGGGATTTAGTCGATAACTTCACCCACCGCTCCACCATATTCCTCACCGGGTACATGGACGAGATGACCGTAATCCAGACCGAAAAGGGCTTCTCGGGCAGCAAGATCGCCTACGGAGTCCAGGGGAGCGGAACCGCCTCCAGGACCATGATCGTCGAAGCCGACGAGGGCGGGATGTGCCACGGCGAGATGAGCGGGAGCGGGGTATACTTCAAAGTCCAGGCTGAGTACGACTACCACCCTTATACGCCCAGAGGATCGTCGGGCGAGGGGGATAGCTATCTTAAGAGCGCCCTCCGAGCGAAGAACCGGGCGGTGGGGGCGACCGTCTCCGGGAGCAGCTCCGACGTTGATTATCAGATCGTCGACGATCCCGCGCCTTCCGGAAAGAGTGGCCTTCCGGCGTACCAGATCCCCTCTCAAGCGAAGGGGCCGGTCCGCGTAGGATCCTGGTGACGGTCCAGATAATGGACCATGAGGGTCCCGGTGGGATGGAAGTGGAACTCGATAAAACTTGCAAGACGCAATGAAGCTTGTGGGCTGAAACCAGAATTGTCGCCGGCCTTCGCGGTGCGAGGGATCAGGGCGCTTAGATAATCGACTCGGGTGCCGGCTACCCATCAGATTTATAACGGATGTGCCAGAATATGGGATTTGGAACGGGGTTTATAATGAAGGTCAGAGTCCTGCTGCCGCTAACCGTCCTGGCTGTGATCCTATCGTCTTCCTCTGCCTCAGCGGTAGATTTGAGCCAGATGGGCTATCATGCAATGGGCTACCTGTGGAACGACACGGCCAACAGCACCGAGCTGATCACAGAGCATTCTTACATCCACTTGAGTGGATACATCGACGATATGAAGGTGTACCAGAACAATTGGGGATACCGCGGCCAGAAGCTGGTGGTCGGGACCAGGGGTAACGGGACCATCGACAGGAGACAGACCGCCTACATCGACACCAACGCCATGTTCTTCAACGAGTGGGGGGTCTTCGATCACCGGTCCGCCCCGGCCGGTTCCAGCGACCTTCGTAACGCCCTCTGTGCCAAGAACTACGCGGTGGGTTCGGTCATCTCCGAGAGCTACTCCAACCTGGATTACCTGATAAAGGACACCACCACATACCAGGATGACAACGTATCCGTCTACGAGATCGCCTCCGAGGGGAGAGGGACGGCCCGGATCGGGTCCCGAGTCCAGGACGGTCCCTGCGGCCCTGCCATCATGACCTATGGCGGGACCTACATCGGACAGTTCAACATCAGGGAGGAGCTCGGAGTCGGAAATCAGCTCTACCTCACCTGTCCTTGAGCCAAATCCGGCCCAACTTTTTTTTTTGGACTAGACCAGAGGACGGGGCTGTTTCTTCGCCGGCAGGACCGGCAGCGGCATGGTATTTATGAGGATGGGCCGGTCCACCTCTTTCGCCCTCTCCACCAGAACTTCCTTCCCCCAGGGGGTCAGGCCGAATAGGGGCACCGCCGTCCCCACCTGGATCAGGGGCCTGACCATCTCCCTGACGAACTTTGAGGCGCAGCCGGTCACGATGTCGGCGGCGGCCAGGAGCCGCTCGGCCTCCTCTTCTCCGATGCCGGTGAGGTGGACCCCCACGATCAGGATGCGGACGCTTCTCTTCCTCTCCAGATCTCGAAGCCTCTCCGCGGCATCGGCGTCGGCGACGGTGACCGCAAACTTCGAGTACCTCTCCGCGGCAAGCCTCGCCCCCTCCACCTGATCGATCCTGGCGCTCGACGGGTCCAGGACGATCCCACCCCGTTCCTCGATCCCGGCCAGAACCTCGGGGACCGGATCGGTGCTGATCAACCCCGATATCCAGCCCCCCATCCCCTGGATGAGGCTCGGATTTGAGGTGATCACCGTCCCGGCACCGTCGCAGACGGTGACCGCGGCCTCGATGAGCCCCCGCCGGGTCGCCGTCATCATCACCTCAGAGGCGCCGAAGCCGACGAAGACCTCCATCTCCAGCTTCCTCTTGGGGGTGAACATCCCGTGCTCCCTCATCCGATACTCCATGTTGGCGGCCGCCGCCTCCGGCGTGATCTCCTTTATCCCCCGAACCTTGTCGAAGAGGGGGCACCACCGGATCAGGGCTCCCCCGTCTCCACCACCCGCCCGTCTTTCACCCTCACCTTAGTCTTTCCCAACAGCTCCATCTCGTCCATGATCAGTCACCATCCAGGACCGCGAAGTAGATCCGGCGGTTGGATTTGCCCTTGTTCTCCGCCTTGAGCATCTTTATGCCTCCGATCTCCCCGGTCCTTCGGACGTGGGTTCCGCCGCAGGCCTGAAGGTCGATCCCATCCACCTCGACTATCCTCATCTCCTCCCGGTCGGGGACGATCTTTGCCAGCCTCACCAGGTCCGGAATCTCCATCGCCTCCTCCCTGGATATGAGGCGGGTCCTGACCGCCCGATCCTCCCGGATGATCTCGTTTACCTCCTCCATGTAATCGGCGAGCCCGGATCGATCGAAATCCTGGAGGCTGAAGTCGACTCTGGACCTGTCCTCGCCGATCTGGTTTCCGGTGATCATCGCCCCCGTCTCTCTGAAGATCACCGCGGATAGAAGGTGGCAGGCGGTGTGGCTCTTCATGAACAGGTAACGTCGGTCCCAGTCTATGGAGCCGGCCACCCGATCTCCGGCAACGATTCCCTCGCGGGCGAGCTCGTGGCTGATCTCGCCATCGAAGAGGCCGACATAGACCACGGGAAAGATCTCCCCGTCTCTATGGATAACCCCCGTATCGGAGGGCTGTCCCCCGGAGTTGGGGTAGAAGGCGGTCTTGTCCAGGACGGCGAACCTGCCGTCCTTGACCGTCTCCACCCTGGCCTCAAAGTCCTTGATGTAGCTGTCCATGAGGTAGAGTCCAATCATTCGATCGCCTCAAATCCTGATAATATATCGAGCTGTACTCGGAGAAGGTCGGTAAAATCAGTTTCGATCTCTCGAATATCTGGGAGGGACAATACATTCTCCCGATCGGCATTAAATGATAATTATTTTGAACGAAACTTATATATGGATCTATAACTACCACTACAATGGTGACCGGATTGAGGAATGTTTCGCTACCCGCTCAGAACGTTGAGCGCGAGGAGTTCGCATCGATCCTGATGAAGATCGGCCTCAAAAGGAACGTGGCCAAGGTGCTCACATATCTGGCCTGTGTCGACGAGGCCACAAGCCGCGAGATCGAGATGGGGTCTGATCTCAGGCAGCCTGAAGTGAGCATAGCCATGAGGGAGCTGCGAAAGCTGGACTGGATAGCCGAGAGGGACGAGAAGAACCCGGGGAAGGGGAGGCCATATAGGATATACAAGCTGAAGAAGGGGCTTTACGACATAATCGATTACCTGGAGACGAACAAGAAGACTGAGACCGACCAGGTGATGACCAAGATCAGCAGGCTCAAGGAGCTGAAGTCCACCTGAACTGGCAGATCAAGATGCCCTATAAACCGAAGGTTTTCGGACTATTCTAATTATTCTATAGGCCAGTGGCGATTTTGGGGGATTCGCCACCGGCAGACGATAGACGATTTCCGAGTTTCTCGTCCCGATCCTATCACCCTCATCCTCTCGATCCGAGGGCTTTCATCCGAAATGCTTCTCGAATATCCCCGGTATCTCCTGGGGCCGCTCCAGCATGGTGACCCCTTCCATAGAAGCCAGCTTCTGGACATGCTCGACGTCCTCTCTTCTTATGACCAGCTTCAGATCCCTTCCGTCAGGCAGCTTGGTCATCACCTCTCCCTCTTTGAAGTCGGAGGGCATGATGTAGAGGGGGAGGAGGACCTTCTGGCTCATGATGGCGGCGTTGGTGAGCATGGTGTCTGCGATCCGCAGAGAGATCTTGGCGACGCTGTTGGAGGTGGCGGGAGCGATCAGCATGAACTCGAACCTCCCCATCTGGACCTGCCCCGCCAGGAAGGGGGCGTTGGCGTTGGCCTCCACCCAGATCTTGTCGAACTCCTGCTCCAGCTCCGGAAATAGCTTGTAGTACTTCACCACCTGGTCTCCGGCTTTGGAGATGTAGACCCTGATCTCGACCTCGTCGTCGTACTTTCGTCTCATCTCCTTCATCACCTCTGCCGTCTCCCGGATCCGATCACCGCTGCCGGTGATCCCCCATACCACTTTCTTCTTCTTTGCCTTCTCAGCCATGGTGACACCTTTCCCTGATCATCCTGCTAAACTTTTTATTTTTCTTTTCCCGGCGGGATGCCCTCGAGCTGGTCGGAGAACCTCCGGACCGTCTTCCTGAGGGTCCTCCACCCCTCCTCGTCCTCCTTCGCCCCCTCCAGAGTGTCCCTGGACCAGAAGGTGGCGCCGAGGTTAGCCCCGAAGGCCCCGCCGCCTACGGGGACGATGCCGCTGAGGACGTAGAAGGTGATGATCTGAGAGATGGCCAGCTCCTGGCCGCCCATCCGATCTCCGCCTACGGCCACGGCCATCCCGATCTTGCCCCTGAAGACGTCGAAGTCGGCGGCCGCGAGGGCCCTGCACCGGTCCATCACCGCCTTGGTCTGGGCGCTCAAAGCGCCGTTGTAGACTGGGGTGGCGAAGACGATTCCCTCGGCCTCCCGGAGGAGGGGGTAGACCTCGTACATGTCGTCTTTAATCCTGCACTCCTTGTTGGTGAGGCAGTAGTCGCAGTGGAGGCAGGGGCTGATCCTCTTCCCCCTCACCCCGAAGAATTGGGTCTCAAACCCTCTATCCTCCAGCATCTTGAGGGCCTCCTTGAGGATGTAATCCGTGGCCTTCTCCCGAGGGCTCCCGCATATTCCCACGATCTTCATGGAGGATATATTAATTTCCGATGCGATTTATATTTATCCATGGGACCAGCTTTGAGGTTTCCGATCGAGGGGAGAAGGTAAATATCTGCTCGCGGATCTCAGAAGAGATGCGCGAAGCCGAGAGCAAAAGCAGCGTTCTCTTCATAGCCACGGTGGCCGCCTTCCTTCCGGCCTTCATCAACTCGGCGATCAACGTTGCCCTCCCTCCCATCGGAGCCGAGTTCGGGATGGACGCGGTCCTCCTGGGGTGGGTGGTCACCGCCCACCTCCTGGCCATGGCGGTCTTCATGGTCCCCCTGGGCAGGGCTGCCGACATCGCGGGGAGGAGGAGGTTCTTCACCCTGGGGATGGCGACCTATACCCTCTTCTCTCTATTCTGCGCCTTCCCGCCCTCCGGATACACCCTGATCATCTTCAGGTTCTTCCAGGGGATGGGCAGCTCCATGATCTTCGGGACGTCGGTCGCCCTCCTCACCAGCGTATTCCCGCCGGGAGAGAGGGGCAGAGCCCTGGGGATCAACGTCACCGCCGTTTACCTGGGCCTCTCCCTGGGCCCCTTCCTGGGCGGCGTGCTCACCCAGTACCTCGGATGGAGGAGCATATTTCTGGTGAACGTGCCTCTCGGCCTCTGCGTCGTCTTCCTCACCGTCCGAAAGCTGAAGGGGGAGTGGATCGAGGCCGCGGGAGAGAGGTTCGACCTCTTCGGCTCGGCGATCTACGGCCTGGCCCTGGTCTTGACCATCTACGGCCTCACCAGCCTCCCCTCGTCTGCAGGGGCAGGCTTCCTCGGCCTGGGCATGGCCGGCCTCATCGCCTTCGTCCTGGTGGAGCTGAGGAGCGATAGCCCCGTCCTCAACGTCCGGCTCTTCCGGGAGAACAGGGTCTTCGCTCTATCCAACCTGGCCGCCCTGATCAACTACGGCGCCACCTTCGCCGTGGCCTTCGTCCTCACCCTGTACCTGCAGACGGTGAAGGGGCTCTCCCCTCTTCACGCCGGCCTCGTCCTGGTGGCCCAGCCAGCGGTCCAGACGATCCTCTCCCCCTGGGCGGGGAAGCTCTCGGACAGGATCGAGGCCCAGGTGGTGGCCTCGGCCGGGATGGGGATGACGGCCGGGGGCCTCTTTCTCCTGGCCGTCGGCCTCGACGGCGAGACGAGTCTGGTCCTCATAGTCGCCATCCTCGCCCTTTTGGGGGTGGGGTTGGCCCTCTTCTCCTCGCCCAACACCAACGCCATCATGAGCTCCGTCGAGAAGAGGTACTACGGCGTCGCCTCGGGGATGGTGGGGACGATGAGGTCGATCGGGATGATGACCTCCATGGCCATCGCCATGACCGCTCTCTCCATCTTCATGGGCCGGGTCCAGGTGACCCCGGAGGTCTACCCCCAGTTCCTCGAGAGCATGACCGCGATCCTCTCCGTATTCGTCGTCCTCTGCATCGTCGGGATCTTCGCCTCCCTGGCCCGGGGGAAGATGAGAAAGGGTGGGTGAGTCCTTCCTTTCATCCCATAACTCCCATTCTATAAAAGTCTTCGATAAAAGGACTCCATAAAAAAACTTCTATAAAAAGAGTTCTATAAAATACTTCCGAAAGAGGATGCGGTATATTCAGGCTTCAGGCCGCGCCATCGATCTCTTCGATGGCCTCCACCACGCTCTGCCATTCGGGGCAGTAATAGATCTGGTCGGAGAAATCTTCGATGTCGGTGTCGTTGATGCTCCAGGGATGGACGAAGAGGATTCCCCGTCGGTCGGGGTGGCTCCTGACGAACTCCACGATGTTGAAGTCGAGGTCGTCTATGAGCACGTCGGAGGGGACGTTATGCTTGGTCCCCGTCCGGGCGCGATAGTAATCTTTCAGGCAGGGGAAGTGGGCCTTCAGCCACTCCCTGGTGGCCTCCTCGGCGTTGGGCCGCCGGGCGGTCACCACAAAAACTTCATGGTGATTTATCTCTTTTACTCCGCTCTGAAAGCCTTCGATCAGCGGCAGGCTCCGGGTGTAATCCGGGTCGGCCAGAAGCCTCCCGATCTCGGACCAGAGCTCTCCTCCCTCGAAGGTCCAGTGGGCGCGGTCGACGTCGGTCTTGGAGTACTTCGTGCCGTACTCTTTCTCGATCACTTCCAGGACGGCGCCGACCTGATCGGCCAGAACGCCGTCGATATCCACCCCAATCTTCAACTCATGCGCCTCCGGTCCTGAGCACCGAGATCATCCTTCTGCCCGATTTCTCGGGCCCCCATCACCAAATAGATTTTGGTTCCTCTTCTTCCGCATCGGCCTGAGACCTGCTCCACCTCCTCCGAATGGCGGCATCTATTTTATGGGCTTCTCTCCCCTGGCCTGCGCTCGTTTGCGCCTCTCTTCCTGCTTCTCCTTCCTCTCCTTCTCCTTGGCGGTGATCTCCTTATTCTTCTTGAAAAGGCTGACCATGATCTCCCTCGACGTTCATCACGATTGATGGGTACATTCGATCTGATGGTATTAGTTTATTTTCGTGCTGCATATCCCGCACTTGCTTGAATCCGGCCTACCCCGCTCCCGGCGATGTCGACGGGGCGGCGGCGGCCGTACTCGTCGCAATTCCCTCCCAGACTAGCTCCGTCCTCATCTGGGATGGGAGGGGTTGACGGGACCGAAGGGGATGGGGTCGGGCATAGTGTGCGGGGTTCTGTGGGCTGAGGTCGAAATGAGGTGATCGCCTGATATATATATATATATATATATATATCAAAAAAACCTAATAACTCAAAACGTCGCTTTCCTCCAATATGCTCCTGATGTAATCTGGAGAAAACTTCTTCTTGGCGGTTTGGACCGCCTCCACCAGTCGATCCTCTTCTACATTGAAGTTGTCCTTGAGGTAAAGGGCGGTGGCAATCAAAGAGAGATCGATGGCTTTGAACTTGCCGAATCGCGTCACCAGATCATCAACCGCTCTTTTCTCTTCGTCGCTGAGAAGATGCTCGAAGTCCCCTGCTTTCTCGGTCGGATTTATATAATATCCTTCTGCGTCCTTCCAGATTATATCAACTATTCCATTTCTTTCAGCAAAGTTCAGCTCTCCTGATACCTCTGAGGAATACGGACCGTAATGATACATGGAGAAACTGAAATTTGCGACATTGCTCCTGGAGAGCAGGTACATCATCTTCTGAATTATCGTCTTGCCTATCTGCTTTCCGGGATACTTCTCGTCCAGCCTCTTAACCAGGTATCCGATCAATCCTGAGTTTCTGAACATGCTCTCTTCAGGTCCATCGCCCAATCTCATCTCAACGCCTCCTCTGCTTTGGCTCGGTCTTGCGGCCATACATAGATCCTTATCTGCTTTACATCTCCAATATTCTTAACTATCGATGAATAAGAAGATAGAGGGCGGGCACTTCCCTCGCTTGCGAGTGCTATCACCATAATTTCCTTGTCGCCGTTCTTGCTGTCATTCAATGCGTACCAGAGTTTCTCGGATCTATCCTCAAAGAATTTAACTTCAGCTTGCTCAAGAAGGAGCTTCTTTGCCTGCAGATCTGCCTCATCTTCTGGACTTGGCACCTCAGCTGTGGAATACACCTCTCTTACATGATCCCTATTCATGATTGCAGAGCAATGAGGGTCATCTCTCCTCAAGGACCTGACCCGATCCCACATCATATAATCATCGAGTTCTATGAAACTTTCAAGGGATGACGAGCTTGGATCTGGATATTTCCCTCCATCCAGAACGGTCTGCAAGGCGCTTTTGAGATGATAATCGAAGGCTCTCCGCGTCTTGTGAAAGTAAACTTGTGTAAACATCAAGTATCTGGCTATAACCATGGATTCGGCCACATGCCAGCCGTCCTTGCTCACTCCAAGGACGACCTCATTAGATTCCGGATCGATACCTAACGCCAGGGTATTTATCAATCTGGAGTGATCGTAAACTCCGTACTTGACGCCAGCATGATACGAATCCCTCAATAGATAATCCCCTCTATCGGCATCAAGCTGACTGGAGATCAGCACCTTCCAAAAGAGCCTATCGCCCAGGATTTCTGGATTCCCTTCGATCAAAGCTGCGACTTCTTCTGCCTCAATCCTGTAATTTGTTTTGTTGATCGGGTGATCCTCTATCGTCTCCTTCAGCAGATCCATAATTATCGCGGTCGTGTATTCCTCATGCTTAAACGGCCTTTTTTTCTGGGGATTTGCCGGCATGAGTTCTTCTGATGCGTGGGAAAAGGGAGAATGACCCACATCATGAAGCAGGGCAGCAAGTCGAATGAGCTGCCTGTCCGTGTTTAGACCAGTGTCGTCATAGCTCAGAGAATCTTTTAATAAATTTAAATTATTTTTTACGATTGAATCATACATCATTGTAGCGAAGTGCATCACTCCAAGGGAATGCTCAAACCTCGTATGGGTTACACCCGGATAGACCATTTCAGTTAGAGCAAGCTGCTTGATCCTCCTGAGCCTCTGGAATGCGGGATGATTTATGATCTGCTTCTCCCAATCGTTGAATGAGATGAATCCATAAATCGGGTCCCTAATCTCGTACTCTTGCCTCATCGCGACCTCATCTGCAAATCCCTTGATCAAATAATAAGACTTTCGAGCTTAAATATTGAATGTGCGTGCGGGACGATAGTATTATTCGGATTCAGGCCGGCAGGATTGAAGGGCAACGTAACTTTCATGCATACGCCAAGATCAATTTATCTCATTTCACGATCAGAGTAGAATGATATCAGTTTAATAAATACAAATATATCATCCAGATCAAATTGGTGCGGGGGATGGGATTCGAACCCACGAACCTCTGCAGGACAGGGTCCTAAGCCCTGCGCCTTTGACCGCTTGGCAACCCCCGCTCTTCAGAACATCATCTTGATCCCGACGCATCACCGCGCCGTCGTACTTTGAGGCCTGAGGCCCGGAGATCTCAGACCATCAGCCTCTCCAGCACCGCCTTGATCGAATGGAGCCGGTTCTCGCTCTGGTCCAGGATCGCAGACTTTGGCCCGTCCATGACCTCGTCTGTGATCTCCTGCCCCCGGTGGGCGGGAAGGCAGTGGAGGACGATGGCGTCGCTCTTGGCGTGGCGCATGAGGTCTGCGTTCAGCTGGTAGCGGCGGAAGGCCTCAAGCCTCTTCTCAGCCTCGGCCTCATCGCCCATGGAGATCCAGGTGTCGGTCTCGACGACGTCTGCGCCACCGACCGCCTCGAGGGGATCGGCGACGACCACGGTTCTTCCACCAAGACTCTCCGCCTGATCTAATATTTTACGGTCTGGCCAGTACCCCGGCGGCGACGCCACCGCCATCTCCATCCCCATCATCGCCGCGGCCAGGATGGTCGAGTTGCAGACGTTGTTCCCGTCCCCGACCCAGGCGACCTTCAGCCCTTCAAGGCTGCCGAACCTCTCTCTCATGGTCATCAGGTCCGCCAGGATCTGGCAGGGGTGCTCGGCGTTCGAGAGGACGTTTATGACCGGAACTGTTGCGTGACGGCCCAGCTCCTCGACTGTTGCGTGATCGTAGACCCGGGCGGCGATCCCGGAGACGAACCGCGATAAGACCCGGGCGGTGTCGGCTATGGTCTCGCCCCGACCCAGCTGGAGGTCCTTGCTGCTGAGGTAGAGGGAGTGCCCCCCCAGCTCGGTCATCGCCACCTCCAGGGAGACTCTGGTCCTGGTGGAGGGCTTCTCGAAGATGGCGGCGAGGCTCCTTCCCGGCAGAATCGACCGGGTGGCGGGGTCGCCCCTTCTCGCCTTCAATTCGTCCGCCCGGTCCAGGATCGCAGCGACTTCGTCGGGGGAGAGGTCTGTTATGGATAGAAGGTTCATCTCAGCACATCCATCACTTGGGCTGGTCAGGGCGCCCGGATCCTCTCTCCGATCTCCTCGATCGAGGTGATCGCCTCTCCTGATGGGGATACGGCGGCCTGGAACCGCTTCATCTCCAGAAAGCCGCCCTCTCCGGCCTCCCCCGAGAGTAGCTGGGCCGACCAGGGGCTGGCGGGCATGAAGGCGACGCCCGGATGGGGGTCTTCCGAGATCTTCACCGCCACCACCACCTTGCCGGAGCCGGTCTCCACCAGGACATGCTTGCCTGCCTCGACCGCGAGCCCCTTGGCATCGCCGCCGTCCAGAAAGATCAGAGCGCTCTGGTCCCGGTACCCCTCGCTGTACATCCCCAGCGCCTCTTCCACCTCCTGGAAGATCCCCCTGAAGGTGATCACCGTCAATTCGTCGGTTCCTGCCATCTATACCGCCTCCAATATCATCTCTATGATCTCGGCGTCCGGGTGACGGTCCGACTCCACCGGGGCATCGAAATCCACCTTCACCCCGTCGGTCCTCAGAGCGGACCCCCCGGCCTCAAGCCCAGCCACCGCCATGGGGATCGCCACCTTGGCGGCGTCGGTGGTGAAGGTCCGGTGCGAGTCCACCGCCACCATGGGGATCGATGCGAGCTTCTTGGCCAGGGGCGCGGGAAGGACGGCGGCGGGATCGGAGCCCACCACCATGACCGCATCGCACCCGTCCAGATACTTCGCTATCCCAAACTCGGGGCCGGCGGCGACCCCGTCGGCGAAAGAGACGGAGTTGACGAATCCGGTCTCTTCGAAGAGGGTCTGGTTGAAGCCCCGGGTGTTGTAGTCGCCGAGGCTTGGGATCACCGAGAAGCGGGTCAGCTGGTTCAGCTTCGCCACCAGGGACGCGAACGCCTCGACGTCGCCCTTCCGGGACTGGGCCAGGCCCAGCCCGGTGAAGATCGCCCCGAACTTCGCCTTCCGCAGCTTGGTTCCCAGGTTCAGCATCCTCTTTTTATCCTCCACCTTGGGGATCTTCCCGCCCAAGGTCGCCAGAAGGGCGTCGATGAAGGCGGCGTCGCCGCCCGGCTGGATCTTGAAGAAACCGTCGGCGGCGATCATGGCCGTCGGCGACCTCCTCACGTCGACCACGATCGCCTCCCGGTCCTCCTCGTACCCCCTCTGCCTCTTCTCGCCCCGGGGGAAGTAGGAGAACCGCGACATGTGGCGGGGATGGCTGCTGGAGGGGTCGTCACCCCAAAAGATGGAGACGTCGGCGAAGTTTCTGACGTCGTCGAAGGTGCAGGTGGGGATCTCGCCCTTAAGAATCTTCTCCGTGATCAGCCCCTGAGAGTAGGAGGAGGGGTCGTCGATGGCGGAGCCCAGCTTCTTTGCGAGATCGACCCCGAGCTTCTGGGCCGCCAGGGTCGACCGCCCCCAGCCGAAGAGGAGGGGGTGATCTGCCCCCGACAGAACCTCTGCCGCAGCTTTCACCGCTTCTCCGACCACCACCCCGGAGCCGCCGACGGCCGGATTCAGCCGATCGACGGTGAGGGCGTCATAGTGGCCCCGCCCCTTTCTGCAGAGGTTCAGAGTCCTTTTGACCTCCCCCCCTTCAAAATCCACCTCGATATCGTCACATAAAAGAGAGCAACCTGTACAGAACGCCATTGCTACCACCTAGATGAACTCGATCGCCTTGCTGGGGCAGGTCACGATGCAGGCGTTGCAGAGGACCCTCTCCGGCCCAAACCGCCTGCACTGATCCACGTTCACACACTTGACGATGCCGTCTTCCACCATCAGGATCGCCTTGCCGCTGATGGGACCGCGGCCGATCGCCGTCCCCCTGGGGTCGTTTGCCACGTTCACCGGGCAGGCGACAACACAGTTTCCGCACCCGTAGCACCTCTCCGGATGAATGACCATGCCCGTCTCCGTGGCTTCGGTGCTCAATATCGGGGCCATTAGCTCCCTCAGCCCCGCGAGCTTCTTCTCGTACTTGGTCTCCTCCACCAGGGGAGTGCAGTCCTCGATGGCCTTCCGCTTTCCCAGAAGCTCGACGGCGAAGGCCATGCAGGTGGGAAGGCCGCACTTCTTGCAGTTGGTCTTGGGCAGGAGCTGATATACTTCCATGACGCTGATCATTGTGGTGCACCTCCATGAGCAGGATCAGAGAAGACTGAGATCTTCAATTGTATTAAGAATGTTGGCACGGATGGATGTTGCCATGGAGAAAAAGCCTGATCTTGCGCAAACCTTTTCTCGGCCTTGAGCGTAAGCTCGACGATGCCCTTCAGCACCCCTCTCGCCCTCCTGGGCTTGTTGAGCACCGTCCCCCTGATCATCCTCTACATGATCAGGCCCAGGCCCAGGGACCAGCCCTTCCCGTCGACGGCCTTCATCAGAGAGGGGGAGGCCAGGCCTTCGGCGTCCTTGAACCGGCTGATCACCGACCCCCTCTTCTGGACCCAGCTTCTGGTGATCTTCTTCCTCGTATTTGCCGCTGCGGGCCCCTTCACCGAAGCCCGAGGGACCCGGGGGGCTCACCTGGTGGTGGTCCTGGACCTGTCGGCCAGCATGGAGGCGAGCTTCGATCAAGCCAGAGAGATGGTCCTCCAGCGGGCATCAGGAATAGATCGGATCAGCATAGTCCTGGCGGAGTCGATCCCCATCGTCGCCCTGAGAGAGGGAAACGGTGAGCAGGCGAGGTCGGTCGTCGAAGCTCTCTCCCCGAGGGCGGTTTCGGCGGACCTCTCGGCGGGGATGAACCTGGGAAAGAGCCTCCTGGGAGCCGAAGGGGGCCTGGTCCTGGTGGTCTCCGACTTCGTCAGCTGGACCGGCGACGACCCGGAGGTGACCAGAGGGCTCATGGAGACCGAGGGGACCGGGGTCGTCTTCGTCGACTCCGGCGGTGAGGGGGAGAACGTGGGGATCGTGGGAGGCTGGATCGTCGACTCCGGCGGGTCTCTGAACTGCAGCTGTCTCATAAGAAACTACGGAAGAACCAGGACCGTCCCCATAAGGATCATGGGGCCCGGGGGGACCACCACCAGCACCCGAACCATAGACGCTGGGGGGGACAGCTACCTCACCTTCGACGCCTTCCCCGGCACCACCGTCGTAGCTCTGGAGGTCGATGACGCCATATCCTCCGACGACGAGGCTTACATCTACGCCCCGGAGCTGAGGCCGAGGAGGGTTCTCTACCGCGGCGACGAGGGGCCGGTCCTGGCCGCCCTGCGATCGATCCCCAACGCCGCCGTCAGCAGGTCGGGCGATTACGACGGCTTCGACCTGGTGGTGATCGAGAACGCCAGCTCCGACGGCGAGCTGAACCGATACGTCTACGGCGGCGGCAAGGTGGTATACGTCGCCTCCGACGCTTCGGAAAGCCCCGATTACCTCCCCGTGAGGATCACCGGCGTCGCCAACGAGACGGCTCCCCTCTGGACCAGAAACCCCGTCTTCGCCGAGGACCTCCACCTGGACGAGGTGGAGGTCTACAGCTACCTCGCGGCCTCACCCCGCCAGGGGTCGGTGACCATCGCCGAGGCGAACGCCGTCCCCGTCATCTCCTACTGGAGGCTCGGCAGCGGCACCGTCGTCTATCTGGGCTTCTCAAGGCAGAGCTCCGACTTCCATATGAGGCCCGAGTACCCCATATTCTGGTACCAGATGATCAACTGGCTGACCGACGTCCCCGACGCCACCGAGTCGAACCGAAATACTGGCGAGGTGGTGAGGCTGGGGGAGCAGACCGTGGTGGAGGCTCCGGGGGAGAGGATCACAACCGACGTCCTGCTTCTGGATAGGATAGGAATTTACAGGTTCCAGGGCAGGACCATCGCCAGCAACATGTACGATCCGGTGGAGTCCGACCTTTTGGAGGGAAGGACCCTCAACCGGGGGACATTCACCTTCGGGGAGGGCTCGGAGAGGCTGATCAACAAAGATCTCTCCGGCTGGCTCGTATCAATCGCCGCTCTCCTTCTCGTCATCGAGCTCATCATCCTCAAGAGGAGGCGGGAGGGATGATGGAAGATCTCTACTTCTCCCAGCCTCGCCTGCTCCTGCTGGTTCCCCTGATCCTGGTGGCGGGGATCGCCAGCCTGCGCTGGAACAGAAACAGACTCCTGGTCCTCAGCAGAACCGTCATATTCTGCCTTTTGGCCGTGGCCCTGGCAAACCCCTACCTCACGGTTACGGAGACGACCCAGTCGAGGAGGCCCCTCATAACCGTCGTCTCAGACCTCACGGCCTCGACGGAGATCTTCGACCGGGGGGCGGCCGATAGGGTCGGGGCCGAGATCCCCGACTCCACCATCAGAACCTTCTCCGGGAGGACGACTCCGCTGGGGGACAAGATCCTCCAGTACGCCCAGCAGGGCGGAGCCCTCCTCCTGGTCACCGACGGCTACAGCAACGCCGGCCGGAGCCTGGAGGAGTCCCTGGCCCTGGCCAGGTCTGCGAACTCCACCGTCTTCGCCCTGGAGATGGAGCCGGTGAGGGAGGACTACAGCGTCGAGATCTCCGGGACGAACACCGCGGTCCTCGGAGGTGACTACCCCTTCTCCGTTTTGGTGAGAAGCTCCGGCGGCGACTTTGAGGGGGTCCTCATCGTCCGGGCCGACGACCTGGTCATCTACCAGAACGCGATCTCGGGGGAGGGGAGGTCCGCCTCCATCAAGATATCCCACCGGTTTTCGTCCACGGGAACTCACCTCCTGGAGGCGACGATAGCCTTCCCCCAGGACGCCCGGAGGGAGAACGACCGCTACCAGAAAGCCGTCTACGTCGTCCCCAAGCCCGAAGTCCTCCTGGTGGCGGAGGAGGAGTCGCCCCTCTCCGAGGTCCTCTCCCAGCAGTACAGGCTGACCACCGCCGCCAGCTTCAGGGCCGAAGAGCCGGGGTCCGGAGTCGATGGGTACAAGGCGGTGGTCCTGGACGACCAGAGGTACGGTCCAGAGCTCTCGGGATTGAAGGATTATGTCAGGGAGGGCGGAGGTCTGGTGGTGGTGGGAGGCGAGGACTCCTTCGACTTCGGAGACTACAGGAACACCAGCCTGGAGGAGGTCCTGCCGGTGAAATCGGTGCCCAGCATCTTCGAGGGGGGGAAGATCACGGTCATCATCATGGACATATCGGGGAGCACCCGAAGGGAGATGTCCATAGGGGGGGCCACCTTCCTCGACTACGAGAAATCGCTGGCCATAGAACTTCTGAAGTCCCCCGAGTTCAGGGACGATCGGGTCGCTCTGGTCGTCTTCGGGACCGAGGCCTTCGTCGTCTTCACCCCCACCCCCATCGCCGGAAAAGAGATCATGATCGCGGATCGGATATCCAGCCTCTCCCCCCAGCCTGGAGCCCAGGAGGAGACCCAGCTGGATACCGGTCTTGCCCTGGCCCGGGATATCCTCAACTCCACCGCCGGCGTGGGAGAGGTCATCGTCATCTCCGATGGCCGGGTGAGAGAGTACCCCCAGGTCTTCGAGGAGTCGACCAGGATGATCCAGGAGATGACGGCTGCGGTCCACCTGGTGGAGGTGAAGAGCTTCGTGGACGCCCCCGGAGGTTTCGCGGATCTCGCTGCCAGAAGCGGAGCGGAGTACCATTCAGCGGTCTATCCCAGCTCCGTCACCATCCGGACCGAGGAGAGGCCGGAGACCGAGGAGCCGCCTGAAGAGGAGGAGGTCCCGGCCAGCGGCTACTCCCTGATGATCGCAGATCAGAACCACTACATAACCTCCGATCTGAACATCACCGCCAACGCCACCGGGTTCAACGACGTCACCCCCAAGCCCGGAGGCCAGAGGCTGGTGGTGATGCTGGACGGAAAGCCGATCCTCACCAGCTGGAGGTACGGCCTGGGGAGGGTGGCGGCCCTGACCACCGACGACGGGACCGCCTGGGCCCCTGAGGTCTACTCAGCCGAAAACTCGCGGCTGGTATCCAGGACGGTGAACTGGGCCATCGGCGATCCCAGGCCGGAGGCGGGGAGGGTGGACGCCGAAGACGGGTGGCTGGGAACCCCCCTCGAGATCACCATAACCAGCCCCAGCCCTCCGAGGGTGGGATCAGCCCAGGTGGAGAGGGTGGGTGAGAACCGATATAGAGCGACGGTGACCCCCGAGGAGGAGGGGGTGTACACCGTCGGAGACTACGGGATAGCCATAAACTACCCTCTCGAGTTCAGGTACGTAGGATACAACCCGGAATTTTCCAGGTTGATCATGTCCAGCGGCGGGATGGTGTTCAACGAGGCTGAAGTGGCGAGAAGCCTCGTCGATGAGGCCAGAAAGAGGAGCGAGATCACGATCCAGCAGAGGGTCAGCAGCCGGTGGACCCTCCTCTTTGCGGCCTTGGCCATATTCCTGGCCGAGGTGATCATAAGAAGGCTGAGAGAGGTGAAGCGGTGAAGGCTCCCATAAGAGCTGGCTTGCATCTCCGGGCCCATGGTGCCGGGGATCGGGGGTTGATGAACCTCTGAGGTCGAACCGGATCGATCCACGATCTTCGGAAGCGATCTCTGATCTGTCCCGTCCAAGGCGGATCATCGTCATCATCGTCATCTTCATCATCCGAGGAGCCTTCTCTCCGGAGTCTCTCCTCCTCAAACAACCTCAGATCCAGACGGCCTCGGGCCGTCTCTTGAAGGACGGGACGATCCGGAGACTACGAACGGATCTTCCGCCATCAGGACGGATCCTCGGCCTTCAGGACAGATCCTCTGAGATCTAAGTACGGAAGTTTTCAAGATCAACTTCGTCTGTGGTTGCTGGGGAATCAGGCCGACGGCAGTTGTCGATTTCACCCGGTGCGCCCAGCCACCAATACCTTTTTACCCTATTGATATCATGTCTACCAGAAGATTGGCTCATTTGCAGTATCGAAAGTCGGATGCGAGGAATGAGTTCATATATTCTGTGGAGGTAACTACCAGAAGATGAGTTCCGAGATGTGCCCAGTATGTGGCCTTCCCAAAGACCTTTGCATATGCCAAGAGGTGGCCAAGGAGCAGCAGAG
>Ga0116164_10000603_pt1 | contig 30229 bp, 24 predicted proteins | sample AD_UKC109_MetaG_FD_89888 | JGI IMG/M metagenome (GOLD analysis project Ga0116164, IMG submission 89888) | Active sludge microbial communities of municipal wastewater-treating anaerobic digesters from Hong Kong - AD_UKC109_MetaG | ecosystem: Engineered > Bioreactor > Anaerobic > Digestate... | reverse complement strand
GCCGCGAGGCCTCAACCCGCTCGGCATTATCGGCGGACACGGCAACGGTATACACAATCAGGCCGGCATCCTGCACATTTTCGGCCTTATGACCGATTGCAACAGGGATACCCATCGCCCGAAGCCCCTTGGTGGTGTATGTCTCAAGATTATCACTACCGGTGACGTAATAGCCTTTTTCCAACAACATACGCGCCAGTCCGCTCATGCTGCTGCCGCCGATTCCGATCATATGCACACGCTGGTGAAGATAGTCTTTGATATGTGGGTTTGCCAAACGATCACGCCTCCCTGAGTTTTCAGCCCATATTATACAACGATATGGCAAAAAGACAAGTAACGGTTCTGTTTATACTTTGTGAGTTGCAGTGATTTATAGAAAATGACTTGTGTCTGGAGCTGCAAGGATGAAACGACAGGGAGGAAAGCAACACAAAAAAGATAACAATAAAATACAACTTGTATTACCGCAAATGATGCCTAAAAACCAAACTGTACTTATTCTGTATCCGAGTTGTATTAGATGTTCGCTGATGCTATAATGGCAGAGCGCTCAAAGACGAGGTCCCATTTTGCGCGCTTTTTTAATACTCAAACCGAAGCGGAGGAACCTGCATGAATCCACAGGAGAACCCCGACCAGCGAGGCCTGTATTCGCCTCGATACGAGCATGATGCCTGCGGTATCGCGATGCTTGCCAATATAAAAGGAGTTCCGTCGCACAAGGTGCTCACGGACGCGCTGGACGCATTGGTGCACCTTTCGCACCGCGGCGGCACTGGCGCGGAGCTGGATACCGGAGACGGCGCGGGTATACTGACACAAATTCCCGACGCATTTTTCCGCAAGGTCTGCGCGCTGGAAGGCATGGTGCTGCCCGCTAAGGGCGCATATGGCGTTGGCATGTTTTTTTTATCTGCCGATGCTGAAAAACGCAATCAAACCAAGAAACGATTTGAGCAGATCGTAAGCGATAACGGACAGACGTTCATCGGCTGGCGCAAGGTGCCTGTGAATCCCTCCACATTGGGAATGACGTCCAGAGCTTGTATGCCTTATATTTGCCAGGCGTTCATTCAAAAGAGCGCCGATTTGAAGGATGAAACGGCCTTTGAGCGCAGGCTTTACCTGATCCGCAAGCTTGCGGAGAAACAGCTTCGCTATGCCAAGAACGCCCGCCACGCAGATTTCTACGCAGCTAGTCTGAGCTGCAGAACCATCGTATATAAAGGTATGCTGCAGGCCAGGCAGGTGGCGGAGCTTTACCTGGATTTAAGCGATTTAAATTATATGACCGCTGTCGCGCTTGTGCACAGCCGCTATTCCACCAACACCTTTCCCAGCTGGGAACGCGCCCATCCAAACCGTTATACCATTCATAACGGGGAGATCAATACTATTCTGGGCAACCAGAAGCGCATGAACGCCAGACAGAGCAACATTGAAACCGATCTTTTCGGCGCGGATGTGCAAAACGTATTCCCGATTGTCAACGATGACGGCAGCGACTCCGCGATGTTTGACAACGCACTGGAGTTCCTGCTGCTAACGGGTCGCACCCTGCCGCACTCGGCCATGATGATGATTCCTGAACCCTGGGAGAAAAACACCACGCTTTCGGATGAGCTCCGCGCGTTTTACGAGTTCCACAGCCATGTGATGGACGCGTGGGACGGCCCCGCCGCCATTTGCGCCACCAACGGCGTGCAATCGCTTGCGATGCTGGATCGTAATGGCTTACGCCCCGCCCGCTACATGGTGACAAGCGATGATATGCTCATCCTCGCCAGCGAGACCGGTGTGCTGGATATTCCTGCGGAAAAGGTGCTCTATAAGGATCGCCTTCGCCCCGGCAGGATGCTGCTGGTCGATACGGTCGAAGGCCGCGTGATCAGCGACAGTGAAATCAAATCCAAAATGGCCTCTACCTATCCGTACTCGCGCTGGATTTCCCAGCTGCAGGTGAATATGGATACGCTTCCCAATCCCGACGGAGATCTTCCAACAATCGATCAGCCACTGTGGAAGCTCCAAAAGAATTTTGGCTACACCTACGAGCAGATCAACGACGTTATCATCCCGATGGCGGAAAAGGGCATCGAGCCTACCGCCGCGATGGGCGCTGATATGCCGCTTGCCGTACTTTCGGACAAGCCTCAGCTTCTGTACGATTACTTTCATCAGCTGTTCGCGCAGGTAACCAACCCGCCCATTGACGCGATCCGGGAAGAGATTGTTACATCCACCCGCGTTTACATTGGCGGCGAAGGCAACCTGATCAAGCCGTCGCCCAACTCCAGCCGTCAGATCAAGCTGATGCAGCCGATCATCACCAACGAGGAGCTGGCCCGCATCAAGGCTGTGGACGTCGAAGGCTTCAATCCTGTGACTCTCTCCATTCTCTACGATATCGAGGAAGACGGCCAGGGCATTGAAAAGGCGATGCAGCGTATTTACGCCGAAATCGACAAACATTTTGCCAGCGGCTCGTCCATCTTCATTCTGTCCGACAGAGGCGTGAATGAGAAGCGGGCGGCGATTCCCGCGCTGCTGGCTGTTTCCGGCGTACAGGCGTATACCATCCGCAAGGGCATCCGCACACGGTTGAGCATTTTGCTGGAGTCCGGCGAGCCCACGGAAGTGCACCACTATGCGCTGTTAATCGGCTACGGCTGTACGGCGATCAACCCATATCTTGCGCTTGCAACCATTACGGATTGCGTGAACACGGGGCTGTTAAAGGACGATAGCGCGGAGCATGCCCAGAAAATGTATATCAAAGCCAATGTCAAGGGCATCGTCAAGATCATGTCCAAGATGGGCATATCCACCGTGCAAAGCTATCGCGGCGCGCAGATATTCGAGGCCGTAGGCTTGAACAAGACACTGATCGACGAATATTTCCCCGAAACCGTGTCGCCCATTGGCGGTATCGGGCTGGAGGGTGTCGCTCGTGAAAACGCCATGCGGCATCAGGCTGCGTTCTTCGATCCCAGAGACGAGGAAACGCTTCCCGCCGGCAGCGTGATGCAATGGCGCAGAGGCGAGGAGTATCACCTCTACAACCCGGAAACTATCTATCTCCTGCAGCAGGCCTGCTGGCAGGATGATTACCAAATCTACAAGCAATATTCGGAAAAACTCAATGGGAGCGAGCAAAAAGCAAACCTCCGCAGCCTGCTGGAGATCGTATCCGATCAGCCCCCCGTTCCCATCGAAGAGGTGGAGAGCGTTGAGGAGATCTGCAAGCGCTTCAAGACCGGCGCGATGAGCTATGGCTCCCTAAGCCAGGAGGCGCACGAATGCCTTGCCATTGCCATGAACCGCATCGGCGGCAAGAGCAACTCCGGCGAGGGCGGCGAGGACGAAGCCCGTTTTGAGCTGATGCCCAACGGCGATAACAAGTGCTCGGCGATCAAACAGGTTGCTTCCGGCCGTTTCGGCGTGACCAGCAATTATCTGGTACACGCCAAAGAATTGCAGATCAAGATGGCGCAAGGGGCCAAGCCCGGCGAGGGCGGGCAGCTGCCTGGCCAGAAGGTATACCCCTGGATCGCTAAAACCCGTCACTCCACCGCGGGCGTCGGCCTGATTTCTCCGCCGCCGCACCACGATATTTATTCCATTGAAGACCTTGCGGAGCTGATCTACGACCTGAAAAACGCCAACCGGCAGGCGCGCGTCAGCGTAAAGCTGGTTTCGGAGGCGGGCGTAGGCACCATCGCCGCAGGCGTTGCCAAAGGGTTATCCGATCTGATCCTGATTTCGGGCTTCGATGGCGGCACCGGCGCATCGCCGCGCTCCAGCATCAAGCATGCGGGGCTTCCCTGGGAACTCGGACTGGCTGAAACGCATCAGACGCTGATGCTGAACAAGCTTCGCAGCCGTGTCGTATTGGAAACAGACGGCAAGCTGATGACCGCGCACGACGTAGCCGTAGCCACGATGCTCGGCGCGGAGGAGTTCGGGTTTGCCACCGTGCCGCTGATCACTATGGGCTGTATCATGATGCGCGTGTGCAATCTGGACAGCTGCCCGGCTGGTATCGCAACCCAGAACCCGGAGCTGCGCAAGCGGTTCAAGGGCAAGCCTGAATATGTCGTAAGCTTCATGCACTTTGTGGCGCAGGAGCTGCGTGAGATCATGGCGCAGACGGGTTTCAGAACCATTACGGACATGGTCGGCCGCGTGGATATGCTGCGCAAGTCCGGCAATCTGAAGAATTGGAAGCATGAAGAAATCGATCTGTCGCCTGTGCTGTACGCGCCGGACGATTATCTGTCACAGCCGCGCTTTGCCAGCGAAAAGCAGCACAATCCGCTGGGTACGACGCTGGATGAAATGACGCTGGATGTGCTGGCGCAGCCGGCGTTTGAGGGCAAGCACCGGGTCGTGGCCAACTTATCGATCCATAACGTCAACCGCGCCGCGGGCACCATTCTCGGCAGCGAACTGACCAAGCGGTTCGGCTCCAATGGCATGGAAGATCATTCCATCCATATCTATTTCGACGGCAGCGCTGGGCAAAGCTTCGGGGCGTTCATGTCCAAGGGCATTACCTTCACACTGTCTGGCGACGCAAACGACTATATGGGCAAGGGCCTGTCCGGCGGTATCCTTTGCGTTCGCCCCCCAAAGACCAGCAAGTTTGTGCCTGAGGACAATGTCATTATCGGCAACGTCGCGCTCTACGGCGCAACGAGCGGTGAAGCGTATGTCAACGGTATCGCAGGCGAACGGTTTTGCGTGCGTAACTCCGGCGCTCTTGCGGTAGTGGAAGGCGTGGGCGACCACGGCTGTGAATACATGACCGGCGGACGTGTGGTGGTGCTTGGCAAAACCGGGCGCAACTTTGCCGCAGGCATGTCGGGCGGCATCGCCTATGTGTACGATGAGGATGGTAATTTCAAAAATCTGTGCAATCCGGAGATGGTCGCACTGGAACCCCTGGACGATCCCGAGGAAGAAATCCAGGTCAAGCATATGATTCAAAAGCACGTCGGTTATACCGGAAGCCCGCTCGGTCAGCGTATGATCGATACCTGGGGTACGGTGGCGGCGAAATTTGTGAAGGTCATTCCGTTTGAATACAAACGATACCTTCTCCAGCAGCAGGAGGTGCGCAATCATGGGTAAGCTGTTAGGATTTTTGGAATACGAACGCTGCCTGCCATCGGATCGCGATCCGCTGGAAAGGTTGAACGACTGGAACGAGATCCATAAAACACTCTCTGTAGAACAGCAGAAGGAGCAAGCGGCTCGCTGCATGTATTGTGCGATACCATTTTGCCAAAGCGGGCTTATGATGGGCGGTTCGGTATCCGGCTGCCCGCTCAACAACCTGATTCCCGAATGGAACGATCTGTTGTACCGCGACCAGTGGAATGCTGCGGCAGACAGGCTTCTGCGTACGGACAGCTTTCCGGAGTTCACAGGCCGCGTCTGCCCGGCACCGTGCGAGGGCGCCTGTACCTGTGGCATCCATCAGCCGCCTGTTACCATTCGCCAGAACGAGCTAATGCTGATTGAGCACGCGTATGAAAGCGGACACCTGAAACCTCGCATTCCCAAAAAGCGCTCGGGCAAGAGCGTTGCTGTGATCGGTTCCGGCCCTGCCGGCCTGGCGGCAGCGGACGTGCTAAACCAGTTCGGCCATCAGGTGACTGTATTTGAACGGGAAAATCGCGTCGGCGGTCTGCTGATGTACGGAATCCCGAACATGAAGCTGGATAAAAAGGTCATTGACCGCCGAGTTGGCATCATGCAAAAAGAGGGCATTGCATTTGAGGTGAATGCCAACATCGGTGTTAATCGATCTGTACAGGACCTGCAAAAAGAGTTTGACGCCATTGTGCTATGCTGCGGCAGCACCAAGGCGCGCGATCTGAACGTACCCGGCCGCGAAGGGACAGGCGTGGTGTTTGCGGTGGATTATCTGACAGTCGCCACCAAGAAACTGCTTGATCCGTCCGTTCAGCTTTCTGCCGATATGAACGCCAAGGGGAAGGATGTCATCGTCATCGGCGGCGGCGATACCGGTACGGATTGTGTTGGTACGGCAATGCGGCAGGGCTGCAATACGGTGGTTCAGTTTGAAATTATGCAAGAGCCCGGCAAGGAGCGCGCCGCAAGCAATCCTTGGCCGGAATACCCACGTGTACTCAAGATCGACTACGCGCAGGAAGAAGCGATCGCCAAGTATGGCAAAGACCCCAGGAATTACCTGCTGAGCACAAAGGAAATCGTCCGCAAGCCCGACGGCTCGATTGAAAAAGTGATCACCGAACAAATCGAATGGGTGAAAAACGAGACCGGGCGTATGGTTCCAAAGCCCGTCGAAGGCAGCCAAAAGGAATGGAAAGCGGACTTGATTCTGTTGGCCATGGGTTACCTCGGCCCGGAGGATACGCTCCCTGAGGCCCTTGAGCTTAAACGCGACGGCCGATCCAACGTTGAGGCTGATTGTTTTCAAACAAGCCAGAGCGGCGTCTTCGTCGCAGGCGATATGCACTCCGGCCAGAGCCTTGTGGTGCGCGCCATCAACGAGGGTCAGCTTGCCGCCGCTGCGTGCCACCAATACCTCAGCAAATAGGGTAAAGCAATAATGTTACAAGCTGCCGGTCGGAAATCCGTTCCGGTAGCTTGTTTCTTTAGGGCTTGGGTTGTATAATGTTCCATAGCTGAGCGGCAATACAGGAGGCTATCATGGACGAGATCCGATTGGATGACGTCGTACAGATGCGTAAACCGCACCCCTGCGGCAGCGACCAGTGGAAGGTGATCCGCATCGGAGCCGATGTGAAGATCAAGTGCCTTGGTTGCGGCAGGATTGTGATGTTGGATCGATCCGTTTTTGTGAAACGTAGAAAAAAGGTACTCCAGCCGGGTCCCGTACCGGAAGCTGAAACGCTGCAGCTGATGCGAAACGAAGGGAGACGACCTTAGTGGCAAAACCGAAACAGCCTAAGAAAAAATTCTCCGAGATGACACCGGAAGAAAAGAAGAAAATGATCATCAAAGAAACGATCAGCTGGATCCTGACGCTCGGTTCCGCTGTCATCATCGCGCTTTGCATCCGTGGATTCATCTTCGAGCCCGTCATTGTCGACGGCAACAGTATGCAGGATACCCTGCAGGACCGCGAGCTGATGTTCGTGACAAAGTTTGACTATATCTTCGGTGCGCCGGAAAGCGGAGATGTCATTATCTGCAAGTATCCCAACAGTACCAAAAACTATGTCAAGCGCCTGATTGGCCTGCCCGGAGATACGATCGAGATTGTCGATCATGTCGTATATAGAAACGGCGAGGCGCTGGATGAAACCTATTTGACACCAACGAAGAACGACAACAGAAATACCGCTAATATGTCTGCGATTGTTCTGGGCGACGATCAGTACTTTGTGATGGGCGACAACCGTGATAACAGCAACGACAGCCGCTATATCGGAACCCTGACCCGCAACCAGATCAGGGGGCATGTTCGCTTCGTGTTTTTTCCGTTTGACAGCATTCGTCAAATCGAATAGCTTGCTGTTTAACCGGGTTTTAGGTATAATACGCTGGTGTGTAAATAATTGACATATTAAGGAGAGACCTGCAAAATGCGCAAGTATGCGATTTTGGTATCGATCTTGGCGATTATTGTTGCCATGACGTCGAGCTGCGGCTTGATCGTCAAGGATGAGGCGGTTGACGCACAAACGGTGATTATTGAAGTCGCTGGCGAAAAGATTGTGAAATCCGACGTTCAGCAGACTGTTCAAAACGTTCTGGATTATCAGGAATACATTTACAGCCTTTATGGACTTTCTTTCGACCGCACCGATCCGGATTCCATCTCTTCCGCTCAGGATACGGCGATCAACTCATTAATCGAGGAAGCTGTTACCACACAAAAGATCGTGGAATACGGTCTGGATCAGTTCACGGATGAGGAACTGGCCGCGCTCAACCAGGAGACGGACGAGACCTATGCCGGCTATCTGGATACCGTCAAAACACAGTATTTCGCCGATACGCAGCTGACGGGAGACGAGCTGACTGCTGCAGTCGAGGCGAAAATGCTTGAGATCGGGTACGGCACGAAAGAAGCTCTTCTGGAGCAGAATAAGGCTACCGAGGAGCTGACGCGTCTTAAGGATTATGTTGTGAAGGATGTCGCGGTCACCGAGGATGAGATTACGGCACAGTACAACGAAGGCATGACCCAGCAGATCAATGATTACGCAAACGATCTGACCCAGTATGCAACCGATGTGAACAACGGGGAAATTATTTACTTCCGTCCGCATGGCTATCGGTATGTGAAAAACCTGCTGATCATGATCAGCGCCGATGCGAGAGCGCAGATCAGCTCTCTCAACTCGCAAATTACAAGCGATCAGAATACAGTGACGTCTCTGAACGAATCCATCGCGGCGCTGCCGGAAGACCCGGCTACGGACAGCGAGGACCAGACAAAGACACGCGCCGATCTGACCGCGCAGGTCGAAACGCTCAATACGGAGATTGCCGACCTGACGGCACAGCTCAATGAGCTGACAGCCACGGCGTTTGCCGAGATCCAGTCCAAGGTGGACCTGGTGGAAGAAAAAATCCAGGCTGGCGATGATTTCGACGCGCTGATTGCGGAGTACGGCGAAGATACCGGTATGACCGTTGAACCGCGGAAATCGGAAGGCTATCTGCTCTGCGCGGGGATTACAACCTACGTGGATGAGTTTGTCACAGAGGGTATGTCGCTAGTGAACATAGGCGATATTTCCAAGCCGTTCCGCTCCAGCTACGGCGTACATATTTTGCAGTACGCAAGCGATCTGGATGGCGGAAAGGTTCCTCTGAGTTCTGTGCATGATCAAATCGCCGAGGACTTGCTGGCAACCAAACAGACCAGCGTGTATGACGAAACTGTCAGCCAGTGGGTGAAGGATGCCAACGCCAAAATCCATGCCGACAGGCTGGACAACTAACGAACAGTTATGCTTTACGCAGCGCTTCACCAGCGGTGAGGCGCTGTTTTTAAGCCCTGGAATACGCAGGAAGCTTCAAATCTGCTATAATAGGCGTGAAAACCTGAAGACGGAGGGAATCGCTTGAGCACGAAACAGCAGTCCATCATCGGAGGCGTCACGGTGCTTGGCATTACGGGGCTGATCTGCAAGCTGATCGCGGTGCTCTACCGCATCCCGCTGGCTTGGCTGATCGGCGACCAGGGACTGGGTACCTATCAGCTGGTGTTCCCAACCTATGCGCTGCTGCTGACAATCTCCTCCGCCGGTTTGCCTGTGGCTATCAGCCGCATTGTGAGCTTTAACCTGGCAAAGGGCGATATTCTCAACACCAGGCGAACGTTGAAATTCGCGCTGCTGATCCTGACTCTCATCGGCATTTTGGGCACCGTGCTCATGATCGCGCTGCGTACGTTTCTAGCAAACCGAGTCGGAGATCCACTGACGGTGTCAGGCTTTGTGGCCATTGCGCCATCAGTGGCGATCGTCTGCGCGATGAGCGCGTTTCGCGGCTATATGCAAGGGCACCATGATATGCGGCCTACGGCGTACAGCCAGCTGATTGAGTCTATTGGCAAAATCGTAATCGCGCTGCCGATGGCCTGGTATGGCTCTAAAATCGTCACGGACGGCGTGGAGGGCATCAACATCGGGTATGCCGCGGCAGGCGCGCTGCTTGGAACATCTATTGCTGAGGCGATAGCGCTCGCCTATATGTATATTATCTACAGGCGCAGGCGGCATGAGAATGATGCCCTCGTTCAAAACCCGGAAATTCCCCTGCAACAGCCGTCTGCCATCATCCGTAAACTGCTGCTGTTGGCTGTTCCCATCACAATAGGCGCAAGCATCATTCCGCTGGCATCCTTTATCGATTCGGGAATGATCGTCACCCGGCTGGTGGACGGCGCTGGCTTTGCCCGCGATATTGCCCGTGCCATGTACGGGCGTTTTTCCGGCTATGTCATCACGCTGATCAACGTCCCAACGGCGCTCGCCCTTGCCATTTCCATGAGCATGGTTCCGGCGATTTCCGCCAATATGGCGCGTGGAGACAACGCAGCCATGAAACGCTCGACCCACGCAGGCCTGCGAATGGCATTTCTGCTTGGTTTGCCGTGCAGCTTTGGTATGAGCATTCTCGCCGAACCCATCCTCGCAGCTGTGTATCCTTTTAAAACGGCTGAGGCTTTGCAGCAGACAGCGCAGCTTCTATCCTTTTCGAGTTTTACCATCATCCTGTTTACTGTCGTGCAGGCAACCAGCGGTATTTTGCAGGGGATGCACAAGCAGCGGATTCCCATGTATACGCTGCTGGTCGGCGTGGGTTTCAAGGTGCTGATCAACTATTTCCTGATCGCAACCCCGCAGATCAACATCCTGGGTGCGTCCATCGGCTCGCTGGTCTGCTACGGCATCAGCATGGTGCCAAACCTCTATTACGTGCACAAGTACACCGGGCTGAAACCGGATCCGGTTCCGATCTTCTTCAAGCCCTTACTCGCCTCGATCGCCATGACCGGGGTGCTGTACCTGCTGATGTCGATCCTGCCGCAAACGCGACTGATCACAATCGGCCTGATATTCGTTGGCGCGGCGGTTTACGCCGTCGTATCCATTCTGATCGGATCCATCCAAAAGGATGAATTTGCGGCGCTGATCCGGAGACTGAAAAAATAACGGAGGCTGTTCAATTGCATCTTATAACTATTGTTTCAGTATCTACAGGCGATATGAGCCTGGTATCCAAAGGCACGCTGGATGTGCTGGAAGCGCACTCCCAAGTAATATTGCGTACGGAACGGCATCCCGTAGCCCGTTATTTACAGGACCATGGCATCCGATTTGAAGCGCTTGATGCGCTCTATACCGAGGCTGAGACCTTTGATGCCTGCAACACTGCGGCGGCGGAATACCTTCTCAAGGCAGCTGAGGAAGGGGATGTTCTCTATGTTGTTGCCGACGCGACGATGGATTGCACGGTTTCCGCCTTGCTGAAATCCACACAAGATAGGGGACTGATTACAATCCTTCCCGGAATCAGCCATGCCAACCGCTGCCTGGCGCTTGCGCAAGCCGACGCGCAGGATATCCGGATGTCATCGGCCGAAGCGTTTTTGGCAGGAAACGAGCTCAATCCCCGATACTCCTTGTTTCTATCCGAACTCCATTCCCAGACCTGCGCGGGCGCGTGCAAAATCAAGCTGATGGAGCTTCTGGACGATAGCACAGAAGTGTTTGTGTTTTCCGGTGGGGAAGACGGCAGCCTATCCGTTCAGAGCGTTCCGCTGTATGCGCTGGACAGGCAGGGACACTACGACCATCTATCAGCCTTCCTGTATATCGCAAAACCGCTTGAAGAGCGCAAGCGCTTCGGTACGGACGACCTGCATGCCGTCATGCGCCGCCTGCGTGCCAAGAACGGCTGTCCGTGGGATCAGGAGCAAACGCATGAAAGCCTGCTGCCAAACCTTTTGGAAGAAAGCTACGAGTTCATCGAAGCGGCCAGGGAACAGGATGCCGAGCATATGTGCGAGGAGCTAGGCGATGTACTCCTGCAGGTGATGTTCCATGCGGTCATTGCGGCGCAGTACGGAGAATTCACCCTGCCCGACGTGACGACCGCTGTAACGGCCAAGCTGATTGAGCGCCATCCGCATGTGTTTGGTACCGTAAAGGCGGACACCGCATCGCAGGTACTGGACAATTGGGAGAATATCAAACGCACACAGCGCGGGATTGCTACTGTGGCAGACGCGATGGATAACGTATCCAAAGGCTTAAGCGCAGCCATGCGCGCCTCCAAGGTGCAGCATAAGGCCGCGAAGGTCGGTTTTGACTTTCCCGATGCGGTATCGGCCCTCGATAAAGTCAGGGAAGAAACCGATGAGGTGCTTGCGTGTATCCATGAAAACACGGAGACAGAAGAAGAACTCGGCGATCTGCTGTTCTCCGTGATCAATGTTTGCCGGCTGAGCGGCGTGAACCCCGACATTGCTCTTTCTGCTGCCGCTGATAAGTTCATCCGCCGTTTCCGGGCGGTGGAAAACAGGGTGAAAAGTGAAGGAAAATCAATGGAGGCCTTGACTTTGAACGAAATGGATGTATACTGGACTGAAGAGAAGCACATTTCCATGAACAATGACGGTTGATTTGTGCTTTTCGGCTGGATATTCCAGCGTAAACCTTGTATTATCAATAATTAAGGAGGATCTATCACATGAACAAAGCTGAATTAACTGCAGCCATCGTGAAACAGACCGGATTCACTAAGAAAGACGCCGAAAAAGCGCTTACCGCCGTAACCGATGTCATCGCAGAAGCCCTCAAGGCTGGCGACAAAGTGCAGATCGTTGGATTTGGCTCTTTCGAAGTTCGCAAGCGCCCCGCCCGTGTTGCCCGCAACCCCCGCACCGGCGAGCAGATCAAAATTGCCGCTTCCAAAGCGCCCGTTTTCAAAGCAGGCAAAGGCCTGAAAGACAGCGTGAACTAATCATACAATTCACAATTAACGCCCGCATGCTGAATGCGGGCGTTCTTTTTAAACTCAGATGAACAATAGTTTTATACCACAAGCTTCGAAACTGATCCATCCGTTCGGCCCGGTATTCAACAAGCACTCCCGTGTGCTTGTACTTGGATCGTTTCCATCCGTCATATCACGCGAAAACGCATTTTATTACGGCCATCCGCAGAACCGCTTCTGGCGGCTTCTTGCTGCGCTGTTTGGTACGGCCGTGCCGGAAACAATCGCAGAGAAAACGGAGTTTCTGCTGCTGCACCGCATTGCGCTTTGGGATGTGGCGGCCGCCTGCACCATCACAGGCAGTGCCGACAGCACGCTTGTGTCCCTTGAGTACAATGATATTCCGTCGCTTGTGCAAAAAACAGAAATCCGGTATATTTTTGCCAACGGGCAAAAAGCGGGTCATCTATTCCGGACACATTTGGAACTCCAAACCGGATTGCCCATTCAAATCCTCCCGTCCACAAGCCCGGCCAATGCGGCCTGGTCGTTGCAAAGGCTGATGACAGGCTGGCGAGCACTGGTTGAAGCGCTGCCAAACACCCAAGACATTGTTCAATAGCGCAGTATCAGGCTTGAAAGCCAACCTTGATTTTTTAGCGGATGTAAGGTACTATAAACGGTGGTGCTATTCTACTACAAGCGCATTATATTGTTTAGGAAGGACAGAATTGAATGAGCCTGTATACTCGGTTTCCGGGCGGTATTCACCCGCACGAGGGTGTCAACGGAAAATCGGCAACATCTGTGTTACCGATTACCGAGACCCTTCCGCCGTCCCGCGTTTCCATCCCGATGCAGCAGCATATAGGTGCACCTGCTAAACCGCTAGTGCAAAAAGGCGATCACGTCAAGATGGGAATGAAGATCGGCGAGCCGGCTGGTTTTGTGAGCTCCGCGATTCACTCCAGCGTTTCCGGCACGGTGGTGGATGTCGCTCCCTGCGTTTTGGCAAGCGGCTTGCAAGCGGATTGCGTGATTATCGATAATGATTTTAAGGATGAATGGGTGGAACTCCATCCTTTTGAGAATCCCGAAGCGCTTGATGCCGCGGCGCTCTCCGCATTGGCAAGGGATATGGGGCTGGTCGGCCTTGGCGGCGCGACGTTCCCGTATTCCGTTAAACTCATGCCGCCTAAGGTGAAAATCGATACGCTGATCGTCAACGGCGCGGAATGCGAGCCGTATTTATCTGCCGATCATCAATTGATGCTGATAAAAGCCAAGGAGATCATCGAAGGTACCAGACGCATGCAAAAGGCGATGGGGATTGAGAAGGTTTTCATCGGTATTGAAAAGAACAAGCCCGACGCGATTGCGCTGATGACTAAGCTGTGCGAGGACGACCCGACCTTTACCGTCGTTGCGCTGCCTGTGGTGTACCCGCAGGGCGGTGAAAAACAGCTTGTGTACGCTATCACCAAGCGCAGGGTGCGTACCGGCGGTCTGCCGCTGGAAAAGGGCGTTCTGGTTGTCAACGTCGGCAGCTGCTATGCGCTGTACCGCGCAATTTATGAAGGCATGCCGCTGATCGACCGCGTTGTAACAGTGGGGGGCAGCGTAACAAAGCCCGCCAACTATCTGGTGCGTATCGGCACGCCAGTGCAGTTTCTGCTGGATGCATCCCAGGGGCTTTTACCGCAGGCCAGGATGATGATTTACGGCGGACCGATGATGGGTATGGCCATCAACCGCACGGACATCCCGGTAACCAAGGGCTGCTCGGGGATTACGGTGCTGGAAAAAGCGCTGATGAACTCTCCCGAAACCGCATGCATCCGCTGCGGCCGTTGCGTTGACGTTTGCCCGATGTACCTTTGCCCGTCGGATATCGACAAGGCAATGCGCAAGGGCTGGTATGACGAAGCGGAGAAGCTCGGCGCGATGAATTGCTTGGAATGCGGCGCCTGCTCCTGGAGCTGCCCCGCAAAACGCGCGCTGACGCAGAGCTGCAGAACCTGTAAAAAGGTCATTGGCGATAAGCAACGCGCACAGAGACAGCAGAAAGCGGAGGCGAAGTGACATGCAGAAGAAACTGATCGTTTCCCCGGGACCGCATCTGCATAACCACGCGGTATCCACACAGCGCATCATGCTGGATGTTGTGATCGCGCTTTTGCCCACTGCGGCCGCGGCCGTATGGTTTTTTGGCGGCAGCGCTTTGATGCTGATGATCGTTGCGGTCATCAGCGCGATTGCTGCGGAGTATGTTTACCAGAAGCTGACCCATCAGCCGGTTACGGTATCGGACATGAGCTCGGTCGTTACCGGCCTGTTGCTGGCGTTCAACCTTCCGGCAAATGCCCCGTGGTGGCTGGCTGCCGTTGGCTCGTTCCTGGCGATCATCCTGATCAAGCAATTGTTCGGCGGCATCGGCCAGAACTTCATGAATCCGGCGCTGGCTGCCCGTGCAATCCTGATGCTTTCGTGGACCGGACTGATGGCTGCCAATGTGCTTCCGCATGCCGGCCAATGGGTTGCGCCGCTTGCGGCGGATGCCGTATCGGTTGCGACGCCGCTGACACACGGCGCGGAAGGATTTACGCTGTGGCAGCTGTTTTCTGGCGACGTTCCCGGAATGATCGGTGAAACGTCAAAGCTTGCCCTGCTGCTGGGCGGCGTGTATCTGCTGATTCGCAAGGTGATCGACTGGCGCATCCCCGTATCGTTCCTGGGTACGGTGGCGATTGCGTATTTCATTCAGACCGGCACACTGTATTCCGTGGAATCCGGCGCGCACAATGTGCTGTATCAGCTGCTTTCAGGCGGCTTGATCATCGGCGCGTTCTTTATGGCGACGGACTATGTTACCTCGCCGATTACTGGCATCGGCAAGCTGATAATGGGCGTTGGCTGCGGCTTGTTCCTATTTGTCATCCGCGAGTTCTCCAGCTATCCGGAGGGCTGCTCGTTCGCCATCCTGTTCTTAAACGTGCTCACACCGCTGATTGATCGCTTCACAACGAAAAAGCCTTTCGGCTTTGAAAAACCCACCGCTCCTGCAAAGGAGGCAAAGGCATGAAACAGAAAAAAAGTATCGGCACAGTCTTTAAAAATGGCATTTTTGCCGAAAACCCCACATTCCGCCTGGTGCTGGGCATGTGTCCCACCCTGGCCGTATCCACAGCGGTGTTTCAAGGTCTTGGCATGGGGCTCGCCACCACTTTTGTGCTCGTGTTCTCCAATTTCGTCATTGCGCTGTTAAGGAACATCATTCCGGACAAAGTCCGCATCCCGGCATTCATCGTCGTGATTGCGACCTTCGTGACCATTGTGGATCTGATGCTGAAGGCGTTCATCCCGTCGCTGAGTGAATCGCTTGGTATTTTCATTCCGTTGATCGTGGTCAACTGCATCATTTTTGCCAGAGCGGAATCGTTTGCCTCAAAAAACAGCGTTCTGCTGTCCATCACGGACGGACTTGGCATGGGCCTTGGGTTTACGCTTGGCATCTCTCTTCTGTCGGCCTGCAGAGAGCTGCTTGGCAATGGAACGCTTCTGGGCATCCAGGTGATGCCGGAGAGCTTCCAGCCGATGGCCATCGCGCTGCGCCCGCCGGGCGGGTTCATTATGCTGGGTATTTTACTGATCATCATCAATGCTGCTGGCAAGGCGATTGCAAAGCGCAAGGTGATGAAGGCGAAGGAGGCTGAATTATGACCAGTTTGATTCTCATTATCATCTCCGGCGTTTTGGTCAACAACCTGGTCATGTCCCAGTTCCTGGGCATTTGTCCGTTCCTGGGCATTTCCAAAAAGACGGAGACCGCGTTTGGCATGGGGATGGCGGTAACCTTCGTTATGGTTCTTGCGTCTGTCATCACGTACCTGATCCGCGCCTATCTTCTGCTGCCGTTTAACCTGGAGTATATGCAGACCATCGCGTTTATCCTGGTCATCGCCGTGCTGGTGCAAACTGTGGAGATCGTGCTCAAAAAGGTATCGCGCTCGCTGTACCAGGCGCTTGGCGTATACCTGCCGCTGATCACCACCAACTGCGCGGTGCTTGGCGTTGCCATCAGCAACACAACGGCGGTCGAGGGCGGTTACAACCTGATCCAGTCCGCCGTAAACGGACTGGCCGGCGCATTAGGCTTCACGCTGGCGCTGGTCGCCTTCGCGGCGATCCGCGAAAAACTGGCGATGAACGACCTGCCCAAATGGATGGACGGCTTCCCCGGTGCGTTAATCGCTGCGGGTTTGATGGCTGTCGCTTTCCAGGGCTTTGCCGGATTGATTTGAGTAAGGAGACGCGAATATGACCGATATTCTGATTGGGGCGGGTACGCTGGCAGGCATTGCGTTGGTTTTCGGCCTGCTTTTGATGCTTGTCAATAAAGTATTCCATGTGCCCACTGACCCCAAACGCGACGCGGTGCGAGAAGTGCTTCCCGGCGCCAACTGCGGCGCTTGCGGGTTTGCGGGCTGTGACGCGCTGGCCGACGCGATTGCAGCCGGAACCGCGTCAATCGACGCTTGTCCGGTTGGCGGCAGCGATCTGGCCAAGGCGATTGCCGAGATCGTCGGCGCTGAATCGCCGGATGCACAGAAAAAGCGTGTGGCAACTGTGATCTGCCAGGGAACGCTGGACCGCTGCAAGGAGAAGTTCCCGTATGTGGGCATTCAGGACTGCGTTGCGGCTACCGTTGTCAACGATGGCAACAAATCCTGCAAGTACGCTTGTCTGGGACTGGGTACCTGCGTGGCGGCCTGCAAGTTTGATGCCATCACCATTGATCCGCACGATAAAATTGCCAAGGTTGATCCGGATAAGTGCACCGGGTGCGAAGCCTGTATCAAGGTGTGTCCCAAAAACGTGCTGGTCATGCAGCCTGTTGATCTTCCTGTTCGGGTGCTGTGCCGCGCCGCCGAAGAAGGCGTACTTGTCAGCGATAACTGCAAGATCGGCTGCATCGGCTGCGAGCTTTGCCACGATAACTGCAAATTTGACGCCATTACCATGAAGGACCATTTGCCTCAGTTCGACTATGACAAGTGCGTCGGTTGCATGATGTGCGCCGAGGTGTGCCCGACCGCCGCAATCTGGGGCGATTTCGATCACCGCAAGATTGCCAAGATTGATCCCAACGAGTGTATCGGCTGCACGATCTGTAAGAAAACCTGCCAGTTTGAGGCAATTTCCGGTGAACGCAAGAGCATCCACAAGATTCTGGAAGCCTGTACCGGTTGCGGTCAGTGCGTAGCCAAGTGCCCCAAGAAATGCATCACCTTGACCGTTCGAGAGCATGTGCGGGATGCCAACGCTAAGGTCGGCACTTCGGAGACCGTTGCCGCCATCCCCAAAGCAGACACAAAGGAAGAATAAGATGAAAATCGGGTTTATCGGCGCGGGCAATATGGCAAGCGCAATCATCGGCGGGCTGATCGTGAAACAGTTTGTGCAGGCTGATGAAATCGCTGTGTATGACGTATCTCAGGCACAGATGCAAAAAACTGTGGATCAGTATTCCGTGCATGCTATGGCAACGCAGGAAGAACTGCTTAAGGCCTGCGAATTCATAGTTCTGGCTGTCAAACCCGTCTATATGAAAGCCGTGTTGGAGCAAGCCGCGCCTTATGCTGCTGGGAAAAAGTTTATCTCCATCGCGGCTGGCTGGACCGTGAAAATGCTCAACAGAGCGCTGGCGGCTGAGTGCGCCACTATGCTGCGCTGTATGCCCAACACACCGCTCATGGTGGGGGAAGGCTTTACCGCGCTTTGTGAAGACACGACATTTTCTAAAGAGGATCTGGCCTGGGCGCAGTCGCTGTTTGAGACACTAGGCAAGGTCGCCGTACTGCCGGAAAGGCTGTTTGACGCGATTGTAGCGGTTTCCGGAAGCGCGCCGGCGTATGTATTCGTGTTTGTTGAAGCACTCATCGATGCGGGCATCAAGCTGGGACTTCCCAGAGATGTTGCCACCAAAGCCTGTGAGCAAACGGTGCTTGGCGCGGCAAAGCTTCTGATGGAAACGGGGGAGCATCCGGCAAAGCTTAAGGATATGGTGTGCTCACCGGGCGGTACGACCATTGAAGCGATTGCTTCGCTGGAACACAGCGGTTTCCGCAACGCAATCATCCAGGCGGCAACTGTTTGCGCTGAGAAAAGCAAAAAATTATCCGAGCAAACGGCGGATTGAGATAATATGACAGACACAATGCGAAACGTGCAGATTTATACAGACGGCGCTTGCTCGGGCAATCCAGGCCCGGGCGGGTGGGCCGCGATTCTGACCTTTAACGGAAAAGAGAAGGAACTGTCCGGCAGTATGCCCAATACCACCAACAACCGCATGGAGCTGTTTGCGGTGATTTCCGGACTTGGCGCGCTCAAGGAGCCGTGCAACGTTGAGATCTATTCGGATTCTGCTTATGTAGTCAACGCTTTTAACCAAAAGTGGATTGATAATTGGCAGCAGAACGGTTGGCGCACCGCAGATAAAAAGCCTGTGGAGAACGATGATCTGTGGAAGCTGCTTTTACAGATCATCAAGCTGAAAAAGCATACCGTGAAGTACATAAAGGTCAAAGGCCACGCTGATCATCCGCAGAATATCCGGTGCGACACGTTGGCCAAGGCGGCGATTGCTGACTTCCGCAGGACAAACGGCATAGAAGAATAAGACAATATGATTGGAGCAATCCAATCATATATTTCTATGTATGACAAAATGAATATCTGTCTAACTCTTACTGGACAAAAGGAGGAGCCTATGTTACAATTTCAATAGTTACGGAAGTGTTAACTGTTGGAGTGATTTAATGCTAAGATTGTTAAAAGGCATAATCTTTTTGTCCGTTTCTTTTATCATGCTTTTTTACACCAGCGCATTTGCGGATACGCTTTCGAATGTTTCAGTAAACTCTGCTCCGCTGGTCACACAGTCGTCGGCTGTGGACGGTATGGTACGCGTGTATTTATCGTCGCTTGGGAGTCCGTCTTCTCTGACGCTGACGGTTTCGGGCAGCTACTCGCTTAGCGATAACACAACGCTCAATAGCGGAGAGACGCTGAATGTTTCTTTCAACAGCTCAACAGGCATGCTTACGCTGACACGTAACGGCGTTGCCTATTCCATGGGCAAATCCTTTACCCTCCGCCGGCATTCCACCACAGGGTCAAACGGGATCAAAATCGCGCAGGCACGCAAGCCGGGCAATCTCTACCCGGGCGATTTGGAATTCAAAGCGGTATCGGTCAGCGGCGGGTACAAGCTTTATACCATTGCGCATATCTATATTGAAAACTATCTCTATGGCGTTGTGCCTTATGAAATGGGGTCCAGCGCGCCATTGGAAGCGCTCAAGGCACAGGCGGTTGCCGCACGTACTTACACCGTGCGTATGATGAGCGTTCGCTCAACCATACTGTACGATGTTGTGGATACGACCGGCGACCAGACCTATAACGGAACGCCGACTACCGTCACAAATTGCAGCAAAGCGGTTGATCAAACCAAAGGCATCATCCTCAAGAATGGGTCGGACTATACGGCGACCTATTATTCGTCTTCCAATGGCGGACAGACCGAATCCGTAAAGAATGCCTGGGGCTCAAGCGGATACAGCTATCTGGATGTGCACGACGATCCTTTCGACTTCGCCAACCCTGATAGCGTTGTGCGGCAATCAACGGTATATATGAACGCGTCCAGTTCCTACAATAATGCAGCGCTGATGTCGCTTTTGCAAACCAAGGCGGTCTCCGTGTTGAGGTCTGCAGGATATAACGCAAGCAGCTCCAATACAACCATCCAAACCATTCAGGATATAGCACCCACAACGCCCAAATACGCCGCGCCCAGCAAGCTTTATACAAAGCTGGATTTCACCCTGACGGTGAATACCTATAACGCCAGCAACGCGTATGTGTCCGTTACCACAACGGTGACATGCGACATCTTCAGCGAGCTGGAGGACATGCTCACCATGAGCATCCAATCCGGCAGCAACGAGCTATGGACCGTTGTGAAAGGCGCCAGCTCCTTTGCCATTCAGGCCAGGCGCTACGGGCACGGCATTGGCATGAGCCAGCGCGGAGCCATCTATATGGGTCAGCTTGGTTTTACATATGATGAAATCCTGGGATTCTACTATGTCGGCAGTACACGTGTTGGCTGCACATTCACTAACACCATATTGTCGGCAGGTTCTTCCGAAGTCATTACAACGAACGAAGATCCGGTTTCCGTGGACGATGAAACGGGGATACGCGGCATTGTCGCGCTTGGCAGCGGGTCAAAGCTTGCAGTGCGAAGCGCACAATCCACGACAGCTGATATATTGACCGTGATTGCAAACTCCACACCGGTTTCGGTTTTGGCCAACTACGGCTCCTGGTGCAAAATACAGTATGGGAGCATTGTGGGTTATGTTCCGACCAGTGCGCTGACGATTACCGGAACAGCGCCCAGCAGCGACAATACGGCTGTATCCACCATCGACGGGTATGCGGTCGTAACATCCTCCAGCTATCTGAACCTCCGCGAGTCCGGCAGCTATTCGGCCAATATTCTCTCCACAGCGCCGGGCGGCGCGATTGTCACGGTGCTGGATTGGGGTTCAAGCTGGGCACAGATCCAATACGGAAAACTCACTGCGTATGCGGCAACGGATTTTCTCTCATTCTCAAAAGAGTATCCGGAAAATGTCACGGAAACCGATACGGAGGATAACAGCTCCAGCGATACAACAACGGCGACTGTCACCACAGAATCAGGTTCCTTGAATATGCGGCAGCTCGCCAAGGCGGGCAGTACGGTGCTGACCACCATTCCGCAGGGCGCGACTGTCACGGTAAGCAATCACGGAACCACGTGGAGCGCGGTAAGCTATTACGGTTATTCCGGTTACGTGATGACCGCGTATTTATCCTTTTCCAGCGAAGACTCCACAGATGATTCGCAGCAAACGGCAGATATTTTCGCCAAGGTAACGACTGCATCCGGCTCGCTCAACCTGCGGCAGGAGCCCAAAGCGGGCAGCTCGATTTATGGAACCATTCCGCAGTATGCGGTAATTGCCGTGCATAACATGAACACTAGCTGGAGTCAGGTAACCTATAACGGCGTTACCGGGTATGTGATGACGGCGTTTTTGACCGTTGTGGACGCGACTGAACCTTCGGACCCAGAAGATGACCAACCCGCCGATGATGAAGCCGATAGCGGCGATACATCTGGTGATACGGCGTCCGGAGACGCCACGGCGGTTGTATCCACGGCGTCCGGCTCGCTGAACCTTCGGTTCGATGCCCAGCCCGGAAGCCGCGTTTTAGTACGCATCCCACAGGGCGAAACCATTCCTGTGCTCCAGAAGATGAATACCTGGACCTATACAAAGTATCAGGAGTATTACGGCTATGTCATGAACGCTTACCTGACATTTTCGGACACCGGAGATACACAGACAGATGAAAGTCAGGCGGTACCAGCAGTTGTTGTTACGGCTTCAGGTTCCCTGAATCTGCGCAGCGAGCCAAATGGCGGTGTGGTGACAACCATTCCGCAAAACGCGGCCGTCAGCGTATACCAGAAAGGCTCGTCCTGGTGCTACTTAAAGTATAACGGTACGTTTGGTTACGTGATGACCACGTTCCTGTCCTTTGATGTGAGTGATACACAGACAGGAGATCATCAGGATAACGGCGAAACCGATGCGCAAGCCGGCGATACGGCAACAATCAACGTTGATGCCGATTCCCTGCATATGCGGGTCAGCAAATCAGCTACTGCGGATGTGCTGACTACCATTCCGAACGGGTCCACGGTTGTTCTGATGACGACAAGCTCTGATTGGTGCAAAGTGAGCTTCGGATCATATCAGGGTTATGTACAGACCCAGTACCTGAACTTCGGCTCATCACCGTCGGCTACGGCTTCCACAGCGCCTACCGCTACACCCGTGCCTACACAGCCACCAAGCGTGATTACTGCATGGGTTGCTACACCGGATGGCTCTTTGAATTTGCGTGCTGTTCCCAGCGGTCGCGTGGTTACGACCATACCGCAATATGCACAGGTAACGGTGCTTGCCGATTATTCGCAAACCTGGTGCAAAGCCCAATACGGAAGCTATACAGGGTATACAATGTCGAAATATCTGACCACGACCGAGCCAGAGCAACAAGCCTACGAAGTGACCGCCTGGGTGGAAACGCCTGACGATGGTTCGCTCAATTTGCGTAATATTCCAAACGGCACAGTCGTTGCAGTGATGCCGCAGCACGCGAAGGTGACCGTATTGACCAATATTGAGGACACCTGGTGCCAAACGCTGTACGAAGGCAAAACTGGTTATGTGATGTCCAGGTATCTGACCACAACAGAACCCGGTACGGCCTTGGAGCCGAGTGAAACGCCTGTGCCAAGCGCTGCGCCGGATACACTTACGGCATGGGTGAAAACACCTGATGACGGCTCGTTGAACCTGCGCATAACACCGGGTGGAAGTGTGCTGTTAGCCATACCGCAATCCGCACAGGTTTATGTGCTGTCAGGGTTTGCGGAAACCTGGTGTAAAGCGCAGTATGGAACCGCGACCGGATATGTGATGAGCACTTACCTGACCACCACGGCGCCGCAGGCTACGGCAACACCTGCACCAAGCAGCGAAAGCGATACCCAAACAGCATGGGTGAATACGCCGGAAGGCTCGCTCAATCTGCGCAGCGCGCCGAATGGGAATGTCATTTTAACCATTCCGCAATACGCCGAGGTTATCATATTTGAGAGTCTTAGCTCTACTTGGTGCAAAACCCAGTACAGCGGCGAGACAGGCTATGTTGTATCCAAATACCTGACCACGACCAAGCCCAGCCAAGCACCTGCAGAGGGTGAAACAGGCGATACCGCAAACGCCGTCACAGCCTGGGTGATCACACCGGAAGGCTCGCTGAACCTACGAAGCGAACCCAGCGGAAGCGTACTGACGACCATCCCGCAGTATGCGCAGGTGTCGGTGCTCTCGAGCTTGCAAGATACCTGGTGCAAGACCCAATATAACAATATTACCGGATATGCAGTGTCCAAGTATCTGTCAACCACCAAGCCCAGCCAAACGACAGCGCCGAGCACCAATCCGTCCGATTCTGCTTTAAACGAGGAAAAGACACTTGATGCTACGTTGCGTGATGTGAACAAGACAATTGTCGTCTATGTACGTCCGCCGGCAGGAGCATCTGCGCTGAAGCTGTACGACGAGTGCGCTGAAAGTGGAACAGCGCTCAAGAGCATGCCGGAGGGCAGCGAAGTAAAGATCATTATGGCGGGGGACACCTGGTGCGAAGTGGAATTCGATAACCAAACGGGTTATTGCATACGGGAAGGATTGTCCTTCTTTGAAGAGTGATATGGCGGCGCATGAGGACGAGCGCATCGAGGACCTGCAAAATGACGGGCTTTTGATCCTGCAAAAAACCCAGGGATTCCGTTTTGGTATGGATTCGATCCTCCTCAAAGATTTTGTTCGGATCAAGCCCAACGAACATGTGGCGGACCTTGGTACAGGGTCCGCTGTTCTGCCGCTACTTTTAAGCCGCAAGGAGCCAGCGGCGAGGTTTTCCGCGTTTGAGTGGCAGCCGGATATCGCCGATATGGCTGCTCGCAGCGTAAGCCTTAACAAGATGGAAGCAAAGATCACGATATACTGCGACGATATTCGCAACGCGGCTGCAAGAATCGGAAAGGCAAGCGTGCAGGTTGTGGTCTGCAATCCGCCATATGGAAAAAAAGACAATATCATTTTAAGCCAAAGCGAAAACAAGCGTTTGTCACGCCATGAAACGGATTGTGAGATCGGCGATATCTTGAAAGCGGCAGAATCGTTGCTTAAAAATCAGGGTCGGTTGTATGTTGTGTTTCCCGCGCCGCGTATGCTGGAGCTGTTTGACAGGATGCGGGAGCATCATCTGGAGCCAAAGAGGCTACGAATGGTTTGCGGAAAAGCGAGCAAAGCGCCGTATCTGCTCTTGGTCGAAGGCATGAAGAATGCCAGACCGATGCTGCATTGGCTGCCGCCGCTGATCGTTCACCATGAGGATGGGTCCGAAACGGAAGAGCTCAAAGCTATTTATACTAGCAAGCGTTGATTTTGCAATACTCCGCGGCGATATGTGCCGCAAGCGCCGCGTTTGATAGCACAAGCTGAATATTGGCGTCCAGCGATTTTCCGTGCGTCAGTTCCTTGACGGTCTCCAGCAGGAACGGCGTTATATTTTTGCCGTGAATGCTCTGCTGGTCCGCCATTCGCAGCGCGGACGCGATCGCCGCATCCATAACGTCCTCAGGCATTGCATATTCCTGTGCAATCGGGTTTGCGATCACCATGCCGCCGTGCAATCCACTTGCGACCTTTACCTGAATACAACGGGCGATGGATAGCGGCGTATCCATACGCGCATCCACGGGAAAGCCGCTTTTTCTGCAGTAGAAGGCAGGCAGTTCCTCCGTTTGATACCCGAGCACGGGAACACCCTTGGTTTCCAGGTATTCAAGCGTGAGGCTGATATCCAGAATCGATTTAGGACCCGCGCAAACAACGGTTACGTCGGTACGGGAAAGCTCTTCCAGGTCGGCGGAAATATCCATGGTTGTTTCCGCGCCGCGGTGCACGCCGCCGATGCCGCCGGTGGCGAAGACCTTCACTCCGGCCATCTCGGCCGCAATCATCGTCGCGGCAACGGTTGTAGCCCCCGATAGTCCCTTGGAAAGCAGAACGGGCAGGTCTCTGCGGCTGGCTTTGATGATCTTTGTACCGCTTTTGCCCAGATACTCAATCTGATCGCGGTTGATGCCGACTGTTAAAACCCCTTCCAGGATTGCAACAGTCGCCGGAACCGCCCCGTGATCCCGTACGGTTTGCTCCACATGCAGGGCGGTTTCAACGTTTTGCGGATAGGGCATTCCGTGGGAAATGATGGTCGATTCCAGCGCGACAACTGGGCGATTTTCACGGATAGCCTGCGTAACTTCTTCGGATACATGAAAATTTGGGTTCATTGCTTATTCCTCGAATTCTGCAATAGATTTGTGATGGAAATAGGGGAAAGCTGATCGGAAACGGACTGCGCAGACTGCGCTGTAATGGCCGCGGCAGCCAGCGCGTGCTCTAGAACCATTTCAGGCGCTAGGCCTGCCAGGATACCGGCAAAGGCCGCTGCGCTGAACGCATCCCCGCAGCCGTTGGCATTGACGGTCGCAACTGGAAAGGCCTTTGTAATCAGCTGTTGCTCTCCGTTTGACAGGAATGCGCCTTTGGCTCCAAGCGTAATCAGCACATGGGCGATTCCATATCCGTGAAACCGCTCCGCCGCGCATCTGAGCGAAGAAAGATCATCTTTTACAGTATCCTCCAGCAATGCCTGCGCTTCCCGTAGATTGGTATTGATAGCAAAAAGACGGGGGAGCGCGCCGGATAGCTTGAGCGCTTTGCTAACCGAAACCGTATCGGCCAGAAGCGGTGGGGAACACTTTGCAGCCAAGAATTCAATGGATGCCTTTTGGATATTCGCATCCAGAACGATCGCGTCGCAGGCGTTCAGCGCAGGAAGACAGCCTTCAAGATACTCCTGCGTGATGAGCTCGCAAATCGCCATATCGTTCACCGCAACGGACATTTCGCCGCTTGGATCGTTGACTGCAATATAATATGGAGCGTGACCATCCGCAAGAAGGCAATTTGCTGTATCGACACCTACGGACTTGGTATACGCAAGCATTGCAAGCGAAAAAGGATCGCTGCCAAAGGCAGCGAACAATTGTACAGTCTGATCGAGCCTTGCCAGGTTTTCCGCGATATTCCGGCCAACGCCGCCATAGCCAAACGTGACCGTTCCGGGATTGGAATCATGAGCGATCATCGGCTTTGCGGAAGTGGCGAAGATATCCGTACAGCTGGCTCCGACGACAGCAAAACGTTTGTTCACGCTGGGTGCCTCAATACAAGCGGTACAGAGAAACGACCTTGCCGAGTATCGTCACGTGTTTGGATAGAATAGGGGACATTGTCGAATTTTCGGGCTGCAAACGAATGTGCCCGTTTTCCCTGTAAAAGCGTTTCACGGTGGCTTCATCGTCAATCATGGCGACGACGATATCGCCGTTGTTGGCATCCTGCTGCTTTTTTACCACGACAAAATCGCCGTCGTTGATACCGGCTTCGATCATGCTTTCCCCGCGAACACCGAGTATGTAGTGCTCGCTGTCGCCTAAAAGCACGTTTGGGATGGAAATATACTCCTCAATGTTCTCGCTGGCAAGGATGGGCGTACCGGCGGTGACACGGCCAACGACAGGCACGGTAACAGTATCGATCGGCTGCATATTGTGGGGAAGTGAAATCGCGCGCGGTTTCATGGAATCGCGGGATATCATACCGCGCCGCTCAAGCCGCTTAAGGTGTGCGTGTACCGTAGAGGTAGAGCGTAGGCCGGTCGCCTCGCAAATCTCGCGAACAGACGGCGGATATCCTTTTGCTTTTACAACCTTGTTGATGTAGGCAAAGATTTTCTCCTGGCTTTCTCCGCGAGGATTGCTCATACCGACCACTTCCTTGCAAACATATGTTCTGTTAACAGCATATCACACAATGGCAATGTTTACAAGTTTAATTGTCAGATTCGTCTGATTCCATCAACTTTGTGTTGGCTGCGGCTTCACGCATGCGCTTATCGCTCATGCTGGCATAATGCTTGCGTGTGGTGTTGATATCAGAATGTCCGAGCGCCTCGGCAACCAGATAGATATCCTGCGTTTCCCGGTACAGATTGGTTGCGTATGTGGAACGCAGCTTATGAGGACTGAGCTTCTTCTTGAGCGGGACGACGATTCCTGCATATTTCTTGACCATCTTTTCCACGGCACGCTGTGTAATTCTGCGCCGCTGCATCGAGAGAAACAACGCATTCTCGTGACCTTCCAGGGGTTCAACTTCCATTCGTTCCGTAAGGTATGCCCTGAGCGCGTCCGCGGTTTCATCCGGAAAATAGACGATAACCTGGTTTCCGCCCTTGCGGGTCACCAACAGCGCATTGGTTTCAAAGTCCATATCCTGCATATCGATGCCAACGCATTCGCTCACGCGTATTCCAGTACCCAGAAACAGCATGATGATGGCAAAATCACGAACGCCGACTGATTTGTGATATGCCTGCTGGCGAGCCGTGAGCTGATCGCCGGTGGATACGGCGTCGATCAGGCGGTGCATTTCATCCGGTTCTAAGAGTAGAATGGGTTTTTTATGAATTTTGGGTAACGGTACTAGCGCGGCGGTATTGCTTGGGATGCGCTCGGTGCGGAACAGGTAATTGAAATACGAACGCAGAGACGAGAGCTTGCGCATTACGCCATAGGATTGGTTTTTGAGCATACGCTGCTGCTGATCGTCGCTGGAGCCTTCTTCCTTGAAATATAAGGTCAGGTACTCGGAATACATTTCAATATCCCTGGCTTTGAGGAGCGCGATATCGTCATCGGTCAATTCTGAGACGTTTTTATCGGCAAAAGTGGCCAGTTCCTTGCCTGCGAACGTAAAAAACGTGTTTAAATCGATTGTGTACGCAAGGCGGGTTAAAATACTGGAGGTTGTAAGCAAGCTTCGTATAAAATCGCTGCAGGAGCGCGGCAAAGCCGACAGCATGGAGCGTATCAGCAGCATGCGCTTTTGATCAACCTGTTCCTGATATCGTTTATCCGGCATGAAAACACCTCGGATCAATGAATGCTTTTTCGTATTTTGCCGATGCGGATTTGATCGAGCCAGTACTTCAAGCTATTCCGGCGTTGAAAACCTAGTCGTGACAGCAGTTCTCCAATATGGCTAAGAATGATGAATTTGATACGTAACTATTCGTTAAAGTATTCTTTAGCGAATAGTTAATTAGAGTATATCACAGAACAAAGCCCTGTCAAGGGTGATACTGTTACACTGAACTTTGCCAAGCACCGATTCCCCTATCCGGTCAAATCACGTCTGGGAATAACAAAAAAAGTGGCGAAGCCACTTTTCAAGTTTGGATTGGATTGTTCAGCCTTCCTGGGGAGCGTCGACGGGGCACACATCAGCGCATGCACCGCAGTCGATGCACTTATCCGCGTCGATTTCGTACTTGGTATCTCCTTCGGAAATCGCATCCACAGGACACTCCGGCGCGCACGCGCCACAGCTGATGCAGTCGTCATTGATTTGATATGCCATACTGTCACCTCCAATGATTAGCTATTTACGAGATCATCATAGCATGGGAAAAGCTCATTTGCAACATAAAGGATGTTAATTCTTGCCGCCCTCATTGCGAAGCGCCTTCGCAACTTCGTCCTGCCAGTCCTCAGTTGCGGCGCTGCCGTCGGCAATTTCTTCGGACAGGGGTTCCTGCTCGTAGACTGCTTCTTCGGCCGGGAAGGTTAAGTCAACCTCATCCTGAACGTCGATGTCATCAACATCCTCGTCGTCCGTCAGCTGTATTTCGGCATCGGCATCGTCCGAGCTGATGACCTCTTCTCTCAGTGCGGGCTTGAGTTTGCGCTTGGGTTCGGCCGGAGCTTTCGCGCGGCCCCCTTCCCTATCCATCTTAAACCACACGATGCTTTCCAGCGGATAGGTGTTGATCTCGTTGGAATCGGCACGGTGAATGCGCACGGTGACGGTTTCCTTCAGAATGTTCAGGTCGATCACGGTTCCAAAGCCGTCCGGCGTCTCCACGTCCTTGCCTAGCTTTGGCATACGCTTGCGGGTTTGTACGTAATTATCGTCTTCGTACTTCAGGCAGCACATCAGCCGTCCGCAGACTCCGGAAATTTTGGTCGGATTCAGCGAAAGGTTCTGCTCCTTGGCCATCTTGATGGAAACCGGCTGGAAATCACCCAGGAAGGTACCGCAGCAGATGGGAAGCCCGCACGGACCCAGCCCGCCGATCATCCTGGCTTCGTCGCGGACGCCGATCTGGCGCAGTTCGATGCGCGTATGGAAAACCGATGCCAGATCCTTGACCAGCGAGCGGAAGTCCACGCGGCCATTGGCCGTAAAATAGAACACGAGCTTTGAATTATCAAAGGTCTGTTCCACAGACACAAGCTTCATTTCCAGCTGATGCTCGTCTATCTTACGGTGACAGATGTCAAACGCTTTCTTCTCAAACGCTTCGTTTTCGTGCATGTGATCGATATCCTCTTCCGAGGCGATGCGCAGGATGGGCTTGAGCGGCGAATCCAGCAGCTGCTCGTCGGTCTCCCTCATGCCTGTGATCACCTGCCCGAAGGTCTGTCCGCGCGCCGTATCGACGATTACAAAAGCGCCGGGGTTGGGCCAAAGCTCACCCGGATCAAAATAAAACAGTTTTCCGGCGTTTTTGAAACGCACGCCTACGATCTTTGCCATTTATTCTTAGCCTCCAATAGTTTCCCCGTCAACTGATCAATGTTGGATTGCCAGTTGACGTTGGACATCTTTCGTTTTCTGGTTTCAAATACCTGACACGTCAGGTCGACCAGATCTGTTATCGTCGCCTTTGCAATCGCGCCACTCCATGGCGTTGCCTTGAGGACGTCTGCCGGGAGCAGGCCGGACTTGACCAGCATACACTGCTGCAGATAGCGCTCCAGCCGCAGCATGATGGTGTCTGCGTTTGCGGCCAGATCCTTGAGCATTGTGGAACAGCGAACCGCGTCCCGCGCGGTGGATACATTGAGCAGCTGCCG
>Ga0116164_10000602_pt1 | contig 30233 bp, 22 predicted proteins | sample AD_UKC109_MetaG_FD_89888 | JGI IMG/M metagenome (GOLD analysis project Ga0116164, IMG submission 89888) | Active sludge microbial communities of municipal wastewater-treating anaerobic digesters from Hong Kong - AD_UKC109_MetaG | ecosystem: Engineered > Bioreactor > Anaerobic > Digestate... | reverse complement strand
GCGACAGAATCGTGCCCTCGGTGGCGCGCACGGGCATGCGGCTGCCCTTATGATAATCGTAGGTTTCCAGGTCCAGCATCGCCACCAGCCCCAGCCGCGCGCCCTCGCCGGTGGAGCGCTCCACCAGCACGAAGCCCTGCCGGACCCGCGGCTCCAGCACGCCGTTTTGCAGATAGGCGCGCATGGTTTCGTGGATTTTCGGGATGCGCTCCCGCGCCTCGTCCAGATAAATTTCCGGCAGGATCAGCCGCAGCGCGGACGGCTTTTCCCCGACCAGCGCCTCCGCCTCCCGCCAGTATTCGGGCTGCGACGTATATTGATCGCAGGCCACGCAGGCCCACGCGGTAAGATCCACGTTCGCCCCCGGCAGCAGCAGTTCCCCGGGCAGAATGCATACGTTTTGCATCAGATCAAACTCCTCCTTGCGGTCTCTTCCCCCTTGCGTATTCGCCGCGGAGGCCGCGCTTTCCTTTCTTTATCCATGGGCTGTGATGCCCATGCACCGGTTCAGCCTGATCAAAAAGCCTGAGCTGCTAGGTAAACGCTGATCAAATCCCCTGTACGCTGTCGCGTCATATTTCCGCCAGCCCGGGCCTGCGGAAACCTTGACGTAGCGCTGCTACTACTGCGGTTTCCGTAAACCCAATCTGACGAAAATCTAGCGCAACATCGCACAGGCGCTTTATTCATCGTTTACCTAGACGGCAAGTCAGGCGAGGGCTGAGCTTACTCACATTGTAAGTGATGCCCGAGCCGGACGCAGCCAACAACGCAGATCGGGCTTTTTCATCGGGCTGATTAGTTGGCCTGGATGTACCCGTCGCTCTCCCCCTCCCTGAGCATCCGGCAGACGATCACGATGGAATCGGAATCCGTGCCGTCGGAGAGGGTTGCGAGGGTAAGCAGGCGGTCGGAGGGGATGACGCCGACGTTGAAGATATACAGGCTGCGGCTGATCGCCTCCTGCGCGAACTGCAGCATATCCGCGTCGGTATCGAACGACAGGCGCTTGTAATTGAAGTACTGCGGCGACGAAGGGCTGGAATCCGCGTCAATCACGGCGATCACCACATAGCGCGCTTCCTCGTACAGGGTGTTGAAGGACAGGAAGGCGTAGCGCCCGGCGAATTCGATCCCCTGGCTCACGTAATTTTTCAAAGGCGCGAAGGTCTTGCCCTCGTTGGAGGTGCGCCCGTACAGCAGGATGTTTTCGGGCGGAATGCGGAAGTTGACGTTCTCGTCCACAAACACCGCGCCGTAGCCGGAATACGCGCCTGTCGCGTTATGGTTCAGGTAATAGGTATTGTTTTGCTGCACGACCAGCTCGTTTAAAATCCCGCCGATGGTCAGCCGCCCGACAATGTCCCCGTTCTCCTCCTGCAGCGTTTCGATATCGCTGCGGAGCACCAGCAGGGGATTGTCCGGATAGCGCGTGATGGCGGTGCGGGCGGCGGGGGTCGGCGTGACGGGCGATACGCTCTGGTCGGGATCCACGCCGCCCTCGCTCATCGCGGCGACCAGCGGATCGTTGAGCGCGATGCGCGGCGTGGGCGTGGGTGTCGACACGGGTACGGGCGAGGCCGTGGGCGGATAGGTCACCCCCGCGGGCAGCAGCGCCACGGCCTGCGCGTCGCCGGAGAAATCCTCGTTGTTTTCCACGAGGTACACCTCGCGGTAGGCGCTGAACTCCGCCTGGCTCTGCACGATATTCTGGGCGATGCGGTAGATCTCCACCCCGCAGAATAAAAGCCCCGCGATGCAGCTCAGGATCACCGCGGCGCGCCACGGCTCGGGCCTGCGCTCCTGCACGGGAGGGGGCGGCGCAGGCTCCTGCGCGTCCGGCGGTTCGTCCGATCCGTCCTCCGTAGGCTCGGGATACGGCTCCGGATAGGCTTGCGGATAGGGCTGCGGATACGGCTCCTCATAGGGCTCGCCATACGGTTCGCCGTCCGCGTACACTCCGGTTTCCTCCATCTCCTGATAGGGATCCTCCGGCTCCAGATCGGGCATGGGCGAAAAATACTGTTCCTCCGGCGGTTCCTCCGGCTCCCGGGTTACGGAAAACGCGGCATCGCCGCCCTCCCAGCCCTGCTCCTCCCAGGAGTTGAACGCGCCCACGGGGGCCTCGCGCTGCTCGGACATGGGTTTGACTTCGATAAACTCAAACGCACGCCGGGCGTCGGCGGAGGACTCGGATTTTTTCTCCGTATGCAGGCCGTACGGCATGCCGGGAACGGGCGCGCTGTGGGTGCGGCGCGGCGGCTTGCCCGGCTGATCCTGATCCGATTTCATGCGTTCGCCCTCTTGTTCATTTCTCTTGCGTCCGGTAGTTTCATAGTACAATTCAGCCGCGCCGGTGTCAAGCAACCGCATCCCGCAAAAAGAGGCGGCAGCCAACGGATATTCCATGTTACAGGTTTGACATCATGGCCCGCAATCCCTATAATAATACGGAATATACGCCATATTGAACGCAAGGAGACAAGGCAATGAAACTCACAAACGCCGCCCAGCTACGCTCGCTGTTCCTCCAATTTTTCAAGGATAGGGGGCACGCCGTGATTTCCAGCGCGTCGCTGATCCCCGAAAACGATCCCACGGTGCTGTTTACCACGGCGGGCATGCATCCGCTGGTGCCGTATCTGCTGGGGCAGAAGCACCCCGAGGGCACAAGGCTGACGGATGTGCAGAAGTGCATCCGTACCGGGGATATCGACGACGTGGGCGACGCGAGCCACCTGACGTTTTTTGAGATGCTGGGCAACTGGTCGCTGGGGGATTACTTCAAAAAGGAAATGATCCCGTGGAGCTGGGAGTTTTTAACCAGCGATAAATACCTCGGCATTCCCAAGGACAAGCTGGCGTTTTCCGTGTTCGAGGGCGACGAGAACGCACCGCGCGATACGGAAAGCGCCGCCCTGTGGCACCAGTGCGGCGTGCCGCTTGAACGCATCTTCTACCTGCCCAAGGAGAACAACTGGTGGGGCCCCGCGGGCACGACCGGGCCGTGCGGGCCGGACAGTGAAATGTTTATCATCACCGACAAGGAGCCCTGCGGGCCGGACTGCTCCCCCGCCTGCTCCTGCGGGCGCTATCTGGAGATCTGGAACGACGTGTTCATGCAGTACAACAAAACGGCGGACGGCGCCTTTGAGCCGCTGAAGGCCCCCAACGTGGATACCGGCATGGGGCTGGAGCGCACCATCTGCGTGCTCACCGGCAAGGACAACGTATACGAAACCGACCTGTTTGAAAATATCCTCGGCAAAATCGCGGAGCTGAGCGGCAAAACCTATCCGGAAAACAAAAAGGCGTTCCGCATCGTGGCCGACCATATGCGCACGTCCACGTTCATTCTGGGCGACGACCGCGGCATGGGCCCCTCCAACGTGGGGCAGGGCTACGTGCTCAGGCGCCTCATCCGCCGCGCCGTGCGCTACGGCATGGAGCTGAGCCTTCCCGAGGGCTTCACGGGCGAGATCGCGCGCGTGATCATCGACCAGTACAAGGCGGTGTACCCGGAGCTTAGCCGCAACAGCGCGTTCGTGCTGGAGCAGCTTGCGCTGGAGGAGGCCCGCTTCGCAAAGACCCTGGAGCAGGGCACGAAGGAATTTGAGAAGATCATCGGCAAGCTGGACGGCGGGCGGATCGACGGCCTGAGCGCGTTCCACCTGTACGATACCTACGGCTTCCCCATCGAGATGACCGTCGAGCTCGCCAAGGAGCACGGCCTGACCGTGGACATGGCGGGCTACGAGGCGAGCTTCAGGGAGCATCAGGAAAAGAGCCACGCGGGCGCCGAGCAGGTGTTCAAGGGCGGGCTGGCCGATCATTCGGAGCAGACCGCGCGGCTGCACACCGCCACCCATCTTCTGCAGGCGGCGCTGCGGCAGGTGCTGGGCGACGAGGTGGCCCAGAAGGGCTCCAACATCACCGCCGAGCGCCTGCGGTTCGACTTTTCCTTCGGCCGCAAGGTGACCCGCGAGGAGCTGGACGCCGTGGAGAAGCTCGTCAACGGGATGATCGCAGCCGCCGCGCCCATCACCATGGAGGAAATGACCGTGGACGAGGCCAAGGCGCAGGGCGCGATCGGCCTGTTCGAAAGCAAGTACGGCGAAAAGGTGAAGGTCTACACCATGGGCAGCTTCTCCAAGGAGATCTGCGGCGGCCCGCACGCGGGCAACACCGCCGAGCTCGGATCCTTCAAGATCAAAAAGGAGGAAAGCTCCTCCGCGGGCGTGCGCCGTATCAAGGCCGTCATAGGCTAGGAGCGATATCGGTTGGTAAAAATACAGCAGCAAACCAATACCTGGGCATCGTCACGGCGCGTGATGCTGGTGATGATGTCGCTGCCGACGCTGTACAACTACTTATATTCCATGACCGTTTCCGGCGCGTACACGATGTCGCCGGTGTTCGGCGGCGCGCTGTTCATGAGCGGGGCCGCTGCTTCGGCCTACGCGCAGACCTATCTGGGCGAACGCAGAAAGAGCCTGACCAGGCGCATGCGCGTGCTGGGCACGGTGCTGCTGGCGTGCATGTTCCTGCTGGCGCTGATGCTGTGGGTCGTCTATCCGGTGTTCTCCCGCGTGGCGCACTTCTGGGAGCTGTTTACCGTTACGCTGGTGCTGACCGTGCGCAGCATGATCAACCGGCGGATGATCAGCTCGGTGCTGCGCGGGCGCATCGGCAAAACCGCATTCGCCGTGATTTTATCCCTGGTGCAGCTGCTGCTTGCGGGGCTGATGGCGCTGGTGTTTTTCCTCACGCTGGCCCCGGCCACGGCGTGGTACCTGCTGGGCGGCTACGCGCTCAGCATGCTGCTGGAGGGCTACACCCAGTGGAGAGACCGCAAATCCATCGCCATGCAGCAGGAGCCGGAGCCCTTAAGCGCCGAAACCGCCGAGCACATCGCGGCAGAGCTTAGGCAAATGAACGCCTACGGCGCGTACCAGCGCATGCACACGGTGATTTTGATCGCGCTGCAAACAACGCTGATCATGGTGTACACCTTCATCGGCATCACGACGCAGGAAATGGTCTCGTGCCTGGCGATCTCGGTGGGCTGCACGATCACCATGCGCGAGGTGACCGATTTTATCCTGAGCCGCCTCAAGCGCCGCCGGCCCGCCATGCTGAACCTCCTGCTGATCGGCCTGTTTTTGTGGCTGTACGCGCTGATTCTGTTCTACCGCACGCTGTCGGAGGGCTTTTCCCTGTTCATGACCTACGTCACGCTGGGGCTTTGCTCGGCGGGATTCAGTATCTCGGTTACGTGCCTTGCGCAGATGGAGCGGGAGATGACCGCCGTAGCGCAGTACCGCCTGCGCGACCACATGCAGGGCTACGGCGCCATGCGCGCGGTGAACACCGAGCTTGCCATCCTCGGCGGGCAGCTGCTGGCGCTTTTACTGCTGGCGGCGCTGTGCCTGCCCACGGGCGTAAACCTGTCGGCGCTGGAGTTTGCGCAGATCCGCGAGGACTTCCGCCCGCTGATGATCCTGCCGCCGCTGCTTTTAACCGCGGGCGCGTTCCTGATCGCGCTGCGCTTCCCGATGAACAACCGCCATTTCCAGAAGCTCAAGCGCTTCCTCACCCTGACCGGCGAGGATAACCCCGCCCTGAAGCAGCAGCTGGACACCGTGGTGGTGCACAAGAGCAAAAACCGCTTCGGTCTGAAAATCATCATCTTTTTCCTGCGGCTGCTGATGCCCCACAGGGTGATCGGCAAGGAGCACCTGCAGGGGCTGGAGGAGGGCACCGTGGTGCTGGTGTGCAACCACGGCGAGCTGTACGGCCCCGTGGCCGCCACGCTGCACGTGCCCATTCCCTTCCGCCCGTGGGGCATCGCGGAAATGATGGATCGGGACGTGATCGTGGAGTACCTCTACCGCAACACCGCCGTACGGCAGGACTGGTGTCCGGATTGCCTGAAAATGCCGCTGACCAAGATGTTCGCGCGCTTTTTCCTGTGGGCGTTCAAGAGCCTGGACGCCATCCCCGTGTACCGCAACAATCCGCGCGCGCTGATCAAAACCTTCCGCATGACGGTGGACGCCATGCAGGCGGGCGACAACCTGCTGATCTTCCCCGAGCGCGGCGACAAGGAGAACGAAGGCGAGCGCGGCTATGCGGAGGACGGGATCGGCGACCTGTACACGGGCTTTGCGATGCTCGCGCCCGCGCTGTACCGCAAGGCCAAAAAGGCCGCCGTGTTCATCCCCACCTACGCCTCCAAGAAGCTTAAAACCCTGAGCTTCGGCCCGGCCGTGACGTACGATCCCACCGCGCCCGTCAACGTGGAAAAGCTGCGCATCGTGGACGCGCTCCAGACGGGCATCGAGGCCCTGGCGGCGCGGGAACAGGACGCACTGCAAAACACGCAGTAACAAAAGGAGTTTTTCGATGAACGTTGACATCGTGCAGAAAAACCGCGATCTGCGCAGATACGGGGAAAAATCCAGCTTCGACGCCTTTTTCTGGGCGGCGTTTACGCTGCTGCTCGCCGCCGTCACCTATATCTATTACTGGGAAGCGACCTCGGAATTCAGCGATATCCACCTGCACGCCGCGATTGCGTCCGGCTTTGATTTCCGCGATCTGCATTCCATCACCAGCCGCATCGTATACCCGTTCTGGCACCTGAACTTCGCGGTGCTGTACAAGCTGGGCGTGCCCTTCGTGTGGGCTGCGGCTATCGTGTGCGTCGTCTATAAGATGCTCGTGTTCATGCTGGTGCAGCGCATTTTGTACCTGTACCTCGCGCCGGAGCTCTCCCCCAAGCTCGCGACGCTGGGCGCACTCGCGGCGATGTTCGTCACCGCCGTGCGCATCCCGGCGGTCAACCCCAGGGTGTATATCGGCATCGGCTCGCCCAACGTTTGGCACAATCCCACGCAGATCGTCGCCATCCTCTCCTCGCTTTTGTGCGTGTTCTACACGGCGCACTGCGTCTATTCCTACCAGAGCGGCCGCAATCTGCCCGACGCCCCGGCGACGCTGCCCTGGAAAAAGGCCGTCCTTCTCGCGGCGCTGCTTTTATTCAGCGTCGTGTGCAAGCCCACCTTCATGCAGGCCTTTTTGCCCGCGTGCGGCGTTTATTTCCTCGTCCTCTGGATTAAAAACCCGAAGCACACGCGCTTCTTCCTGCAGATCATCCTGGCTTTCCTGCCGACGGTCGTCTATTTCCTGATGCAGTACCTGTACTACACGGGCGTGGTGGTGCCGTTCACCAGCGGGATCGCCGTATCGCTGGATCCGGCGCGGCTTTGGATCGCCGTCCGCAACCTGCTGCTGATGGCCGCGTTCCCGCTGCTTGCGCTTCTGCTCACCGCAAAGAAAGACGCCTTCCGCGAGCCCGCGCTGGCGCTTGTGCTGCTGATGGCCGCGGCCGCCGTGCTGGAGGCCTACCTGTTTTACGAAACGGGCGTGCGCGAAAACAACGGCAATTTCAACTGGGCAAGCATGAACGCCGCGTTTCTTTTGTGGGTGATCGCGCTGCCCCGGTTCTTCCGCGCCGTGCAGGACTTCCGCTTCGACCAGGCGCGCTTGCGGGAGGACGCAGAGAAGGGCGTGCTGCCCTCCGCCACGCTGAGCCGCACGCAGACGCGCCTGCGCGTACAGTCCGCCGGATTTCTGGCCGCGATGTTCCTGCTGATCTGGCCCCTGTATTCGGGGATGTATTATTTATATTATCTGTTCACCACGGTGAACGTGTTCTGAGTCAGCAAATCGATCATTGGCACGAAACCTTGACCCGTACATATGGACAAAAACGTGCGTCGTTGCGAATATAGTTTCGCCGGGTTGGGTTTGCGAAATCCGACGCGTGGCATCCGCCGAGGCGCTGATGCCTAAAAACCAGCAGTCGCAGCCTGCGTGCGGTTCATTCCTTCCAGGTGAATGCGGCCTCTCCGGAGGCTCTGATTGCAGGAGGCCCGATCCTCTCCGTTTGATTGCCTTCCGGTACGAAGAACCGGCTTGGACGACCGGTTCTTTTTTTATGCGCCGTCGCATACGGCCGCACGCAAAAACAGGCGTTATCGCGCGGCGGGAAAAAGCGCCGTATGCCTTATCAAGCAACGCTTTGCGCGCTTTTCAGCAAAAGGCGGAAGCCGCCGTGTACAGCTCCAGAAAAGCAAGGGGGGGTCGCTTGCCGCCGATGCGGCGCAGAAAAGGCCGGAACCGTTGATGCCCAACGGATCCCGGCCTATTCTACGCCCCGTCCTCCCGCCAGAAGCGCGTATCGGGCGGCCTATTTTCACGGCTTGGCCGCCTCCGGATACGACGGCTTTCCCCGCTGTGAATCTGCGCGCCAGGCCGGATCATGCCAATGGGAGGCTGATAAAGCGCAATATTCGATCCGGGCGCAAAAATTGATGCCTCGGCGGGATTCGCTTCCGCGCCAAAGCGTACGTGAATTGAAGGCAAGCTAAAAACTGTCGCTTTACAGCCTTTTTTCTGCCACACTATACTGTTTCCTATCAAAAATTGCGTTCGGCGGCATCAGAACATGGAAGGAAGACAACAATATGACACTGGAACAGAGAGTGGAACAGGCAAACGCGAAGGTACTCAACATTATCCTCAACGGACAGCCGACATGGACGGACGTGCAGCCGGCCGGGAAGGTCATCCCCGGCATGCTTCCGAACATGATTTTTTACGCCGGTCCGACCATTGCCCCGGAAAATATCGTTCCGCCCGTGCGCGCCGCCATTTGCGGCGCTGCCGTGCACGAAGGGCTTGCTTCCGATGCAAAAGAGGCATGGCGTAAGGTGCTCGGCGGGGAGATACAACTGGCATCCGGGCAGGATTACGGCTGCGCGAACGGCGCGGCCATGGCTACCAGCGCATCCATGCCTGTGCATGTGGTGCGGGATACGGTTAACGATACGCTGGGCTTCTGCGTACCGCATCCCGGCGGAGAGCGCGAGGTGCTGCGCTGGGGCTTCTATAACGAAAAAATCGAAGCCTCCATGGTTTGGTTTAGAGATGTGTTCGGCCCCGCGCTGGGTGCCGCGGTACGTCAATTGGGGGGTATCAGCCTACGGGAGATTATGGCGAAAACGGCGGGGATGGGCGACGAAAACCACGTGCGGCAGCCCGCTTCCAGCATGCTGCAGGCGTTGATTTTGATCCCCGCCCTGCTGGATACGGATGTCCCCGGCCGCGACGACGTAATCCGCTTTCTCGCCGCCAACGACCGGTTTTTCCTGCATGTAATGATGGCGGGCGTGGAAAGCGTGATGATGGCGGCCAAAAAGATAAAGGATTCCACGGTACTGGTGGGCCTGGGCGGCAACGGCGTGGAGCTGGGCATACAGATGGCCGGTACGGGAAACCAGTGGCACACGACTGCGGCGCCCAAGATTCTGGGCCGGTTCCTGAACCCCGAATGGTCGGAAAAGGATATTCTCGGTTTTCTGGGGGACAGCTGTGTGACGGAAGTATACGGGCTGGGGGGCTTTTCCGCCATCGCCGGTCCCGCCTATGTGCGCCTCACCGGCGCTCCCTTCGAAGAAGCCCGCCGCCGCACCGAACGTGCGCGCGCCGTGGCGCTGGGCGAGCACAAATTTGCCCCCATCCCATGGGATGATTACCGGGGCTTTCCCGCCGCTATCGATATTCGCAAAATCGTTGCCACCAACGTCGCGCCCATCAGCCACGGCGGCTCCACGCTGATCGCGGGCGGGCAGGGCGGCGCCGGATCGGCCGCGCTTCCGATGGAAATGTTCCGAAAAGCGCTGATCGCGTTTGCCGATCAGGCGAAGGGGGAAGCGCAATGAAGCTGTTCGTCGAGGTCCATCCCGGGGATTATCGTGATTCCATTCAGCTGTTGTTCGCATCCGGCGCTATGAGCGAGATGGAAGGCGTGCAAAAAGCCAGCATCGCCATGGGAACCGGGGCCAGCAAAACAATGTTTCGCCTGATGGGCATGAACGATCCGGCGATCGAACAGGCCGGGCCTTCCGATCTGGTAATCGCGGTTATCGCCGCGGATGAGGAGGTATTCCGGAAAGCCGTCGCCAAAGGATTCGCGGAGATGGACTCGATCGCCCCCGCTGACGACGGGAAGCCTGTTTACGCCACGATTCAGGAAGCCGTTGCCGCGCGTCCGGACGCGCGTGTCTGCGTTCTTTCCATTCCGGGCGAATTCGTCAAAGCGGAAGCCGTTCATGCGTTGAATCAAGGTCTCCACGTCGTGATTTTTTCCAGCCATGTTTCCCCGGAGGATGAGCTGGAGATTAAGCTGAAGGCGAAGGAAAAAGGTCTGCTGTGCATGGGGCCGGACTGCGGTGTGGTAAACCTGAACGGCACGGCGTTCCTTCTGGGCAGCATTACGCGGCGCGGGCCCTTCGGATTGTGCGGCGCCACGGGCGTGGGGATCCAGCACGTTGGCGCGCTGCTGCAGGCCGCGGGCAGCGGCGTTTCGCAGATATTGGGCACCGGCGGCGGGGATTTGAAGCTGCCGGTAGGCGGCATTACCATGCTAATGGGAATCGACGCGCTGGAAGCCGATCCCGAAACCCAATCGATTCTGCTGGTTTCCCGCAAGCCCGCCGACGAGGTGCTGCAGAGCATCCTTTCGCGCATTTCGCAGTGCCGCAAGCCCGTGGTCGCCTGCCTGATGGGGTGCGAACGGGCAATGGTGGAAAGCAGCGGCGCAGTCTATGCCGAGAATCTGGACGACGTCGCCGTACAGGCGCTGCGGCTGATCGGCAAAACGCTGCCGCTGCAAAGCGACGAAGAATTGCGTGCGCTGGCGGCGGAAGCGGCGCAGGGCATGAGCCCGAAGCAGAAATACGTACGCGGCCTCTTCACGGGCGGCACGTACTGCGACGAGGCCATGCGCGCCCTTGCCCCGCTGATCGGCGACGTGCATTCGAATTGCCCGCTGAAGCCGGAACTGCTTTTGAAGGATTCGCTTCACAGCGAGTTTCACACGTGTCTGGATTGCGGCGAGGACGAGTTTACGCTCGGCAAGCCGCACCCCACCATGGAGCCGAGCATTCGCAAGCCCTTTGTGCTGGCCGAGGGCAGGGATGAAGAAACCGCGGTGCTGCTGCTGGACTTCATTTTCGCCGTTGCGGGCGCCGTTGATCCCGTTGGCGCGGTGATTGACGAAATCCGGGACGCGATGCGTACGGCGCGGCTGCGCGGCGGCAGGCTGGCGGTGGTCGCTTCCGTGTGCGGAACGGATGCCGATTTCCAGAACCTGGACGAACAAAAGCGCAAGCTGCGCGACGCGGGCGTGTACGTCTGCGATACCAACTATCGCGCGGCGCTGCTCGCCGGGGAAATCATCCGCCGCAGGAACGGAGGGGAAAACGCATGAATACGGACGGGAATAAGGCGCCGGAGTTATTCCGGGAGCAGAAGCTGGTCGTTATCAACGTGGGGGTGCGCGCCTTCGGGGAGGCTTTGGAAAAGCAGGGCGCGGACGTGATGCAGGTCGATTGGCGGCCCGTTGCCGGCGGCGACAAACAGATGCAGGATATTCTGTCCCTGTTGGGCGGAAACTGACGAGCGAAGGAGAGCCACCGATGATCGTTTTCATTTGCAACGCGGGAAGCACGTCTCTGAAATTCAAAGTGTTCGATATGCCATCGGAACGGATCGTCGCCAGCGGCAAGATCGAGCGGGTCGGAAGCGACGGCGACGCGATTTTCCAGTTTGAGGATGCCGCCCGGACGATTTTCCGGGAAAAGCAGAGCATCCCCGGCTATCGGGAAGGTCTGGAGGCTTTTATGGCGCTGCTGACCCGCTCCAACGGCGGGGAATTGGCATCGCTGTCCGTGATCGAACGCATTGGCTTTAAAACTGTGCTTTCCAAAGGATATTACGGCGTGCACGAGCTGACGCAGCCAGTGCTGGAGGGGATGCGGGCGTGGATGACCATCGCCCGCACCCACAGCGAGCCTTATTTGGAGGTAATTCGCGCCGCGCACGAGGCCCTGCCGCAAGCCCTGCTGATCGGCAGCTTCGAAACGGGCTTTCACACCACCATCCCGCTATGCCGCCGCATTTACGACCTGCCATACGAATGGTACGAGAACTACGGCATCCAGCGCCTGGGATATCACGGCGCTTCCCATGAATTCATCGCCGATACGCTCAACGCGCAGCTGGGTCCCCGCTACAGGGCCATCTCCTGCCATATGGGCGGCAGTTGTTCGGTTTGCGCCATCGAAAACGGCAAAAGCGTGGATACCAGCTTCGGCATGTCGCTGCAGACGGGGGTCGTGCACGGCAGCCGCACGGGCGACATGGACTGCGATTTGATTCTGTTTTTACAGGAGCAGGGCCTGTCCCCGGAGGACATTGAAGAGGGCATGAAACGCAGAGGCGGCTTGCTGGGCATTTCCGGCGTCAGCAGCGATTTGCGGTATATCGAAGCCGCCGCCGCCAAGGGCAACGCGCGCGCCGCGCTTGCGCTGGATCGCCTCGTATACGATCTGGTTCGCTACATCGGCGCGTTTTATGCGGTGCTGGGCGGAGCGGACGCGCTCGTGTTCACAGGCGGCATCGGCGAGCATTCGCCGCGAATTCGAAGCCGCGTGTGCGAAGCGCTTCGGTGCATCGGGGTTACGCTGTCTGCCGAAGCCAACGAAGCCTGCTCCGGCTCGGAAGCGGTGATTTCTGAAACAGGCGCGCCTGTGCTGGTACAGGTGATCCCCACGAACGAAGAAGTCGGCATCGCGCGGCGCGCGTATGCTTATCAGACCAAGTAAGGAGAGTTGTTTATGCCCTGGTGGAAAGAAAACCGGATGCGGCTGGCGCAGTTCAACCTGATGGAGACGGACGCAGGAGCAGATCCCGGCGAGCTTGTGCGGTGGCTGAAATCCATGCACGCCAACGCGCTGATGACCGGCGCAGGCGGAATTGTGTCGTACTATCCTTCCCGGCTCCCCTTCGTATACGCGAGCCCCGCCATGGGCGGGCACGACATGCTGGGGGAACTGGTTTCGGCGTGCCACGCCGAAGGGATCCGCGTAATTGCGCGGTTCGATTTCAGCAAGGTGCACGAGTCCGTTGCCAATGCGCATCCCGAGTGGCTGTACCGGGACGCTAAAGGGCGCAGCGTGCTGTTCAACGGCACCGTTCACACCTGCCTTTCCGGCGAATATCAATGGAACCTGTCGCTGGACATCATCAAGGAATGCCTGACCCGATATCCTGTGGACGGTGTCTACATCAACATGTTCGGTTTTCAAACGATCGATTACGCGGGCATAGACCACGGCGTTTGCCAGTGCGAAAGCTGCCGCCGCCGTTACCGTGAAGCCTCCGGGCAGGAGCTTCCCAAGGGCGTGGGCCAGGTTCTGCCGCAAAGCTACCTCGACTATCGGCAAACGATGGCGGACGCGATGCTCGAGCGCGTTTACAAGCTGATCAAGTCCATCAACCCGGAAATTTCGGTATGCACCCACAGCCAGTCGCCGTATGTGGATATGGTTCACACCGAATCCAATTACGCGCTGCATCGTGAACCCAAGCCCTTCTGGCTGTATGCGTCCTCGGACCAGTGCCGCATGATCAACGACAGCTACACCGATACCAGCAGCGCAAACTGCGTCATTAACGCGGCGGACATCGCATGGCGTTTCATGGGCGTGGCGGATGGGCTCAACCGTGCGCGCCTGTGGCAGAACATCGCTGCGGGGTCCCAACCGGAGTGGTGCATCGTCGGTCTGCCCGGAGGATATCCGGATCAGGCAAACTTCGAGGGCGTGCGGCGGGTGTTTGCATTCCACGAGCGAAACGAGCAGTACCTGGGCCAGCGCAGAAGCCTTGCGGACATTGTGCTGGTTCACCCGGAACAAATAAGATTCTGCACGAATACCGGGGAGTACATGGGGATCTTCAAGGCGCTGAAAGAAGGGCATTACAACTTCGACGTCGTCTTTGAAAGCCGGATCGGCGAAGTGAAAAACCGTTACCGCATCGCGATCGTCCCCGGCATCAGCGTAGATCCCGCATTGCTGGGCGATCAAACCTCGGTGCTGGCTACGGGGGACGCCTATCATGATGATCCCGCCGCGCTGAACGATCTTTTCGGGGGCGTGTACGATCACACCGCGCAGGAAAACGCGGGCGCTTATCTTCTGGCGGGAGACGGTTTCAAACGGCTGCCGAAAACCCGATGGGTGCTGCTGGACGGAGCGTTCCACTGCATCCGCTTCCGACAGGGTCAATTGCCCTACATGGCCCCGGCCCGCTACGGACCGGTGGAAACCGCGGGCGGCACCGAGCCAGGCACCTTCCACGCCGCCGGTATTCTCCGTGAAGAAGGGCGTACCAATGTGCTTTTGCCTTGGGCGCTGGGGACGTTATACGAGAACTACGGCTTCGAAGCCCACCGAAACCTGCTGCTGGATCTGCTGGACGAGATCGGGGGAGCGCCGGTGGAGACCGATGCGCCGCCCATGGTGGAACTGTTTTACGACGGATGTCCCGGCGGCAGGCTGATCCAGATGGTCAACCTTACGGGATTCAACGGCACCTCGTTTCATGAACCGATTCCGGTGTACAACGCGCAGGTGGCCGTTCCTGCCGACGGCGACCGGGAGGCGCTGGATCTCGTTACCGGCGAGGCCCTCCCCTGTGCGCAGGACGGAGAAATGCTGAGAATTACGCTTCCGGCGTTGCATGATTACGCAGCCATTCTGATTCCCGGGCGATCAACGGCTGCCATCCGGCCCGCTTCCGTGTGCGGAACACAGAAGCTGTGAAAACGCCGTGGATGCGCTTCCCGGACGGGATCGGAATCGCGCGCCTGCGGTAATCGCACGAAGCCGGGGAAAGCGCATCGTCTGTTCCGCGTTCCAAAAGAAAGGATGGTTCTCATGAAAATCGGATTTATCGGCTTGGGCGTGATGGGAAAACATATGGCCCGCAATTTATCCAGGAGCGGCTACGACGTGACGGTGTACGATATCAACGCCTCCGCCGTCGAAACGTTTCGCAGGGAGGGAATGCAAACGGCGCCAGACGTACAGGCGCTTGCCGCGCAAAGCGACGTGCTCATCACCATGGTGCCCAATTCCCCGCAGGTCAAGGAAGTGCTGCTGGGGGAAAAGGGCGCGATTCACACCCTGCGCAGAGGGTCGGTCGTTATCGACGCTTCCTCCATCAACCCCGTCGCCTCCCGCGAGGTGGCGGCCGCGCTGGCCGAAATCGGCGTGGAGATGCTGGATGCTCCGGTGTCCGGCGGGGAGCCCAAGGCGGCCGACGGTACGCTGGCCTTTATGGTCGGCGGGAAACAGGAGATTTTTGATCGGTGCCGGGAGCTGCTTTCCCATATGGGTTCATCCGTCGTCCGCTGCGGGGACATCGGCGCAGGCAACGTAACCAAATTGTGCAATCAGATCATCGTGGCCGTCAATATCGCGGCGCTGTCCGAAGCGCTCACGCTCGGGCAGATGACCGGCGTCGATCCCGAGGCGGTGTTCGGCGCCATCAGGGGCGGGCTGGCCGGTTCCACGGTGATGAACGCAAAGGCCCCCATGATGATGGATCGCGACTTTCAGCCCGGCTTTCGCATCGATCTGCACATCAAGGATCTCAATAACGTGCTCGACGCGGCCAAAACGGTCGACGCGCCTGTCCCGCTGACCGCGCAGGTGATGGAGATGCTGAAGAACCTGCACAAGGACGGCATGGGTTCGCTGGATCACAGCGCGATCGTGCGATACTACGAAAAACTCTCCGGGCAGGAGATTCACCGCTGAGAGAGCCGCCTGCCCTGAACGGGCGCAGGCAGGAGCATAAGGGCAGGCTGTGCGAAAAGTTTTGACGCTTTCGCGCAGCCTGCTTTTTTTGTCTTATTGCTTATGGAGTTCGCGGTACTCGCTGGGCGTCACGCCCTCGTAGCGGCGGAAGGCTCTCGACATCGTAAGACAGCTGATATATCCGACCTCTTCCGCGATGTTCTTTACGTTTTTATGCGTGCTCTTGAGCATTTCTTCGGCGTGATTGATGCGCATCATGTGGATGTAATCCAGCATTCCCACGCCCATCTCGCTTTTAAAATACCGGGATGCGTAGGATACGCTGATGCCGAAGGCATCGGCGATTGAAGCGATGCTGATGGAGGGCGAAGCGAAGTTCTGCTCGATATAGGCGATCATGTTTTCATGCAGCGAAGGCGATTTTTCGTTTTCCGTTTCCATGCGGGCGATTACGAGATCGAAAAGGTCGCGCAGCGCCTGTTTCATCTCCGCAGCCGTTCTGGCCCGCTTCAGCGCCGCCATCTCGCGCGTGACGCAGGCTTTCAGGGGCGAACGTCCAAACGCGTCCGAAATAATATGCACGATGAGGGTCCACCGGCTCTTCCAAAGCGCGATGTCCTCGCCGACGCCCTGATAATCGTAAGCTTCCAGCATTCCCTTCAAAGCGTCATACGCGTCCTGATAGTTGCCCAGCATCATGCAGTTGTAGAAAGTTTTCTGCAGTTCCACATCCTTTAGCCAGTCCATGCTCTGCGGCGACGCGCATGCGATTTTTGAGTGGAAAAGCACGTGATCGGAAATGCTCGTGATTTGCATATACTCCATGGTTGCGTTCGCGTCGCGCCAGGAAGCGCCAATTTCGCCGGCGCTGCGGATCGAGCCCACGGCAATGCTGATCTTGATAAAATACTTCTCTTCCACGCACTGCACCAGCGTGGACAGCATCGATCGAATTTCCGGCTGTATGTCCATGCCGGCGTCCGCGTTAATCAGGCCGCAGAGATAATCGTTGACGATTACGGACTCGTAGCGGAACCGTTCCTGAATTTTCTTTTTCATAAACGCACCGACCGTATCGTTGACCAGTTGGCTGGAATAGCCGCTTTCCTGTTCGGCGTCGTTATTGACCAGCGATACGAAATCGTCCGGCGCAATCAGAATCACGACGAAAATCCCCGGCTTCAGGTTCAGGTCGTAATTCGCGCAGATGCGCCACAATTCATCCTCTTTGGGATACTTGCCGCGGATCAGCCTTTCCATGATGAAATGGCGCAAAGCGCGGTTGCTCTCGCTGAGGTGCTTGTGGCTGTTTTCGATATCCAGCAGCATGTCGTCCACACCGCGCTGGATGGCGCAGTATTCGTTGCGGTATTCCTTTTCACCGCAGTGCTTCCGCTGCAAAAGATTCTGGTACAGCGCCCGGACCGGCGAGTATTGTTTTTTGATGCCCAGCACGATGATCAGCACGCCAGCCAGGCCGCACGCAATCATCATTACGTACAGCGGCGTCAGCTTCGGGCGGTACAGCGCGCTGAACTGCTCCAGCGGAATCGAGGTGACGTATCGAAGCGAGGAAGAGACCGAGGAGGAGGTCCAAAACACAAGGTCGGTATCGGTAACGGAGATTTTCTCCTGCAGCTGCACGACGTCCTCCGGTTTCAGATGCGCAGGCAGCGCGTCGCCCTGGCCAAACACGCCTTCCCCGTCTGTGTTCAGCAGGAGCACGCCGTTTTGCTGTGAGTCGCCCCGTGCGTAGACGGTGAGCTGCTCAAAGGCTGACTCGTCCAGCGTCAAAACCACCACCGCGTTCAGCGGCCGGTTTGCGTCGGCATAATACTTGCATACGATCGCAAAGCCGTATCCATCGGTGCGCGGATAAAACGAGAAGTGAAAGTTGCCCGAAAAGCTGCACAGGCCGAGAAAAACGTCGTACCCCGTTCCCAGCAGCGCGTCGCAGCTGCCGGCGAATTCGCCGTTTTTGTATAGCCCCTGCGTGCAGAGAATCGAATTGCTCTTGGGGAAATACACCACGATTTCGTCAATAAGCGAATTCAGCACCTGTTGGCTTACCAGCGTTTTCTTCAGGTGAAAGATATCCACCAGATCGTAACTGTCCAGAGGCGCCTGCGCATCCATCAGGCTTTGCATCTCGGCGTCGTTGACGATCAGCTGGCCGACGGAGCGGATGTTGGAAAGATTGGCGTCCATCACGCTGCTGATTCTCAGCAGCGTGGTCATCCGGTTGCGCTTCTCAATCTCCTTGTATTGGTTGTTCAGGACTGCGGAATCCACAAAAACGAACGCCATTGGCAGCATAAACGCTCCCAAATAAGTGATCAGCATCGTAATGATCACCGGACGGCTGACGGTTCTGCGTTTTTTCCGCACTTTTTCCGGCGCGGGAATTTTCAGAAAAGGAGCCCCCTTTCCTACCGAATATTGCTACGTTTCTCTTCATCAACGTTTCTCATTTTAAAGAAAGTAAGGTGAATGTCAAGCCATAATCAGCCGGTTCATGTGCAGGAACAGCCAAAAGCAGACCAAATAACGCCAATTTTGATCACGGGACAAAAAGTGATGCCGCCTGGAAAAGGTCCGCATAGGCAAATTGTGATGGCTGGAAAAGATGTGCTTCTTTACAACGAAATGCCCGCGTTTCTATACTGTACTTAACATATTGCAACGAATTGCCGCGAAGGTGTGCAGGCAAGAATCTGCATTCCGGGATCAAGCTTCTGGAGATTTCGTTGACGGAAGGATGGAAACAATTCATGCTTAGGAAACGGCTGCGGGAAAACGCCTCCGTCGTGCTGGATCCCAGGGGAACCGTTTGGGAACGTGTGAGAGCCTCCATTGTGAAACACCGGTTTCTTCATTTAATGATCTTGCCTTGTCTGATCTGGATGCTGCTTTTCAAATACACGCCCATGGTCGGGCTGGTGATCGCGTTCAAAAACTATCGCGGCAACACGACCGGCTTCGCCGGCATTTTCCAGGCGCCGTGGATCGGCTTGAGAAATTTCGAGAGTTTCTTCCATTCCATTTATTTCGGACGCCTGATGGGCAACACGCTGATGCTGAGCCTGCTGCGTCTGCTCTTCTCGTTTCCCGCCGCGATACTGTTTGCGCTGATGCTGAACGAAATCAGGTCCATCCATTTGAAGAAAATCGTGCAGACGGTCTCCTACATGCCACATTTCCTTTCATGGGTCGTGATTGCGGCCCTGACCACCACCCTGCTTTCCCCTGATTCGGGCACCATCAACAGCCTCCTGACCCTTTTCCACCACGAAAAGATCTTTTTTATGGCCAGTGAAAAGTGGTTCCGGCCGGTGCTGGTCATCACGGGCACGTGGCAAAGCATCGGTTGGGGGAGTATCGTATATCTGGCGGCCATTGCCGGTCTGCCGCAGGAGCAGTATGAATCCGCCTGTCTGGACGGCGCCAGTAAAATCCAGCAGATCTGGCATATCACCTTGCCCGGCATCAAGGAAATCATTGCGATTATGCTCATTATGCAGGTGGGCCGCGCCATGACCGATAACTTCGAGCAGGTCTTCAACATGTACAGCCCGGCCGTTTACAAGGTTTCCGATATTTTCGATACCTATGTTTACCGCGCCGGCATCACCGATGCGAATTTCTCCTACTCTGCCGCCGTGGGCCTGTTTAAGGCGGTCTGCTCGCTGCTGCTCGTGCTGGGCACGAACCAGATCACCAAAAAGCTCGACGCGGGCGGACTGTGGTAAGGAGGCTGAAGAAGATGACAAGCACTGTATCCCGCGCAGTCAAAAAGACGCGTGCCGGCCGGGGCGCGATTCGCCAGACGAGAGGCGAGCGGATTTTCGATGTATTCAACGTAATTTTCATGCTGCTCATGTGTGCGGTTTTCGTGTACCCCCTGCTGGTGGTCGTTTCCCGCTCCGTGATGACCGACGCCGAGCGCGTTGCGCGCCCGCTGGCCCTGATTCCCCAAACGTTCAACTGGTCGGCGTACCAAATGATCCTCTCCAAAAACTCAAACCTGCTGAATTCCTACTGGATTACCATCGAACGAACGGTGTTCGGCACGTTCGTCAACCTGCTGCTGACGTCCATGTTTGCCTACGTCATTTCCCGCAAGGAGTATCCGCCGCGTAAGACTCTGACCTTCATGCTGGCCTTTACCATGTGGTTTGAGGGCGGGTTGATCCCTACCTATCTGCTCAACCAATCGCTGGGGCTGGTGAACAACCTGCTGGTGTATATCCTCCCGATGGCAATCAGCCCGTGGAATTGTCTGATCCTGCGGAATTTCTTCATGACCCTGCCGAACAGCCTGATCGAATCGGCCAAAATAGACGGGGCCAGCGAGGGCACGATCCTGTTTCGCATCGTGCTGCCGCTGTCCAAGGCGGCATTGGCGACCGTGGGGCTGTTCTACGCCGTGGGTCATTGGAACGCATGGTTTGATGCCATGCTGTATATGACGAATAATAAACTATGGACGTTGCAGTACATTCTGCGGCAAATCGTCGCAAGCGCCAACACCAGCGATCTGGTTGCCGCGAGCACGGACGCCTCCATCAATCCGCCTACGGAAATGGTGCGTATGGCCAGCACGGTGGTTGCCACCGTGCCCATCCTCTGCGTATACCCTTTCCTGCAAAAGTATTTCGTGAAGGGCATGCTGATCGGTTCCATTAAGGGATAACCCGTACGGTATGGCCTATGGCCATTCGGAATAACCATATTGAAAGGAGCACTTTCCATGAAACGACTACTGGTTACCCTCCTCGCGCTTACCCTGGTGTTCACACTGACCGCGCCCAGCGCAATGGCTGCATCCGACGATCCTATTCCCCTGTACGGCACCGGCAGCAGCCCCGACGATCCTCTGTTTGACCCTTCCCTGGGATTAACGCTGACCGTTTATCAGCCCACGAACTGGAGCGAAGATTCCAAGCCCGGCAACGAGGCTGTGAAGGAATGGATCGAAGCTCGCACGGGCCTGACTCTGAATTGGGTATATACGGCCCCAGACAGCTATGCGGATAAAATGAACCTCGTGTTCGTCTCCGGGGAATCCTACGATGCGTTCAGCGAGGGCAACATCCTGCAGACCCGCTCTCTGCAATCCCTCTACGACGACGGCCTGATCATCGACCTGTCCGGTTATCTGGATACCTATGCCACGCATTTCCGTGAGTATCTCAACGACGGCTTCAACTATTGCCAGTCCACCGACGGCGCCATTCTGGCCCTGCCCAAGCGCGTGTCCAACCACCGCGGCCAAACCCCGACGATCCGGGTGGATTGGCTCAAGCAGGCGGGCATCGACGGGCTGCCCACGACCATCGAGCAGTGGGAAACCTATATGCAGTACGTGCTTGATCATGACGTGAACGGCAACGGCGACCCGAACGACGAGATCCCGCTGGTTCCCCAGAACCTCCGGCAGCTCCAGCTTTGCCTGATGGGCATTTGGCTGGGCGAGGACGGCACAGCCACCACCAACAACTATCTGGGCGAGGACGGCGTGGTGTACCGCAACGTGAACCACCCCAACTACATGGCTTTCCTGGATAAGATGCGGGAGTGGTATTCCAAGGGATACCTGTACCACGAATTCTTCACCACGACTACCGCGCAGATTAATGATCTGGTAACCGCCGATCGCGTCGGGGGCGCCTGCCAGTGGTACTCCAACATCGTGCGCCCGTTCCAGACCGTGGAAGAAGCCGATCCCGAGAAGAGCTACAGCGTGATGACGAACATCCAGTCGCCCATCGAAGGTGTGGAAAGCATCTACACCGAGGGCAAGACCTACACTCCCGTCATCATGGTTTCCGCCACATCCGAACATCCGGAGGTCGCCATCGCCTATTTTGACTGGCTGCTGTCCGACCCGGATATCAACGCCACCGTGTGGCTGGGCTTCGAAGGCGAGCAGTGGGAGTGGGCGGACAAGGATAATTTCATCTTCCGCACTCTGCCCGGCGCGAGCGACTATTACTTCAAGGGCTTCCAGGCCGTGTGTCAGTTTGACGCCGAGAAGCAGTTCCTTTACGCCAGCCCCGAAGACTATGTTTCCATTAAGTACGACGAGTTTCTCAAGCAGCTCAACGATCCCTCCAAGCAATACGCCGAAGCGTTCGATCTGATGGTGCCTTACACCAAGATCGGCACGGATCTTGAGTTTATGAACAACGATGCCGAAACTCTGCTGGAGGAAAGCACCATCAGCTACATCATCGGCAACATTGACCGGGACGCGATGGTTGCGGCCATCGCCGAGTACAACGAACTGTACGGGAACGTGTACAGCGAAGTATACACGCAGGAATATAACGATTTCATCAACCGCTGATCCTGCTTGCCCGACCGGGACGCCGCTTTTGCGGCGCCCCGGTTTCTTTGAGGGAGGTACATCTGATGTATACCTGGCATACGCTGACGATCGGCCATCTTTCCCGCAACAAGTTCTGGGGGGAGAGGGAAGATACTTTTTACCGTAAACCGTTGGCAACCTGCACGCTGCTCAACGGGGATACGGAACACATCGTGGTCGATCCGTCTCTGCCATGCAATGAAATGGCGGACGCTTTATTTAACGCGTCAGGGCTCAGGCCCGAGCAGATAACCAAGGTTTTCACCACGCATTATCATTTCGACCACCACGTTTCCCCGGAACTCTTCACCGCCGCGCAATGGTATATGGAAGCGCGGGAGCTTCAGGATCTGAAGACCCGCTGGAGCGAGTACCATAAAATATGGGCGGCGGACAGCCTGGACATCGTTTCCCGCTGCAAGCCGGTGCAGGGAGAGCTGTGCGAGGGCGTGCGCCTCGTGGCGCTGCCCGGGCATACCCAATGGCTACACGGCCTGCTTTTCGACGCGCCGGAGGGGCGCGTGCTGGCTACGGGGGACGCGGTAATGACACGCGAGTTTTACCGGGCGGGCGAGGCATATTTCTACGGTTGGGATACCGGCCTTGCGGCGCATACCGTGCGGGTGCTGCGCGGCTCGGCCGACGTGATCATCCCCGGGCACGGAGAGGCTTTCCGGGCTAAGGATTACGAATAGAAGCGCCTTAAGGGGACGCCAGCTTTCGCAGGCGCCCGCGCTGCCCTGCGCGGACGCCGTTTTTGCCGGCAGTCCCGCCGAACCCGCCGCGGGTTCGGACGCTTGTACAAAATCCCGCCTGCAACCAAAGTTGCGGGCGGGATTTGCGCATCTCCGCGGCCGTTCGCCCGTTGGATTTTTGAGCCGGTTTGTTTTTTCTTACGGGATTCGGCTTCAAACCGAGCGGGCCTTTTGCGTGCCTGCGACGGCGGAAACGGGACCGGCGTCAGACAGGGAATTTTCCCATGCTTGCCTATTTCGTGAAATACTCGTGATATTTCGTGTAGATTTCGTCCTTGTCCACCTTGTAGCGGCTTAAATGCTTCACGATCAGGGCGGAAACCTGCTCCTTGTCGCCCGCCTGCACGGCGGCCAGCAGGCGCTGGTGATCCTCTACGATCTTGATCTCGCGGACCGCGAAGAGGCTCAGGTTGCGCACGCGGTCGAAATGCAGGGTCATGCTCTCCAGCATGTGGTAGCTCTGCATCTTGTTCGTGAGGCGGAAGAACTCGCGGTGGAACGCGTCGTCCAGCTCCATGAGCTTTTCGTTAAGCTGGTTTTCAAAGTAGAACTGCTGGAGCTTGACGTTGGCCTCGGCGGCGGAAAAATCCAGCTCCGGCGCCATATCGCAGGCCAGCTCGAAGATCGCCTTTTCCAGCACCATGCGCATGAAGCGGCTCTCTTCCACAAAGTCGTAGTCGATCAGCGCGATGCGGCTGCCGCGCTGCGGCAGGATCTCCACGATCCGGATCTTGGAAAGCTCGATCAGCGCCTCGCGCACCGGCGTGCGGCTGAGCCCCAGCGCGGCGGACAGCTCGTTTTCGCTGAGCATCTTGCCGGGCTCCAGATCCATGGAGGCGATGCTGCGTTTGAGCATCCGCAAGGCGTAATCCCGCGCCGTTTCGCGCGCATAGCGTTCGGAAATGTTCATGCCGTCCTCTTTCCGTATTCGTCCCGCGAACTGTCATACTAGTTTTTAGTATTGTACCATTGCAGTGGCGGCGCGTCAATCGGCACGTTTCCAAGCAGAAAGATTGTCCAATTATACCAGCCGCAGATTCGGCTCGGCGTTGAGCGAAAGCACCGCGGTCTGCTCCCTGCGGTAATAGGCGGCGGACGCGATCATCGCGGCGTTGTCGGTGCACAGCTCGATGGCGGGCATGCACAGCCGGATGCCGCGCTCCTTTGCAAGCGCCGCCATCTGCGCCCGGAGCAGCCTGTTGGCACTCACGCCCCCGGCCAGGCACAGGGTTTTTAATCCGCTGTCCTTGACCGCGAGCACGGTTTTATCGCACAGGCTGTCCACAATCGCCTGCTGGTAGGAGGCCGCCAGATCGGCTATCGGCATCGCCCTTCGCTTCGCTTGCGCGAGGCTACGCGCTTCATTGCCTTGGGCAATTTCGGGCGCTGGCCGGGCTTTGCCCTCCCTCCGGGTTGGCGGCTGCCCCTTCTGCTCCAGCTTGTGGCACGCGTTGATAAACGCGGTCTTCAGCCCCGAAAAGCTGAAGTCGTACTTGCCCTCGGCCTTGGGGCGCGGCAGCTTCAGGAACGCGGGGTCGCCGCCCTCGGCCAGCGCGCTCAGGTGCGGCCCGCCGGGATAGGGCAGCCCCAGCACGCGGGCGGCCTTGTCAAACGCTTCGCCCGCCGCGTCGTCCATGGTCTGCCCCAGCAGGGTATAGCGTCCGTAATCGTTGACGATCACCAGATGGCTGTGCCCGCCGCTGACCACCAGGCACACGAACGGCGGCTCCAGATCCGGATTGGACAGGAAATTCGCGCTGACGTGGCCCTCGATGTGGTTGACGGGGATCAGCCGTTTGCCGGTCGCGTAGCTGAAGCCCTTCATGCAGTTGACGCCGATCAGCAGTGCGCCCACCAGCCCCGGTCCGCTGGTCACAGCCAGTGCGTCGATCTGGCCGACCGTTAGGTTTGCCTCCTTAAGCGCCTGATCGATCATGCGGTCGCAGGCGTCCACGTGGGCGCGGCTGGCGATCTCGGGCACCACGCCGCCGTAGAGCGCGTGGATATCCATCTGCGAAAAAACGGCATTGGACAAAATCCGCCGGCCGTCTTCCACGACGGCGGCGGCGGTTTCGTCACAGCTGGTTTCCATAGCCAGAATGCGGTACGGTTTCATCAATTTATCGGTACTCCATCGGTTCGTAGGGAACGGCATAGCACGTGTATCTGCGTCTGCGCACCCGCCGGTCCAGTGTAATCAAAATCACGGGGACGAGCAGCACGATCCCCAGGCAGTACAGGAACGTGAGCGCGATCGGCGTGGTGTAGCGCTCGAACAACGTCAGCGGGAACAGCCGCATCACGGTCTCGTCCGCTGCGAAAATGCCGCCGGGGATCAGCAGGCTGTGCAGCGCCTCCCAGAAGCTGGCAAAATCCAGCGCCGCCCAGGCAAACACCACGCCCATCAGCAGCACGGGGATCGCCGCGCCCAGCAGATAGCTGCGCGGGGCGAACATGCGCCTTTTCATCGCCGCCGCGCCGATGAGCGTGAGGAACACGAGGGCGACGAACGCCGCGATCATCAGCGGCACGATATAGCGGAAGGCCGTCACCCAGGTTTGCACCTGCGCCATATGCGCCGAAAATTCCGCAGGCACCGCGATCGCCTGCCCGTCGATGGTCACCGCGGTGAGCCACGAAGCCCGCCTGCCCGTGAGGTAGCCGATCGTCTCCTGCGCAAAGCGCTCCGCGTCGGTCTCCGACAGGATGCCGGTCTGCACCAGCGCCGCGTCCGCCGCCGCCTGAAAGCTGTCCAGATCCCGCACGTGCACGCCGATGGCATAGCCCATCGACAGCGCCGTAAGGCACAGCCCCAGCGCAAGGCTTAAAAGCGCGCCCAGCGGGTTCACCCGCACGCCGCGCCCGGACGGGTTCCGGTTCGAGGCCAGATAGGGATCCATCGTTTGCTTTCTCCTGTTATGGCGTCCGGACGAAGTCCTTCACGCCGACGTCGGGATGCAGGGAATAGTAATCCTGTTTCACGATCCCGCCGTGAATGGCGCGGCGGGGGCAAAGGTTGTAGCAGGCCAGGCAGTTTTCGCAGCGGTGCAGCCACGCGGGCTTCCCGTCCGCAAGCGCGATGTTTTGCACGGGGCAGACCCTCGCGCAGGTACCGCAGCCGTCGCAGGCGTCCGAGACGCGAAACGCGCAGTCCCGCATGCGGATGAGCATGTTTAGCGGCGTGCCCGGCAGCATGCGGGTTTCCGCCGTGTACTGCTTTACGCACGCGGGCTTGATCACCCATCGCGTCAGCGGGATCATCAGCCATTCCAGAAGCCGGTTTTGGTAGCGGATGCCCGTCGCGCCCCGTTCGATCAGCGCGGCGGTTTTCCCGCGCCGCTTCTCCCACGCGGCAAAGAGGCGCGCCTTGCTCTCCCACGATTTGTAAAAGGCGTTCTGGGGCATCGGCACGCTGAACGCGAGCGCAAGCTCCCCGCCGCGATTGCGGAGCAACCGGCGCACGGTGCGCAGGCTGTCCCCCGCCGCGCCGCCGTAGGTGCACACCGCGAAGACGCGCTTTGCCTGCGGGTTCGTGATCTTTTGCACAAATTCCTGCACGATCACGGGCGCGCTGCCGTAATAGACCGGGAACACGAGGCCGAGCTCCTCCGCGTCCGTTTCCACGGCCCGCGCCTCCCGGAACGCGCCCATCGGCAGCAGCTCCGCTTTCAGCAGTCCGGCCAGGTCCCGCGCCACGCACAGGCTGTTGCCCGTGCCGGAGAAATAGTAAATGGCGCGCTTCATGCGTCGCTCCTACATCATCTTGAGGTAAGCGGTAATAAATCCCGACAGGTTGCCGTCCATCACGTCGTCCACGTTGCCGCTTTCGAAGTTCGTGCGGTGGTCCTTCACCATGGTGTAGGGCTGGAACACGTAGCTGCGGATCTGGCTGCCCCACTCAATCTTCTTGAGCTCGCCCTTGATGCCGGCCATCTGCTCTTCCTTTTCGCGCATGTACTGCTCCATCAGGCGGCCCTTTAAAATGCGCAGGCAAACCTCGCGGTTCTGGATCTGGGAGCGCTCATTCTGGCACTGGGCCACGATGCCGGTGGGGATGTGCGTCATGCGCACGGCGGAATCGGTGCGGTTGACGTGCTGGCCGCCCGCGCCGCCGGAGCGGTAGGTATCGATGCGCACCTCCTCCATGTTGACCTCGAACTTGTCGCTCTCGGGCAGAATGGGGGCCACGTCCAGCGAGGCGAAGGAGGTATGGCGGCGGGCGTTGGAATCAAACGGGCTGATGCGCACCAGTCGGTGCACGCCGCGCTCGGAGCGCAGATAGCCGTAGGCGTTTTCGCCGTCCACCTCAAAGGTGACGGACTTGATGCCCGCCTCGTCGCCGTCCAGCAGATCGTTGACGGTCACCTTGAAGCCCATGCGCTCGCAGTAGCGGGTGTACATGCGGTAGAGCATCTGCGTCCAGTCCTGCGCCTCGGTGCCGCCCGCGCCCGCGTGCAGGCTCAGGATGCAGTTGCAGCTGTCGTACTCGCCGCGCATCAGCGTTTCCAGCTCCAGCGCGTCGGCATCCTTCTGCAAGGCATTCAGCTCTGTTTCGCACTCCGCGCCGATCTCCTCGTCCGCTTCCTCGTTGAGCAGCATGAGCATGGCCTCCACGTCGTCCATGCGGGCGTGCAGGCTGTTCACGTGATTGATCTTTTCCTCGATCTGGCTCACGCGGCGGTTGACCGTGGTGGAGCGCTCCAAATCGCCCCAGAACTCGGGGCTGTTCATCTCTTCCTTCAATTCCGTCAGCTCTTCCGAAAGCTGCGGCAGCCGCAGCGCGTCGGATGATTTCTGCACGCTTTCCCGCAGCTCGCCCAGCGTCTGCTGAAAGCCCTCGATATCGATCATAACGTAACTCCTATGTGTCTATTCTGACCAGCGTCTCGTCCAGCGTAACGCCCCGAAACGTCAGGTCCGTCCTGTCCTCAAAGCCCATGCGCGCCCAGAAGGCGTTGCCCGGCGCGTTGCTCTTTTTCACCACGAGCCACGCCTTGGTGACGCCCGCCCCGCGCAGCGCCGCAAACGCGGCCTCCGCCAGCGCCCGTCCCAAACCGCGCCCGCGGTACCCGGGCTCCACGGCGGTGTGGTGGATCACCCCGCGCCGCCCGTCGTGCCCGCATAAAATCACGCCGACCAGCGTTTCTCCCTCCGTCGCCACAAAGCTGAACCCCGGGTTGCGCTCAAGATATTTCCCGATCCCGTCCCGCGAATCGTCGATCGAGTTCAGCCCCATCCCCGGCGTGGCGATCCATAACGCGTACACCGCGTCGTAATCCTCCATAACCATCGGGCGGATTACCATATTCTGCGAAAGCTGTGCCATTCGTTTCCACCAATTCTTCGTATATTCCGCAAAGCGTCACTTACCGGGCGTCCGTCAGCGGCAGCTCCGAGATTTCGATAAAGCGGTCCTTATCAAACATGAGCCGTGTGACATAGGGCATGGTCAGCAGAATTCTCCGCAGCTGTTTGTGACCGATGGGACTGAAGAAATGAATCGTCGTGCACATGGCAATTCCGTGCGTTCCGATGACAACGGTCTGTCCCTCGTTTTCCGCAAGTATCCCCCGTAAAGCGTTGAGGTTTCTCTGCTGTACATCCAGATAGCATTCGCCGTCCATCGGTACATAGGAAAAATCATTCCACTGCAAAAGTATTTTTTCTTCCATCCCCATAGATTCAACGGAATCCCTATCCCGCTCCCGCAGATTCTCAACGCGCGTAATGTCCAGCTTTCGGCTTTCAGCCAGCGGTGCCACGGTATCCACGGCGCGTTTGTATGGGCTTGCATAAATCCTGTGAATCGCCGTATCCGTAAACAGTGCGGCCAGCTTCTCTGCATCCGCAAGGCCTTTGGCTGTAAGCGGACGTTCCCGTGTATCCTGAATACTTCTGTCCGATTCCGCATGCCGGATAAAATATACTGTCGTCATGGAAACCTCTCCAACGCTTACTTCATCAGAAGCCGCCCAGATATCCTATGTAAGCGATACGAAAACCCGACTAGCGCCCGAAATTCACGAAGTGAATGAAGCGCGTAGCCTCGCGCAAACGAAGTGCAGAGCGAGGCCGCAAACTGCCAACAAAGCAGGTTGCACCTTTTTAGCCAGCAGATTTGCCGCAGCAGTGCTTGTATTTCTTCCCGCTGCCGCACGGGCATGGCTGATTGCGGCCAACCGCTCCGGGCTGCTTCATGTCGGTGGGCGCGCCGGATTGCTTGGGCTTGGCGCCCTCGGCGATACGGTTGCGGCCGGCGAAGCCCTCCTTGAGCTTTTCGGTATCCACGGCCTTGCGCCGCTCGGGCAGGCGCTCCACGCGGCTCTGGTACAGCCTTCTCAGCGCGTCCTCGCGGATCAGGAATACCATGTCGTTAAACATGTCGTAGCTTTCCATCTTGTATTCCTGCACGGGGTTGCGCTGGCCGTAGGCGCGCAGGCCGATGCCGTTTCGCAGGTCGTCCATCGCGTCGATATGGTCCATCCAGTGGCGGTCGATGGCGTTCAGGAGCACGACGCGCTCAAACTCGCGCATATCGATGCCCAGATCGGTGAGCATCTTCTCGCGCTCCGCGTAAAACGCCTCGGCGTCCTGATACAAGAGCTCCGTCAGCTCGCTTGCTTCCTCCATGCTGTCGAACCGATCGGAATGCTTCCGGATATCCCCGGGCTTTAGGCAGAGCTTTTCCAGATACTCCGCCGCGTCGTCCAGACTCCAGTCGAAGCTGCCCTCGCCGGTGAAGTTGCGCTCGGCGGTGGCGTCGATCATGTTGTGGATCATGGAGATGACGGTCTCGCGCATGTTGTCGCCCTTGAGGATATCGCGGCGCTGGGTATAGATCAGGTCGCGCTGCTTGTTCATGACGTCGTCAAACTCCAGCACGGATTTGCGGATATCGAAGTTGTGGCCTTCGATGCGCTTTTGCGCGCCCTCGATCTGCTTGGTGAGGATGCCAGCTGCCAGCGGTTCGTCGTCCTTGAGGCCGAGGCGCTCCACCATCGGGGCGATGCGCTCCGAGCCGAAGAGGCGCATCACGTCGTCCTCCAGCGAGATGAAAAACTGCGAGGAGCCCGGATCGCCCTGACGGCCGGAGCGGCCGCGGAGCTGGTTATCGATACGGCGGCTTTCATGCCGCTCGGTGCCGATGATGTGCAGCCCGCCCAGCGCGATGACGCGCTCATGCTCGGCGTCGGTTTCCTTTTTGAAGGTATGCAGGTATTCCTCGTAGGTCTTGCGCGCGGAAAGCACCTCGGGCGGCACGTCCTCGTTGTGCCCAATGGCCTCCATGATGATCTCCTCGGGCAGGCCGTCCTGCCGCATCTTGCGGCGGGCCAGGAAATCCGGGTTGCCGCCCAGCAGGATATCCGTGCCGCG
>Ga0116164_10000600_pt1 | contig 30291 bp, 23 predicted proteins | sample AD_UKC109_MetaG_FD_89888 | JGI IMG/M metagenome (GOLD analysis project Ga0116164, IMG submission 89888) | Active sludge microbial communities of municipal wastewater-treating anaerobic digesters from Hong Kong - AD_UKC109_MetaG | ecosystem: Engineered > Bioreactor > Anaerobic > Digestate... | reverse complement strand
TCAGGTTACTATTTTTGATAATAAAAGTTTCGATAATGATGAAAAATCATTCATTAAGTTTAACAAGAAAAACCTAGAGTACATCAATACATTAGATAAATGTGAGATTGTTATCTCTCGAGGTAATGGTTTCAATGGTAACGAATCACAATATGATGAAATAAGCAAACCTGAATTGGTCGTTGCTTTCACCGAAAGATTAAAAAAATATAATGGTCATACACCTGAGCTTAAACATGAAGGCTCGGATGATGAATATGATTACTATTCTATTCGAAAAATTGATCAGCTAATAATCAGACAAAATGTATGGATAAATAAGTCCATACTTGATGATCAATTCAAGCTTCGTCAGGGAGCCTTAGGGTTAATAGAAATGGAAGCCTGTGCAGCCTATTTACGCAGAGTTCCTGTTGAAGATATTGAAGCGGAAAGATTTGAGTTGGCATTTGACCCTGAAAAGATTGAGAAAAATAAGGAAGAAATTGAAAATGGAACCAAAGAGCTACCATTGTTCAAAGCAATTAACCCATGCAAATTTGGAAAACCCAATGAGAGGGAAAATGTATTAGGGTATCAATTTTATCTTCCAAAGCCGAAGAAACTTTTGATTCTTGACTTTAAAGGAAAAGAATGGAACCGTGTTTCAGACAAAGGTAAAAGTGAGGAAAACCTGAAAATCTTGGAAAATGTGGGCGTTTTATTATTAAAAGTTGGAACTCAAAAAGATGGCGATATGATTAAGCCAAAATGGTATTTTAATGAAAATAAGACATACCAACATGAAATTATGCTATTGATAGGTAAGAAAAACTTGAATGATTTTAGCAAAATAATCAAGTCCCATATCCCTTCACGGTGGATTACATATTGTGATGTGAAGAAAAATTTCGAAAGATATCAAAGTATATATAATAAGGCTAAGAATGATAAAATATTAGATTATGCAATTTCGTATAAAATAAATCAGGTAATTAAAAACCCTGATCAAGTATTAAGAGAAGTATGGCGAGCATATATTTATAAGAGATATGAAGAACTGGAAATTGAGGAGGCTTATATTAAAGAAGAATTATCATATGAGTTGTTGTTTCCAAAAAATAGAAAATCAAAAGAAAAAGTAAATGTTACAATTAAGAATCATTCTTATGACAATACTGATGTTGGGCCGTTTACATCGGTTTCTGAGTCAAGATTTGACTATTTAAAGGACCTCATTGTAATTGAAAATGAAGAAAGCATGGATGCCTTCGAAGAATCGGTATTAAATGGAAGCTCTTTTTTGACACAAGCGCAGTTTTTAGATGCTGTTATGAGTAATGTTTGCATTTTGGATGAACGCATACAAGAACAAGTACAATCTAACCAATATACAGCTCAAAGTCCAGAAGGTCCTAGAACTGAACCTTATCAATTTTGGTGGAATTTACAAAATGTGTTTGTTCCATTGGGAGGTAAATCTGATGGTATTGATTTAAACAAAAAAGATTTCCCGAAGGACTTAGATAAAGAAATAAATAAGGTATTAATAGAACAATTCAGAAAAAATAAAAGAGAAATAAAAGGGTTGAAGTGGTTGGTTATTCACTTAGGTGTTATTGAGAAAATAGCTGTTAAGAACAACCTTAAAAAAGATTGTAATGATGATAGAGAAAAGATAATTAGTCAAATTGTAGAAGGATTTGATAATGTCAAAGTCATTATTACTTCTGGCAGAGCCCCTAAAGATTTACCCGATAAAATTGCATTTTTGAGTTATTCAGTCATTTCTCAGTATATAATAGAAAACAGATTTAAACTGCTTTTGAACGAAGTTTTGAATTCAGCACGACCCACAAGAGAACAAAATGAATAACATCATATTTATATTTACAAATGAATATTCAATAAGAACTCACCTCAGAGTTCATAGAAGCAAGCATAGTATTGATTTGGAGCAGAATCCAATATCTAGATATAAAGGTATTTATTTACTCAAGGATTCCTATGAGCTAGGAGATATTGAACAGTTTAAGGAAGAAGTATGGGATGAACTTATGAGTGATAACTTATTAACTAGTAATAAGAATGCCCACTTTATCTATCATAGTAAACCAGATAAAGATTCTATAATTAGGTTTATAGAGGATAAAGGATTCAAAACACATTTCGGCTGTCATCAACAAGTCATGCCTAAATATGAATACTATGCGCCTCTATACCATCTGTTACAAGGAGAGATAAGCGAGGAACAAGCTCTTCAAGAATGGAACAAACTCTTTGCTAGTGAAGGCGACTTAGAAACCGCACTTAAACTTCTTCATGATATTTATTCTGGTAAGATTAAGAATGAGTTTGAAACTGAAGAGAATAAAACGATAAGAGAAAACTCTGATATTGTTGGGGCTTATAATACTCTTGTTGGCAATACGGATGACTGGGAATATGATGATTCAATACACCAGGAAAAATTAATTGCATTGAGAGATAAAATACTTTTGCTATCTATTGCTAACTAATCATAATCCTTTATAGAAAAAGGAGAAAATTATGAAAACAGCAATAGAACAAATACAATTAATAAAAAGAGGAGCAGAACGACTTATTGATGAGCAAGAGCTGCAAGTTAAAATATCAAAGTCTCTATCTCAAAACAAGCCTTTGATCATTAAACTAGGGGTTGACCCCACTGCTCCTGATATACATCTTGGGCATACAGTACCATTACGAAAACTAAGGCATTTCCAAGACTTGGGACATGAGGTGGTTTTTCTGATTGGTGATTTCACAGGTCGTATAGGTGACCCAACTGGGAAAGATAAAACGAGACCGCCACTTACTGAGGAAGATATTCTTAGAAATGCTAAAACCTATATTGAACAAGTCTCTAAAATATTAAACCCCGATAAACTAAGAGTAGAGTATAACAGTACTTGGCTCAACAATCTCACATTTGGAAAGTTGATTAAAATGGCTGCCAATACAACTATGGCTAAAATGTTAGAGCACAATACATTTAGGCAACGACTTGAATCCTCTGACTCTATTCGAATGCATGAAATGTTGTACCCATTTATGCAAGGGTACGATTCGGTTGCTCTGGATGCAGATGTGGAACTAGGCGGAAGCGATCAAACATTTAATCTGACTTTTGGCAGAGATTTACAACGCTTTTTTGGTCAGAATCCTCAAATCTGCCTTACTATGCCAATTCTTACTGGAACAGATGGTGTGCAGAAAATGAGTAAATCTTTAGGTAATTATATAGGAATAGATGAACCTCCAGCTACCATGTTTGACAAAATAATGAGAATGACCGATGATAACATTGTCAGTTACATGACTTTATTGACAGATATCCCGGAAAAGGAAATTGAAGAAATAGCTAAAATACTTAACGATTGTCCGAATACATTATTCATCATTAACCAAAAGAAAAGACTTGCCTTTGAAATTATTAAAACTTATCACTCAGAGAATGATGCCAAGAATCAGATTGACAATTATGGCAAACTAGATAAAACAGGTCTTCCTGAAATCAAAGTTGGACAGTTTATGATTAATGAATGCCAAGTTGATATTGTGGCTCTTATGAAAGAAAAACTGGGTTTTTCAAGTTTTAGTGAAGCCCGCAGGCAAATTAATCAAGGTGCGGTATCAGTAAATGGTTCTAAGCTTGATTCAAATATATTTACTTTCCAGCTTAACGAAGGAGATGTTTTTAAGTGTGGCAAGACCAAAATCTACAAAGTTACAAATGAATTAAAATGAAAAGAATTAAGTTGCATATAGACCTAAGCCTTCCGCAATGTGAGTGGATTCACCAGTTGAAATATGATACTGTGAATAAAGGTTGTGATACGGCAATATCATTACTCTATGCCCACGATACGAATATGCGACTGAGTTCAATAAAAGACACTTTAATTGAAATGAATAAAGGTAGAATAGTAAAAACTATATTTTTTTCTTGGTTTAATTTCAATATCCAAGATCATTATTTCGACATAGTGTTTGGAGAATTTGACAATCCAAAGAATAGTATAATTTGGAACCCAAATCATATACAATTTATTCAATTGCCCTGTAATATTGCAGAGGTAGAAAATAAAATCTTGAAATTTATAGAAAATGATTGATAGCAAAAGTTTGTTTTTAGGCCCATATGGGGAAAATCGTGAAGAGTTTCTGAAACTTTTCAATCTGCTCTTTGAAGATGTGATGCAGTGGAGGAGAAACTTTCATCCCGAAGATAACAGATTAATAACACGAGAAGATCAACGGTCTAAAGGGTTTCAAAGAAGCCAAGACAAGATTTATGAAGTGTTAGATAAACTTCTTAGTGAGATGAAACAAAGCATTCCTTTTCACTCCCCTCGTTTTCTTGGGCATATGCACTCAGATTTGCTTATTCCCTCGCTTCTTGGATATTTTAGCGGAATGCTATTTAATCAGAACAATGTAGTAGGGGAGTCGTCTCCTATTACTACTCGTAAAGAGATAGAGTTTTGCACTAGACTTTGTGAGATGATTGGTTATAAACCATACGGTTTAACACATACTGAAGAAGGAAGGTCTTTTGGTCACCTTTCAAGTGGTGGCTCTACTGCTATTTTGGAAGCTATGTGGGTAGCAAGGAATCTTAAGTATTACCCTTTATCACTTAGGCTTCTTGTTGAAACAGATGAAAAATATGAATTCGTCAACAAACTCACTGTTAAACTTCCTAATGGTAGCAATTCTCTGTTTGTTAACTTAACAATTCACTCTCTGTTCAATCTTAGAAATGAAGATATTTTGAATTTTAGGAACCTAATAATCACAAGTATGATCGAAGAACTTCAGTTGAGAAATCAGCCTGAAGCTAATAAACTATTGTTTAAAGATATAGATGAATACACAATTCAAAACTTAGGTGTCCACGGCATCCATTCGGAAGTATATAGGCAATTTGAAACTAATTTGAATCTACCACTAATATATGTATCAACTGCCTCGCATTACAGTTGGCAGAAGAATCTTGATATTCTGGGTATAGGGAAAAAACAAGTAATAAAACTTAAGTGCGATTCTAAATTTAAAATTGATATAAGTGACTTTAAAGAAAAAATTCTGATTAATCAAGAGTCTCCAATCTTAATGGTTGCTGGAATGCTTGGTACGACTGAAGAAGGTGCGATTGACCCTATAAAAGAGATAGTAGCCTTACGAGAGCAACTTGAACAAGAGCAAAATAAATCATTTTATTTCCAAATTGATGGAGCATGGGGGGGGTATTTTTGTTCTGTTTTACATGAAAGTAAAACTGAAAAATATACTCCTAATGAAGCAGAAATACAAATCATTCAATCACTTCAATCTGACTTAGAATGTGTGAGAGACTGTGACTCGATTGTCATAGATCCTCATAAAATGGGATATGTTCCTTATGCTGTTGGTTCTATTTCCTATAAGGATACACGATACAAAGATTTTATTTATAAAGAAGCTCCATATTTAGCAGCTGGCAATGATTTTTCTCCTATAGAGCGTACTTATTTAGGTGGGTGGACATTAGAAGGTAGTCGCTCTGGAGCTGCAGCTTTAGCTTGTGCAATGAGTACTGAAGTGTTGCCTTTAAATCAGGAGGGATATGGGAGATTGATTCTAGATTCAATAAAGTCTACTCGTAACTTCTTGGAAGCCGTTAATAGTTTTACTTCAGCTAATGGTATTAAGATAATTCCTGGTTTTAACCCGCAAACGAATATTCTCTGTTTTATAGTATCTGCTCCAACCCATATCTGCAATCCAAAGTATCTCAATAAATTAAACGAGGTCATTTATAATGAGCTATCTATACAACCAGACAAGGTTCTTCCTAGTTATAGATTTGTTACCTCAAAGACTGATTTGTCAATCGAACACTATAAAGAGTATATCACCAAAATACTAGAAGATGCAGGCTGCTCTCTGAATCCTGAGAATTCTTTCAGCCTCCAACTTTTAAGAAGTGTTATTATGCACCAAAATATTGATAATTATCAAGTACAAGTTTGGGAAAACGGTTTGAGAAGTAAGAAGAATTTATTTGATGCATTTTTGTCTGAAATTGACGACATTGCACAAAAAGCTTTACCAAGCATTTTACTATCTGCTATTAGCAATATTAATAAAAAGGGTGAAAGAATTAGAATATTATGGGTTGAAAACAAACCATCCTTTAAACAGCTTCAAAGATTATTAAAAACAGAGCAAATATCCTCAGTGCCTCCAATAGGTAGGTTTTTAGATATTACATTTTATGATTGTGAAGATGAGAATATCAACGAGGAGTTAGAAAAAATTATTAAAGGTCAAGTTTTTGATTTCTCCATTATAGACCTCGATTTAGTTGGCGGTCACGAAAATGATAATTCAGGATATAGTGTAATAAAACAGTTATATACCAAAGACTATGAAGGTGCAGGCATTCCTATTTTATTTTCCAAGTTTTTTGATGATATGGCGCAACGAGAAAATTTACCTTATAAGTACAAGCGGAATTTCCAAGAGGTGTTTAAATCTGATCTTCAGTTTTTACATAAGAAATTCAATGCTTCACTGAGTGAAAGAGATAATGAAAAACTGGCAATTAACGAATTAGTAATGCGAATTGATAAACTAATTAAGAATTAAGTAATATGATTCTTCGATAAGGCCTGTTCAATTATTGTAAATAAAAATTATAAAATGAATAAAATCTACTACATAGATAACAGCAAAAAAACAAGCCAAGACTTCTTGTCTGAAGAAATAACTTGTTTATCGCCTGCAGACTATTTGGTTAAAGACAAAGATGAAAATGACCAGCTCGTTGTACTATGTGAGATTAATGTTGAAAACAAAAGCATTAACAGAACTGATTTTTACGGAATATCTTTTGTTCAGGAATTAAGAAGAAAAGATTACAAGAATAAAGTTCTATTTGTGTCTTTTTTGCCAGAATTCTATTACAAAGAAAATGTTCTGAATGCCAAGATACTTTTCTTTCCCGGACATGGCTTTTTGCAACTGCCTGTTTCTCCTTCTGAGTGGACTGAAAAGTTTAAATTGTTTGATGCATTAACAGAGTTGTCACTTTACGATGTAAAACACCATTATTGTGGAATTAAGCAAATTATTGATGAGTATTTTCATAGCTTAACCCCCAAATTTAATGTTATAAAAAAACTAACTCCTGACTTAATAATTGAAGGTCAAAATCTAGTAAAGCGGGTTTATAAAAGCTTGAACAAACCATTGCCTGAACTGGGTAATATCTTGCACTCAAATACTTCAGGGGTAGAAGCATTAAGAGCACTAAAAAATCTTTGTGAAGCAGTTCTACCTGAGTCTAACTCAAAAGGTTATGGGAATATTGAACCTGATTGGAAGTATTGGAAAGTATTGTGGTTGGATGATGAAGAGAACAAAGAAAGCCCTTTATATAGGGAGTTAGTGAAAAGATTGGGTTCCGAGGATAAAGTCATCATGTGCGAATCCTATGAGGAGGCGGTTCAGTATTGGGAAGCAGATAAGGCCTATGGAGAAATTTCACTGGTTATATGTGATTACCGTCTTAAAAATAAAGATGGTTTCCCCACTTCCAAACAAGGCTATGACTTTATGAAATACCTGGCAAATGACGGAAGAAGCGTTGGGAAAATAGCTTATTCGGGGCTAAAGAGAAAGTTTCTTATAGAAAGTTTTAGGCATTATGGTATTCAAATTAACATTTATTCAAAAATAGACTTTAACCAGCATAATGCGGATGATCTTGCTTTTCTTTCTGATGAGATAATTCGTCTTGGTGACAGTCATTGGATAGAGATAAACAATGCTCCTCAAGCTTCAGAGTGGGTCACAATAGCCCCTACTTACCATGCTTTAAAAAATGGATTTTCTTTTTATTCTTTTCAGAACCATGTTTCACGGCTAGTTAAACATAATCTAGAAGTATTCATTGATACATTCAATAAAGAATCTTCAAAGGAGGACTTATGGAACATGATATTTGATGATGATTTTAGTGTTAGGACAGGAAGCTTTCCAAGCGGTGATGATGCCAAAACAGGTGCGATAAAAGAAATATTAATAGCACGAAGGTTTGCAATAGGCCTTTATGCTTTTCTAAAAAGCGAAAGAAACAAACAAGATTCGTTACTAAATAAAGAAAACTACTTGGATTTTATCAAAGTTGTATTGTATAACTCTTCTTTAAACGGAAAAGGATATGCTGTAGATGATTTATCTGACCCTAAGGTTTTTACCAAGATTAAAAGACATAGCACCTTAAAACTGATTCCAAAATTTAATGCTCTAACATTTGATTCTACTTGGCCTCTTGGTTTGTTACCTGAAGAATTTGGTTGGCTTAAATTCGATATGGGGCTAGTGAAAGAAACTTATGAAGAGATATACAAATACTTGGAGCAAATACAAATAATAAAAAAAGCTTTTGGGCGTTTGTTCAATGAAGAATACTTCAATAACCTTATATCCAAGGAAGATGAAACAATGAAAGTTTCTGGAGGCAAGATTTTCTTCAATGATGAGAATGTTCCACTAATTCGGAATACAGCAGATGCAAAAAAACTTGTTCAATCTGTATATGACAGCTTAGATATTGATAATTTTGAAGCCCATTTTCATTTCGTTTCATTCTGGCGTGGGTTGGTGCGTCAATTTGGTTGGAAATCTTTCAGAGAAAATGGCATTCTCTCAGACTTTTTATATTTTATAACAAAGACCTTAAAGGCAACTAAGTATAAATTCGGTACTATCACCAATAAAGTTATTGATACTCATTTAGAACATGATTTTGATAGTCTCAAACAATTGTCAGAGATGCTCATAACTGTATCTACAACATTAAAGTCAAAGTCAAATGAGTCAACAACTATAAACTCTAATTCGCTGAAAAGTTTGGAACAATATATAACGCTTTCTCCTTATTCAAAAGCTTTTTTTAGAAATGTCTTGAAGGCAATGTTGGACCCTAGTCAAAATAGCGAGGTTACAGATTATCTTAAAGAAAGTTTAGAAAAGGTTAAATTTGACTCGATTCCAACTGATGCTGTAAAAGACTATATTGCTGTGATTAAAACAAGACCCTCCTTTTTTCCCGATATTGTTTATTCTGTAGAACAAGAGTTTATTATCAAACACCGGCCTTGGGAAATATCATATCCGAGACACTCCAGATTAGAGTCAAACTTCCAAGAGATATCAGATAAGTTGCTAGAGGCAATAATACAAGAAGATTTACCATACACTCAGGACTATTTAGAAGGTCGTAATAAAATCTTTAATTTAGAGAATCATAAAAGTATTTTTTATGACGCCCTTAATGATTTTCGTTGTATTTATCATTCAGGTAAATCAAACGCTTATATTGATATTTACTTAAAAGCAATCGCTTATACAAAAAGCCGTGCTGATTTTTATTATGAGCAAAACTTAACAGCTAGTGGAAATAGGGCTCGCAAAGTTGAAGAAGGACTAACGATGATGGAATATGCAGAAAACAAGCTTGCTCAGAAATCTCATCAAGAGCAAATAGATTATTACAATGACTTATTAGATCAAGATGAAAGTTTAAGGATCGACGAAGAATATGAGCTTTATGCTGATTTTAATGGCTACGAAGGTGACGACTCTTGGTAGGACTCGGCTACATGTACTCAATCGATTCTCCTGATTCTATACTCCCTAAACATTCCTAACCACCTCCTAAAATCAATAGTAAGGCTCATTAATCCTGATGGGTTTTAAACAAAGAGGTAAAGAAGATGAAAAAATCTAAATTGAAAATATTAACGGCTGTAATTGCAGGTCTGGTTTCTACAGCTTCTCTAGCTGGTTCGGATATCAAGGGAAATGTGGAAATCAATGTAAAAACCGGGCACATCACAAATGGAGCTGCAGGAATAGGTGCAGCAAGTGTAGATGTTGGTGTTATAGATAACTCAAATGTTAAGGGTGATGTGAATATTAATGTAAAAACAGGTCATATCACAAATGGCGCTGTTGGCTTGGGGGTTGCTAAGGTTGCAGTAGGCACTATAGAGAACTCGAGCGTTAAGGGTGATGTGGATATTAATGTTAAAACTGGCAATATTACCAATCTGGCTTTAGGAAGAGGTTCTTCAAAAGTCAGGGCTGGATCCATCCGTTAATCTTTTATTGTATTGAGGGAGCCTGGACTCAATCTGGGCTCTCTAACTGGAGAAAAATTATGAAAAAAGTAATTATTTTGTTGGCCATATTTAGCTCCTCTCATTTGCAGGCACAGTTTTACTCTGAGGGAACGAGTATAGTGAAAGCCAAGGAAGCACGAATGAAAGCTGTATATGGTGAGAAAATTAGAAACATTCGCAATACACTCAGGTATGGTCATTCCGGCATGAGTCCTTTGAAATCCAGTCAGGGCTGTGTTACCAATATTGGAACCTCGGATGACCCTCACGCCATTCGGAGTGTGGATAAAAAGACTGTCATTGTTGGGGATACTATGGTTATTTGTGATCGTTAATATAAGCAGAGCACAGACCTCGAGGCTTTACTTCCTCCTATATTTAATTTTATAAGTCTTGAGGTCGTTTACTCAATCTAGCTAGAATCCATCAGAGTTTTAAGTCTGGTGGTAATTTACTATTTAGTCCTCCCTGAAATATTCATAACACACTGATAATCATGCATAATATCTCATTATGTGGTAAAATATATTGCAAGAAAATAATCAACGTATGACAAAACCTTGCAATATGAAACCGAAAGAACCTGATAATAACCCCGATTTGTTTCGCTCACAGCTCTCACAAATCATAAACATGAGACATCCACTGGTAGAGCTAGCTGATAAAATCAACTGGTCTTGAGTTGAAAGTGAAATAGAAGTCATTTATAAAACAGGAGCTGGACAACCTCCACTGCCAACACGGTTACTTGCCGGTTTACATTATCTGAAATACACATTCAATGAAAGTGATGAAAGCGTCGTTGCTCGTTGGGTTGAAAATCCATACTGGCAGTATTTTTGTGGTTATGAGTTCCTGCAGCATAAACTCCCTTTGCATCCCACCAGTTTGATAAAATGGCGGAAAAAAGTCGGTAAAAAGGCTCTCATTATGCAACAACGCTATTCTCATGCCCGGCAAATGAAGCGTGCTACAAAGAAGACGCGGAAGCTTAAAACCTATTTGGGTCGAGTCATTCGTGACATCAGAAGGAAATGTAAGAACCCTGATAAAAAACTTATCGCTTTATTGATCCGAGCTGAGAAGATACACGCACAAAAACGAAATGACAAAAACAAGATTTACTCAGTACATGAAGAAGCTGTATTTTGTATTGCCAAAGGAAAAATTCACAAAAAGTATGAGTTTGGAAATAAAGCATCATTTGTATCAACATCAAAAAATAATTGGGTGTTATCAGCTCTCAGTTATGACAACCCTTATGATGGACACACTCTTGATGATTCATTGAAGAAAGCAAAGAAGAATTCTGGAAAAGAGCCCAAACATGCACATTGTGACGGAGGCTACAAAGGTCATGATTCTACATTAAAAACACAAGCCCATGTTATTGGCAAAATTCCAAAGCGAGCCAGTTGAACGCTGAAGAAATGGATGAAAAGGCATGCAGCAATCGAACCAATAATCGGACATATCAAATCAGACCACAGAATGAACCGAAATTATATCAAAGGGGCCGATGGAAACAGAAATAATATAATCTTGGCAGCTGCAGCTTTCAATTTTGCTAAATTGGTTAAGGCATTTTATTTTTATCAGAAAAAAATTAGACTGATATTCAACTTGCAGCCCAAGGCTCTATTAATAAATCAGAAAAAAACTGGATACTTCAGGTTTGACTATTTATCTTATTATTCTTTACTTTTTCATCCTCTTTTCCTAAATACCCCTAACTACCTCTTTAAATCAATAATAAGGCTCATTAATTCTTAAGAGCTTTAAACAAAGAAAGAGGTGATTAACATGAAAGATATTTATAAACAGAAAATTTTATTTGCAGTTGCCGTATTGGTTTTAAGCAATGCGCTTGTAGCTAAAGGGGTTGAGTTTAATGACTTTATTACAACATCTCCTATTTATTTACTAGATGCTCTGGATAATAGAGCTAGTTGTGTAAATCAGAAGTTGAAGGACTCAGGTGTTAATAGAGTGGTTATTATTGATGAAATGCCAGACTTTTCAAAAGGAACAGGAAGTAGTAATCTTAGGATGATTTATATGAACACATTGTTCACCATGTTCAAGAGTACGGGGGTTAAAATCCTCGAACATAGATTCGCACAGTCTGCTCATTATCATTACTTCATTCGAGGTCAATTGAGCTCAGAAGAAAGGAGTTTGAACAAAGGGAAAAGTGTCGGGTTGCTTTCCAAGTATTTTAGTTTCGGGTTTAATAAGTCAAACTTTAAGACTCTACTACAATTGGATTTTCAATTATTAGATGGAGGAAGTTTCTTGGTAGATGTAAACTCGATGGGAAGTTTGTTGGATTCATTAGATTCTGCCGCGGACGGAGAAGGAGCCAAAGATAAAAGAGGTTTATTTATTGACTGGTCCAACTATACTGGTGATAGCTTGACATTGGCAGCCAGAATTATGATTGAACAGTCTGCTTTTGAATTTGCTTCTTATATTTCGGGTGAAGATTTTTCATCTTGTAAGAAACTAGGTCTTCGACCATCTGTCAACCCAAATATGGAAGAAGTCGTAGTCTATGGAACAAGACATAAAATTAAACCAAAAAAACAGTACTTTCCTAGAAGCTATCAAAAAACATTTAAATGTGAGACATTGGAAAACTGCTATTTTGGTTTTAGGGGAGATAATAATAGTTCTACATTGTTGAAATATGTTGAAGAAGCTTTTTTAGCCTCTTTTTATGATGGTAGTACTGTTAATGTAGAGTGTAAGCCTTATCGTAGGGAAGAAATAAAATGCACTGCATCAGGAGATTTGTGGGCGTTTTCAGATAAGAAATTTAAAAGAAACCTATATAGTGAATAAAAATATACAAAGATACTAAACTTGAAGGAGGCTCAGTATTGCTGAGCCTTCATTTTTTTTTCAAATTAATCTCCCAATTCCTCCTAACCACTTTCTTAATTCAATAATCAGACTTATTAATTCTGATGGGTTTTTAACTTGAGAGAATCTACCCCTATCTTCATGGTTTTAGAAGCGATAATAATAGTAGTAAAGTTGATGAACTGAAACAAATGTTTCCTGACTGGAAAGTCATGTCACCAAAATATCAACCGCATAACCCAAAAGCAGCTGAAAAGTCATTAACAGAGTTTTTCAACTCGGCTGTCAGATAAAGTCGGAACTAATATACTTTATTGGTTAGAGCAAGACTACGGGGTCAATCCCATTATCTTTAAGCTTCAGTAAGAAGTGATGTGTTGCATTGCAATTGAACTAACCTACTTTGGAAAGGCCACATCGTATAAATAGGGTTTCCATTCGGAATTAAGCGTTCCGTTTTTATTATAAAAGACATCTTGTTCCCTAGGGTCAAAAGATTTGGCTTTAACTTCATACAAACTGATTGCATTAACGATTTTTACAAGTATATCAGCCCTGATGAATAACTTTTCTGTGGCAATGGCAGCTTCATAAATAATCACATTATCCTTTTCCAACAGCTTATTTGTCTGCGCAAGTGCATTATCATAATCCAGTGTTGTTATATCATGCCCACCCGGGAAATAACACTTTGCAAGTTCACCAACCTGAAAGCCGCCTTCGGCAAGTGCTTCCAAAAAACTATCATCGTGTTTTTGATTCGCATATTCTTTTTTTCCGGTATAAAAAAGCTTGGTCGGGCATTTTGTGGCCAGTTTGAATCCTGATTTGGTAAAATATCTTTTTTTAGTCATTTTGTATTTTTATCTGTTTATACTCGGGTTAATCTTTAATGTGATTGAATTTTTCTTTCATTGTTGGATTATCATAAGTTAACTTTTTAATAGTTAAATCATCCGCCTTATTGTTTGCCAAACGCAAGTTGTTTTCTGATGATAACAGTGCATCTTTTGTTTTTTGAAGATGAGTGATTGTTTTATCAATTTCATCAATCGCAGTTTTAAATTTTCGGCTTGCCAGATCATAGTTTCTGGCAAATCCTTCTTTGAAAGTATTTAATTTTTCCTCAAAGTTTGTGATATCAATATTCTGGTTTCTGATTAAATTCAATTCTTTTTTGTAAGCCATGGAGTTCATGGCCGCATTACGTAGCAGTGTTATGATCTGAATAAAAAATTGGGGACGAACGACATACATTTTTTCAAACTTATGAGATACATCCACGATTCCGGTATTATAAAGTTCATTGTCCGACTCCAATAAGGATACTAAAACCGCATATTCACAATTTTTTTCTTTACGATCTTTATCCAGTTTAGTGAAAAAGTCTTCATTCCTTTTTTTTGTAGCGGTTTCGTCATTTTCATTCTTCATTTCAAACATAATGGAAATCACTTCCGTTCCATGTTCATCCGTTTCCTTGTAGATATAATCGCCTTTGGTTCCAGTTTTTGCATTGTTATCTTTTTCAAAATAAGCATTTTGAAAGGCAGTTGCTCTGAGTTTGTTGAATTCAACTTCACAGTGTTGTTCGAGTGTTTCGCCCACCATTTTCGTAGAAAGCTTGAGTTTAAAATCCTTTAAGCGGGAGATTTCATCATCTTTCAAACGAATGGTTTCATCTTTGGAAATAAGCTGATTGCTATACTTTTCATTGATAGATTTTTCCAGTAGCAACTTTTCAGTTTCCTTGATTTTTAAATCATTTGCCAGGTTATCCCTTTCTTTTTCTATAGCTCTGATGGCATCAGAAACGGATAGTTTTTTATCCATCTCGGCGTTTTGAATTTTAGACTCTAGTTCTGCCAACTTGGACTCCTTAGCTGCTAATTTTTGCATGAGCTCCAATTGATGAGTGGCTTTTATATTTGCCAACTCCTCATCCTTTGATGCCAGTTCCTTTTGCAGTGAGTTTCTTATTTTTGCCTCTGCAAGTTCTATTGCAGAATTTTTATCTTTTTCTGCGAGCTTAAGCCTCTCAGAAAGTTCCTCCTGAAACTGATGATCACGAACCTGTTTAATAATATCGGCATAACCGGCTTCATCAACTTTAAAAGCTGTCTTGCAATTTGGGCAAATAATTTCGTTCATGGACAACCTCTCATGTTATTAGATCGTTAAAATTAAAGAAATATTTCTACTAAAGCAAACTTAACTCAAGCCTATGTTTTATTTTTTGCCATTCAGGAAGTTTTGTTTCTAGTAATTCATAAAATTTCCTACTATGACCAAAGCACTTCAGATGACAAAACTCATGCGTAACAACGTAGTCAATACATTCTTTAGGCGCTCTTATTAGGTCTCTATTGAGGGTTACCGTGCCCTTGTCTGAAAGGCTGCCCCATCTTTTTTGCATTTGCTTAATGGATAATTTTGGCAGGTCAATACCGAGACAATTGAATTTTTGCCAGCAGCGCTCCATGCTTTCTGCAAATTTAAGTTGTGCCTTTTCATAATACCATTGGTTCAATAGCTTCTTCGCTGCATTGGGTGTCAGTTGACTCCGGCAAGTGATATGAAAAAATCCACCAGACAGTTTCACGGAGTTTTCCGCTCCTTCGGCTAACTTCAAGCGGTATTGTTTGCCAAGGTACAAGTGGGTCTCGCCGTTCACGTAACAGCGATTAGGCGTCTTTGGATTAAAACGTTTGAAATAATTCATCTGTCTGAGTATCCAGCGAGCCCGTTTTATAATTTTCTTTTCTATCAATGTGATATCTGACTGCTCGGGCGCTTTAACAATAACCATGCTATCAGGGTGCACAGCAATTTCCATCGTTTTTCTGTTACAGTACAACAGGCTGTAATTAATGGTTTTCCGACCATAAACAACCGAGTGTTTGTTGTAATGGATTAATGCCTCCATTATTTATAGCTCCTGTGCTTTGCCACCTGCAAGACCTTCTCGATGATGTCATCCATCTGATCAAGCGATAGATCGATCCCTCTTTCCGTCTTGAGCTCATCATAGAGGTAGTCGTCAATTTCATTAACCGCCTGTTTTTGAGCGTCTTCATCATCCCAGAAGTGAACCTTCTTGTGTTTTTCCAATATGCCATGAATAGCAATTGCCGTATCAGCCGCAGCTGATTCAAGGTCTTCTTCACCTAATTCGTGCTTTTCAAGGAAAGGCTTAAGTACCCCGAAATAGGCCATGGCATCTTCATTCCTGGAAAGCTTATCCGGTATGTCATCATGCACCTTCCCGACAACCTTGTTGCGGATATCCACGACTTTGTTCAGGTAATCTAGATCGGATATCCTTTTCGCCCTGAAATCTTCGATCGCCTGCTGGATCAGTTTTGAGAATTTTTCATAAAACGCAGGGTCTTCATCCATCTTTTCGGTGATGGCTTTCTTCGTGGCGTGTGCAATCGTATCAGCCTTTGAAGCCGTGGTTTTCTTGGATTGGTAAACGCCTTGTTCCTCTTTGACCTGATTGAACATATTGTCGTCAAAGATATTGACCGGCTCATTCAGTTGGACAACTTCGTTGGCTTGAATGTGTGTATCCAACAACTTTTTGATTTTGGGCTCATAATCCCGGTAGTCAATTGCCTCTGCATACCGGAGCTTGACAGATGCCTTCAGCGATTGAAATTTCCGAAAATCAGCCTTGTATCTGGACAAAGTTTTTTCGTCGGTTTCGGTCAGGAACTTCTCGGAGGAGAGTGCGATGCCGAGGGTTTTTCCGAACTCCGAAAGACGTCCGTAAAACTCTTCTCTCAGCTCATCATCGGCAAGCAGTACCTCATAGGCTTCTTCATCATAGGAGTGCTTAACCGTTTTGAATAGATCCCAAAGATCAGAATACCGGCCAGGGAGTTTTTCGATTTCGCTGTTAATGGATGTCAGAGTGCCAACCAGATCGGATTCATCGAACCCTTCAAATGCGCTGTACATGGTTAGGGCTTTGTCAAGCTCTCCGAGGACACTTGCATAGTCGATGATATAACCAAACTCTTTACCCTCATGAAGACGGTTAACCCTGGCTATTGCTTGAAGTAGTGTATGTTCCCTGAGCACTCGACAGAGGTAAAGAACAGCGTTTCGTGGAGCGTCAAAACCCGTGAGTAACTTATCAACGACAATAAGGATTTCAGGTTCGCTACCGTGTTTAAACTGGTTGATGAGCTGCTTGGTGTATTCTTCTTCACTGCCATAGCGCTTCATCATCTTTTGCCAAAATTTTACAACCTCATCTTTTGTTTCATCATCGGTCTCCTCATAACCTTCACGCATATCCGGCGGTGAGATTACAACATCTGAACTAAGAATGCCAATTTCATTCAGGTACTCATTGTACTTGAGTGCAGATGCTTTATTCGGAGCAACTAACTGGGCCTTGAATCCTGTTCCCTGCCAGTTGGAGCGAAAATGCTCACTGATATCAAATGCCCTCATGTAGATGACTTGATCGGCTTTGTTCAGCATTTCTGCTCTAGAATATTTTCGTTTCAGGTCCGCCTGCTGCTCTTTGGTTAAGCCCTGTGTATGGCGTTCAAACCATAGATCAACAGCTTCTCTGTTTTGTGTCATCTCCACATGTCGCCCCTCATACAGAAGCGGAACCACCGCACCATCTTCAACGGCCTGTGTGATGGAATAATGGGGATCCACCAGTTCGCCGAATTTGATAAAGTTGTTCTTTTCCTTTTTCAACAGTGGCGTGCCGGTAAAACCCAAATAACAGGCATGGGGAAACATCTGTCTCATCCGAGCGGAAAAGGAACCGAACTGGCTACGATGGCTCTCATCCACTAGAATGAAAATATCGGGCGATGTATCCTGATATTTCTTTACCGTGTAAGCCTTATCGAACTTGTGAATGAGGGTTGTGATGATCCCAGATTTTTTCTCAGCGACTAGCTCCAGCAGGTTTCTACCTGATGTCGCCCGGCTTGCATCAAGGCCACAGGCGGCAAATGTATTCCCAAGTTGCTTGTCGAGGTCGTCACGATCTGTCACAAGAACAATTCGCGGATTCAAAATTTCGGGATCTAAGGCCAGATTCCGAGCAAGCATCACCATGGTTAGAGACTTTCCTGATCCCTGAGTGTGCCAAATCACACCGCCTTTACGCGAATTAGTGCTATCAAAATGCTTAACTCGATTTAAGGTAGACTTAATAACGAAATACTGCTGATAACGAGCAATCTTTTTGATTCCCCCATCAAATACCGTAAACTTCCATGCTAATTCCAAAAGCCTTTCCGGACGGCAAAGTGAGAACAGAGACTTATCCTGTTCGGTCACTAGCCTGTTGCCGGTTATTACTTCCGGCTTCACATCAAAGGCAGATGAAATTCTGGCAAGAACATCCTCGGCAAGTGGTTGGTTGACGACTGCTGCCAGCTTTTCAAACTCGCGCTCACCATTATCCATCTGAGGCTCTTTCCATACCCCCCAAAATTTCGCAGCGGTTCCCGTTGTTGCGTACATGGCGCTGTTTTTATTCAGAGCCAGAACCATCTGACTGTAGATGAAAAGCTTCGGGATATAGTCATCATGCTGATTTCTGATCGATTGTGAAACGGCTTGTTCCACTTCAATCTGCGGTGCTTTACACTCAATCACGCAAAACGGAATACCATTAACGAAAAGAACGATATCCGGACGAGCCGTTTCTGTACTTCTGGAACGTTCAACACTGTATTCAACCGTTACATGAAACTTGTTGCGACCGGGTCCTTTTCCAGCTTTAGGCCAGTCGATATAGTTCATGTTGAAGCTTTTTGAGTCGCCCTCAATGGCTTGCTCCATAGCTGTACCAAGCGTAATTAAATCGTAAATAGCCTCGTTGGTCTTCAACAAGCCGTCGTATTTGATGTTTTTCAGCTTTTGGATGGCTGACTGTACATTTTCCTCACTAAACAGATACTCGCCACCTTTGTAATGAATACGGTTTATCTCTTTGAGCTGGTTACGAAGAATACTTTCCAGCAAAACATTGGATGTTCTATCCTGCCTTTCTCGGAGTGCTTCTTTAGGTGTTAAAAATTCAAATCCCATACCAATCAAAAGCTGCAAAGCAGGGATTTGAGACGTTAGTTTTTCGTTCGTTGCAAATTCACACATAGTATTTTTTCACCTCCCAATAGCAGCCTATTTTTGGCATTCTACGTATGATGTAGTCAGCTTTCATCTGTATTTTCCCCCTTACTTTTAGTAGTTTCGATCCGCTTAACCGCTCTGTCGAAATCACTGATGGATTTTGCCGAATCAGAAAGGCGTTGCGTGTGAAAACTCTCATATTCACTTTCTGCCAGTTCTTTCGCCATTTCGTGTGAGATTTTTCCGGCATGTGTGAGAATGTCCCGATCATTGAACGTCATAAAGCTGTCGAGTTTTGCAATCCAGTCCTTCATATGCATCGGAATCCGGCGCATCGCCTGTCCTTGTGCAAAAATGAGATACTGCTCCACTAGATTGTTCAGCGCGGATAATTCGTCCTCGTTTAGATAGTTTTTGGCAATCATAACATCCTGCTTGCGAACCTTTGTACCGCGGTAATTCGTCAGCCCCATATTCGGTTTTTTTGCGTCAGCTCGGGAATGTATAATTTCAGCCGCCGTTAGCCCCGTTATAGCCCAGTGCATTTTATTCTGAACCGTTTTGAAAAAAGAAATGCTAACATCCTGCGTCGGATCGTAATCAATGCTGGTGGCATAGATATCTGTGATTTTCTGATAAAATCGGCGTTCGGACGTCCGAATATCCTGAATGCGTCGTTCCAGCTCTTCAAAATAATCAAAGGGTTGATCCGGATTTTTCAATCGCTCGTCATCCAGCAAAAAACCCTTTTTTATAAACTCCGTCAGCTGCTGTGTGGCCCAGATGCGGAAGCGTGTCGCCACATGGCTTTTCACACGATAACCCACAGAAATAATCATATCCAGATTATAGAAATCTACCATGCGAGCGACCTGACGTTTACCCTCCATTCGAACTATCCGGAATTTCCGGATAGTTGCTTCTGGAACCAATTCTACCTCATCATAAATGTTTTGAATATGCTCACTGATCGTTCTAACATCCTTCTGAAAAAGCTCTGCCATTAAGCGTTGAGATAACCAGACCGACTCATCCTCAAACCGCACATCCAACTTTAATTTGCCGTCTTCAGCCTGATAAACTAAAAATTGTCCTTTGGATGCTTCTATGTTTAAATCTTTATTTTCTAAATCATCATTCATAATTCATACCTTATCATTCGGCGAAGCCGTTGTTTTGGGATTCTTTGGGCATGTGAAGATTCCTCTCTTACTCTAAATTCGGTTCCAGTCATTCAAGGCATGTGCTTTGAACCATGACACAGGGGCCATTTTGCGAAACTCATTCAATTCATGGTGAAACGGGCACGCCCCGAGTCTTTTCCCGCATCCGCAAGGACAAGGCTTTTTGTTAGCAATCCGTTTTTTGATTCCCAGCAACTGAATGGCCCGTGTTACCTGATGCCTTTCTTTCAATCCCAGCATTACGGAATAATCATCCACGATGCCTGGCTCGCCATGAGCCAACTCACCAAATACAAAATCGCCTCCGTGGATCAGCTTGTAAGAAACAGCATAGAGGTACGGTACGAGGCATTTATCTGCAAAGCCGGTCAGACTTGGGGAGCTATGGACTTTCCTCAACAGCCTGAGCGGTGACCCCAGACAAAGGGTTCCATCCGGGTTGACATGAAAATTACCGTCACGCGGAATCTTGCCACCAGTTTCCTTCACCTTTGGAAGAGCCTGCGGGAATTTGTCCGGAACAACGATTTCCAATTTGTAGGAAACATCGATTTCATCACCGCCAGACTCGCTGGCCTTGAATCGAAATTTCCCACGCAGGTAAACGCCAGCATCCGAGCATGGCGCTATCGACATGCCGGGATAGTCGCGCAGAAACTGGCTCAAACTATTCAATGCCAATACTCCCATTCAGCTACCATTCCCACGGCCTTGCCGAGTCTTGTCGGTCAATCGTGTGTGTTTTGGGAATTATGATGTTAACGCTGGCAACGCTGATCCCCAGCTGCTTCTTCAACTCCGACTCATTCACCCGCAACGAAAATTTCTCTTCGATCTGTTCACGGATAAATTCAGTATCAGTCGTAGAGGTAATATGCTGAAAATCTGTTGTTGCCTGCAAAAGCCAGTCATAGAAATTCTTTTCCAGCCGCAAGTGCAGACAGTCCTGCCTGTACCAGCGGTCGGCAAAGTCCTCTTCAGGGTCAACGGGGTTGGGAACCCGTGGTCTTACCGGGTTTACCAGGCCACCCATCTTTTCAAGCACATTGCCGAGTGCATCGACAATATCGGTCTCACCGTTATAGGCTCTGGTGGCCAGTGTCGTTATGATAATTGAAATAGGCTTGGAATCCGGGTTGTCCTTGCTCCAGTTGTCACGATGGCGCTTCAAAATCTGAATAACCCGCTGCAAAGGCGTTTTCTTTTTGAACAATGGAACATCATCCACCTGAGCCTTTTCCAGAAGGATTCTGGTCTGTTGTGGATTCATTCGGTATTCAAACCACTTGGCATATCCTTCAGGATTACTGATGTTCCAGTCACCACATATATGCTTGTAGCCCTCGTGCCGGTCGTCCGTTATGGATATTGTGGTCTGGGATGCGGACCCGGCCACATACTCGTCCAGTCCTGTCTTGCGGATAGACTCCAATATTGCTTTGCGCCGTTTTTCATCTGCTGGAATACACGGAACAATATCCATGTGAAAGCTGAGGTCATCCTGATACTCAAGACGCCAGCAGCGATGCTTCGGCTCCAGTTCATTCTTGATGCCCCGGGCCTTCCGATAGGCTTCCAGCTCAATACCAATCAGCTTTTTTAGGGTTTCCTGAGTATGGCTGTCCTTGCTGATTCCGTCCCGGAGCTTGCAGGCAAGATCAAGGTCGTATTCTTCACTTTCATCAAGTGGGCGTATCGCTGTGCCAAGGCGGAACGATCCCTGCGGAAAAATATGCGGATTGTTTCCCGACACGGCTGATTCATCGCGGTCAAACCACTCTCCGAGATCCTCATACCTTTTACGCGCTTTGTCATAGGCAGAATCAGGGAGCTCCAGCAATTTGACCATGTTGTCTAAAACGACTCGTTTTTGTTCGTTGGTAATCATTGGCTGTCTCCTATTGTTATCGCTTTTATAAACTTCTTCTCTTTGTTGTTCTGGTCATAAATAATCCACGGCATATCCGCCTTCGGCATCCTTGCTCTTCCCATCTCGATGGAACAGGAGACAGCCATTGCCGGGAAAACGGAAAGTGGAGTAGTAGACCCATGTACATCCTTAATCAGGACCATGAGTTTTCGGATGATGCTCCGCATCATGGAAAGCTGTGCACTGTTACGGATATTGTCGTTGCCGATGTGTTCTTCCGGCACAGTCAACTCCCATACAGCAACCTGTTCACCCATGACCGTCTTGATTCGTTCATGATTGATGATGTCGCTCAAAGAGATGACCAGAACCGGGGCTCTATCGACCTTTTCAGGCTTCTTGATAATGAACTCAAACCCCTCAGGGAACTCCTGCCAGTGCCAGCCTTTCGGCTCCCTGATCGGCTGATAGGTATCCACGGAAATCTTATCCGTGAAAAGCCCCCCCAATTGGATCAACAAAGGAATCGGGGCCAGAGAAAACAGCGAGAAATGCTTCGTCTGGTCGCTTTCAATCAAAGGCAAAACCTTCTGATCAAAAACCCGGTTAAGATGGGCTAATTCCGATTCCCAGAACGCAGCCGTTTTGTCTTCATGGGAGCATGACATGGAAAGGCAGACAGAGTTTTCCGAAACCGGATAGCGCTCTGGGAACATCGCTTCCATGGCATCTTCTTGCTGAAGCGGCGACCGTTGCTCACCGATATTACTGCCGTAGAAAACCACATGAGATTTTCTGTTGGCTGCAATGCCCGTAACCGTGACCACTCTGTGTTCATGTTCTTTTTTCCATTGCTGCAGCAACGATCCGGAATACTTGGAACCGTCTTTATCCTGATCAATGGTCTTGTGGCAGTCATGGCACATCAACATAAGATTGCCCACGTCATTAAGGCTCTGAGGATTCTTCTTAAACGGCCCCCATCCGCGTGGACCATCTTCAGAAAAGGAATAGATGTGCGCCTTCTCTGAGATATTCACCCGCTCCTGAGTGACCGGAGACTTGTAGAGTATCCGGTTGCACCCGTTAAACTGGCAGCGTCCGGCAGCCCGAGCCCACAGCTCCCGTTCAACTTCCTTTTTGATGTAACGGGAACGGGTAACTTCCTTGATGTTCTGTTTGCTCTTACTCATACAACCCTCACTACAAATTCACCGCTACGTGCAACGCATACGCCATCTTTCACAATGAAACATTCGACCCAGTGAATACCGGTGTACGATGTAGATTCTTTCTGCTTCAGGCCGCCGATACCAGCGGTCTTTGAAGGAACGATCTTGCCCCGTAATTGTCTGGCGTCTTCAGCTTCCTTTCCAGTATTGACAACCTGCCAGTAAACTTGAAACTGCGCGGAAACATAAGTGCTGGCACTGAACAACAGGTTAAGGTGTTTGTTTAACGGCTCACCGGAATTAAATCCTTGCCATGCCCCATTTGCCTTGTATTTGGCGGATATCTGTACTGAATAACTCAGGCTGAGAGGCCAGTCTGGCTCCTGCCGATGAGGGACATTGAACGATAACCCTCGGGATTGAGTGAAGGTTACGCTATTGTTGGTATTGGCCGGTGATGCCAGAGACCGGGTGTAGTGTTCTTCATCAAGCCGCTCGGCGATATTTAGAAAATCTTCTTTGGCCCACGCCACCCACTGGAAGAAGGCCTTGGCGCGGGCATGAGGAACCCCGTTCTCCTCTTCATGCCATTTGTCGGCAAAGTTCTCTCCAGAATTGGTCGGGTTCGGTATATCCCATTTCCCATCTGCCGTTCTTGTGATCAGCGTGTATGCCGACTCCGCCATTGCTTCATCGAAACGAAAAGTAGGCTGCATCTGACTGGCATGACGAGACAAGGTGTCTATCAAATTCTTCAGCGTTTCATAAATGGTTGATTCATTCCGGTAGATCTGAGCCACCAGCACAGTGATGACCATAGAGATCGGTTTGCATTTTTCGTTCTGCTGATTGCAGAAACGAATATCTCTATGCCTTTTTAATAGCTGAATAGCCCGTTGCAGTGGCGTCTTCACATGAATATCCGGGACAGCATCCCGGGTAGAGAACAACCCGTCCTGCCGGTAATTTTCAAACAGGATCTGCTTCTGTATCTGCTTTACATCCTCAAAGGCAGCCTTGTTTTTATCGTAAAACCACTCTGCAAAATCTTTAGGATTGCTGGGCGACCAGTCATAAGATCCATTGTCATTACATCTGTCTGTCACGACAATGGCACTGCGATACCAGTAGTAGTCCAGGAAGGTGCTCCAGCTTTCCTGAACTGATGGAAGAATGTCCATGTGGAAACCAACGCCATCCTGTTCAGCGTAATTCAGGGTCCAGCAGCGCTTGCCCTCGTCATCGAGCATTTTTACATAGGTGCCATGTGCCTTCAGATGATCGCCGACCTGATGCTTTACCGTTTTCGGAGTGGTGGTTTCTTTTTCATGCTCCAAGCGACAGACAATATCGATGTCGTAATCGGCGTCTTTGCTATCCTTGTAGGGCCGTATTTCTGTCCCAAGTTTGAAAGACCCTTGCAGGTAAATTTCAGGCTCAGCAGTTGCGCCATCGTATTCACCATCCAGCAGATAGGACTTCATGGATTCGAAACGTTCCATGGCCTGTTTGTACTTCGATGGTGAAATGTCCAGTTGCTCCGCCGCTTTTCGGAGGGCCTCTTCCCGTGTGACGATCCTATTCACCCGCAATCCTTGCATTTTGTATGAATGCCCTGATCGACTCCGATTCATGGGTAAACTTGTAATCCGCTTTGGAGATGAGGTCGTCCAGTATCGACACGTCATCCATCGGCAATGACAGGTCAGATTCAAAATCAACCCGCTTAATCTGCCCGGGGCGGAGCATGAGATTCAGGTAGTTCAGGGCACTCTGACTCTGCAGGGATAAAATGAAACTGATGAATTCTTTGTTTTTCCACCCATTGATCAGTCCCCATTTACGCGAGGGGTTTGTGCCGTACATGGTTTTGGAATGGCCGGTGCCGATTGACAGGATTTGTATATCATCCTGAGCAACTCCAAGCCGTTTCTGTGCGTCAATCATCGCAGCCAGCGCAGGGTTGTTGGCCCAGAGCCCGCCATCTGCGAGGAGATATTCATTCAGTCGATGGGGATCGAAATAGGTCGGTGCCGAACAGGACGCCAACACCGCGTCTTTTACCAGCACTGCATTGTCACGGGTAAATTCCTTGGAGTAGCCGGACTTCAGAACGTGAACACAACCATTGCCGATATCGGTAGAAGGAAGAAGTAGTGGTTTTTTTATGTCACCCAGTTGCGTCTCCTTAAACACCTCTAGAAGTACTTTTTCTAAATAATGAGCGTCGTAAACGCTACCAAACATGGGCTGAAGGTCTTTCAGTTTCCCCTCAAGACAAAAAAACGGTTTCTTACGGAAGATCCTATCGCCATGCTTTTCGTACATTGCCACAATATCAGCCGCAGGGACACCCGTAGCCACGCCGGCAGCGATGATGGAACCGGTGCTTGTTCCGGCAATCATGTCGAACGTGTCGAAAAGATTTATGTGAAGGCGATCCTCGATACACCGAAGAACATGGGCGGGATATATTCCTCTAATCCCGCCGCCATCAATGCTCAATATTCTGAAAGGCTTACCCATGCACGCCTCCTACTTTTTATCCTTGGGAGGACACGGGTCGTTTCCGTAGCTGTTGCCAGCCCGGATCTTTCCGTCCACACCGTGTATTTTGGTGTCCGACTTCTGGTTTCTGGCGATGTTCTCCGCTTTATCAATGGCCTGCGCCTGGGTGCGGGTAACCTTGGTCGCCTTGCTGTTACCTTCGCCTTTAACCGCCCAGCCATCGGGATGTTTTACAACGTGCTGATTTTTACCTTTAGCCATGATTAAGCCTCCATGTATTGGTTAACGATTTCCGGTTTTACGCGCCATTCGCCGGTGAGCATCTTTTGCATCAGGCCGCGTTTCTGGGTTTTGTATTTGTCTGCGAGCTGTTTCAACAGGTCGATTTCATTATCTATTGCCCCAAGGTATTCTCCGATATTCTTCTGGGTCTCAAGATCTGGGAGCCATATAGGCATCTTCAAGAAATCTTTTTTGTTAAGAACTCTGTTGCGTCCTGCACCACCGGGAGAAATATTGGAAAGGTCGTATTTCATCCGACTCGACATGATCAGTTGCCGAATGAAACAAGGCTCTGCCTTGGACCTCTTTATTTCATATGTCGGGAAACGGTGGGAGACGTAGCATTCCTCATCTTCTTTCTTCACAAGCGCAATGGCACCTTCCCATGCAAAGGTTATGTTGAGGATTAGGTCGTTTTCTTTAACCCTGTATAGCGAATCCATATTTACGGTTCGGGGATCTTCGACGAGTCTCTGGAAGGTTCCTTTGAAATGGCTTCTTATGCCCATAGCAACATATGACTCCTCTGGCTTATCAACTTTTCTAACCACAGGCTTGGCGAAAGAACCAATTGTCGAGTTGGCTTTTTGGCTGCTTATACGAGAGTGCAGCTCACCTAATTTTTGCCGTACTTTCGCCTGAATCAGCCGTTCGGTTTTTTCGATGGCCTCATCCCAGGTGGACAACAGATCGGCAATGGCTTTTTGCTCGGGAAGCTGGGGGAGAGTGACCTTATGATTCCCGATAAGATTTTTACTAAGGTTTGGTTGTGCAGCACCTTGAACCTTTTTCATTAGTCGCACAGCTTCATACTCCATCACCCAAAACAGAAAGTCGGAGCACAAATTAGAGTCCACCGGATTCATAGCCAGCACTGCTTGATTCGTGGCAGCAAGAACCTTCAGTACAGCCACCTTTCCCGCAGTTGCTCCATACATTGCAACCAAGATAGAATTGGGATTCACCAACTTTGCAGAAGACTCTCTGATTGCGGATTCAGAAATTTTTTCTTCGGTATCATAAATAAACCTATTGTTAACCTCGCCAGACTTTACCCATGGAATGGTGCCTTCGTAGAATTCAGATTTAGAGCGACTAGGCGTACCTCCCGAAAAGCACTCTGTAAATGAAGACAAAGAGCCTTTTACCCAGCCATCTGGAATTTGAACTACTTTGCTCATCGCTGAATCTCCTTGAGCTTCTCGGCCATCTTCACTCGCACCGCAACCAGCTCTTTTTCCAGATCGTCAATTTCCACCTGCACCGCATCGATATCGATTTCCTCTTCCTCTTCAAAGGTGTCCACATAGCGGGGGATATTGAGGTTGAAGTCGTTTTCCTTGATCTCGGCAAACTCGGCCACATGGGCGTATTTTTCATCTTCAGCCCGGGCGGTGTAAGTCGCCATGATCTTATCGATGTGCGTTTCCGAGAGGGTATTCTGGTTTTTACCCGACACAAACTCGCGGCTGGCATCGACAAAGAAGACGTTTTTACAATCTTCACGGGCTCCGCCTTTTTCACGGGAGCGGTCAAAGACCAGAATTGCCACCGGAATGTTGGTGGTCGGGAACAGATTGCCCGGCAGGCCGATCACAGCATCCAGCAGGTTTTCCTCGATCATTTTCTGGCGGATACGGCCTTCGGCTGCACCCCGGAACAACACTCCGTGGGGCACAACAACAGCAACCCGGCCCTGCTTTTCAAGGGCGGTTTCCAGCATGTGGCTGATAAAGGCCCAGTCGCCTTTGCTCTTGGGCGGGACGCCACGCCAGAAGCGGTTGTACTGATCGCTCTCGGCATTTTCGGCACCCCATTTATCCAGAGAGAACGGAGGATTGGCCACCACGCAGTTGAATTTCATGAGCCGGTCATTTTCCACCAGCAGCGGACTGTTCAGGGTGTCGCACCATTCCACTCGGGCACTGTCAAAACTGTGCAGGAACATGTTCATCCGGCAGAGCGCCCATGTGCTGCCGTTGGACTCCTCTCCGAAGAGAGCAAAGTTTCGCTTTTCCTGAGCGTCTCCTGCGCGACGGGCCACTTCATGAGCAGCCTGAATCAGAAGACCGCCAGATCCACAGGCTGGGTCACAGATACGGTCGCCCGGTTTGGGACCTGCCAGCTTGGCCACCAACTCGGTCACCTTCAGCGGGGTAAAGAACTCTCCGGCCTTCTTTCCAGAATCGGAGGCGAAGCGCTCAATCAGGTAGATGTAGGTATTACCGATCACATCCTCGGACACGAGGCTGGGCTTCATGTTGAGCTGTGGTTTGTGGAAATCTTCCAGTAGTTGTTTCAGACGGCGGTTGCGGTCCTTGGTTTTGCCGAGGTTGGCCTCGCTGTTGAAGTCGATATTGCGGAACACCCCTTCGAGCTTGCTCTTGTTGCTCTCTTCAATATGGTCGAGCACGATGTTGATCAGCTCGCCGATGTTGGCGGCTGACCGGCGCTCATACAGGCTGTAATAAGTAGCTGGGAATTCATCCAGAATCATTTCTTCGCCGGTTTCGTCATTTTTTTCGGTGAGTTTCACCACCGGGAGAACAAAACGTTCACGCTCGAGCTTGCGGCGGATACGAACATCGTCGTCGCCATACTGCTTCTGATACTCTTCGTAGTGGTCCTGCCATACATCCGTAATGTATTTCAAAAACAGCATCACGAGGATGTAGTCTTTGTACTGTGCCGGATCAACAACGCCCCGGAAGGTGTCACACGCCGCCCATGCCGCGTTGTTGATGTCTTTCTGATCAATTTTACTGCTCATGTTTTATTCTCCTTTTGCAAACTGCATTAGTACTGTTGAAATGTATTGTTCCCGCTTGTCGGCCAGCGTACGAAGCAGAGTTTGTTCTCTCGCGATAAGTGTGGCCAGCTCTACGATATTTTTCTGTTTTTCTAGACTTGGTAGTGCCACTTCCAGTTCTTCTATAGCTTGTTTGTTAATCATTTTCTGAACGGATCCGTCGGTCCGGCTGGTTAGAAAAATCTGCGCGTCCCGCTGACTAATGTACCAGTTCAGATACTCGGGTAAAACCTTTTCCGGCTTGGTCACCCTTATCCTTAATAAAGGAGCAGCGACAATGGCCTTGCCCGGATCTTCAAGAAGAACAGCAGAAGTTGTCACATGACCACGAGACCTGAATACCAGATCGCCTCTTTGCGCGAAGTGGTGTTCTTTCACAGCATCCAAATCAATCTTGACCAAATCATCACAGCTGACAATGTTGTCATCCATAAGATCTTTCATTTGAATAACAGATACGATTCCATCCTCAATTGTTTCTAACCTAGACCTGAATGAATACCCTGTTTGTATGGTTGCTATATCTTTAATTTTCATCCTAAAACACAAATATTGCTGTAACGACATTATTGCATTTTATACAAGAGCATTTATTTTGTCAAGCGGTAAAATACAATAATGTAGTTACTGTAATATATATTTGCTAATCTATTAACTTTATGCCACCTGATTTCAATATAAAAATACAACTTCATGTTAATAATTTTTTATTTTCATTCGACATGACCTTTCATCTCCATTGATAATTTTTGAATAAAGATTAATGTCTATTATTATTTATCATATTCTCAAAACATGAGAATAAGCTGATATTTGAAATGATTTTTTAATATTTTTGAAATGGTTTCATCTGATAAATCCAACCTAAATTAGATACCAATTTCAGACAAATTAGAGATTTATTGAAAAGCGGGGCTGAGGTCATTTTGAAAAACCAGAAAAATTGTTAGGGCACAGTTTGGGCACGCTCAGGGCACAGAGCGTTTTTTTGGGTGTTTTTTCGAAAACGGACTGAGGTCATTTTTGAGATTTGGTTTTTGCAAAAGATTGGCGCGCCTAACAGGACTTGAACCTGTAACCTTACCCTTCGGAGGGGTAAATTCTATCCAGTTGAACTATAGGCGCGTGATGTGTATTTTACCTTTTTTGACCTTAACCCTCAAACTCCTTTTTATCCATGACCTTAGCCTTCGGAGGGCGATACTCTATCCAGCTGAGCTACGAGCGCGAATTTTTTCTGAGGGCGTATTTTACTTTAAATTTTGTTGGTTTGATTTTTATTTTTTATTTTTATTGCGTGGTTTGCTGT
>Ga0116164_10000599_pt1 | contig 30369 bp, 32 predicted proteins | sample AD_UKC109_MetaG_FD_89888 | JGI IMG/M metagenome (GOLD analysis project Ga0116164, IMG submission 89888) | Active sludge microbial communities of municipal wastewater-treating anaerobic digesters from Hong Kong - AD_UKC109_MetaG | ecosystem: Engineered > Bioreactor > Anaerobic > Digestate... | reverse complement strand
GTCGTTACCCGAAGAACTTACCAGGGTAACCGGCGACGATGCTCCAGAATACGAAAGATCGGTTCCGCCTCCAGACGTCGCCGCGATCGTAACGATTCCGTCGGAACCCGTACCCGTCGTCGTTAAGGTTACGTTCGCACCTTCGACCAGTTGAACAGAACCGCCGGAGTTTGAAAGCGTGACCGTATGACTGGTCGCGTCCGAAGTATTGGCGATCGTCTGGAGTTCATTCGTAACTGAACCATCGACTTCGGTCGCGCTGATCGTCAGGTTCGAAGAAGTCGCCGTTATCGTAACGATTCCCCCTTCCGTTATCGTTACGTCGTTACCTGTCGAACTTGCCAGGGTTACCGGCGAAGTCGACCCAGTATAAGAAAGATCGGTCGTCCCCCCTCCAGTCGACGCGATCGTAACGATTCCGTCCGACCCGGTACCGGTCGTCGTTAGGGTTATGTTTGACCCTTCGACCAGTTGTACCGACCCGCCAGAATTCGAAAGCGTGACCGTATGACTGGTCGCGTCTGACGTATTGGCGATCGTCTGGAGTTCATTCGTTACCGAACCGTCGACTTCGGTCGAAGTGATTAACAGAACGTCGGTCGCTGGGTTATAATCGGTCGTCGTTATACCGGCCCCTTCAAATTTTACCGTCTGGTTACTGATAACTTCGGTATCGGCGTCGTCCGCGTCTATCGTCCAGGCTTCGTTCGTTACCGAACCGTCGACTTCGGTCGCGCTGATCGTCAGGTTCGACGACGAAGCCGTTATCGTAACGATTCCCCCTTCCGTAAAAGTTACGTCGGTTCCTGTCGAACTTGCCAGGGTTACGGGCGACGATGCTCCAGAATACGAAAGATCGGCCCCGCCTCCAGACGAAGCCGCGATCGTAACGATTCCATCGGAACCCGTACCCGTCGTCGTTAAGGTTACGTTCGCACCTTCGACCAGTTGGACAGAACCGCCAGAGTTTGAAAGCGTGACCGTATGACTGGTCGCGTCTGACGTATTGGCGATCGTCTGGAGTTCATTCGTTACCGACCCGTCGACTTCGGTACCGGTAATCGTAATCGAACCGCCATTCGCCGACGTCGATTCGCTGATCGATAAAATACCGGCGACGTTTACCGTTACCCCTGTCGCGCCTGACGTATTGGAAAGAAGCGTCGAAGACGTGGCCCCTCCAGCGCCGACGCCCAGGGTTCCTTCGTTCGTTACTGAACCGTCGACTTCGGTACCGGTAATCGTAATCGACCCGCCATTCGTCGACGTCGTTTCGCTGATCGACAGAATACCGGCCGCGTTTATTGTTACCCCGGCAGCGCCGGACGTATTACTGGTAAGGGTCGAAGACGTGGCCCCTCCAGCGCCGACGCCCAGGATTCCTTCGTTCGAATCCGACAGATCGCCGGTATTTTCGATAACATTACCGGACGTAATATTTATACCAGTCCCAGCCGTATAAGTAACGACTTTGTTTAAGTGGCGCCAGGCCCCGGAACGCCATCGATAAAGGGAATCGACGTCGTTAACGACGACTTCGGATTCTTTGTCGGCTGGAGCCCCGGAAGGTGCCGAAGACCCCGCCAGTAACTGAATACGGAAACCGGCCAAAATCCAGCCAGCCCCGTCGCGACTTCTTTCGTACCAGTAACCGGACGCGGTATCGATAGCGACTTCGGCGTCCGTATTTATGTCGATACTGTGCGTCGGGGCTCCGTTCGTGTAAACAATGCCCGAACCTTTAACGATCGCCTGGGAAAATAAAAACGTCGGCGAAATTGACAGGAAAAACGCGATCTGGAAAATTCGTTTCATTTATGGAATAACTTTTTTCGTCCCGTATGGCCAGCCCAGCGTATTGTCGGACGACAGATAATAAAAGTACCCAGACGACAGCCCTCCAGTAATCGCGGCCGCGTCGTTCTGGTAATAAGGTAAAGTCGAATCTTCGCAACAGGTCGGCGGGTCGCCGGAACTGGTCGACGTCGTCGAAACCATTCTTTGAATGCCTTCGGGCGCGCCGTAAGGATTCGAAACCGTTACCGTATAAAATTCGCCGGTCGACAGCCCTCCGATAATCGCCGTCGGGTCGTCAGTATAAGAAGGAAGTACCAGGTTGCATTCCAGGGTATCAGTCGGCGACAAGTCCGCGCCGATCGCTTTAACCCAGCCGTAAAGAAGACCGTATTCGTTCCCCTGGGCCAGAACGTATTCCCGTCCTGCAGGAACCCCGTTAAGGGTCGCGACCTGGTCGGAAACGTAAACTTTAATCGTAATCGCGCAGTCGTACCCGCAACCGATAACGACTTTATAAAGTCCGGTCGGAAGGGCGAATGTATTCCCGGCAGCCAGTAAGTACGTCTTTCCTGGAGTAAGCCCGTTCGCCAGCGCGTCTTCGTCGTTCAGGTAATAAGGTAAGTCGTTTAAAAGGTCGGTAATCGCAACTTTCGACGGGTACCAGTGCGACCCGTTCCAGTTTAAAAACATTGTCGTATCGGCTCCGAACTGTCCGATCGTTACCGGGTTCCCTGGAGAACCGTCGCCAATAATCGGAGTATCGACGGCGACGCTGTTCATCGACCCGCCCAAAGAACAGAAACAGGTCGTCGAATCGACAAAATCTTCCATCGTCGCGAAGGGCGTCTGGAATAAAGCGATCGTTACCTGGTCGGGGTTTGGTATCTGTTCAAGAAATTGAACGCTTTCGTTCTGGTACCTTTTAATCGTATAAGGTTCGTCTATCCATTTGTAAGGCGTTCCGTTCCTTCGAATTAAAAGTCCATGAAAAGACCGCGATACCAGTAAATTATTATTCGGACAAATGTCGCAAGTATCGCCGGTAAGGTGAGCGCAAACACATTCGAACGTGAAAGTCTGGCCGGTAAGTGAACCAGCCAGACCCATTATAATAAGGCACGATAAAGACAAAAGTCGAAACATCGGTTTCCAGAATTCGAACGCGAAGTTCAGTTTACGCGAATACCTGGACGCAATTCGAACGCTCCAGATAAAATTTTACAAGGCTGGCGCCGACCAGGTAAAACGTCGACTGGGCTGGAGCCCCGGCGATCGTTACGTTATAGGTCTGGGAACCGCCCGAACCCGTCGTCGTAACCGTAACGCTGTCGTATGTGATACCCTGGTTATCCAGTGCGCCTTCGACAGCTGTTTGAACGTCGCCCGACGTTGTCGTCCCGGGCGTAATCGTTCCCAGCGATTCGGTCGCGCCGTTTATGTGGAGTTCAGAACCAGCGCCAGCGGTGAAGTCCAGGACAGCGAAGTCGCAATTCCCTGTTTTGTCGCAAGCGGCCGTAAAGGTTACGGTACCGCCAGACGTTACCAGGGAAACGGGAACGATATCGCCCGTAAGTACGACGTCCAGCGTCGCGCCAGCATCGGTAACGGTTACCCCTGGGAAGTCGCCCTGGTCGTCTTCGTAATACCCGATTTCGTAAAGCGCGGCTTCGATCGCGGCCTTTACATTTTCGGCGGTTTCGGCTCCAGCGATCGACAAAGGAACGACAGTCGCGACGCCCTTTTCCAAAAGATTAAGCGCCGAAACGCTGTTCGCCTGGGTATAAGACGTCGTGTTTTGACATTCGACGGCGTCGTCGCCGCAGCAACCCAGTTCCCCCCGTGTCGTTTTGAGCAGGTTGTCCGGGTTCTGATCTGGGACAGAATTTTTTCGTAACATGGTAAAACTGATTTTAAAATTTAGTTAATCGGCTGTTCGCCGTCGATTTGTGCGTAATAATTCGCGACTTCCTGGTCGCCCCAGTACCCCTTCGGGCAGTGAGTTATTTCGTATCTTAATTTTAAAGGGTTCCAGTTCTCCAGGGCTTTCGTTTTCGCGTCGACGTAACATTTACAAACTTTACAGCGTCGCGATTCGTGGTCGAATAATTTACACGCTTCGCAAGTTGCCAGACGTTGTTCCGCGATTTCAGGTTCGACCAGGGTCGTAACCAGGGTTTTTAAAGCAAGTAAGGCGGCGGCCCTATCGATAAAGTTCATACGTTCAGGATTAACGAAAGCCCCAGCGTCGCGAATGTCGGGACGGTGTTTCGCAACCCTCCAGACATACCGGGAACGGAAGTCCCAGAGTTTCGGCGTTCTTTGTTAGCCATCGTAACATATTATCGGTCGTTCTTTTGATCTGTCCGTCCAGCTTCGCCGACGTTTGGATAATTTCCGCTTTGTTCGCCGACCTGAAACCAGAACCGTCGCCCTGGTTTACGGTAAGCCCCCCGGCTCCAGATCGATAAGTCGTAAAGATTAAAGAAGCGTCGTACACCTTCAAAGCCAGTAAAAACCGAAGATATCCTGTCCAGAGTTGATTCGACCCGGCATCGGTGAACCGTTCGAACGCTGTCCAGTCAGACCCCGAAACGATCGGGTCGGTCGTATTGGAATTCGCTGTCGATTTAAACGTACAACCGTTCCGAATAACCAGGTCGTCCAGGGAATACGAAACGTTCGGGTCGTATTCAGAAACCGAAGAAGGATAAGTCGTTAATTTCGAAACCAGGTAATCGTAAAGGGTCGTTCCCAGGCATTCGTCTGCGAATTCCTGTTCGATTTGTGGTATCAGTTCACAAAAAGACGACGTCGGGTAATCGAAACCCGCCGGGCTATATTTGAGAACTTCGAAAGGCGTTATTAAATCCATCGTTACGCGTTTTCTTCCTTTGGGTCGTTTGGATTGTTATTCGGGTCTGGGGCCTGGTTCGGGTCTGGATTCTGGTTCTGGGCCTGGGGCTGATTTGTCGACTGGGTCTTTCCGCTTTTGTATTCCTCCAGGGAAGACGATATCGGCGGGGCAAAAGCGATCGAATAAACGTTCGCTTCTTCCTGTCCCATAAATGACCAGCCGGCCGATAAAATGCTGTTCGTAAAGTTGGTAAGTTCGTCGTGCAGTTCGTCGATAACCGGTTCCATGTTTAACAGGTAATCGGACAGATAAACGTCGGTCGAAAACCCCGACGAAACTTCCTTTCCCATAAAACGCGGCGTTACCATGTGAGCGCGAAAAATCTTTTCTTCGCTGATTTCGCCCGTTACCTGGTACCAGGCTTGCTTCATATTCGGCGAAACCTGGAAAACAAACATCGGACGCGAACCGTAAGGTCTGGAAACGACCATTACCGATTGCGGGTCTTCGCCTTTGTTCGTGTAATTTTCTTCGAACTGATCGACGAACCCGTCGAACCCGTTCTTCTTCGCCTTTTCATTCTCCAGCGCGGCGGAAAATTCCGGGTCGTCGTCTTCCAGTTCGACGATAAGTCGTCCGGTAAAGTCAGACGCCGCGGCTTTAACCAGATAAATCGCGTCCTGGATTTCGCGGTATTTGTAAATATCTGCCCCCGTACTGGGCGGACGCCCGTACCAGGTGTAAGACCCGCTTTTTAAGTGAAACATTGTCCGAAGAACCCCGTCGTCGTTTACGAATAAAGGGTAAATCGGTACTTCCCTGGGCGGGTTCTTTTCCAGGTATTTATCTTCCCAGACCGGCGATATCGCGACGATCTTCGGCTTTCCTGGTTCTGTATTGAAATAAAGAACGTTCGTCGTTTTGTGAGCGCGAAGGAAGATTCGGGTCTGTCCGCCTTCCGTAGCGATCGACATTTCGACAAATGCGTTACCAGTGGCTTCGTACTGCCAGCCGATACGTCGGTGAAAAGAAGAAATTCCCCCTTCAAATTCAAAGAACGTTTTTAACTGATCGACGAACGCGATCGCCTCCGCCGGTGTAACCTCCGCCAGTTCTTCCCCCGTTTCGAATTCAGGGTCGACAGACCGAACGATTCGGGCCTTCCCTCCGACCGCGTACTTTACTTTTTTCTTAATCGCGGCCGAATTCGTCGGGGAAAGATTCGCCAGTAAAAGGTACCAGGTCAAAAGACTATGCCCGGAACTGGCTGTTTTGCCAGCATACGGAACCAGGTTGTAATCCTTAAAAATCTTTTTTAACGTCCTGGTATCTTTTACTTCCGACGGAATCGGATTTTCAAGTCGGAACAAATGATCGACCCGCTTCGCCCGACGTTTGAATAAGTCCCGTTTCGGGTTCGTTGCTTCGTCAGGTTCGCAACAGTCCAGATTTATAACTTCCGACATTCGTTACCGATTTTAAGTTTTCGTCATTGCCGAACCCGCTTCGTCGACTTCTTCGACAAAGGGGTGCTTTTCATTTTCGAACAGGTACTTTAAATCGGCCTGGGTGGCCCCTGGTACCGACTTCGTAATTTCCGGCCCGGCTTTCGACGCTTTCTTCGTAACGGTAACAGACTTACCCGAAAGCGCGACGGCGACCTTTTCCGTACCGCGAACGACAAGCGTTACCGCGTCGGGATATCGGGCCAGTTTATCGGCTTTAACCTGATATTTTTTAGCCATTTCATTAAGCGTTTGAAATGAATTGTTAAGGTTTCGATCTTCCCGATCGTTTACAGCGCCAAAATAGCGGCGTCGTCCAGATCGGTCGTCAGCGTGAACGAATTCGAATTCCCCGTAATGTTAAATTCCATACGGGCTTCGTTCTGTGTCGTGTCGGTATTTACGTTCGGGATAATCCGCGTATTCCGGTTCTGTGTACGCTCCGGCGCGCCAGTGGCGGCAAGGGCTTCGAATCCCTGAACCAGACGGGTACCGTTCGCCAGGACGTGAATAAAGACGACGTCGCAACAGTCTTTGGCATTGTTCGCGGCATCGACATAAGCGGCGGTAATCCCTTTAAACTTGACGAACGCGGCCTGTTCATTACTGAACCGGTTGTTATTGACGCTGCCCGTCTGGTTAAAGTTTGCGGTTCCGTCGCCGTCGTAAACGTATTCTTCCCAAAGTCCGACGCTGGCCATCGTAAAGTTTGTAATTACTCCGGCGGTAATCGTTACCGAAGTTATGTCGGACAGCTTACAGCCGAACGACTTAACGATTCCCCCCTGGTTCGGGGTGCAGTCGGTAACGCTGTTTATACCTACTAAGGTGCAAGCCATATTTTAAAAATTGTAATGTTAAACGGATAAGATTTACTTCGTTCCTGGTTCCTCCAGGTTTACGGGTGCAGGATATTCGACGCCATTACGCCGAAGTCGGTGTTCGCTATGCCAGCGCCCCAACGGAACCCGGTTGTCATGTAAATTTTACCCTTGTCTTTCAGCATCTGGCTTTGCTCCAGGATAAGACCCATGCCTTCCCATTGACGAAGATCGGCGACGTCGTGAAGGATGCCGAAAACGCCGGGCGAAAAGATTCCAGCGCGGTGCGACTGGGCTCCAGTGATCGCGTCGAAACGTGCCGGAGCGTCCCAGCGAACGACGGGCATATTATCGTAAAGAAGGACGTTTCGCATAAGACGGGTCGTACCGTCAGCAGTTTCCAGCGTGTAACGGTAAGCCAGTTCGTTCGTTCCTGCCTTCGCGGTAATCCAATCTTTGTAAGCCTTGAAAATGTCCTTCGTTACCAGAATAATCGGGAAACGTGGGGCGCCGTTAATCGACATACCCGTGTCGATCATTGTTTGAAGGTCTGACGACGCTTCGGCTTTCAGCATTTCGAACAACGCGATAACGTCGCCGGTATAAGCGCCGGTCGTAATGTTCAGATCGCTTTCGGGAATGTCCAGGTTATAATAAGGTTCGTTTTTCGCGGCCAGCGCGTCCAGTTGCGTAATTACTCCGCCACATTCGACGCTTAACATTTGGTCGACATAATCTTCCCATTCAGGAACCCCGACCCGGTAAAATCCTTCGTTGTTCGCCTGGGTAATAAGCGGGTGATTCGCATAATGGTAAAGGTCGAAGAACGAATTACCGATACCCTGGTAAACCTTTACCATCATTTGAGCCAGTAAGTCTTCCAGCGCCGGCGTCATATCGCGGACGGTATGTCCAGGGCCGAACAGACGTTCGAAACAGGTGCCTAAAAATGTGTCCAGACACTGTTCGCCGTCGTATTCTTCGGCGCAGGTCGGAAATTCGTCGATATTCAGACGAACCCCGCCTTTCGGGTTCCAGGTACAGCCGTTCTTCCGGTTTGAAAGGACGTGTTTCGGAGTATTGAAAGAACCGAAACGACCTTTAAGATCGGAGCCCAGGACGACGTCGCCGTAAAGGCCCAAAGCGCGGGCATACTGGTCGGTTTGTACGACGGAAATATTTTCAAAAATCGTAAGCGCGGATTCCGTTTGTACAGTTATACGCCGACCGGCATCGGTTGCGGTGAGGCCGAAGCCTCCTTCGATCATTGGCATAATTCAAAAAAATTTTAAAATGTGTTTGTAAATGAAGACTGGGTTCTTTACCGCGCCGGTCGTCAAATATTTTTATCGTCAGTTCAGGGGCTGACGGGTAACCAGACCTTTGAGGGCCTTCGACTGGATAACGTGGACTTTTACGCCGTCGTTACCTTTTCCGACTTTCGTCGCGTCGTGTTCTTCGCCCTGGTCGGTTTCTTTTTCTTCTCCAGCGCGAAGACTGGCGATCTTACCTGACAGTCGATCGGTTTCTGTTTTATGCTGGGTTTTCAGCGCGTCGATCGCGTTCGCCTTTTCGCCGATTTCGGTTTGAAGTTCTTCGATACGATCGTCCTTCGCCGCGATCTGGCCTTCGGCCTTTTCTGCCCGGGCCGTTAGGTCGGTAACGCTTTGTTCCAGGCCCGTAACCTTTTCTGTAAGTTTCGTAACCTGGTCTTTCAGATCGCCGACGGCTTTCGTCGCGGCTGCTTCCAGCATTTTCGATAAAGGTTCGGAACCTTCGATTTTTGCGTGAACGTCGGTTTCGGTGGCCGTGTCCGCGTCAAGTTCAAAGAAGGAAACCAGCCCTTCCATAATTTGGGAATACAGTTTCGAATTTTTGATTTCGAATTTCATGTTCGTAAAATTTTCCCCTTTCGGGTTAATAGTTTTTTAATAGGGAATTGACCCGCTTAACTGCGAACTGTAAATTCCCGATTGCGTCAACAAGCCCCCGACGTTTCGATTCCTTCGCGTCGAAGACAGCCCCCGAAAGGGTTTCTTTTATAAAGTCCCGTTCGCCCCTTAACGGACGGTCGGATTTAATTTCTTCGTGGAATTGACGGGTTAAGACGTTAACCCGTTCCTGGAGGCCGGAAAAGTCGCCAGCGAGCGCGGCGCGGAATTCCTGGTTCTTTTTGGGAACATCGGCCCCGTAAATGTCCGTAAACCGTTCCCGGTACTTGTTTAAGATTTTGGTATCTAAGGTTAACATTGTTCCGATCGAACCGAATTCGGCGCGATCATTTGAACCGATAATTTCGTCGGTTCCTGCCAGGGCGCGATAAGCGGCGGACGCTGCCAGGTGAGCGAACCCGACGACGGGTTTATTCCTTTCGCTGATCGCTGACTTTATGACCGTTCCGGCAATTGATTCGCCCCCGCCCGACAGGGTTTCGATAATTACCCCTTTTACGTTTTCATTGTGGAAAGCGTTACGAAGGTCGGACGCCATACGATCGGCGCCAGGCGAAGAAAGCCCGCTTTGTGTTCTCATTACCCCGTTTAACTTTAACAGGGCGATCGACCCGGGCGGCGTTTCCTCCAGATTTTGAATATCCCAGCGATCGACAAAACGATAAGAAGATTCGGACGGAACGATCAGTTTCGGAAGACATTCTTTACGCCGTTCCTTTATTTGTAGATCGTCAAAAGTGAACCCAGCCCTTAACATAAGGACTTCTTGCATATACCGGTTAAACTCCGAAAGCGCGAAGTCGAATTCGATTTCCAGCATTTCGGACGTAATAAGGAAACCTTCGATATCGCGATTAAGGCGAAGATCGGTCGCTTCCTGTTCGATATTTTCAGACGATACCGGCATAAACCTTTTACCGCAAAGAAAAGACCGATATCAGTCAGACGCGGGGCCTGGGGCCTTTACGCGTCCGAAAAAGTTGGACGTTATTTTTTTAAATGGTATTGAATCGTCGATTTCGGAAGACCGTATTTTATTTCCAGCTGTCGGAGAGACAGCCCGTTCGATTTATCGAAGACGATTAAGGGAAGGACGATTTCGTTATACTTCCATCGACAAAAAGTATCTTTTACAGACTTCGGAAGGTCTTCGTACTTTTCGACCGTCGACATTTTCAAATGCCGCGCCAGTCGTAAGGTCATAAGTTCGTAACGTTCCCGAAAACGTTCTTCCTTCGTGCGTTTATCTTCCATTTATTCGGCCTTTTTCTCCAGGAATAACCCGATTCTTTCTTTCTGGTCTTTTCGAACTTCGACAAAAGTTATGCCGAAGGCCCCCTGGTATTCGAAGTAAGTCTTACCGGTTACTTCCGTAAGTAACGATTTCCTTCGTAAAAGGTCGATAACTTCCGAAGGACAAAGTAAGACGACGTTCCCGGTTTCGATATCAGTTTTAAAAGATTCTGCAGAAACCAGGGAACAAATTTCGATACTTGTCTGAATCCATCGTTTAACCCTGTTCTTTCTTATCTTCATTCGGTTTTTTGATATGTCCGTTTTCGATGCCCCAGGTAAACCAGCGACGAACCGCGTCTGTTTCGCAGCAATAAAATTCCCTTGAAAGTTGGTGTTCGTTGTGTATCGCCATAAGTTGGCCCCAGGAACGACGTTCGAACAGATCAATAACTTCGGCGTGTTTATCTTCCGGCAATTTTGAAAAGTCCCACATTGGAATTAAAATTTTCGGTTCGTCCGGTAACGGGTTAATTACCAGGTCGGCCCAGGGCGGTAACCCTTTTCGGATATCCGCGATCTTACCTTTCGGTAAAGGGTCGACGATAATATCGTAATCGCTTTCGACGACTTCCTTCTTTCGTAATACCTGTCGCATACGACGAATCTTCGCGCCCGACGTCGGGTCGACATATTCCCCCGTTACCCGACTTCCTGTCGCGTAAACGTCGCGACCAGGGAAGAAGGACGCCAGTTCTTCGAATTTCGTTCGTATGTACTGGGGCAGCCGACCGAACGTCCTGGACGCCCGACTTTCTGCCAGTGCCTGGGCGGACGCTACCAGGTTCGGGTCGATATCGCCGAACTTTTCGTATTCGACCGAATTCCGCCTGTCGGCTTCCCTGATCGCCCAGTTCCAGCGTCGAAGGTTGTCCAGGGTCGGGTCGAACGCTTCGTTATTACCTGGGTGAAGGGCTTTAAACCTTTCGAATAAGTCTTTTATCTGATCGTCGGTCGACATTGTAAACGGTTTTAATATTCGGTTGTCGGAACACAATTTTCAGGAACGCCGGTAAACGAAGAACCGTAACCCATATCGTCGAACCCGGCCTGGAAAATTGCCTGTTGCTGGCTGTCCTGGGTATAAATATAACCTTCCGAACCTCCGACGGTAATCGTAATCGAAAACGGAACGCAAGCCAGATTTTTAATTTTAAAGTACCGAAGTCCCTTTTCTGGGTGAACCCTGGTCGAATACGAAAAAGAAAAATACGGCGCGCCGATACCGTTCAGCACGTCGACCAGGTTCGTAACGTATGGTTTCCCCCCGATATCGATTATCTTAATCAGTCCCAACGCGACCGGCGCGGTAAGTTGTTCGATACCATCGACGACGAAGGAAGATATTAACCAGGAATTTAAAGTCGACTGTCGAACGTTATACCCTAAATCCTGATAATATTCACACGTTTTAAACTGACAACCGCAAGGAAGATCGCAACAGTCCGTTTCCGACGGTTCGACGAAGAACGTAACCGGCGTCGGAAGATCAGAATTCCCGGCCGCGAAGTCCCTTACCGCTTGCATCGGCGCGACGATCGGAATTCCGCGAAGTCTGAACCGGTAAAGATTTCGGAAGTCGTAAGAAAAGTAATCCTTCGTTTTCATACGAAGAAGAAGATCGACGGTATTCCCGTTACGGTTGTCCTGCGTATAACCAAGATAAAAGACGGTAAAAAGATCGACGCCTGTCGACCCGAAAACGAAGTACGGCGTAACCGTCGGCGTCGGAGTTAATTCGCGGGTCGGAAGGTTTGAAGCGTAACCAAATTCTTCGACAAGTCCGTCCCCTCCAGGGTTCGGCGGATAATCAAAAAAGAATGTCGAATAAACACTGGCGGACGTAATCGGCGCCGGGTTTATCTGTTGAACTGGGTCGTATGCGTAAAGAACCCTTTTTCCCAGGTTGAAAGAACGATTCCCTTCGGTATTATCCCAAAGACGGGGCAAATATGGTAAGGGGTTTCGACTTCCGGCCCCGCTTGCTATGTCTGACGGTACCCCCTCCAGCGTCGGTTCGATAAACGGGTTCTTTATTTCTTCGATACCGTTCGGAAAGTCGACGCTGTTTAATAGCGTCCGACTGTGCGCTGGCTCCAGTAAATTAAGGCTTTTGATATAAGCGTCCGTCGTGTCTTTGAACTGAAACCGCGTATATCTTTTAAGGTTCGGACGTATTGGTTTCGTCTGAATCGAACCAGGAACGACCAGGTCTTCCAGGTCAACGATCGGCGATTCCCGAAGAAGGAATCCAGGGGCTGTTCCAGACCAAAGTTTCGACGTTTTATTCGGGTAAATCGTAACTGTCTTCGTTTCCCAGTCAGTATTTAACCGACCGTTTACCAGGTGCAAAAACGCTTTTAACCAGTCCAGAATCGACATATCGTCGGAAACACATTCCGAAACGGTTACGATATCGTCGGTAAAAAGGGAATCGTTCGCCGGAGTAACTGTAAAGTAAAGACCCGGTTCGACCTTGAATCCTGACGTCGGTAAAACATTGATATGAACGACGCCGATCTGTCCAGGTTTAAGGGTAACCGTTTCTTCGTATGTTACCGACTGGGTTTCGTTTGCGTCGAATTGTACCAGAAAGGCGTCTTCCGATATCTGTTCGCCCGTAAAATCGTAATCTGCCCCGTTTTGCTCCAGTTCCATAATCGAAAACCAGGCCGGGAAGGGATTCGGACGATCGTTAAAAAAGTCGCCTTTAAGGTAAAATTTATATTTGAGCGCGACCCCTGTTACGTTACGAAGTCCGCAATAAGTTTTACCGGCGACGGTAATATGTGTACCGGTAAGACCGAACGCCGGATCGGTAAACCGAAGGAAGTCAGCCCCCCCGATATTCGGCAGCCATTCGTATTGCGTATAATTTCGACCGATAACCCGACCGCCGCGATTTGAAGCGATAAAGTAATCCGGTCGAAGGTCGTAAACCCAAAGACGACGAATGTCGTCCAGGTCGAACAGTACCGATTCCAAGTTCCAACCGATTCGACAGAACCCAGCGCGAAGAATATAAATCCAAGAAAGCCAGGGTCGGAAGTCTTCGACCGCGACCGCCTTAAATCGTCCGATCGAACCCTGGGGCGCCTCCGACAGATCGACCCAGCCCCCATAATCGACCAGGGGCCAGTAATAGGGCCTTTGTCCGGTATTCGGGTCGGTGTAATCGCCTTCGTAAGCGGGCGTCGTCCAGTTTCCGATTATCGCCGTCTTTGACATTGTGAACGACCCGAAGTCCAGTTCGTTCGTCTTTAACTGGGACGACAGTTCGACCCAGTGATCGGGCCGACGGGAAAGTTCGACTTCCCATTCGGATTTTTTGTCGTCCCGACCTTTTATCTGGAGGCGATCGAACTGGAGGCCGTGACCGTCGACTTTTACCTGGACGGTATAAAATACCGTTCTGTTATCCAGGGTAAGCGGCGTTTTGTACGCTCCGAATACAATGTTATTCGTATCGGTATAAGGAAGACCGAAGCCCAGGATTCCTTCGACCTTTATCTTTCCCAGGACAGACAGCGATAAAACGTCCTTCGATAGACGAAGCGAAAAGTCGACAGGAAGGTCTAAATCGACCGTCGTCTTTCCTTCAAAACGCGCCGAAACCTCCGGCGGTAAATTGGTAACCTGAATTTCGATATTATCGGCGTTCATTCAATACGCTTTAAAATAAACTGTTGCTTTTCCCCGTCGGGAAGTGTTACCCATACGTCGGCCACGTCGCCGCAGTCGTCAACGAAATTAAATTCCCAGACTTCCGGTTCTGGAGTGTGTACGACGAACGTATTATCGTCGCCGATATCGTAAGGATAACAGAAAAGGGTTTCCCCGAAATATTCAGGAAGTTTTCGACAGTTCGTATTCGACGAAATATCGTATTCCCATTTAAAACCGACAGTCGTTACCGTTTCCCATTTTCCCAGGAAAGACGGCTTCGGTTGTTTGTGACAGCCAAGCGTTAAAAGCCCGGCGAAAAATACCAGGTAAAGGATTTGTTTTTTCATGCCTGTAAACGTTTTTCGGAACTGGATTGCGCCGGTATGTCCTGCGAATAAGCTTCCAATTCGATTTTAATTCCGACGCCGACTTCGTTAACCTTTATCGCGCCGGGTGAAATGATGATTTTTTTTGCCAGTGGCTGACCGTCGTCGTCGGTAACCTTTATCCACCTTTGCGGAGACTTCCGAAGATCGGTAAGCCAGCGACGGTTCGCGTCTGTTCGCTGGAGTTCCGCCGAAAGCGTGTATTTTGTATAACTCCGAAGACTTACCAGGGTTCGACCGCCGTACTTCGCCCGATCGGAGCGATCAGTTCCGCAAGGTATTCCGATTTGTACTTCGTTCCCGTCCTGGACGACTTCGATCTTATCGATCTGAACGTCGAAGGTATCGATACCGCCGGGAGAATTAAGGAAGTAAAGGTCGGTATGTGATTCGCAAGCCATAACAGGAACGAACCCGATATATTCGGTCGCATTAAAGTAAATGTCGTTTGGGTCTGCGGTATTAACCCCGACGACCTGAACTTCGTACTTTAAAATCGTCGTAAGATCGACCGCGAACTGGTCGACCAGGAAGGACGGCGATACGTTGAAATTAACAGGCTGGTGCCAGGAATGTGCGTCCGATACCCCGTCGTTAACGATAAAGTTATAAATCGTCCCGACCGTTCCGTCCAGGTTATAAGTAACGAATCGGGCCTTTAACGAATATTGCCCAAAATCTTCCTGCCAGCTGTTCAGCATCCAGAGCCAGACGAAGGAATCCGTTCGAACTTTCGTTTCCTTCGGCTGGTACGTTAAAAATTCGGCGTAAGTAAGTCCGTTCGGGAATCCGTCGGGGTGGCCGTACCAGTAACGACGTATCTGGAACGGGTCTTCGATAGGGAAAGCGGCGTTTAATATAAGGCCCATTTTAGAACGAACGATCGTACCGCTTTTCGCGATACAATTTTCGCGATACGTCCAGCCATATTCTAAAACGAAAAGCTTCATCATTGAACGGCCCAGGGTAATCGTATCGATAAACGCCGTCGAAGTAAGATCGGGAAGGGGTGTATAAAGTTCTTCCGAATAATCGTCGTTCATAACGACGCAGGTTTCGCCGACTGTCGTGCATTGTTTTTCGGATTCCAGACCGACGAAAGGCCCCAGGGCCGAACCCGAATACGTCGCGTCTTTCAGAACGTAACCCCTGGTTATAATTCGAAACCCGTCAACGTAAACCGGCGACGTTCCGTTCGTAGGCGTGGCGGAACCTCCGATCGTCGTAAAGACGTCCAGAACCATATCTTCCGAACTGAACCTGGGCTGTTCGCGACATTCGTTCCAGGTAAGCGTTATTTCGTAATCAGAACCGACGACCTGGAAACTGATCGTTACCGCCCGATTAAAGAAAATATTCGCGTAAATCATATTCGAAAAGTTCAAAATCGTAAGAAGGCCGATCGTATCGACCTTAAACGACGACGACGAAAAGTCCGAAGACGAATCGATCGTAAAATCGTAACCCCAAATTTTGAACGTCGTCCCGTCGCTGGGTACCGTACACGTCGTCGGGAAGACAAAGACGACGGTCGCGAACGCCCCGGGCGTACTGATCGCGTCGGCGACGTCAGGCTGGAGACAATACCGAACACAATCGGACAAAGGAACCGGCGGTTTTTGATCGTCCAAAAGATCGACCATTCCGTCGGGCTGTTCTGTTAAAGTTATCATTCTGTCGAACTTTTCGGCGTGTAAATTTGAACCAAAGTAAAGGGAAGTAAATACGATTCGGTTACCCCGTATTCGTCTTCGTCCTTCGTGTAACCGATACCCAGTACGAAGACCGGCTGGGCCTTCGCGAACGCCGGTTTACCGGTCTTTACTTCGTTAAGTTTTTCGATCGTCCTTAAAAGCGCGTCGATCGGTTTTTGCGCGAATCTTCTTTTTATCATACTTCGCGGGAAGTTTCCAGGGCCGCTTCCCTTTCGGCCGTTCTGTTTCTGTCGTCCAGACCGGCGACGACCGCCGAACCTGTTTTCGCCGAAGTCTTATCGGCGACAGCTGTCGCGAACGCGTCGACCTGGTCGTCGGTAAACGACGCTTCGGTCGTAATCGCCAAAACTGTGCCGCCCGCTTCGCCTGGGGCTCCGACCTGGGGCGTAAAGTCCAGCGTTCCGCCCGATTCGAACTTCCGTCCGCCGTGTAAGTAATTGAATTCGGATAACTGTCGGATTTTCTTCGATGCTCTTTTGTTCAGGATAACAAAAATTTCGTCTTCTTCGACTTCGACCTGGGTGCCATCGTCGAAGACCCCTTTCGTTCCTCCCTGACTGTGCGGACGTCCGCCAAATACTCCAGAACGAAGACGAAGCGCGCCCCCCTGGGCGAATTTCTGACTATTGATAACCGCGATCTGGGCAGCGCCAGCGACAGCGGCAAGCGCGGCAAGTACAAACGACAGGGGCGGAATCGCGCCCGTAAGCGCCTTCGTAATAGCCAAAGCCGTGTTAATAACCGCTTCGACGATCGCGATTCGCTTCTTCTTTTTCGCCGCGTCCAGTTCGATCGCCTCCTTCCGTTTCTGGTATGCCGCGTCGATCTTCGCCAGTTCGTCAGCGTCGCCGGCCGCTTTCTCCCTTTTCCGTTCCGTTTCTTCGTCCAGCGCCTGAATTTGTTCGTCCCGTTCCCGGTCGATACTGTTTCGCTGAATTTCGAAAATAGCGCCAGCGATCGTTCCGGCAGCCTCCAGAGCCGCTTCGCCGATTTCCTTCCGAAGTTCTTCTTCTTCTTTCAGTCGGGCCAGTTTGTCTTCGTGGACTTTCTGGTCGGCGTCGTTTACGCGATTAAGCGCGTCGATCTGGATTTGTTCGGTCTGGTCGACCGTCTGTCTTACCGCGTCCTGGTATTCAAGTTCAGCGGCTTTTCGTTCTTCGATCGCCTTCTTCCTAAGTTCAGCGATACGAACCGACGGGTCTTCGCCGGTTTGCTGGGCTTGCTCCCTTGCCGCTTCGATTTCCTGTCTGGTCGTTTCTTCGATCGTCGCGATACGGGCGTTAAGTTCAGACTTCGCGACTTCGATTCTGGTCTGGGCCAGTTCTTCGGCGATCGCTGTTACCTTTTCGGCCCGTTCACGCTCCAGCGTCAAAGTACGAACGTTAAAGGATTCCTGTTCTGTCGTAAACGCTTCGTCGAACTGTCGCTGGGAAATAACCCCTTCTTCCAGTTGTTTCGTAAGCTCCAGTTTCCGGTCTTTCAGTACCTGGGTAAGTTCGGTCTGTTGTCTGGTAAAGTCGGTATTCGCGATTTCGACTTCGGTCTGGGCAAGGGCCTGGGCGTTACGATCTGCCAAAAGTTTAACTTCCTGGAATAAGTCTTCCAGTTCCCGTTTTTGTTCTTCGATCGCTGTCTGTCTTTGATCGCGAACTTCGCGAATCTGTATATCGTAAGCCGCGATTATTGACGCCGTTTGTTCTTCGATAAGACGAAGTTCTTCGGCGTCGGCAGTTGTCGCGACGCCCCCCTGGTCGGCGATCTTTTTCTGGAGGGTTTCGCGGGCCTTCGCGACTTTATCCAAAGCGTCCAGACGTTTGTTTTCCAGTTCGGTTTCCTTCCGGTCGAAGTCGCTGGTAAGGGTCGACGCGTCCAGTTCGCGAATCGACTTTTGTAATTCGCGAATCCGTCCGATCTGGGCTTCCAGGGCGCGGGCTTCCTTTTCGGCTGCCGCTTGCGCTTTCTGTTCGGCTGCTTCCCTCCGACGACCCGCTTCGTCGTAAATTTCGTTTTTCCGGTTTTGTACCCGTTCCAATAATGTCGCCGAATCGCCTTCGGCCCGAACCCGTTCGACCAGTAATTCGCGAATCCGATCGGCCTGGTCTGCCGTAAGTTTGTATTCGTCTTCCAGTTGTCGGGCCAGATCGAAGTTACCCTGGGCGATCTGGTTCGCCTGTTCTTCGGTAATCTGTCCGGTAAGAAGTAATTTACGACGTTCGATATCCAGTTCCTTATCGATTAAGGCGGTTCGTTCTGCCAGGTTTTCGGTTTCGATCTTCGTTATTTGTGCCGCTATTTTAAGACGTTCAGAATCCGACCTGGTTCTGTCTTTGAGCGCGACAGATAACTTTTGAACAGCGACTTCGGCGCGTGCTGTCGTAAGGGTAAAGTCTTTCTGGGCGTATTCCAGTTCTTGCATTTCCTTTTTTAACTGGGCCGCGTTCTTCGCTGCTTCGATCATTTGGGAACCCATACCGTCGACAGCTTCGCCGACTTCGTCGAACGCTTCGGACAGACCTATTTCCCCGCTAAACAAACGCCCGAAAACCGCGACGACCTGGGCGACGCGACTTACCAGAACGTCGAAAACAGCCGAAAGCCCGGCGACAGCCTGTTCGACGAAGCCGACGATCGGGGCGAACCTTTGGAAGACCGCGATCAGTCCGACGATCGCCGCGATAATAAGTCCGATACCCAGTGCAGCCAGTACCGCTTTAAGGACAGTACCCGCCGCGCTGAATAACTGGGCGCCCTTCGCTCCAGCCTTCATTCCTTCGCCCGCTACCTGTCCGGCTTTCCCGGTCGCTTCGGTCGCTGTCGCGGCTTCGATTCCTGATTCCGCGACGTCTTCGTTCGCTTTCTTTAAATCCTTCGACGCGGTAAGGTAATCTTTGAACGACGCGACCCCGTCCTTAAATGACTGGAACCCTTCCCGGGCAGCGTTACCGAAATTACCAAGCGACGTTTTACCCTGTTCGAAAAGGTTTATCGCCGTGTTAAGGATTCCGGCCTGTTCGCCCAGGGTTCCCCCGAAACTTCCCAGCGCGTCGGCCGCTGATACGATCGAATTCTTATAATTCCCGACAGACCCGGTAAAATTCCCGACTTCCTGTTCCATGGCTGAAATTTCTTCTTTCAGCCCGGCAGCGTTTTTTATCAGGGTTTTGCCGACGTCGGATTCCCGTTCCGCTTTCGATAATTTGGATATTTCGACGACAAGTTTCGAATACTCCAGACGAAGACCAGCCAGGGAATCGGCCGGAACCTGGGCAGCCTTGAATTCCTTGTTTAACGCTTTTTGTTGTTCGGTAAGCTTGTCGATTTCGATTCGCGTCGCCGCCGCTTCTTCCGATAGTGATTCGAACGCCTTCGAATCCTGGTCGACCTTTCGTAATTCGGTGTTTATTTCCCGAAGTTCAGATCGGAGAACCGCTAATTTTGCCCCGACGTTTGCGTCCTGGACGACAAGTTCGAATAAAAGTTTCACGCCGCGAATTTTATATTATCGTATTCAGAAAGTGCGCTTTGTATATCCAGGACGAACAGGTCGCCGTACTTTTCGAAAAGCTTATCGGCGATCGGTTTACTTTGTTCCTCCAGAACGGTGCGGACGAATCCGGTTCGTTCTCCAGTCTGTGAAAACCTTAAACTGGAACGGGTCGGCATACCTTCCCGGGCGTGTTTATTCGCTGTCGCGAACGCGGCCCCGATCGCTTCCCGCCCCGAAAGGCCGCGATCTTCCCAGAAAGTAATTAAGCCCTGGATATATTGCGACGTTCCTCCTTTACCAGAACGACCGCCGAAGGGAATCCGGTCGGCAGTAACGCCGGTTTCGACGTAAATACCGTAATCTTCAAAATACATTCGACCGACGACGGAAGTACCATCGGCGGAAACTTCGAAGTCGATCGAATCGGACAGTTTACCGGTCAAAACGTGGCCCTGACGACCCAGTTCAGACCGTAACGCTGTCCGAAATTCGGACATAATATCCGTAACGACTTCCTTTAAATTCATTTCTGCAGGATTCCCCGAACAATTTGTTCAGACCTTAAAAGTCTGGCGTTAAAGGTATCGGATTCGACCCGTCGGGCCTCCAGTAAGCGAATTATCTGGTCGACTTGTTCGGACGATATTTTTAACGTCGAATCCTGTTCGACCTGCTTTCCTGGGTACCTGATCGCGATAAAGTCGGCGTCGAATGTCGATATCTGTTTCCCGCCAGGAATCGCGACGTTATTACAAGTCCAGGACGACGGTATCGGATAACACATAACCGAAGACCGATCGAAAGCTGTCGTTATTACTGCGGCGGGCGAAAACTTGTTTAAGACATTCGATCGAATCGTCGACGTCGACCAGTTGTTCGGCGGGCCGGATAAGTCCCGGATAACCTGGGCTTCATTCCAGCAAATACCCCCTTCCGGGTTTTGGTGTTCGTGGTAAAGGCCCAGCGCGTGACCGAATTCATGCTGGACGACGTCGCGTCCCATCCAGCCCAGGTTCATCGTCGCCTTACTTTGGGCGATCGATTTACAGTCCGTACCGACATAAGACCAGGCGCCAGACGACGGATAAAACGAAATTCGGATATCGTAAGGCCCCGACGCTGGGTAAGTGAATTCGACGTTCGCGTAATTCGTCCAGTCCTGGGCGTACTTCTTCGTTTGACTGATAAGTTCGACCGTCGTCGGGCCGACAAACCCGATCTTAAAAACATAACCGGTCGGCCAGAATTTACCCTTCGCGCCGACAGCGCGACGAAGATCGGACGGTTCGTCGATCGTTAAACAGCTCCAGTTCTGGAAGGTATCGACGACCGTCTGGCTTACTCCAGGGCTGTCGATCGCGTTCTGTCCGGTGTCAGTACAAAGGGAAAATGTAAAAACAGCGCCAGCCAGCGCCAGGTAAAGCCAGAAAGACGGAAACCGAAGAAACCGCCAGGTAAAGTTTTTCATTCTAAAGAATCTTTTAAAATTGGACGTGAATAATATTTTCCCTGATAAGTGCCGCGTCGCTTCATTTTTAACTTTACGATAACCCCGTCTTTAACGACGACGTTTCGAATATCGGAAGGGTCAATCGTAAAAATCGCGACGATTCCGTCCGGGTTTTTATTCGGGTTTTTATTCGACTTTTTATTCGGCATCTTAACAGTTTTTGCACCCGCTTTCGAATCCGATCGAACCCAGGGAAAGGGCGTCGTTCGCGAAGTCGACAGTCGGGCAATTTTGAACCTTAATTTTTATCTGAACCTTCGTCCCGTAAATGTTTTTCGCCGGGTATTCGACCCGTATAAAACGAAGGGCCTTATTATCGCCCGCAAGAACCGTACCTGGGTAAGTCTTTACCGAATAACTGGCGATCTGGGCCTGGGCCTTTGCATACCCCAGAAAAGGAAGGAAGTAAATCTTTTCGACAGGGTCGACGTCTGTCGTCGCTGTTACAATTCCGCCCAGGTATTTAAGAACCGAATCCAGTAACTGTTCAGTATCTAAATAAATTTGGTTTATAGGACGACCGGCGCAGGACTGGGGCGCGTCTTTCGCTTTATCGCCCAGGAATGTATCTAAAACAGAAAGCTCCAGTAAATACGTTCGACTGATATTCCCCTGGAAGATCGCGCCGTCCGCGTCGTTCGCGATTTCGAACGCTGTCAAAACTGGGTACTGGTACCGTATTTGATTCGCGTCGAATTTCGACAGTTCCCAGGAACGGGAATAAAAGAACGGCGTATTCTTATCGGTAGGAATTACGCCCAGGGTATCGGTTCCGACTTCCGAATTCTGTCGCGGGTCACGCTGTAAAAGACGAAAGGTCTGGAGTTGCGAACAGGGTCGAACCGGATTCGCAACTGGGTAATATCGGACAGCGTCGCGAAGAACCCGGTAATAATCAGTTATTTGTAAATTCATAACGAAGCCTTTTCGATTGATAATAAACGAACCGCGTCTTCAAAGGTAGCCCGATAAACTGATTCCAGCGCAGACATATCTGGAGAATCGAACCAGCCCTTCGAAAGTAACGCAACAGTCATTTGCCGCCAGCCGACCTTTTTAAACGTTTCTTCCGTGTGCGCGATCGACCTTTCGAACGCTTCCCTTTCTTTAACTGGGTCGCCGCCACGGCTGCGAAACTTTGGAGGCTCAAAAAACCAGCGACAGGCATTACGTTTTCGGAGTTCCGCAAAATACTGCTCAAAAAAAAATCTACGTTTAACGCTGTCGCGGCGTCGATTTCGGAAAAGAAAGACGCCCGGTTCTGAATCCAGGCTTCCCGTTCCGAATCTTTAAAAGGAAGGTTTTCGCCGTCCTTTCGGGCCAGTATTGCCAGCGTTTTAAGATACGTCGAATAAATAAGGGAACCGTTCGGGTCGCCGGCCTTTTCAAGTTCCAGCGTTTTGATCTTATCGAAGTGCGAAGAAAGGTCGCCCAGCATACCGGTACCGGCCGCCTGTTCTTCGATAACTTTGTTAATCCTTCGACGAAGTCTTCCGTCTGGGTCTGCCTGGTTTTCGGTAACCTGTTTTTTGAATCTGTGAACCTCCGCGACTTCGATAACTTCGATCGCCGAAAGTCCTGGAAGAATCGTTTCCCCTTTTACCGCCGACTGGAGTATTACCGGAATCCTGAACTTTTCGCCTTTGTAATTAAAGACCGCCTGTTCTGGAGTAAGTAAGGTACCCTTCGCCTTCGATAACAGTTTTAAAGCGTGTGCGAAAATCTTCGCGATCGAATCGATAAGGCCAGGTTCCGAAAACGTTTCGTACTGGGCGACGACCATCTGTTCGAACGGGTACCCAGTAAATTCGGCGACCGCTTTCGTTACATATTCGGCGACGTTATCCGCGTCTTCGTCCATCTTCCGACATTCGACCAGGAAGTCGATAAACCGGTTAAGGGGCAGTTCTGACAAGTTCGAAGGAATATCGAATTTCGCCAGAACCGACCCGTCCGGCTTCTTTAAAGTGCCCTGATACATTTAATCGACGTTTTGGTTCGCGTAACTGATAAGGTTCGCGGCAAGTTGTGTGTTACTGCCGTCTTCCTTATAAGCGATATTATAATTTTTAAGGGTCGCGACAAGTTGGTCGCGTGAATACTTACCGGCCGCTGTCTTCGCTTTGACTTTCGCGACTTCCTGCAGATCGATAAGAAGATTATCCGCAACAACCTCCGGCAAGTTTGTTGAGGTCGACGGTAGGTTTTCGTTCGAATCCCCTTCCGATACTTCGGACTTTCCCGGCGCGTCGCCCCCTCCAGGGACGTCGGAAGGATTCGAAGAAACGTTCGCCTGTTCTTCGGTAATTGGTTCGTCTGGAAGATTCTGGCGGTATTCCTGCAAAGGTGTAACCGACCCGTCTTCCTGACGAACGCCCGCTTCGTTAACGACCGTCGGTCCGACGTTCTGTTCTCCGACTGTTCGTTCTGTGATTTCTGTAACCGGTATCGGTTGTCCCTGTTTTACCTGGGACGCTGCGACCTGTCTGGTCGCCAAAGGGTGCTGAAACCGACGAAGCGAACGTTCTCCAGGCTTTTGTTTCTGTCGTGTGTGGGTCTGTTCGTCGACTTCCTTCCAGGCTTTCGTCCCGTCGTGGCCGAACTGGTTTGTAAGAAATTCGCGTAACTGGAGAACCGCGACGTCGGTCGCTGATCGTTCAGACCGAAAGGCCGCGTAAAGGGCTTTTGTTTGTGTCAGTAATAACATAAATAAATCGTTTAAAGTGAGGCGACCCGTCGGGTCGGAATTTCGATTTTAGGTAAGATATCAAAGATCGGGCGAATCGATATCGCGTCCGCGAAGTCTGGACTTCGACCGATCGCTTTCCTTATTTGTTCCTTTGGTATAATCCGAAGTTTCCCGTCGGTATTGGTTTCGGGTTTCCTGATCGCCCGAAGTTCCTGTTCGATTTCCGTCTGGTACGTTACGTCTTCGGCAAAGATCGAACAGTTTTCGATTTTATCGCGAAGTAAAAAATACGCCTGGGCGCGAAGGTTCAAATACTGGGGCCGGTTTGTCGCTGTCTTTTCGCCGTGTATTTTGGTAACTTTCTGTTCAGCGATCGGCGCCCCGCCTCCGACGAACGGATAAGCTGTCCGAAGGAATCCTTTTAAGTACGCGCCGACGCCTCCAGAATCGAAAGCGATACGTCGAACAGGAACCGACCAGTCCGCGGCAGCGCGTTTTATTTCCGCGACGACCTGGTCGCCCAGGGACTTATCGAAGACCCTGATTTCGACAATAACCCAGCCGTCCCAGACAATAATTACGAATTTGTCGGTACCCTCCAGGGCGATATCTGCCGTAATATATCGAACGCCGGTTTTCCTGACGAAGTCGTTCGAAAAAATATCGCCGATCGCCTGGTTCGTGTAAAGTCGAAACGCGTCGTTATCCAAGTTAATCCAACGACCGTCTAAAAGTTGGGCGCGTTCTGTTTCGGTAAGTCCTAAAAGGTTGCCCAGGTACCCAGGGTTCGATTTTAAAAGAACCTGATTTTCGAACAGTTTCCCAGCGACGAAGGTTATCGATCGAATCGCCCCTGGTAAAAGTTGGGCCGCGACCTGGGCCGGTAAGGACGTCAGAATCTGTTCTGGAGTTTCGGCCATAACGACCCGATTATCGATTCTCGCCATGTACAAAACGACGCCCTGCATTTCAGGAATCGGAGCGCCGCGAAGAATTTCGACTGGATAATCGTCTGGGTATATCCAGGGCGAAATAAGTCGCTTAACCCAGCCTTCGCCCTGCGGATTCGTCGAAGCGCGGACGTATGGTTCGACCAGACAGTCGCCCGATCGGTTCCTGGATAACATATAAAAGAACTGTTCTTCGGTGAAGTGCGTCAGTTCATCGAAAGCGATATACGGAATTTCGGCCCCCTGGTAACCGTAAACGTCGTCTTCTTTGTGAAGGTGCGCCAGCTGTAAATCGAAGCCGGTCGGGAAGGAAAATTTAAAGTATTGGTTTCCTCCGAAGGGCGTCGGACGGAACCCGGGCTGGAGTTTCCGAAACAGACTTTTCGCCTGATCCCAAAGACCGCCGGTCGTTTTGATTTGTACCGCTTCCCGCCGAAAGATAATCCCTTTAAAGTTCGGCGTCGGGTCGACGACGTATTTCAAGGGTTCGTAAAGTAAACAGAACGTTTTCCCGCAACCGGCCGAACCTCCGATAATCGCGATATCCGCCGGACAGTCCGTCGCCTTTTCCTGGAACCCGACCTGGGGCTTTACGTTTATTCTCATTTTATCGACGTCGATTTCTGTAAAAAAGGACTTCAATAATAACAGCAAGAACCAGACCGAGCCCGGCAGCGTAAACCCAGGGTACCAGGAAAAACCCAGCGAATAACAGGACGACTTCGACGACTTTATTACCGACATAAGAAGTAAGTTCGGAATACTGTCTTAACATTAAAAACATAATCGGAGCGCCCAGAATCGCGGCCCATTTCTGCCCAGGTGTAAGCGACTGCCAAAGGCCCTTGTTATTTAAAGGCCATTGTCCCATAATAAAAAAAATTGCCCGACTGTCTGGAGGGTAGGAAGACAAGTCGGGCGGGCTTTCAATTCGTTTTTGCGTTCTGGATTTCTCCGATATTTGATTCTTTACCCCATTTTGTAACGACAAGGTACCCGAACGGTACCGGCTGTAAAATTATCGGGTCGTCGATATGAACGAAGGACTTCGGGTCGCCAGGAACCAGACCTGGTTTAAATCGAAGACGATAATCGACGACTTCGACAGCGCCTTTATATCGTTCAAACATTGTGCCAGGCGCGACGACCGAAGGACATACGTTCGACGACAGATTAAACGCCGTCGACCTGGTAATCGTCGAAGTCGGTATCGTAAGCGAAACTTCGAATTTATGTACCAGGCCGCGTTCTTCCCGACCGACCTTCCATTCGACCCAGACCAGACCGTCTTTAATTGACGCCAGGCCCATATCGACCAGCCATTCGGAACCGAAAATGTCGATCTTCAAAAACAGACGGTAAACGTCGTGTTCGCTGTTCGCTGATACCAGGACAAACGAATCGCCGATCGGTAACAGTTCGAACGGCTTTTCCATATCGCCAGGAATGTAACCAGACCGAAGACTTAACGTCGACCCTTCGAAAGTCGAAAGGGTACCTTCGACGCCGTGTTTATTGCTTGTCAAAGCCTGGAGTATTCGGCCAGGAATCGAAGGGTCTTCGAACTTTTCGTCTTCGGGTCGAAGTCTGAACAGTTTCAGTTCCAGCCGATTTTTTACCGGTATAATTCCGGTAAAGTTCAGGAAGGAACCCAGAACCAGATCGTATTTACGACAGATATCGCCGATCTGTTTTTCGGTAACGAAGTTATTACCAGGATAAAAGACCCGATACTTTTCGACCTGGTCGACAAAGTCTTCGGCCTTTACTCCGACGGGCCGGTATTTCTCCAGGTAAGTAAAGTCGTTCGCCTGTCTGACTGATTCGAAAAGGTCGAAGGTAAACTGTTCGTGAATTTCTTCGATAAGTGCCGTTTCCATGTTTGACGCGTTTTGTAACGGTAAAAATATAACGCAAAGATAACGAACGGGCGACAGGTGCGCAACCCGTCGCCCGCTTTTTAAAAATGTCGAAAGACGATTCGGTTCTGTTTTAAATGGAAGATTCCAATATTACCAGAAACTTCGAAAGGTTCGATCGACGTCGCGTCGCGTAATATCCAGGAATAAAGACCTTCGGAGTAAGGGACGAAAGAAAGATCGGCGTCTTTCGGCTTCATTGGTCGGCAGTCGACCAGTTCGACGACGGCGATCGCCTGTCCCTGGGGCATAATACTTTTGTACTGTCGGTAATACTCCAGACTGTTCGGCATAAGAAGGGAAACGCCGTCGAAGACCTTTTTCCCCGAACAGATAATTAACGGCCCCCGATAGTTAAGATTTGAAGATCGAACTTCGATCGTCTTTACGCCCCAGCCGACCAGACTGGCGAAAGGTTGTTTTATCGTTATCGCTGGTAAGGACTTCTTCGCCTGTTCGTATTCGTAACAGGAACAAGCGTCGACAGATAACAGGGGCGAAAGGGTGCAGGCCATACGTTAAGGATTTGCCGGTCGGTATTTGTTTACCGCAATATTACCGAAGTTATGGTTTATAAAGTTACAAAAGTCGGGTTTATCGTCGTCGTCTGGGACTTCGGCCGTCCAGGGCGATATCTTCCTGCCGTCGACTTCTTTAAAACATTTCCTGAAAGAAACAACCGCGAAGCCCCTGGTCGGGTTTACGACGATCTGTTCTTTTTCGGTTCCCAGTGATTCGTAAAACAGCGAACCGAACCCGTCTTCCAGTACGCCCAGGAACCGAACCCGTTCGGAGTATAACGGCGCCCCTGGGTGTTTGATATCGGAAATAACAAGTCGATCGCCGTCCTTTTTAACGACGACCTGGACGTCTGTCTTCGTCGAATCGATTTTTAAAACCCTGGGAATCGTATCGGTTTCGTTCAATCCAGAACGGTCGACGGTCGAATCCTGATCGAAGCGTTCGAAGTATTTCTGGTAAACCGGCGCTGGGTAAAACTGGTAATCGAAGTCGCCCTGGGCCTGAACCTGGAGGGAAAAGAAGATCGGGAAAAGAAAGAAAAGTAAATTTTTCATCGTACGTATTTAAGCGTTAAAGGTTGACTTATTCGGAAAGGTTTTCTGGAAGGTCTAAAACGTCGGCGTCTTCGATTCCGCCCTGGTCTTCGATCTGTCGTTTACGACTGTGCTGGTTTGGAATATAAAAGACGTAAACGTCGTCGCCGTCCGAACCAGCATCGGGAAGGGCCGCGACAGGCTTCCCGTCGATACGATCTTCGATATCCATAATCGCCCGAAGACGAACCGCGTCGAAGGGACTGTTCGTCGCCAGTCGGAATTTTTCTAACATTAACGCTTCGGCCCTGGTTAACTGAATCGTTACCCCGTTTACCGTTACGTTAACCGTTTCGTCCAGCATCTTTTTAATAATGGTCGAAAAGTGTTTCGTTCCCTTTTTCATGCCTGCCGGGTTTCCCGATTGACCAGGTCGAAAAGGTCGGAGCGTTCCGCCGTTCCTTCCGGGTATGGTCGGTCTGTTATCGTTTGCCTGTTCTTCCATGTTTTACACTGCGTTTACACTGCGTTCGGGTTTATTTTACCGAAAATTTCGTGCCGACATATTTCCAGGACGTCGTTAACCGCTTCGTCGCCGCTGTATTGTTCAGCCATTTTAATTGGCCCCTTTGCGCCGACTGTCGACCGTAAAAGGTACATATCCACAAAGGCGACCTTTTCATGTAATGAATTAACGCTGGGTTCGACGTAACCGTAATAAACGAAAGACCCTTCTTTCGATAATGTTCGGCGACGAAGTTCCTTAAAAGAACGCCCAGTCCGACGCCCTGGTAATCAGGAAGAACGACTGTTCGGTGTTCTTTCCTGGTATTTTTAACGATCGGGTGAACGAAGTTAATCGCGGACGAAAGACCGCAAAGTTCCCCGTTACAATACATAAGAAAGACGTCCGCCGATCGGTGGAAATTATGGTTTAAATAGTGATGTTTAGCAAAGATTTTCCAGACGCTGCGATCGTTTGTCTGGAATATTTCGACGTTAATTTCGGGCTTTTTTTTTCCGTAAAAACGGACATTGTAAAGTCGTTCGCGTCGAATACCCAGTCGGGCATTAACCAGGGTAAAACGTCGAAATGACAGGTTACCGCGATAAAACGACGTTTCGTCTTCCTGATCGCTTTCTGGACAGCCAGACTTCCGATCTGTGCGACGTTACGGTCGACGACGCTGGTAAATTCGTCGAAGACGATCAGGTCTTTATTAAGAAGAAGGGCGCGGGCTAAATCGGTACGCATTTTCTGGCCGTTCGATAGGACTTCGTAAGGTTTGAGCCAGGAAGGGGGCGAAGAAAAACCGACGGAATTAAATACCTGGGCGATTTCCTTTACGGTTACGCCCTCCGGCATACAATCGACGACCGATTTATTCCGGTCGTACTTGAATTTCGTAATATACGAATCGGGGAAAAGTTCTTTCGCGATCGTCGTTTTACCGGTTCCAGAATTACCGACGATCGCGCCGATCTGCCAGTCTGGAGGCGGGTCGAACTGTCCCTGGAATTCTTCGACGTAACTGTCGGGCTGTAAATCAAACATTCCGACGATCGACGAATTCCGAAAGGTATCTTCGACTTCGATCTTCCTTACAATGTTAATATTTTGCATTGATAGCCCAGTTCGGTAAGTTGTTCGAACGCTTCCTTTAAAGCCATTTCGTCGGCGAATTCGATTTCGATTTTAAATACTTCGTCCAGGGAATTCGACAGGTCTTTCGGAGCGCCAGAGCCCCCGCCGGCAGCGTCGCCCCCGATAGTAACGTCGGTATCGAATACCAGGTCGCCCAGTCCCATGTTAACAGCTGCGTCGAAGTGAATCTGGACGTTCTGGTTATCCCAGTTAAGGTTCGTTTCGGCCGTTCGGTTATCAGCCAGCGCCAGCGCCCGGGCTTTTTCGTCGTCCAGGGAAAGGTCGGTTCGTTTAACGACGATCAGTTCTTTACCATCGGTTTCGACGATAATCGCGTTTTGAATTCCTTCTTCCAGGGTCTTTTTTTGGGTCTTATTCCCAGCGATAAGACGGTTATCCTTATCGACCAGGACAGAACGTCCCAGGCCCAGCGTTTTAATACTTTCGCCGATCATTCGGTCGCCGACGATCGTTCCCTGGTTCGCGTTCTTATCGTCCTGGATAAGATCGGCGACTTTACCTTTCTTTACCTTTGCCATACGAATAAAAAAGCCCGACGCCCCCGGTTAAAAGACGACGGACTTATCGGTTTTGAATAATTCCCTTCGGTTTCCCATACTGCAAATAACGTACCATTCGGAGAAATTACAAAATTAACGCATGGTTCGTATTTCGTGAACCAGGTCTTCGACGTCGACCTTCCCAGTCCTGACGATTCCCCTGGTAATCAGTTCCTGGACGATTTCGATTTCCGCCTGGAGTGCGACCATAACTTCCAGGTCGTCGTCGATTTCCGCTTCGAACAGCGCGTAATAAAGATCGGACAGGGAACGACCATCGTCCGCGTAAACTTCGTCGATATCGTCCATCGTACAAAGTCGGTTTTCGATACGCTTCTTCGCCCGGCTTCCGTACCTGATCGCTTCGGCTGCCAGGGTTCCGAAATGTGTTTTCAAGTCGTGGGCGATCAGGGTATCGCAGACGCCGACGTCGTACATAAACCGGTCGATAACGTACTTCGCCGGGTGGCCCTGTTCTTCGATAATTTTCTGGACGTCTGGAGGGAAGACCGGCGGGTCGACGTCGTGTTTCACCTTAAACCGGAAACCGCGAACGACAGCCCCG